>Ga0105358_10000277_pt1 | contig 24462 bp, 23 predicted proteins | sample GOMGulsemesocosm_5_FD_83509 | JGI IMG/M metagenome (GOLD analysis project Ga0105358, IMG submission 83509) | Methane-oxidizing microbial communities from mesocosms in the Gulf of Mexico - GOM15C Gulf of Mexico | ecosystem: Environmental > Aquatic > Marine > Cold seeps | place: Gulf of Mexico... | reverse complement strand
GAGGAACCTACTTCGAGTTGTCTGATGGCTATCACTGCCTGATTGTCATAAGAGCCGATTAAGTGCGATTAACTTGCTAAAAATTGCCGTGGCATGTGCTTTGCCAGACATACGAGATATGCGTAGCAAAACACAACCAGCAGCAGGGTTACTCGTTACTGCTTGAGAACGATGAGGAACCTACTTCGAGTTGTCCGATGGCTATTACTGCCTGAGTGCGATTAAGTACGTTTAACTTTCTAAAAATCGCCGTCGCATGCGCTTTGATGGTCGCCTCAGACAAACTCAGTTGATGAGCTATCTGCTTATTAAGTAAGCCATCGGCAAACATTAATAAAATTTTGTGCTGCTGGGGCGTCAATGTTGTAATGCGCTCTCCAATATCTGATTTATCGGCCACGCGATTCAAGTTTATGTGCTCAGGTAGCCAAGTATTGCCGCGCAGTACTTGCTCAATTGCCTTGATAATTAATTCAACGGAGGTCGATTTCGGTACAAATCCTGCTGCGCCAAATTGCATCGCTTTGATGACCGTATCATCATCTTCATGTGCCGACACAACAACAACGGGTAATTGCGGATACTGGCCGCGAATTTTGATCAGCGTATTAAAGCCGTGAGCACCGGGAATATTTAAATCCAATAACAGTAGTTCAGCGTCACCTTGGTTGGCGAGCACATCACTCAATTGCTCGACCGTTTGCGCTTCTACCCAATCTACTTTGCTCAGTTTAGCTTTCAGCGTTTGCAATAACGCTTGCCGAAATAGCGGGTGATCATCTGCAATGATAATTTTACGAACAGTATTCATGACACTCCTAATAAGCTTGACCAAGTAGTACTGTACATTTTGTTAAGGCACAAAATACACCATTGAAAAGAGGAAACTGCATTTTCAAACTACGACTTAAAAGGTCTTTATTTATTATATTTTTATGTCCCTTATACTAACCTAAATAGCCCTATAGCAACAACTATTGGGCGCTTTACAATCTGCACAAAATATTAGCTCTATTGCGCCCACTCCTCTGCTCTATGTTGATCTTTCCACTTGACGTAGTTGCCTGCTGTATAGCTAAAAAAGTCCATTTCTTTTTGGCTTAACTCACGCACTTGTTTAGCCGGTCGCCCTACATATAAATAACCACTGGCAAGCACTTTTCCCGGGGGCACTAAACTCCCGGCACCAACAACAACTTTAGATTCGACTACAGCGCCATCCATAACCATCGCTCCCATACCGATCAATACTTGGTCACCTACAGTACAACCGTGCAGCATCGCCATGTGCCCTATAGTGACCTCTGAACCAATGATCAACGGCAGACCTTCAGGATTCCCAGCTCCTGCATGCGTAACATGTAAAATGGAGCCATCTTGTACACTGGTGCGCGAACCTATTTCAATACGCTGCACATCCCCGCGAATCACAGCTGTTGGCCACACAGAAACATCATCTGCTAAATTTACCCGTCCTAAAACGACCGCAGATGGATCAACAAATACACGATCCCCAAGTGTTGGTGAATCTCCTTGGTATTCTCTAACATTCATACTAATGCTCACTTTAAGTGCCTCAATTTGTCATTTATTGCTAATCTAGCAGTCAATACTGGTAATAGCAGCAAAAACTACCTGAGAATCAAAATCAAAAACCTTGTGCAGGAGTTGAATTTCATCAATTAAACCCTATTATAATGATCAAATAGACGTCATTGTTAAGCCTTGCGAAACACTTTTTACAACATCATTCAGGTTTAGCTCGTACCCACATAATTCGGAGCGATCCATGTCCAATAGCCCTGCGCAGTTACCTAAGTTCAGTCAGATTGACCCCTCTCAAATTAATGCACAGTTAGATGTTATTATCAGCGACAACTTACAAAACATTGAGACGATTCTCTCCCAAAATACAGACTATACTTGGGACAACTTAGTGGCTCCAATCGATGCGTTAAACGACACATTGGCTAATTTCTGGTCGCCTGTTTCTCACTTAAATTCTGTATGCAACACTGATGAACTGCGTGTGGCTTACAATGAAGCTCAACCTAAGCTCTCAAGCTATTACACTAAGCTCGGTCAAAATCATCAGCTGTACTGCGCTTATAAAAATATCAGCACTACCCGCTTAAGCGTGGCTCAACAAAAAGTGATCGACAATGGAGTACGTGATTTCGAGCTCTCTGGAGTAGCCCTTGAAGATGCAAAAAAGCAGCGCTTTGGTGAAATTAAACTACGTACTTCAGAGCTAAGCACCAAGTTCTCTGAAAACGTTTTAGACTCAACGCAAGCTTGGCAAAAACAAATAAGAGATACTAACGAGCTTGCAGGCATGCCTGAGCTAGCACTTGCAGCGGCGCAGCAAGCTGCTAAAGCAAAAAACTTAGATGGCTATTTGCTCACTTTAGAGTTTCCCTCTTACCAGCCAGTGATGAGCTATTGTGATAATCGCGAATTACGCCGAGAAGTCTATACTGCATTTGCCACTAGGGCTGCTAACACTGCTGATAACAAAGCGTGGGATAACAGCCCAATCATTGAAGAGCTATTAGCACTTCGCTTAGAGTTGGCCAACGTCTTAGATTTCGATAGCTACGCCCACTATTCACTAGCGACCAAAATGGCACAAACGCCGGATGAAGTTTTAGGCTTTCTTAACAAACTGGCTGAACAAAGTGTTGCTACCGCGCGTTCTGAATTCGACACTTTAACGCTGTTCGCCAAAGAAACAGATGATATCGAGCAATTAGAAGCTTGGGATGTCGGCTATTACAGTGAAAAGCTCAAAAAGAAAAAGTACGCCATATCACAAGATCAATTACGCCCATATTTCCCAATGGATAACGTGCTCGAAGGTCTGTTCAACATTACCTCGCGTTTATTCAACTTTGAAATAACAAAAATAGATGACTTTGATAGCTGGCACGAGGATGTTACACACTATCAGCTTAGTCGTGATGGGAAAGTAATTGCCCGCTGTTATCTTGACCCTTTTGCCAGGGCCAACAAACGCGGTGGCGCTTGGATGGATGTCTGTCGCACTCGCATGCGCACACTATCAGGCGAGCTACAGCTACCCACTGCTTATCTTGTCTGTAATTTCAACTCTCCAGTTGGTGATAACCAAGCGCTATTAACCCATGATGAAGTGACGACCCTTTTCCATGAGTTTGGTCACGGTTTACATCACATGATGACGCAAATGGAGGATGCTGAAGTCAGTGGCATCAACGGCGTTCCTTGGGATGCAGTAGAGCTTCCAAGTCAATTTCTTGAGAACTGGTGCTGGCAGCCACAGGCATTAGCGCTCATCTCAGGTCATTATCAAAGTGGTGAAACACTACCATCAGATTTGCTAGACAAGCTGCTTGCCGCCAAGAATTTTCAATCGGCAATGGCCATGGTAAGACAACTGGAATTTTCACTCTTTGATTACCGCTTACATCTTGAGTATCAACCGGGTGAAAGCATTGTACAGCCTATACTGGATCAAATTCGCCAACAAGTGGCGGCGATAACGCCACCTGCATTTAATGCCTTTCAAAATGGTTTCAGCCATATCTTTGCCGGCGGCTATGCCGCTGGGTATTACAGCTATAAATGGGCTGAAGTACTCTCTGCCGACGCATTTTCTCTGTTTGAAGAAAAAGGTATTTTCCATCGCGAAACAGGCTACGCTTTCCTTGAAAACATCTTGCAAAAAGGGGGTAGCGAGGAGCCGGCTAAACTTTTTAAAGACTTTAGAGGCCGCGAGCCAAATATCGACGCGCTATTGCGTCACTGCGGTATCGATAAATGAGCATTGTTAAACGTTTCGTAGCGGGTGCGGTATGCCCGCGCTGTGCGAAAATGGATACGATAAGAGTGTACCGCAACGAGATACGCGAGTACCGAGAATGCGTAAAGTGTGATTACAAAGATGGCCAAAACCTGGATGGCAGTCCGGAACCTGTACGAGAGCTCGCCACGCGTGTTAATCGGGAGCAACCAGTCAACCAAAGCGGCGCTAAAGTTGATACGATCATCGCTCAACCAATAAAATTCGATCCTAATATTAAATAATGTGGGTAACCTGAGATGAGCACTGTGCAGCGCTGCGCTTGGGCACGAGAGAGCGAAATTGAAGCTCTCTATCACGATCAACATTGGGGCATGCCAACAGCTGATGATAAAAAACTGTTCGAGTTTATTATTTTAGAAGCTGCACAGGCTGGGCTTAGCTGGCGTACTGTATTAGAAAAACATGCTGGCTACGTACACTATTATAAAGGTTTTGACGTACAAGCGGTTGCCTGTTTTGATGATGCTTATTTAGAGGCAATGCTACTCGACCCCGCCATTATCCGCCATAAACTAAAAATCATATCCTCTGTTAAGAATGCGCAAGTGTTCATTAAAATCCAACAGGAGTTTGGTTCATTTGCCAAATATCTTTGGGCTTTTGTCGATAACAAACCCATCCAGAACGAAGTGGATGACTACCGCAATACCCCGGTGGAATCCGCTGTTTCCAAAGCTCTTTCTAAGGACTTAAAGAAACGAGGAATGAGTTTTGTCGGACCGACGATAATGTACGCCTATATGCAAGCGGTTGGTATGGTTAACGATCATGAACTCAGTTGTCGCTGCCAGCAACAGTGCTTGGACGCAGGCCTCGCATTTAAACTTTGATGAAACACTTCATAAAACCTGAATCAGTACTATTTATCTCATCCCTACCAATAATCTGATTCACGTTTGTTACTGCTCTTTGAGTAAATCACCTAACTCTATTGCAGATTGACGCAATATTGGCTCAAAAGTTAATAATTCGTTTAAATCTTTTCGGATCACAGGAGCATGGGTGAATAAACAGGCAAATAATTTGCCATCTTGATCTTTAATCGGCACCGAGCATGCCACCATTCCATCGACAAATTCTTCGTTATCAGTGCCTAACTCATTCACCTGAATCTTTAACAGCTCGTGTTCTAGTAACTCGGGCTCCGTCAAAGTATTACGAGCCAGTTTATTTAATGGCAATTTATCTATAATACGGCGTCGTCGGTCAGTCGGCAGAGAGCTTAAATAGAGTTTACCGCTAGCAGTACACCATGGAGGGGTATGACAGCCGACAGGTAAATGAATCCGCAACGGCCAATTTGTTTGCACTCGGTCGTAATAAATCATTTCAGTGCCATCAGGTATCGCAATACCGCAAGTTTCACCAATGGTTTGGGCTAAATTTTTTAGGATGGCCTGACGTAAAGCTTTAAATCGACTACTGTGCAGTACTCCTAGAGCGATACTATGCATTCGGTCACCGGGAACCAGCAAACCACGCATGTTAACTTGCACGTAATTGTTAGCTTCTAGTTGCTGTATTAAACGATGGATACTGGGTTTGGGAATATCAAGTAAGAATGCTAATTCAGCGGGAGACATAGGCCGCTCGGCCCGAGAAACAGCCTCGATAATTTCAAGTACCCGGGTAATAGATGAGCCTTTTTCTCTTCGCTGAGCTGTCATTTTATATCCTGTCATAAATGTCGAGCACATTATAGGTAAGCTGAGTGTATATAGGCAAGCAACATTGAGATCTTAGCCGCCTGGTACTTGAGCTTAGTTCGTCACCTCCTTATTTTATTATGACTATAACTTATAGCAAAACTAGCCGGCCGTCTAAAAACAAAGAAGGCTAGATCTTTTGCTAAGAGAGAAATTAGGCGATACCTTTAATTTTAGTTGTATCGCCACAGCATAGTTAAAAAATAAATTTAATCAAAAACTAAGTGATATAGATTAATTCACGGTTGATATTAAAAACTCTGCCGCTCACGAATCCCAGCTGAAGGCCAGCGTTGAGTTATTGCTTTTCGCTTTGTGTAGAAACGAGCAGCGTCTGGACCGCAGGTGTGTAAATCACCAAATAATGAGCGCTTCCAACCCCCAAAGCTATAATAAGCAACAGGAACAGGTAAAGGTACATTAACTCCAACCACGCCAACTTTAATATTGTCAGAAAAGCATCTAGCTGCTTCACCATCACGAGTAAAAATGCATGTACCATTTCCATATTCATGGTCATCTATTAAATCCATTGCTTCTTGCATTGTAATAACCCGCACTACCTGCAGAATGGGGCCAAAGGTTTTTTCTTTCTAACTCACCCTATCTGGCGTGAAATTGTCGATTAATATACCACCGACAAAAATACCTTGGCCCTAGCCTTTAACTTGAGGCTTTCTATCATAAGCACACACCACTTATCGTTTTTATGCTGCTAACGATGGCGAAAGACAGGTGCGCGCTTAGCGATAAAAGCATGCATACCTTCTTTTTGCCCCTCTGTAGCGAAAGCTGCTTGGAATAAGCGACGCTCATGACGCATGCCCTCAGTAAGGCTCGTTTCAAAAGCGACATTAACCGCTTCTTTAGCCATACGTACGGCAGGATTGTTATAGCCTGCAATGGTATGTGCCGCTTCCAACGCGGTTTGTAACAGCTCTTTACCTGGCACGATTCTAGCCACTAACCCGGCTGCTTTTGCTTCATGCACATCAATTGTCCTACCTGTAAGGACAAGATCCATCGCCAGTGACTTACCAACGGCATTGGCCAAACGCTGTGACCCACCAATTCCCGGCAATATGCCAAGCTTTATTTCCGGTTGCCCAAATTGAGCGTCTTCAGAGGCAATGATAAAATCACACATCAATGCGAGTTCGCAGCCACCACCTAGCGCATAACCACTCACTGCAGCAATGATCGGCTTGCTGATTAAACGCAATTCATCCCAAGGTGCAAAAATATCGTCACAGTAAAACTCGGCGTAGTTAAGGTTTGCCATTTCTTCAATATCAGCCCCGGCGGCAAACGCTCGGGCACTGCCAGTGATTACAATCGCACCAATATTATCGTCGGCGTCAAAGGCCTTTAGGGTATCAACAACTTCTCTGGCAAGCTGCCTACTTAAAGCATTCAGACTTTTAGGGCGATGTAGGGTAATCATACCCACCCGTTCGCGGCGCTCAACGAGTATAGTTTCCATCGGTGTTACAGATTCGGTATTACCCTCAGTGACTAAATTTTCTTGCTCTGTGTCGGCAGGCTTAAGTTTAGCGCTGTTTTTTGTTTTCATTATTCGACTCTCTTTTCTGGGATATCAAGGGTTAAGTTGCAGAAACGCTTACTGCATTCTGAGGCTACAGGGTTGGTTCAGTGGGTGCATATGCACCGTTCTTAGCCATTAATTCTTCTAAGATCGCTTCTCGATGCTCGTTAAGGGCTGGAGACCTGAGTGGTACCTCAGGATCAATTTCGTCTAGTGAACTCATTTTGATTGGATTACCGGCCGTTCTCACTGCTCTTTCGTTTTCACCTTTTACTTTAACAATCATATTTCGCGCTAGAAGCTGTGGGTGGCTGAATAGTTTGTCAATCGTGTTGATAGGTGAGCAGGGAACCCCTGCTTCATTGAGAGCATCAATCCAATGCTGCATGGGCTCGCAGGAAGTTATTGTCTCCACATCTTTGACCAGTTGTTTACGGTTTTGAACGCGTAAATCGTTAGTTAAGAATTGCGGTTCTAAGGCCATTTGGGGCGCACCCAATGCATCCATCATCAATAAGAAGAGGGTGTCATTTCCCGCACAAATCACGAACTTCCCATCCTTTGCAGTAAAAGTTTCAAATGGCGCTAGCGATGGATGATTATCACCAGTTCTGGTTGGAACAACCCCTTCCACGTCATATCTTGCTAGTGCTGTTTCCATCAATGCGGCCTGACAATCTAACATTCCGATATCGACTCGGGTACCTTGAGCATCACGGGTACGACTATAGAGTGCCGACAAAATGCCAATAGCGCCAAAGAGCGCAGCCCCTAAATCACCAAAGCTCGTACCCACACGTGCTGGTTCTTCATCTGGCCAGCCTGTCAGGCTCATCACTCCTCCCATCGCCTGTACCACCATATCGTAGCCCGGTAAGTCACTAAATGGGCCGCTGTGACCAAAACCTGAAATGGATGAATAAATAATATGCGGATGTGTTTTAGCAAGACGCTCAGGTCCGTAACCAAGGCGCTCCATTACACCGGGCCTAAAATTCTCAACCAAAACATCACAACTATCCAACAGACGCTCTAAAAGCTCTCGATCACGTGGTGACTTAATATCAAGTGAAATACTTTCTTTACCGCGATTGAAACACATGAAATACGCTGAATCTTCACCCACAAAAGGACCGAATGCTCTGGTATCATCGCCAGTGCCAAACCTTTCAACTTTGATGACCCTCGCACCAAGATCTGCCAAAACCATAGTGCAGTACGGACCTGCCAGTACTCGAGAGAAATCCAACACAGTAATGCCAGATAAAGGGCCTGGTTTTTCATCTGTTTCACTTATTTGATTCATAATTACTAATCCGCTTGGTTATATTTTACGCCTACCTAATAATGAGACTTAACGTATCGAGATAACAAATTTACCTTATGAACAATAATGAATCAATACGTATCAATATAGACTTTAGTAGGAGAGAGGGGTAATAAGATAAAGAAGCTCAACCTCGTTATTGCTTAACTAATCTTTTGTTCAGCACGGTCTTTATCTTGCTGAACGAGGTGTTTGAAAGGTTTTTTGATATTAAATCGCGCCAGTTTAATTTTGAAATAGAACGAATAGAGACATTCGGTAGCTGGCTCAAGATGCCAGCCATCTTAATTGCAAAGACCGATAGTGGCAGTATCTGATAAGAGTAATAGTTAGACAATAATGTCTAAGGTACCAATGATATTCGCAAAACCACCCACTGTTACTTTGCTAATAGCTGCATTGTTAGAGCTAACAGACGCCGTCATTATCGACGTACACTTCATCGCCCTACCTTGCTCAAAAGTGTAATCGCTGCCTAACGCTGTATGTTCCGTTAAATAACAGGCTAAAGCGCCACAAGCACTGCCAGTGGCAGACTCTTCAGGGATGCCAAACAAGGGGGAAAAATTACGGCAGCTTGCCGTTAATTCGCTCTCAGGCGAACAGAGCTCAAACACATGAAAGCCCACAACCTTATGTTTATTGCAAAACTGTGCGATAACCTCATCGTTCGGCACTATTGTGTCTAAATAGCCATTGGGTACGGGAATAATCACATCGGACAACCCTGTTGAAATAACCTCAATGGGTAACTGACAGCTGGCCAGAATTTTGCTGTCAATACCAAGTACCTTGGCAATCTGTTGATAGCTAAAGCCTGCTAATTTTTGCGGTAATTGCTGTTCCATTACCACCTTACCATTGGCCTCTATATCCACTCTCAGCAGCCCAGCTTTAGTGCGTTGCACATAAGTGCCAGCAGATAGAAGACCTCTTTGGTACAACGTATAAAAAGTCGCTAAGGTGGCATGTCCACAAAAATCAACCTCAGCCGTGGTAGTAAAGAAAGAGACCTCTACATCAGCGACCTCATCACTGGCAACAAAAGCCGTTTCAGAATAACCAACAGCTTGCGCAATTTTTAATTTTTGTGCCGCTGATAATTTATCAGCATTTAAAACCACCCCGGCAGGATTTCCTCCAGCTCCACCTGTTGTAAATGAGTTTACTAATATTACTTCGATATCAACCACTTATTTTTTGTCCCAGTTCATCAACGGCTGAAGTTAAGTTTAAAAAATAGTTATATGCCGCTGGTCTTTACATAAGTTAATGATTCATACAATGCTTGCGCGCTGGGATGTAACGACATATGGAACAAGTTTCATCACAGGTAACCAGCTAGCTTTCTTTATAAACAAAAGTACTTTTCGTGGGGCTCACTTGTTCGCTGTTAGTTATCTGCTTACCATTCAACACTGTTCCACCCTATTACTATTCGGCCAATAATGATGCCTGCAAAACCTATAATAATATTAACTAAGCCTGATGCTAAATAGGCAATCCCCGCCTGACCATGATCAATGCTTAAACCATAATACTCATAAACTAGAGCAACACTTTCATATCCATATACCGATATAAGTAACGCTGCGACGACATAGACACAACTAAACCAATTTTTCGCAGATTTACCCTGCTGCAGATTCTGTACTACTTTTCTTCTAAAGTGATAAATCACCAATATAAGAAGAACTACATTAAAAATAAAACTCAAAGAGTAAGACAATCCAGGTTTCTCCCAGTACAAATAACAGCTAAATAGCCACAAAACTTCTGCGTTTGAACAAACAAAAAATTGCATCAAACATTCATTAATTTTAGTTTATTAAGCGATATTAACATTAACTTTCAAAGCTTAACGAGCTTAAATTCAAGAATTCACAGGTTGAAATACGTCATTTTCCCGCATAACCACTATAACACTGACCAAGTCAGTTACCTTTGATCGATGCAATCGTTTAGTTTTTTAAATTAAACTACCCATGGATTCTAGCAACAGAGCCGCCGAGTCCTTGCTTTGCCATTGGAGCGATTTACAAATAGAAGAAGTAGCGTGTCAGTAACGCCAACACCGACCATTATCCCTCTACCGATTAAGCGAATTGCTTATAAAGAAGAACCTTACACATTTTGAGTGCTATAGTTTAACTACCCCCTCCACTCGCCCAGTTGCAAATTGCTACAAATAATTGCAAGCAGGAACCTATGTTAGCTCAATACTGCTTACTCCTAGCGCTTACCCTACTCGCCCATTCGAGCGTGCAAGCAGAAACTCGAAACTTCATGACCCACTTCATCAAACCCTTTTCTTATCAAGAGGATGGTGAGATAAAAGGTTTTGCCGTCGCTGTCGTAAAACAACTGGCCATCAAGCTAAAAGTAGATGTCAGCTTCACTATATATCCTTTTAAACGCGCATTATTGACCGTACAAAAAAAACCTAATCGCGCCTTGTTTATTGTCGCAAGACGACCTGAACGCGAAAATAGCGTTAAATGGGTAGGTCCTTTGATCACTAGCAGTGTCTATTTTTATAAACGACGAGGCTCACCCTTTATTATTCACACTTTAGAAGATGCGAAGCGAGTAAAACTTATTGGTGTCGGCGCAGGAAATGCAGATCATCGTTATTTAACCGGTTTGGGCTTTACCAATTTATCGCCCACCAATAACCAAAAACAATCACTGCAAATGCTCAACAAGAAACGCATAGATTTGACCCCAATCAGTGAGATAGTCATGCCACAAATGGCCATCGACGCCGGTATCGATCCCAATAAGTTTCAAGCGACAAAGACTAAACTCTACGATTCCACCTTGTATATTGCGTTTTCAATTGATACCAGTGATAGCGAAGTACAGCGATGGCAACTATCTCTTGATCAATTTAAGGCCTCAGGAGAGTACCAAAAGCTCTATCGTTCTTATATTCAAGATGTTCTACCTTGAAATTACGCGAATTTAGTCAATAATTTAAAAGAACGCTGTTAAATAAAAAACGAATGTCATAGACTTTTATAGGTATCTAATTCGCTTCAGTATTTTTGATTATTGACTTTATAGGTAGCACTCGTGGATGTTAAACTTTTTTTGCTAAAGCTCTGCTCTGTCATGCTAACAAGCTCTGTGTGCTACGGATTCAGTGCTACAGTGCAAGTTCAAGACATCAATGGCCAGCCCGCCGCTGATATCGTGGTGTTTTTAACCCCATTAGCAGGCCAACCAAGTACTAAAACCGATCATCAAGTGATTATTAGTCAATCGAAAAAATCATTTTCACCTTATATCAGCGTCACCCAAACTGGCAATCCGCTTATCTTTAGCAATAAAGATGATATTACTCATCATATCTATTCAACTGACAAAGAAGATGCCTTTTCATTTGTGATAAAGCCTGACCAAGAGATAAGGCATACAGCGGCCAGCCAAGCATCCGCGATAGCGATGGGCTGTAATATTCACGACTGGATGAGTGGTCATATCATGGTGTTAGAGACCCCTTATTTCAATAAAACAGACGCTGCAGGCATGACAGTTCTGAACACTGAACAAGCTGGTCAATATCAGTTAACGCTGTGGCACCCACAATTAATCAATGCTAGCAACCGTCAAAGCCAATCGATAACGCTAACTGGGGATAACAAAATCACTGTCAAACTAAGCGCTAAATTAGCGAGGGTCCCAGAGCAAAAGAGTTCTGGAGATTTCGATTTCCTCTCTGATTATTAGGCATAAGATGAAAAGTTTACAAAATAAAATATTTGTTTTTTTTGTGGTACTGCTAGTAATAGTGCAAGCCATTGCGCTATGGACTATTTTATCGGGTAAGCAAAATCAAGAAGAGCTTGAAATAAAAAACCGGCTAGCAACTGCCAATACCATCTTTAATGAGTTATTTAACAGCCGTACCAACTACCTCAAAGCCTTCGCTGAAACTGCCGCTAAAGATTACGGCATTAAACAAGTTTTTAATCAAGACACCCGCTCTCTGGTGGTCGCACTAAATAATTTACGTCAGCGAATCGATGCTGATATGGCCATGACCATCGATACTCATGGTCTAATCAACAGTCAACTTGTCACTCGTCTACAAAATGGCAAGCAAAAAGTACGCAAAGGCAGCCAGAGCGAAGCGCGCTTCCAATACCCCCATTGGCTGAACCCACAAAGCCCACCGACAGAGTTGTATAAAGTCGATAACAACCTTTACCAACTGAGTTTATCGCCTATTACTGTCGGCTCTAAGCTACTTGGTTGGGTAGGTTTTGGCTATCAAATAGATAATCGGTTGGCGATGCGCTATCAAAAGCTCTCTGGCCTTGAAACCAGTTTCATTTTACAAGTACATAAAGAAAATCAATGGCAGTTAGTGGCATCCTCTAACCAGCAAACTGAACTGGCATTTGTCTGGGATATCATTGAGGGTAAGTACCCCCAACAGTATATCTCCCAGTCACAAATCCTTTCTACCTATGACGATTTTAAGTTTGGCGTAGCCATGTATAGTTTACGCGCTGACTTAGTCGCGGTCTTGCAGCAACAGTGGTGGCAGTTGGTCTCACTAATTGTCATTACTCTATTACTCTCGCTAGCGGGTGCTTATGCCATCGCCGCTTCAATCACTAAACCTATAAAATTATTAGTAAAACAAACCAAGCAGCTAGCCAGTGGAGAATACCAAAAAGTACAACTGCCAAACGATCAGAGTGAACTGGGTCAATTAGCCAATGAGTTCAATACCATGCAGAGCGCGATTATTAGTCGTGAACAAGCACTAGTACACAAAGGCAACCACCATTCTCTTACCGATTTACCCAACCGTAATATGCTGCTGACAACACTGTTTGAATTCACACAAGATAAAGATAACTTCGTGGTATTTCACTTGAATTTAAGCCGTTGAAAGATGTGAATGACACTTTAGGCCATGAATTTGGTGACAAAATAATCCTTGAAGCAGGCAGTAGACTGAGCGAAATTAACGTTTTCAATCATGTATTCCACACCGAGTCGGACGAATTTATTTTACTCGCTAAACATGGCCAAGAGTGCATTGTAGAAATGCTTACATCCGCCTTAGAAAGCACTTTCAGCCTGCCATTTATCTATCAGCGATTCAGCTTTCAGCTGCAGGCACGAGTAGGCATTGCAAAGTACCCAGAACACAGCCAAGTACACAGCGAACTACTACAAATGGCAGATACTGCACTGCACTATACCCGTAAAAAAAATCAACTGATCCAAGTTTACAGCTCCTCTTTTGACGTTAACACTATTGAGCGGCTCAATTTAATCAACGATTTTAAACACGCGATAGATCAAAATCATTTAGAGCTGCACTTCCAGCCTAAAATAGATCTGCAAACAAAATTGATCACTCACGTCGAAGCATTAGTGCGCTGGCGTCATCCCACTCTCGGCTTAGTCCCACCTGATGACTTTATTCCTATTGCCGAGCAGACAGGTCAAATTACCGAACTGACACAATGGGTCTTCAAAGCGGCTGTCGCACAACACAAACAGTGGATAACACTGGGTATTGATTTAAACATTGCCATCAACATTTCCGCACAAGATTTACGCGACCCACAGTTCTTCAACTTTATTAGCAAACACACTCGCGATAATCAATTAAACCCCACTAAAATCACCCTTGAAGTTACTGAGAGCGCGGTGGTTGATGATCCGCAATCAGCTATACAATTACTCAATAAGTTCAAAGCGCTAGGTTACTATCTATCTATTGATGATTACGGTACCGGCTACTCTTCCCTGGCGCAATTAAAGAGTCTGCCAGTGCACGAGCTCAAAATAGACAAATCTTTTGTGCAAAAGCTCCAAGAGGACCCTGATGATCGAATTATTGTACGCTCCACCATCGAACTCGCCCACAATATGGGGTTGACGTTGGTCGCAGAAGGTATCGAGGATGAATTTGCGTTAAACTGGCTGTGCGAGCATCACTGCGAAAAAGCCCAAGGCTACTTTATTAGTAGACCAAAACCTGCAGTAGCGTTAACTGACTGGCTGCTGCAACAAAACAATTTTAGAAGAGTACTTAGTGATGAATAGCCTAACGAGCTTACCATCTGCAACTGGGGTAGTTTTGCTGTTAGCCTCTACCCTCTCCCATGCTTTAGAGATAACCACGCAGGGGATAGTCGACCTGCGTATCAGCCAAGCGCACACCAGCGATAGTTATTTGGCAGCGGGTCACGGCAAGTTTGCCAATAGTGATGGTACATCGCTGTCGCTGGCTCAGTTAGGCTCTGAGACGACTGTTAGCTTTAACACGCAACTCAGTGGCAAGCTTATCTTCAATGGCTTCTATCAAGGCGACAACAGTACTCTTGGCATCACCGAGGCCTATCTCAAATACAAGAGTTTACCTAACAGTTCAGGTTGGCGGGTCGAATCAAAGAACGGAGTTTATTACCCTAAAATATCCATGGAAAATGACGCCTTTGCCTGGGCGAGCATCAATACTTTAAACCCTTCGATGATTAATACATGGATTGGCGAAGAAATTAGACTGACCGGTAGCGAACTCAAGTTTAGCCACTTGGGGAAACTCTCGGGACAGTCTTTTGATTTTTCGCTCAGTGCCAGCGCATTTGTCAACAACGACCCTTCATCTGCCTTACTCTCTTGGCATGGCTGGACCACCAGTTCCCGACAGAGTATCCAAGGTGATTCGCTCGGCTTTCCTGAACCGGATGCCGCTAAACCTGGAGGAATACTATCAAAACAGGCGAAGCGCTCTCAGCCCTTTGCTGAAATTGATGACGATCTAGGGTTCCTTGTGCAACTTGACATTAACCAGCACGCGCTGGGGAAATTTAATCTCGGCGTTTATGACAACCGTGCCAAGCCCTACGCTGTCACCGATGGTCAATACGGCTGGGGAACCCGCTTTATTTATGGAGGCGCAAAAATAAAGCTCGGCAGTGGCTATCAGCTAACGGCGCAATATCTCAATGGCGACAATTTGATGCAAACACCCGATCGCGTGAATGTGGTTAACAACGCTTACCACAGTGGCTTTGTGATGCTCAGTAAACGTCATAAAAAGCATCGTTTTGCCCTAAGGATAGAAGAATTTCAGGTCACTGATCGGGATAACATTATCGGGGACGATAATAACGAATACGGTAAAGCCTTAACGGTGAACTATAGTTATCGCTACGCTAAGCCTTTGTTCTTCTCCGCTGAGCTCAATATAGTTAAAAGCTCAAGAGCGGCCCGCGCTTATAAAAACTTAGCCGTTAAACAGACTGAACGGCAAATACAGCTAGCCGCTCGCTATTTCTTTTAATGATCGCTATTGGATAACAACAAATCACAATAACTCAAAAACTTCGATTAACCTGTTGAATACCGACAAATAAACTAGCTAACATTAATTAGACACAATCTATTTAGAACACTGTTAAGATCACCAAGCATTGCTTTTATAAAGTCGATAGAACCCCGCCACACTGGTGATTGCTCGCGCAACATAAAGCGATAGCAAAGCTATCCACAGCCCATCGTTTAAATATCCTTGGGTTAAAAACCATACTGGGAAATACACTAGCACCACTGAAACCAGCATCGCGTTCTGCATCAACTTAACTTGCGTGGTTCCAATAAAAACACCATCGAGTAAATAGCTAGTAACTGCCACTAACGGCAGTACCACCAGCCAAGGTAAATACTCTTTAGCGGTTAGTTGCACAGCTTCAATCGAGGTCAATTGCTGAATAAACCAATATCCTCCCCAGTAAAAAAACACGCTAAACAAAGCTGCGACCACTATCGACAAAACAGCTGCCGCTGCCACTAACCGGTAAAACTTGTCGAAGTCTTTAGCGCCAATCGCCTTGCCTGTGAGTGCTTCTAAAGCATGCGCAAAACCGTCCAAGACATGAGATATCAGCATCACAAAACTCATTAACACCGCATTGGCAGCGAGTGTATCGGCACCAAACTTGGCCCCTTGCGCAGTAAAAAAAGCCATCGCCAGCAACAGTAAGACAGTGCGAACAAATAAGTAGCGATTTACTTGAATGATTGGAAGATAGTTTTTAAAGCGTTTAAGCTGACCAACAATAACAGCACCTGGAATATTAACCAGCATCGATCGGCAGTACCAAAGCGCCAAAATCAAACCAAAATATTCAGATATAACAGTCGCATAGGCTAACCCATCAGCCTGCATTGCCAAGACATTAACGGCGATGACATCTAACACAATGTTTAGTAAGTTAGTGCTTACCAACAAAACTAGCAATACTTTAGTGTTTTGATTACCGACAAACCAGCCCAGTAATACATAACTACACAAAACTGCCGGCGCACCCCAAATACGGATGCTGGCGTAAAGCTGTGCTTGAGGCAATACGTCTGCTTGTGGCCCCAACAAATGCAATGCCAGCTCAATAATAGGCTGCTGCAATACAACAATCAGCAACGCGATCAACAGCGCCAAGATTAGTGATTGCGCCAGCACGGTTCTATTTGCAGTGCCATCTTGGGTCCCCACTAGCTGGGCAATTATTCCTGTGGTACCCATACGCAAAAAGCCAAACGACCAATATACAAATGAAAAGATGGTCGTGGCTATTGCCACCGCCGCCAGAAAGCGAGCATCGGGTAAATGTCCAATCACCGCGATATCAACTAATGAGAGTAGCGGTTGCGATATATTGGATAACATCACCGGCCAAGATAACATCCAGATTAAGCTAAATTGACCCGGTTCAGCTTTTACTCTCAAGCTTGGCTCTTTTTTGTCGGGCCCAGATATATCGCTACAAAAATAAGCATTGCCGCCACCACTACCGAAGGTCCAGCCGGGGTATCAAACTGATAGGAGCCGAGCAGGCCTAATACCACAGCAGTACTGCCTAAAACAGCGGCAAGTAGCGCCATCTTCTCCGGTGAGTGACTCAGTGGTCTGGCACTCGCCGCCGGTATAATCAGCAGCGATGTGATCAGTAGTACTCCCACTATTTTCATTGCGACCGCGATCACTAGTGCGATCATTAACATTAGCAGTAGCCTCATTTTTGCAACGTTTACCCCTTCTACTTGGGCCAGTTCTTCATTGATGGTCATCGAGATCATCTGCGGCCAAAAATAGTAAAGTAATAACAGCACAAACGCACCGCCCACCCCAATCCAAATCAGATCTTCAGGTAAAATAGCCAGTAAATCACCAAACAAAAATGCCATTAAATCGACACGCGCATCTTCGATAAAGGAAATAGTCACTAAACCCAATGACAGGGAGCTATGTGCCATTATCCCCAACAATGTATCTGTGGCGATAAAATGTTGCTTTTGCATGGCAACGAGCACAACCGCCAATAATAGCGCACAAATAATAATGGCGATATTGAGATTGATTTCTAGGAATATGCCGATGGCAACACCTAGCAGGGCACTGTGCGCTAGACTATCGCCAAAATAAGACATGCGTCGCCAAACCACAAACGCCCCTAGCGGCCCTGAGACAATGGCCACACCAATGCCACCAACCAGTGCGTAAAGCAAAAAATCATACAACATATTAGTGGTTGCACTCCAAAGGTTGCTGCTCACCATTCGCAGGTAGTACATCCCCATGTAAATCGTGATTATGATTGTGATGATGCGCGTACAACGCCATAGTTTTAGCACTGGCCGCACCAAACATCTCAATGTATGAAGGATCGTTGGTAATTTTTTCGGGGTGGCCTGAACAACAGATGTGCTGGTTCATGCAGATAACGTGATCAGTGGCTGACATCACTAGATGCAAATCGTGGGAAATCATCAATACCGAGCATCCGCGCGCTTTGCGAATATCGCTAATAAGCTGATATAGCTCTATCTGGCCATTAATGTCGACCCCTTGCACTGGCTCGTCAAGTACCAGCAACTGCGGATTCTTCAACAGTGCTCTAGCCAGTAATACTCGCTGCATCTCACCGCCAGAGAGGCCGTGGATGGAGCTTTCTAGCAAGCCTGCAATATCAACACTAGTCACTGCTTGTTGTATGGCTTGTGCTGAGATGTTGCGAGAGATCTGCAAGAATCGTTTTACGGTCAGCGGGAAAGTACTGTCAATATGTAATTTTTGTGGCACATAACCTATCACCAAATCCGGTTTGCGCCAGACAGTGCCACTGTCCGCTTTAATCAACCCCAACACCGTTTTTACCAAGGTCGTCTTACCCGCACCATTGGGACCAATTAAGGTGGTAATACAATCGCTATGCAAATTGAAACTAACATTTTGCACCACTTTTTTACCTGAGAAGCTGATATTTACTTGCTCAAGTCTAACGATATCACTATTCATGCCTTTGTTTCGCCTGTTCTGGCCCGCTGGCGCCACTGTGGATACCACTGGCACTGCACTGACGACACTTGCCGACTAACTCTAAATGCTCACGCTCTACCACAAAGCCCATTTCTTTACTGAGACCGCCGATGGCATTGGCCAGCACGGGCGATTCCACCTCAACGGCTAACTGACACTGATCACAAATCAAGAAACAACAGCTACACTGGTGCCCAGGATGACTGCAGCCTATAAACGCGTTAAGGGACGAAATCCGATGCACCAAGCCATGTTCTTGCAAGAACTCCAAAGCGCGATATACTGTTGGCGGCGCGGAGTTAAAGCCCGCTTCTTTTATGGCGGGTAATAACTCATAGGCACCTAATGGTTTATGGCTCTGCCAGATAAGCTCTAAAACTAGACGGCGTATTTTCGTAAATCGCTGTGCCCGCTCAACACAAATTTTCTCAGCCTTAGCCAGAGCGCCTTGTATACAACTGCCGTGATCGTGATTTGATTGGAATGTGAATTGCAAAATACCCTCGCTTACCTTGCCGCGGAAAATTAGAAGTGCGATAATTGTTATATTGTAACTTTATATCCATGGTAGTACTAATGAAATTCAGCGCTAAATTCAGCAAACTCATTTCCATCATCAGCCTCGGTAGTGTCCTAGGCCTAAGTCCTACCCTTAATGCGTCAATGTACGCTGAATCCGGTTTTATTTTAACCAGTATCAAACCACTACAATTAATTGCCCAAGACATTACTGAAGGCGTGATTAAAAGCATTGCGCTATTGCCTCCTGGCGCTTCACCGCACGCTTATGCACTGCGCCCTTCAGACGTTAAAAAAATAGTGCAGGCGAAGAATATTTACTGGGTTGGCCCACAATTAGAGTCATTTCTTAAAAAGCCGTTTTCCAAGTACAGCGATAAAAGCTATGCATTAGCTCCCCTTGCTGACGCAGAAGCTATTGTGGATAAACCCCTCGCCAGCGGCGTTTATAGCGATAAACATACAATTGCCGTTGAGGATAAGCTGGCCGAGCCCGATAACCATCAAGATTTAGATAGCCACGATAATGATGATGGTCACGATGGTCACGATGGTCACGATGGTCACGATGGTCACGCAGTAGAATCCCACCTAGATCACGATCACAACAAACCTATCCATATACATCAATACCAAGGGGCTGACTCGCATATCTGGCTAAGTCCAGACGTTGCGCTACGCATAGCGCAAACTATTAAAGCGCACACTATCACTCTCTATCCCCAGCATACAGCGAGACTAGAACAAAACTATGAGGATTTTGCAGCGGACCTCGAAGCTTTAGATTTACGCTTAAACGCTGAGTTTAGCAGCTTGAAAGGATTAGGCTTTTTAGTTTTTCACGATGCCTATTCGCGTTTTAACGAACACTACCAACTCAACCAAATTGGCGCCTTAACAATTAATCCGGCCAAGCGTCCAGGTGCTAAACATTTATCACAAATCCGCCAGCAAATCGCGCAGAGCAAACCGCTATGCATCTTTAGCGAACCGCAGTTCTCTACTGTCGCTATAAAAACAGTCATTCGCGGAACCGATATTAAAGAGGGCGTGCTAGATCCTTTAGCTACTGAGCACCATGCGAGCAAACAGCGCTACGTCAGCTTTTTAGACGACTTTGCGCAGCGTATAATTCTCTGTCTGGGAAATGCCTAACACGGTCTTAAAGTGCCGCTAAATGGTTATCCCACTGTTGAGCGGGGTTGTTGAGCAACAACTGCTTAGTGGCACTTTTAACATGATACTGATAAACACGCCCTCTACCGCTGCTAATAGTGAATTCACCGGCATTCAAAGTGGCAGCCAAACCGCAGCCATCACGTACTTTGACACTGCCTAAATACGCTTTACTGGCGCGCGACCAAAATAGGATTTTATCGCCTCTTGGCGCGGAGATCGCCATCGTCTGACCGCTTCTATCAAAGCAGGCACTGCCGCAATAATGTTTGAGGGTAAAATACTCGGTTGCCGGAATATCTAGAAAAGAAAGTTCAGTGCCGCGTTTATGTAGTGCCACTAGCGGCACTTGCGCGGTACGTTCACCTTGATATTGCATGGCAATTAATACATCTCCTTCACTGTTGCGCGCTATATGCCTAATACTGAGCAGTGACAAAGCCTGATCTAAGCTCACCTGCTCGGCTATTGTGCTGCTTGAAAGATCAATATAACTGAGATTGGAGCGCATTGAAGATAAATTTAATTTCTCGCGTCCCTTTGTGTGAATGCCGCCATTAGCCACCACTAAATACTGTTCATGTGCACTTAATAACAACTGGTGAGGACCCAGCCCACCACTGGGAAACTGCTTTAAAACTCGGCCATTGTCATAAATATCACGCACCACAATAAGCCCTTCACTGCTGCGGGTAAGATTCTCAGTGGTGTAGAGCCGTTGTCCATCCGCGGATATTTGCATATGCCCACAATAGTGTTGCCCCACAGTGCACTGAAAGTCAGCCACTAATTTGCCACTGTTTATATCCACCACCAATAAATAGTGACCGGGCCTTCTTCCGATGACCAACAACCAAGGCTTATGCGGGTGTTTTAACACTTGATGAGCGCGACTTGGTAGCGCATAGCGCAAGTGCTCAACCCCTAATTGATCAAAAGCCACCAGCGCGTGATTTCCGTCGCTATCTTCACTGGCAGAGGCAAACCAATTAACTGCTCGCTCAGTGCGCGCTGTTGCCACTTGCCCTGTCACAGGCAGCGCGGCGCATAACAGGATACTACTTAAATAATGGGTAAAGTCCCTGCGACGCATTGCTAATCACCATCTCTGCGGTTAAAACCTAAACTAATCTGCAGGGGTTGCATACTCTGGTGCAAACTATCGCTTAAGCGTTTGAGCTGGTCTTGTATATTGACTAATGCATCAAACTGAGCTTGTTGATATTGCATTTTATTAGGTTCAGAGACGTTGCTGAGCGCCTGTATAACTTCTGTAAATTGCCTGTCTATCCTAGTGGCTAAGGGCTGCTCACCGCTCTCCACTAGCAAAGCCTTTAAACTCGCCCCATCAACACCTGAGTACAAATGACGTAAAGCGGTTAAATTTGAGCGAATATTGGCAACAGATTGTCCGCTGCGCCACGACTCACTTTTGCGCCAGCGCATTTTATCTAACTGATCCCCTAAAGGCGCGGCAATTTTTCCATCGCTAATGGCTTCTATCGGCTCAACCAAAGCTTTCAATATATCGGTAGCAGCCTCTTGCGCCGAAATATAGACAGCTTCTTCTGAATAATTCTGATAATTATCCCATTCAGCATCCCACTCACTGACGATCTCCTGAGTATTTTGCGCGACATGTTCGCCAATGGCACTCATCAGTGGACAGTAACCAGAATTAGTCGGTAATTGCAGCAGTATTTTCTGCTCGAATAACATGCGCTCCAACGCCGGGAAACCTTTTACCGCCACGGAGGCACGTGCAAAAAACTCACCGTTATATTCAGTGTGACCCTCTCCTTGCAGCGCTTCTTTTAAAAGGCTATTTAGCTGTCTACCGGCCAAGTTCTTTTTATCGGGCCAATACTGCAGGCTAAAATTACGCATCAATAGGGTCACTGGCCCAAACTGGATATGTTGTATCTTTTGCCAAGCTTGCTGCCCTTGGGTAAAGGCCTGGCGGGCGCGTGTTAACTTATCGCTGGTTTGATCCGCACAGTAATTTTTAATGCTGGTATCTAATTCTACTGAAGACTGTGCCAGAGCCCTATAGTTAGGCACTATGTGTTGGTCAATGACACCTTGGTTAAATGCTTGCCAGCGCTGCTCAGAAGGTGCTTGAGCTAACAAGTTTGTTGTCATTGTCAATGCAAATAACACAGGTATCAGTTTAATAAATTTGTTCATAGTGACTCCAAGAAAATAAGCAACTGTTGACGCTGTGCCTCATTCATATTAACCACCTTATCTCGGCTTGGCTGCGCTTCTCCGCCGTGCCAAAGAATAGCTTCTAATAAAGTGCGCGCCCGAGCGTCGTGTAAGAATTGTGTTTTGCCTGATACCATTGCGCTCAAACCAATACCCCACAATGGCGCAGTGCGCCATTCAAAGCCATTGGCGTTAAACTCCCCCCGATGATCGGCCAGGCCCTCTCCCATATCGTGCAATAACATATCAGTATAAGGCCAGATTAATTGTCCGGCTTGCTCTTTTGGCGCCGAACTGGCGGTGACAAAAGAAGGTCTATGACAATCGACACAACCACTTTGATAAAACAGTCGCTTGCCGGCTAGCACCGCTTTATTGCCCACATCTTTTCGTTGAGGTACGCCTATGTTGCGCACAAATAATTCTAGAGCACTAAACATTGGCTCAGCCACTTCCACGTTGCCTAAATGTGCTGAGCGTCCATCAGGGGCTGTTATGCAAGATGTTTGAACTCTCGTGCAATCTCCGGCGTAAGACCCTTTTAACAAAGTAGTCGACAAGCCCATGTCATTGGCAAAAGCGGCACTGTTTTGTTGCACGATACTTGGGTTACCGGCTTTCCAGCCGAATCGGCCTAGTTGCAGTGATTGACTAGCGATTTGCCATACTTTATTGGCTCGCCCAGAAATCCCATCACTATTGGCATCAAGTGGGTCTGCTAGCGCTAAAATATCAGCTTGATCAATCGCCTCCAGTAAACCCAAGCCAATCATCGGATTGGCAACCCGCACTGAATGCTGTGTTGCGGGGTGCATTGGCCCGTACCCCAAATCTGTCACTTTATAGCTAGGCACCCGCAGAGAAGCAGGCTCAGCGCCTTTTAGTTCGACTGACTGTTCATGATAGCTAATATGAATACGCCCTTCTGCGTTGATCCCCTGCAGGGCAAAATCTTGCAGCTGGGCACCGTAAGTCGGCTCTGCTATAAAAGGCACTTGCCCGCTTTCAAGCTGTGCGTGCTGCATAGCATTTTGCGCGGGAATACTCAGTCGCATCAACATCGAAATACTATTATCTGCAGGCCAGTTCCCCTGTGGAACATGCCCTCTACCGCCGCGGACATGACATCCCATGCACGAGCGCGCATTGTGCAGCGGCCCTAATCCGTCGCTTGCCTGAGTCGATGACGGCGAGAACACCCACAACTTATCAAAGATACTCTCGCCAATTTTGAAATCTAACTGATGCTGGACATTTAAATTGGCACCACTTTGTAAAAACGCCCGCTTGCCGCGATTTTTTGAACTCGCTGCACCACCAGGTAACTGCTCTCCTGTTTGCGCGCGTTCAAACTGCGTTGCCAGTTCGGGAACCGCAGCAAACAAGCGAATGCTGGTACTCGAAAGCAAACCGATAAATAATAATTTTGTCCAAATATTCAACAAATTAAAACCATGTAAAATTAAGTGTGGAGATTTTAGCGGCGTATATTGTAATGGCAAAACAGCCGGCAATCGAGCGACATCAGTCATACTGTACTTGCCGTACTTGCTGTACTTGCTGTACTTGCTGTACATGCTGTACATGCTGTACATAGTCGCTCCTTGGCATCCATGCCATCGCGCTATACTGTACTTCCTGTACATAGTCGCTCCTTGGCATCCATGCCATCGCGCTATACCGTACTTCCTGTACATATGCGCTCCTTGGCATCCATGCCATCGCGCTATACTGTACTTCCTGTACATATGCGCTCCTTGGCATCCATGCCATCGCGCTATACTG
>Ga0105358_10000275_pt1 | contig 24536 bp, 27 predicted proteins | sample GOMGulsemesocosm_5_FD_83509 | JGI IMG/M metagenome (GOLD analysis project Ga0105358, IMG submission 83509) | Methane-oxidizing microbial communities from mesocosms in the Gulf of Mexico - GOM15C Gulf of Mexico | ecosystem: Environmental > Aquatic > Marine > Cold seeps | place: Gulf of Mexico... | reverse complement strand
TATAGTCGTCAAATCTGAAATAAAAAATAGAGATCTAATGATGAACCGCTTGACGAACAAGGTTGTGGTTGTAACCGGCGCGACTTCAGGGGTTGGCTAGCAGATGAAAGATATTATAGAAAAAATAAGCGCGATAGACTGGAAGAAAGTAACCGAACAACTGCATACAAATGGGTATGCCGTAGTGCCTGCTTTCTTATCAGATATTCACTGCCAGAACCTGATTGCAATGTATAACACTAGTGATATCTATCGAAAAACCGTGATCATGGAGCGATATCGCTTTGGTCTTGGTGAATACAAATACTTTCAATACCCATTGCCCGCTATTGTTCAGACAATAAGAGAGCACCTCTATCCACACCTGGCCCCCATTGCCAATTTATGGATGCAGATGCTAGGGCTTAACCCGTCATTCCCTGAAACACTTGATGAATTACAAATGCAATGCCATTCGAATGGTCAATTAAAGCCCACCCCATTATTATTAAAGTATGGCGCCGGTGGTTTTAATACCTTACATCAAGATTTATACGGTGAGGTTTACTTCCCCCTGCAAACTATATGTATGCTCAACAAACAAAGCATTGATTTTACGGGTGGAGAATTAGTACTGACCCAGCAAATACCGAGAGCACAATCTAAAGCGATTGTGCTCACACCTAACCAAGGAGACATGGTCATTCTGACCAGCCACTTCAAGCCTGCCAAAGGGGCAAGAGGTTATTACCGGGTCAACATGAAGCATGGCGTGAGTGAAGTACACGATGGTCAGCGTCACACATTAGGTGTTATTTTTCACGATGCACAGAGTTAAGCACGAAAGAAAGCACTCATGATAGCGCATAGCGATCTAAGCTCCCGAGCACTGATGAAACAGATAAAGGACAACACCATCTGTTTTGGCGGCAATCGAAGGCTAAGAGTCTACGGAACATTAACATGCTCATCGGGGAAACGAATGCAGCGGGTAAACCGTGTATTTTTTGCCTCTGAGTTAGAGGCCCAAAATCAAGGTTACAGACCTTGTGGGCATTGTATGAAAAGTGAATACATCAAATGGACTTATTCAGTCAGCTAGATAACCAGCCAACAAATCTCTTACACAGAGATGGCATCGTCAATTATCACGGACCATTACTGCCCCACTCTGACGCCAATGAATATTTACAATATTTGTTGGCTAAAATTGAATGGCGACATGATGCGGCCATCATTTTTGGAAAACATATTAACACCAAGAGGAAAGTTGCTTGGTACGCTGAAAGTCCATTTGAGTACACCTATTCTAAAACCACTAAAACAGCACTACCCTGGACAGAAGAGCTATTAACTCTGAAAGGTATCGTAGAAAAAGAAACGGGAGAAACCTTCAACTCCTGTTTGCTTAATTTATATCACACTGGGGACGAAGGCATGGCGTGGCACAGCGACGGTGAAAAGGACTTAAAAAATAATGGCGCCATAGCATCATTGAGCTTCGGCGCAGAACGAAAATTTTCATTTAAGCATAAAAAAACCAAAGAGACCGCTTCTCTCACCTTACAACATGGCAGCCTACTGGTCATGAAAGGCACGACACAAACCCACTGGTTGCATCGCTTGCCGCCAACGAAAAAAACACAACAGCCAAGGGTGAACCTAACCTTCCGGACAATTGATCGTTAGCCTTGACCTTATAAATCGCGGGCTCAATTGACCAGCAGATGGCCAGACCATGGTAACAATCCGTGCCCAAACCATGCCGCAATAAACACATTTGGGGGGGCATAAAAAAGCATTGAGGCAGCCGTACAGGGTAATCACACCCCAACCGAACACCAAGCTAAAGAATCAATCATGGTTTATCCCCAAGGCAGCCACTCTGCGATCGAAGCCCCCTGTCAGGGGGGCTTGCTCGCTACAGAGATTGAGTTAGCCACTGAACATGGAGAGGAAACCGAGGCTGGCGGGAATGCTCAAACGACCGCCCTCCAGTTCGATATCGGCGGTGGCCAGAGCGCCCGGCAGGCTACGGTCGCCAGCCATGATTTCCAGCCACACATCCCGGCTGGTGGTCATCTTATGTTGGGCATCGGCATCGGCGCCGGCTTTGACAATCGCCACACCGCGACGCACATGGATGGTGTAACTCTCGCCAACATCGGTGAAACTCAGGGACAATTTCTCATCGGTCTCCAGGCTCTTTTCCGGGTTGAGGTTGATGGCCATGGCCTCGACAAAACCCTTCACCGGCATCGCCTTGATCAGGTTATTGCTCGCCTCCAGCATCAGCTCATGGGGCATCTGCACGCCGCGCAGTTCAGCCGCCTCGGTCAGGTAGATATCGCGGGCGTTGGCGTTGTGCATGGCGTAACCCTGTTGGGTGGCGGCTTGGGCGCGCAGCGCTTTATAGTCGCCCTTGTTTGGGGTCAGTCGCAGCAGGTGATCGGTGAGCTTCAGTACCCAGGGGTAATTGCCCTCGTCAAAAGCCGCCTGCGCCTTGGCCATCAGGGCGGCCTCACCACCGGCCAGCTCGGCCATCAGCTCAGCTTCTGCCGCAGGTGACGGCGGCAGCAGATTGGAGACGTTGGCGTCGTACCAGCCCAGGTAGCCGTTATAGACATTGCGCACCGCCCACTCGACCTTGCCGTAGTACTCAAACAGATAGGGGTGGGTGGCCAGGTGCTCGGGCAGTTTTACCGCCTCGACCAGCTCGTCGGGGGTCAGGCCCTGATTGATCAAGCGGATGGTCTGGTCGTGCACATACTGGATACCGTCGCGGTAAGCGGTCAGCACGTCAGCCACCTCGGCTTTGCCCTTCACCGGTAATGTGTGGCTGGGCGCGAGGAACTCCGGTTCGAAGGACAGCATGGTATCGACAGACTCGTACCAGGCCTTGATGTCGCGGTAGGAAGTACCGCGCAATGTGTACAAATTGGGGAAGGACTTGTAGACATTGTCGCCGGGCATGATGACCTTGCGCTCCGGCAGCCAGACAATAATCTGGTCGTCTGTCTCACCGGCCACGTGCACCAGCTTGAGCTTAATGCCGGCGATCTCCAGATCGACTTCATCCTCGAAGGTGTGGGTCGGGCGCAGCAACCCCGGCTGGTTGCCCGGCATGATGGTCTCGACCTCGGTGGCCAGGCCGTAGTGCACAAAACCCTCGTCGCCCCGCTCCAGCAGTGCGCCAATCATGCGGTTAGAGCGAGCGCCAATGGCCGGCGACAGCAGGTTCACCACCCGATCAATCGAGGCATTGGTGCTGGCGTGGGCCCAGATCTGTACCGCTGAAGGATTGGCCTCATTTTTCACCATACCCGGGGCGCCGAAGGCGTGGTCGCCGTGGTTGTGGGTATAGATGATCGCCTTGAGGGGTTTGTCGGTGATCTTGCGGAACTCAGCCATCACCCGCTCGCCGGCCTGCACCGAGCCCATGGCATCGACTATGACGATGCCATCATCACCTTCGATCATGATGGAGTTGGCGCCACCAAAACCGACCGCCTGGTAGACCCCGTCGGTGACCTGATGCATCTTCTCCACCATTTCCGGCAGCACCGCGGTCAGGGCTGGGTGCACGGTGGGTTGAGCGCTGGCGGCGGATTCAGAGGACTGGCTGCCAGCACTAGCGGCAGAACCACTGTTGTAAGTGTTGTTGTCACCGCAGGCGGTTAAACAAACCGCCACGGCCAGGCCGGAAAGTGCGAGGGGCAAGCGCATAGAAAACTCCAATGTTCGATTGTTTCTTAAATGGTGTGACGGCGACAGCCATCGCAGCGGTGTTTCGTGTAATTAGTGGCCAATCTTGGGCTGACATTTATTCAGCCGAACTTGCCGGTGCGCAGAGGCCTCCGACAATAAAATCAAACAGCAGAGCGTTTCTGCGCGCCAACTGCTCATCGCTCAAAACTTGTGATGATTCACGCCTCTCTCTATCCCAGTCGGCGATGCTGATCACCAGCTGGCGCCCCATCATCACCTGCCGCTGCAGGGCCACCTCAGGGTCGAGGTGACTAAGGGCCGCACTCAGGTGTTCATGCACCCGCCAGAGCGCCTGAGAGCGGTGGTTGTTGAGGGTCTGTGCGAAGTAACCGCGGGTCGACAACTGCATTATCAGGCTCATGTAATAGCTCTCTTCTACGGGGCCCTGCAGCTGGTCGAGCAGCGGCTCGGCCATAATGCGCACCAGTGCGCGTACATCGCCCTGCTGCCCTTTGCCCTTCTCAGCGCTCAGCTCCCAGGCATCGAGCAGTTGCTCACGGCGCTTATTGAGCGGCCCCATGCGGTAGTCGAGAATGGCGTTTAACAGCCCCTCCGCTGAGCCAAAGTGATACTGCACCGCCGAGTGGTTCTTCTGACCGGCCTCGCGACTGATCTGACGGGTGGAGACGGCGTCTATTCCATGCAGCGCATAGAGCTTCTCAGCCGCATGGACGATGGCAATGCGCGCCTCGCCGGTGAGTGTGTGTGTATCGTTTGAGCTTGTCATAAAGCCAGTCTAAGTCACTCGACTTAATTAAGTCAACCGACTTAGATCGGATTTACTGCCCTACCGAAGCGCTGCGTATAGACGTCGGCCAGACAGGACTCAAGGCGAATATAGAGAATAGAGCTGCAGGCATGATGACTGCGGCGACTGTTCATCGGAGCATAGTGTGGCCACTGTGATTGTTATCGAAGTTTGGCCGTTCACGAGCCAGAGCTGACCTTCGATATTCTGGACTAGAATGGCAGGGAAGCATCCTCTGAATATCTGCTCTCGCCTATCGGCGACCATTCACAGTATGCATTGGCGCCTTTTGATAGCATGCTGGCATCTTCTGAGAGTGTGTGACGCAATCCGGTTACCTAAGCTGGCCTTACCTAAATAACACCAGATAAGGAAAAACGATGACAACGTCAAACACAGCACTCATTACCGGCGCATCAAGCGGTATCGGCAGGGAACTGGCTCATATTCATGCAAGAAAGGGCGGCAATGTTGTGCTAGTCGCCCGGTCAAAAGGCAAATTGGAAAGACTCAAAGCTGAGCTTGAATCCTCTCATAAGGTATCGGCAACGGTAATCGCGGAAGACTTGTCCGAAGTAAATGCCGCACAACGAATTTTCGAAAGAACCGAGCAACTTGGATTAGTTATTGACACATTAATCAATAACGCGGGCTTTGGTGGACATGGTTTGTTTCACACTCGTAATCTCGTCACAGAGCAATCGATGATGCAAGTGAACATAGTGACACTGACCAACCTGACACACTTATACCTAAAGGGGATGGTGGAGCGCAGACAGGGCAAGGTCATGAATGTGTCTTCGGGCGCATCCTTTATGCCTGGTCCGCTGCAAGCGGTGTATTACGCGACTAAAGCCTACGTAACGTCCTTTACTCAAGCGATTGCAGAAGAAGTGGTTGAGTACAACGTGACTGCAACTGCGTTTTGCCCTGGTGCTGTCGCTACCGGCTTTGTCGAAGCAGGGGGTTTGGAAGACATTGATATTTGGAAAAATGCCAAATCAGCCGCATCAGTCGCCCAATACGGTTATCGGGCCATGGAAAAAGGTGAGCTGGTAGCCATCAATGAAGCTGGAGTGAAATTCAAGCTGAATTGGGTTGTACCACTTCTGCCGCGAAAAATTGTATTGAAAGCATCTCGTCAATCAATGGAAAAAACGGTTTAGCTCACGAAACGACAAGTTAAACGGAAGCATGCCTAATGAAGCGAACCAGCAAATTTGCCGTCTCTCCTTTTTGGAAAGTCCTGTTTAGCGATATGCAGTTAGACACTGCAGCGGTCCTGCGCCATGCGAAGTTACCGGCCGATCTATTTAGTCTAGAAAATGCGTCGCTTTCGCCAGCAGAATATTTTCAACTTTGGGAGGCGTTGGAACACGTCGCTGGTGAGCAAGAAGTGGCGCTCCTGATTGCTCAGCATCTCAGTACTGAGTCTTTTGACCCACCTATCTTCGCAAGCCTGTGTAGCCCTGATTTAAACACCGCACTAAAGCGGATGAGCCACTACAAACCCTTGATCGGCCCGATGATTCTGGAAGTTGCGATCAGCAATAAAGACACCCGATTGACCATTCACTGCTACGGATACAAAGAGCATATACCTCGCTCACTTGGCATGAGCGAATTGGTGTTCTTCACACAGTTATCGCGAATAGCCACTCGTAGTTACATTCGACCCCTAGCTATCGAACTACCCAATTTGCCCAATAGTCTGGGATTATATAAAACTTATTTTGGATGCGATGTAAGTCAAAGCAAATGTGTATCAATTCGTTTCAGCGCTGAAGATGCCCAAAGACCTTTCCTTACTTCAAACTCGGCAATGTGGGAATATTTTAAAGGCAAGTTAAACCGAAAACTCGCAGATATTGATTCAAGAGCGACTACCGTTGAGCGTGTAAGAGCTGTATTGCTGGAAGCACTTCCAAGTGGTTATGGTTCCATTGAATCAGTGGCGGATAAGCTCGCAATGAGTAAACGTACACTACAAAGAAAGCTCACTAGTGAAGCAGAGAGCTTTCAATCTGTATTGCAGTCTGTGCGTGCCGAACTTGCCGATCATTACTTGGAAAGCTCGAAGATGTCACTTGGCGAAATCGCGTTCCTGATTGGCTTTCGCGAGGCCAATTCATTTATTCGCGCTTACAGTACATGGAAGGGCATTTCGCCCGGGTACTACAGAGAACAATTCAATCAACAGTACCAGTTACCCGCTAGCTAGACTCTTCAATAACGGTAACAAAGCATCCAGCTACCTATGGGTTAAACCCGCCAGCGCAACACAGGGCCCCTCAGTAGCTCTTAACCAGTTCTTAATGGGTACTCAACTAGCCCTCATCTACCCTGCCTTATCCAAAGGGTGCGAGGGTTCGCCTCTGCCTGCTCCACATTGTGAAACAAGCACCCGAAGAAGCCAATGGGGGGAATACCGTACCACTTTAGTGGACGGTATTTTGCCGTAACTGAAGAAGGTTCAGTATGGGACAAACAAAGAAGAGAAAGTACGATCGCTACACCTTGGCTTTCAAGCTTCAAGCCGTTACGTTAGCGAATCATCCTGGCGTTATGGCGAAGCGTATTGCCGAGTCTTTGGGCATACACCCCGTCATGCTTTAGCGCTGGGAAATGGAGCACCTTCAAGGTGAACTAAAGGCCAACAAGCGTATGAAGCCCGCCAAAATCTCACCCAAACGCCGTACAGATAAACCCGATCCAACCAAGGCTGTCGAGCTAAAGCTAAAAGAAGCAGAAAGACGCTCGAGCGAGAACGTGATAACCGCAACGATGAGCTCGACCTATTAAAAAATTCCGAACGATTCTCGAGTTCTATAATCGTGAAAGGTTGCACTCAGGGCTGGGCTACCAATCGCCAGAAGAGTATGAAAAACTGTGTGCATAAAGCGTCCACGGAAGTGGGACAAGATCACTGCCCACTCACAAGGCGTTAGGTGAATAAATTGTCGGACGATTTCATTACTGTGAAACACCCCACTAGAATTCCTGGCCACCCGATGTATGGTGACTGGGCATGGCCCGGCATGGAGTACAGCAGCCTTTCGATTGAGGCTCTGTTTAAAAACGGCGTAGTGACAAAAAACCACTACTCCATTTTAAGGGTAAAGTATATTTGTGCGAAGCCGGGAGATTTTTATGGGTTTGATGACTTTAAAGGTGATCGATTCGAAAAGGCTGATATTCAATTTCCCTTGCTGGTGGTTCGCAATATGCCTAATCCTTGTCAAACGCCTTACCGACTAATAGATGGTAGACATCGACTAGAAAAATTGCTCCGAACTGGTCGTAAAACGGTAGCCTGTTACGTATTGGAAGTAAAAGATGTAATACCATTTATCAAAGAGGTTAAACTTGATGAATCATGTGATCGCGGAGTTAGTTGAGGTATGGGCATAAATACTTTTTCTAAATTTCTCTATATGAATTCTCCCTTACCATCTAAATCACCTAACCAGGTAATTTACTCGGGTAGATTTCCCGCTGCACTCCAATTTTACCGGTTATTACGGCGTCATATGCTCCCAGTGAGAAAGTATGAATACATTCATTAGAAATAGCCTTGAAGTGGGTGATGTCGGAAGTATTGTCTATCTTCATGGAATCTTATACGCCAAAGAATATGGCTATGACCACACTTTCGAAGCTTATGTCGCTGAGCCATTGGGGGCATTCGCAAAACGATCAAATTTGCGTGAAAGAATTTGGATTGTAGAGAAAAATAAAGAAGTACTTGGGTCCATCGCTCTTTGCGAAGTTTCAAGCACCGAAGCACAACTACGCTGGTTCCTCGTAAGCCCGAAACTTCGAGGCCAGGGTCTAGGCAAGCGCCTTATTTCAGAGCTATTAGATTTTGCAAAGGAGAATAGCTATCAGACTATATCCTTATGGACAGTAAAGGGCTTAGAGGCTGCAAAAAACCTCTATCTTTCTTCTGGCTTTACCTTTGTCAAAGAGGTGGAGCATTCTGTCTGGGGTAGTATTCATACCGAGCAGCAATACACTATAGAATTAAATGCATTTAACAAGACGCTCAAAATGGACACAACCCATGGGGCGAGCAAACGTCGATAGGACAAAGCCTTTACGGCCTTCATGGCATGGCCAATAGGCTATTGAGTGACGAGCAGAGCTGGGAACTGGATACTGAGTGCTGGAAACTGGAAAAAAGCAGCAGACTGCAGCGTGGCGCGGCCTTGATATACGCGTCATTACACCCATGTCAGGGCTGCCTGATCTCAGTTTTTCAGTTTGAGAAGGAGTTGCCTGTAGGGCAGTCGCGCTTGCTTAGATTGTTGTGTATTACTTTATTGGAATACAAAGTACAGCCCAAGAATTATGGCACCCAAGAAGCATGGGATAAAGCCTGCCCCCCCCAACTTCATCACTGGGTCAGTAGATTGCATGCCCTTTATATCGTTTACTAGCGCATACCCGCGCCGCTTAAAAACAGCGTAAACACAGACAAAATTAAATGCCACCGCAGCTGTGCCCAATATTACTTTATATAGGAACGCCCCTTGCAACTGCTCAGGCGATAACATCAGTAAACCAGTGATCAATACTAGCGAAAAGGCAGGTATTTCAACCCATATATCCGTTAAGTAATGAAGCTTAGATGCATTGATTAAAGAGTCATCGCTCTTTGCACCGTCCAATTCAATCACAACCTCTGCGGCAACAACGCCGGCCCATATGCCAAGGCCCAATAAATGAAGTGATAATAAAGCACTCAAAGCTTACCCCTTGATTGTGCATAAAGTGTCCACGGTAGTGGGACATGATCAGCGCCCTCAGGCGTCGGTTTGACTAGCTTGTTGGCTTTATTTCCAAAAGATGGTTGTAAAAGTGCATTGCGTGCGCTCTTTCATACTCCGGCTTGGTCAAGCTTCCATATGCAAAATGCTCTGCCAATGGGCCACCATAGCTACGAAACTTAACCATCGACTCCCTGAATCGCTTGTATGCATAGACAGTATCTTCGCTTTTTTCAATCAAAGGAGCACCCGGTATCACTTCACTCAAGCCATGAGTCATTTCTTCTTTTTCAGAAAATACGGCGAACGCCAGTTTTCCAACTGTATTCTTGAATAGGGCTGGTTTATGCTCAGGAAAAGTGGACATCGAGAATTCCACACTTTGTGCGCAATGAACAAATATTTGGTAGAGGTTCCAGTCTCCTAGCGCCATTATATTTTCGCTCATCAATTTATCGAGAGCCTGAAGAGAAGCATCTATCGTCAGTGGGATTTTACTGGACCCTACGCCGAGCCATGCAACACCACCCGTTCCCACAACAGCACCACCAGCAATGATTCCCAAGAGAAACTTTCTACGATTCATTTAACTACTCCATTAGAGTTAACACCACTAGCATGCGCCGTGCTAATCGGCGTCGAATGGCTGCACGTTTTATAGGTCAACAGGTGATGTTTGAGCTAAAACACCGGTACAAAAATTTGGGTTATTGCGTCTGCCGATATTCATATAGCCATCAGCACGCACTTCGAGAAAAAGCTCAGCACCCGTCGTGTCTATGCCTACCAGCAGATCGCCATCATAGCTAAGTGTTATTTTATCATTGTAAAGGCCGTGGCCCTCGCTAGCCTGAGCAAATTCAACGATTATTTTGTCGTTAGATGTATTGTAAATGCCAACTTTCACATCGATGTGTGCACCATAACCCATCCAGCCTTGCCAAATACCACCAAGCTTGTTCCTTTCAGTGTTCGTATCTGTATTGTCAGGGTTAAACACAACCTTGGGAAGCAAAGCCTTAACTGCACTTTTTGACTCGCTTGGTAGCAGGCTACTTTGAAAACCTGGCCACTCGATAACTGAGTTAAAAGAAGCGCTCTCTTTATAGGGCAAACCCAGCTGTTTTAAATATTTTTCAATTTTTTCTGACCAGAGTGACGGCAACATAGAGATAATGTGTCCATCAATTCCCTCAGGGGGTTCAATCTCATGCCAACTACCATATCCACCGGCCTGCTGAAAAACGTCAAAACTTTTTCGAGAATGACACAGTGGATAAAAGCCATCGTTATCTCCATACAACCACAGCGTCTCCCTGTTTGAGTCGGCACCCCATCGAAATATTGTTTGGTTAATCTTTTCCGAGGTGGCAAGGCCTGCCTCAATCCACCCGCCAACAAAGTTGACAACCCCTAGTACTTTCTCGGCATTTTTGCCAGCGTATGCAACACTCAATATTCCCCCACGTGACTCTCCGCCAATCAATAGACGTTTACTGTCTACAAACGACAGGGACGGAATCTCTAACATTACGGCCTCAATATCCTCTAATGCTCTTTCAGCCCCTTTAATTGAGCGCACGGCTTCGGCACTGTATCCCTGTGTGCGATCGATGCTGAAACCTTCATCGTAAACACCTTGTGAACCTGCTCTGCCTCTTCGAGCAGGTGCAAGGACAGCCCAGCCACGGCGAACGAAAAAATTGGCAATTTCTGTAAAACGTATTGGCCATTTAAAACTATCTGGATCTGTACCGGCCCCCGTTGAGCCATGATTAAAAACAAGGGTGGGAAATGGCCCCTCGCCTTCTGGTTTATAAACACGCAGTTCTAGATCTACTGTCGTACCATCTAGCTGTACTGCAAGTATTTGTGTTCGAGCTTCAGTTTCCATACTTTTAATTCTCATAACAGCTTATCAACAGGACAAGTGGCCTTAGATATCACCGGCCCATTGAACAAGGCTGTATATAACGCGTCGTCCCAAAGTTTTTATTCAACAAGGCGTTACAGGGCTGGGGTCATCAAGTTATAAAATATCGAGCCAGCCCCTGCTGCGTGGGTAAATCCCTTTGACCATTGATACTAATCTTCCTATTAACAAAATCAATGGCTTAGGGTATTTTTTCCATATTCAAACTCTTTGGCTACCCACTCGCTGCGCGCAATCAACTGATTTTGACTCCATTAAGCGAAATCTAGCCAGAGCGCGCTACCGATTAGCCAGTATCGCTTACTCGGATCTAGCCCAGCGCGATGACCGGCGTCTGCTAAGGTTTGTGTGTTCAACCCGTCAGCGCAACACAGACGACCCTCACCTGCTCTTCAGTAGCACTTAACCAGTTCTTAATTGGTTCTCAACTAGCTCTCATCTACCCTGCCTTTTCCACAGGGTGCGACGGTGCCTGCCCCCACACAGCGAAAACAGAAGCTGAAGAAGCCAGTGGCTTTGAGCCCTTGGACACTCCGCCACCGCTTAATCCCAGGCCCGTGAAGTCCTAGTTTAAGGCTGCCATGCAAGGCCTATCCGACCGCAATGAGATAGCCAAGCACTGCGATTTTAGGGCTTATTCAGGCTTGAGCACGCTTTCAAGTGCTGGAGGAATCTGAGATCTAGCGAGTGCGGCAAGAAAATTGAACCAGGCCCAACATATTGAACTGAGGCATTGCTTTTGCGTGTTCAATAACCATCGACACAACACCCCTGAAGCCCCCGCCTTGGCAGGTCTTACCCTCTGAGCGACCGGTGTGCGCACAGGCCATCAATCCACTCAACTGCGGTCGACAGAGGAGCCTCATTCATTCATAATTGCGCGCTTGTCTGGATGAAGCGGCACGGGGTGGGAAATTGCGGCAGACTCAACCCGGAACGCCTCAATAATCCGTTTGACGATTGATGCTCTAGAGCGCAGCTGAGCAGGGGAAACCTTACATTAAGAGTCACTTTTAGCTGCCTCCTGTTACCGCCTCTTATAATGGGCAGTAGCCATGTATTGCACCCGCGACATTAGCCCAAGATTTCGATAACTCGCAAAACGCGGCACTAATGATGACCGCCAAACAATGAAGACCCGATGAAACATTGTGGAGATAACTTTGGACTACTTTGAAGTGTTAGAGGTTGATAAAACGACCTCGCAAGATGATATTAAAAAGGCCTATCGCCGTTTAGCCGCAAAGTATCACCCCGATAGAAATAAATCAGACGATGCTATTGAACGCTTCCAGAAAATTCAAGAGTCATACGCCGTCATATCTGACCCAAAACAGCGGAAGTTATACATTGAGCAGGAATACACCGAGGTGTTGAATCCCAGGGCGTTTACTGAATCCTATTGGAACCGAGTACTGAATACTTAAGAGAGCTCATGTCTAAAACAATTTTTGTACCAGCCTATTTGAATGACGATTTTCAAATGCTGACTGAGAACATTGAGTCTTATAAAGACCCAGAAGACCCAGATCAGTTTAAAAACTATGTTGATAGCCTATTAGGGCAATTACAAAAGACGCCCGATTTTTTAGCCGACATGCCCGACCAGTTGGCCATGTGTCTATTATTTGTCGTCAAGGTGGATTGCACAAAATTGTTGCGCCTGAGTTTGCACTCAGAGCCCGAGTGGGACGACGTAAAAGCCTGTGTCGGCATACATAAGCATTATCGGGAATTACTGTCGACGTTATCCGAGCAGTTTCAGCACCAATTAAAGATTGCCATTCTGCTGCTCTGTTTCCATGAGTCAGCCGCAATAACGGAAGAGTTTCACGCTGAGGTCGAGGAGCGTGAAGAAGAAAAAGAGCAAGACGACTACGAATACCAAGATAAAGGCCACGGCCACGACGACCATGAACACGAATTTAACGAGCTTTAATGCCAAACAAAATTGACAGGATTATATTTTGAGCCAAGAAATAGCCGTTTTAGCTGAGAAGGTCGTTGCCATCACCCATGAGAGTGGTCGCAATGGTGGTGATATTTTAGAAGAAATAGCCTCTACCGAGGGCGATCAAACCATGATCGCGGTTATTTCTGAATTGGACATCATGAGTGTCGCAAAAATATTGAGAGATTTCGACGCGACTGTGCCGTCGATAGCAGCATGGTTGATGGACCCTGAGACAATCAGCAACATGCTGGATGTAGAGCCTTCGTATTGGGAACATGAATTTGAAAAAGGTGCGTTTACCGCACAAGATTCTGTCAAATCCATGCTGTCTCAACTGTTTCTTACCCAGAAAGATGACGAAGAAAGAGAGTCTGAAATACTGGACGCCATCATTCACTCAGAAACGGGCATTCTGTACTTGTCTCTGCCCTTTATTGGGCTTGATTTTGATGCAATCGACCATACGGAAGAACAGACCTCTGGCAGCGATGAAGAGTTACTGCTCAAAATAAAATCGCTCAACACATCCATTTATGAAGCCATTGTCAGCACCTCGAAAAACGGTGACTTTGAGAAGGTTGAAGCCATTCTTAAATCACAGGCAAATAACATCAGGGTTGGCGACATCAGTGACGATACTGACGACATGTTTGAGCCATTATAAAAGAGAGTGACACATGAATCTTGATAAAGTCAGAGCTAGACCCTTTTTATTGTTGATGATCAGCGATGCCGTTGAAGATGGCTCTATAACACCGAGCCATATGGCAAAGATTGAAAGCCAGTTGGTCGACATGTCTTTAAAAATTGCCAAAGGTTTTTTCTCACCCGTCATAAGTCATGATCTAAAGAAGTCTTGCTCTATTGTGATGGGCGTAGCAACACTGGGGTTGTTGAAGCTCAGTGGTGGCGATGCACTCAAGGCGAGGAAAATCCTGCTGGAAGATTCAGTCATCATCTGTTTTCGCAAGGGCTGGGAGAACGTAGACAGCTTGTTCAAGGCCCATGGCAGCGACGCAGATCGTGCCACCCTGCTGGCTCACTACCAATTCAGCGACAACGAACACAAAGACATCGCATCGATTCATGCATCGCTGCTGGCTGAGCAACTCGACGTTAAGCTTTTACAGAACATTGCAGTAACGTTTACAAACCCCTTATCAGCCATGGAGACCTACTACCAGGATGAGGAATCCATAAAAGCGGATGTTCAGCTGGCGGTATTTGAAACGCTCATGAAGCGCAATGGCATTGCCCATACGCAATATGACGATTTAAAAGCCCTGCTATTTTCTTACCGTGAAACACCTGATGTGTTTGCCGATGAGTACAGTGAGGTGACTGACACGATTCTTGAAAAACTCGATGAACAGGCGAGTCTTCGGGTTGAAGGCTGGTTACCGAGCATTGAGGATGATCTGCTCAATATTTTTGAGGTACTGGCTTTTGAAAACAGTGGGGCTGAAATTTACATCAGTTTCTTTGACGAAATTCTACAAGGCAATATAAACCCCAATAATTTCATGCACGCCTATGAAAGCCTTTTAGAACCAGAGAAGCAACTGCACACAAGCTTAAAGATGCAGATAGACTCAGAGTCTTCTTACAACAACTTGCTTGAAGGGGAAGACAGTGAGTTGGCACAAGATTTTGATCTTAGCGAATACGGCGACCACACCTCTATCGATTACTAACCAATAGTCTCCTAGGCATCATGTATTGACCCGTGTGCAACCTACGGACGCGGGGCCTACATCATGTTTCACACTTCACATAAAGGCTGAAATTCACGACCTAGCCCTTCTCCATCAGCCTAGTGCTCCGGCCCTAGCGGCATGACTCATTTTTGAAAGTGGCTGATGAGCCTGACGATTGGCGTCTACGCCTTTATCCCACCGCTGGCGGATCCGGCTACTGACACCCATGTTTTTCACACTGATTGATGCCGCACGCCAGAATGCACAGTGTTGGGCTGTTGGGGATTAGCTCGAGTCTTGGGCTAGTGGCGCTCTATTTTCTTTGGCTGTGAAAGAATGACCCTGTTTTTCAATATCAATCTCGCGGCCTGCTCACCCCCTGTGTATACACCTCTCTTTTGAGTGCCCTCACCGTCCAGCCTATGGAGCTAACTAACCAATGCAGCGTGTGGTATTGAAGATCATTTATTTGGGTTCGATATCAAGCTGTTTGTTTTAATAGGCACCTATTACTGTAAATACCTGGAGTTTATCCTCTCTACTGTTCCATCTTCATACATATTTTTTAACGTGTTATTCATTTCATTGATCAGTTCAGCTTTATTACTAATTTTGGCGGATTTGGAAATAATCAAATATGCACCTCTAGGCTTTCGGATTGGAAGCGGGAGGGGAATAACCTGTCCGGAAAACCCAAGCTGCTTAAGCATTAGCAGCGTTTCATGGTAATTACCAACAAGCGCCTCTATTCGTTCAGCCATCAACTTACGAATATTGGCTTTTGCATCAGTGGCTTCTTCAACCCTGATTCTCCCTTCTTCTGTCGCCTTGTCAAATTCTTCGCCTGTGTTAAAGCCACGATTTTTTCCGATTATTTTACCATATAAATCGTCCACCTTCTCAAATGGAAACTCCTTCCCTTTTTTCACAAAAATCTTGTAGGTACTGTAATGAAGCGGGTAATCCAAGAAATAGGCGAACACCTCTCTTTCCTGTGTTTAAAAGCAGAAAAGCCTCCATCCTTTTCTCCCCATCTTGTTTCCGCCAACACCCGCTTCCAAGGGCGGAAGGTAATATCACATTTTACAGAGAGGCGTTGGCACATTTCGTTTACCACATCCACGTCAATGCCTTTAGATTGCTCGTCTTCTTTCCAGGCAAATGGCGAAAAAATATCAAGCGTTACGAAACTCAACGTTTTCTGTGCCACTGCAAAGTCTGCAGCGATAATGACACTCAGTAAGAAAGCACTGGCAATGATGGGTTTTTTATTCACGCTTCCTCCTATAGTCTTTTAAGTGTATAAATTAAAGACATTCTTTTTTAGTCGGAACGTCTAGCGCAAAATTTGACCTTTCCATCTGTGATTAATCATCATCGGCCTCGCTTTAATTTGTACATTTCTTTATCGGTGGCGCTCAGTAATGCATTGAGATAAGGATGCTCAATTGGATCGTACCTCATCATGCCTGCACAGGACTCAATTTTGTAAGGAAGATTTTCCACTGTGCATCTAGCCGCCAAGCTCCGATTGAAGCGATCAACAACCATTTTCGTGAGCTCCGTGTCAGAATTTATTAATGCAACAAATTCATCACCTCCAAGTCTCGCAACAATGTCAGATTCACGTACAGCCTTTAACAGCTCTTCGGAAAATATCTTTAGTGCCTTGTCGCCTTCATCGTGACCATACTCATCGTTGATCGGTTTGAACTTGTTCAAGTCAAAGAACACGCAAGTTAATGGAGCTACCGTCCTTTGGCTCAAATTTAAAGCTTGCTCACCTAATATTTCAATTCCACGGCGATTTGAAAGCCCCGTCAAGCGATCCACGGTCGCCATATGAAGTGAAGCAATCTCACTCTCTACGATTTTTGCCAAATCGCACAGCGCAGCAATAGCATCCTGCCCAATACCCCTTGGTTTCGTATCTAAGATACAGAGTGTGCCTAAGCACTCCCCACCAGGTGCCATAATAGGCTGACCGATATAGAACCTCACCTGCATAGGTCCTGTTACAAGCGGGTTATCAACAAAGCGTTCATCTTCCAGTGCGTTGGGAATATGGAAAGTTCCATTCTCTAAAATGGCATGACCACAAAAAGACACACTTCTTGGGGTTTCAGTCTGATCCACACCTATACAGGATTTAAACCATTGCCTTTCTTGATCCACTAAACTGAATAGCGCAATGGGTGCCTGAAACAGGGTGCGAGCAATTCTGGTGATACGGTCAAAGCGTTCCTCATTATCCGTATCCAGAATTTTCAAGCTGTGCAAGACCTTTAAGCGTCCCTCTTCATTCACAGGAGTTTCTGGCTCTTTCATAAGATTGCTTCCCAAGCTATTGAGCGTTTACCTTGAGATATCGGCCATGATTCCAAGATTTATCCATTATCTTTGGATCGACTGGCTACCCCAGCAGAACTGATCGCCATAGTAATCATTATCATAGTTACACTTTGGCTTAGGTTCTTTGCGCTCACAAACCTGATCGCCATAATAGTTATTGTAGTAGTTACAATTTTCTGCCTCTTTCATCACACTGGCCTCATTTAAGTGTCACAAACAGTATCTCTCGCCCTCTTTACTTATTAAAATTAATTGATTTTATTTGGTTGATAGAAGGGGTAAATACAGCTTTGCCTGAAGCACCACTGAATATCCGCTTTGCGTCGACAACGGCTCCTATGTGCTATGAGCTCAAACAGCCAGCGTCCGTAGAAGCACAAAGCTCGTTAAGTCTGTCATGCCTCATCAGCCAACACAGCCATCTCTCGCTTAGCTCTTAATCGCCTCTTAATTACTTCTCAATTGCCTCGCATTTCTTCTCAATTACTTCTCGACTGGCCCTCATCCACGCTGATTTCTCCACTGCCCCCTGGTGTTAAGGCCTGCCTGCAGCGAAACAAACACCTAAGAAGCCAATGGGCTCGGGGCAGAATCACCCGCGGTTGACAGCACACATAAATAACACCAGAATCACAACTGAATATAATTCATAATGATTCAATGAATACCGCAAATCACAGGTTGCAGTAGCTCAACCTGATGTGAAGGAAATGAATGATGAATACTGTTGGCAAATGGCTGATGAGCCTGGCGATTGGTGTCTACGCCTTTATCCCACCGCTGGCGGATCTGGCCACCGACACCCATGTATTTCATACAGATTGGGTGCCGCACGCCAGAATGCACACGGTTTGGCTATTGGGGGTTAGCTCGAGTCTTGGGCTGGTGGCGCTCTGTTTACTTTGGCTGCGCAAGAGTGACCCGCTCTTCAATACCAATATTGCGGCCCTGCTCAGCCTCTGTGTATACGGCCCCTTCTTTTTAAGTGTCCTCACCGCCCGACTCTATGGCGGCGAACTAACCGATGCTGAGGGTGGCGTTGAAGATCAGCTATTCGGCTTCGATATCAACCTGTTTGTTTTCAGCTTGGCAACCCTGCTGCTTGGGGTGGGCTGGGGTCTCTGCAGAAGAACGTCAGCTGTGTTGAGCCCCAGCGCTTAATCTCCTGACGAAATAGAAAAACACAAGCAACCCAATCCTATTGATGGGAAAAGTAAACAAAACGAGGTATCGGCATGTCCCATGATTATCGATTTTCACAAAAGTTGATTCACTGGCTGATGGCCGTTTTTATTACCCTGGACCTTGTGGTCGCGCAAAAATTTGGCGGCGACATGGAGCTGTGGGATAGGCTCGATTCCCGTATCGATCACGCCAGCCTCAACCTGGTGATCATGTGTCTGTTTTTATTGCGCGTCTATTTGCGTCGTCAACACGGAGCCCCCCCTGCGCCATCCAACATGTCCAACTGGCAGGTAAACCTGTCAAAAATAACCCACCTTGGCATCTATATTTTAATGGCCTCGCTCTTTATCACCGGCCTTATCACCGCGATGCAGGCCACGGATCCTCTGCCGGCCTTCGGTATTTACGATTTTACACTGGGCAACAGGGATGAAACCTTGTTTCAATTTGTTCGCCAATTCCATGAGGCCGCCACCCAGCTGATGATTGCGCTTATCGCACTGCATGTGATGGCTGCGATCTATCATCAGGTAGTTCTCCGCGATCAGGTGATGTCTCGAATGTGGCGGAGCAAAGTGCATAAAAACGCTCAGCTCGACCCCCAGTAATAAACCCAAGACTCAGCCGACTCTCATCCGCTAAGGAAACAACTATGACCTATTGGCTATTATTCGCAGCGATTTGTATTTTTTTTGTGCTCTGGTTTTTATGGGAAAAAAAACACCGTCAAACCCGCGCTATGCAAGGCGGTATCCACAAAGATATCAGCCTGCCCCATGAGCAGGAATTTGAGCTCTATCACAACGCCCTCTCCCTCTGTTCAAAAAAGGTGCGTGTGTGTCTGGATGAACTGGGCATTGGCTACAAGAGCCATCACATTCACCTGATTGAGACAGGTCACTACGAAACATTGAGCCGCGACTTTCTCAAGGTAAACCCCGCCGCGATCCTGCCGGTGTTGATCCACAATGGCCACCCAGTGTACGAGTCCCACGACATACTCACCTACGCGGCGAGCCATTCACAGACACCCCACCTGCTGGTGCCTAAAGAGCAGCAAGACCAAGATGAGATGCAGTACTGGGTGGATAAGGCCTCGGTCATAGGCGAGGACGCCATGGAAGGCATCAAGATCAGCGCCGGTTACTGCGTGGCCATGCTGAGCCTGCCGCTGTTTGCCGCTGGTATGACGTATATTCCGCTGCGCTATCCACTGGTGGGGCTACTGTTTCATCGATTAAAAATTCGCGCCCTGTTATTTTCCCTACTTAAAATATCCGGCCTCAAGGGTTTTGTAAAAATAACCCCTTTGCTAAAAATGATGGCTGCGGGTAGAGAACATATGCATCAACACCTGGCCGAACTCGAACAGCAACTGAACACAAAGAGCCCCTGGATCATGGGCGAGCAATTTACCCTGGCCGATGTCAGTTGGATGACGATCTTCGAGCGACTGAGAGAAGCCGACTGGCTGGACTACTATTTAAGAGACAATCAGTACCCAAAGCTAGAACAATACTGGCAGAGACTACAGGCGCGGGACAGCTACCAGAGCGCCATCCTGGACCATGGCCACCACTCTATTGACAACTCTCTAAGGCTGATCAAGGACACCAAGGCGGCGCACCCGAATATTAAAGAGACATTAGAGCAGTGCTTTGCAGGGAAGGTATATACTCTCGGTTCGTGATTCTCTCTTATGACCTACTCCAACACAAAAGATTGGAGTTTCATTTCAACGTTTATATGAAACAGTTTCTTTAAGGCGATACCGAAGATAAATCGGTGCAGCAGAAAAACAATCAAAGTGATCGGAAGACATTCATAAAACCGTTGTTAAACGATCTTAACAAGTAGCTCAGCTACTTGTCTGTGATTTTCCCTGGCAGGGATTATTTGGAATATAATCACGATCGCTACAGGCCAAAGCTATGGGCAAATAGGTCAACGTTTAAAGAATCGATAGAAAATCGGAAGAGGTGTCGAAGTCACTCGCACAAGTGACGGGGTTTATTTCACCCCTCATCATAACGAAGGTAAATACGATTGAATAATTCTTCTAAATCTCCCCTGGCGCTGCAACTCTTTTACTCGCTCGCACAGGCGATCTCGTTGCTCCGCTGAAGCCCAGCGCTTCGCGATCGCCAAGTGTAGTTTAACATTATCAAGTATCAGCCCCCTATGAATACGTCGTTTAATGTGCAGTCGGTCTGCAAGGGCTTTCGCGTGTCGCACATTCAGTAACACCACATCCAATCGACCCGCAGCCAGAGACTTCATCAGTGCCTCAACTGAATTAAAAGTATGCAGTACAGGAAAGTTACTCACGGCTTTCTCACGCAATTCAGGTGCTGGGTTCAACATCCCAATTCGGTACTCGGCCAAATCCTCAACCTCTCGAGCATCTACCTGAGCACCCTCTAACCACAGTGCATCCACCGACAAATCCAATAAAGGCGCCTCACAAACCTGAATGAACTCTGGATAATCAGCAACACTCAGGCCGCCATAGGTAAACACTATAGTTACGTCGGCGTTATTATTCTGAACCTCAAAAATAAACGCGCATCCGGTACCAGACGTCCACTCACCTGAATATTGAGCGGTTGAAACAACAAACGAATCACCTCCGGTTGAATCCCCTTAATCTCACCTTGCTGCTCAAAAGAAAATGGCCAAATTTTATCGCTCTCTACATAGCGAACAGAGTTAGGGATTTCCGCAGTCGAGAACTGAGATGTGATCGCCGATACAGATAAGGCCAGATTCACTATTAACCGACAGATGGTTTTCATCATTAACTCGTTCAGTAAATGGCAGGGTTTTAGTACAATCGATAAAGTGACTGCAGCAACTAAACGGAAAGTGTGGAAAACATCACATGGCAACATTTAATAGCAGTCCCTTGGATATTACACCACGATTATCTAATAAATATCGACTAGGGGGAAACCTCACCAAACTCCCCAAAGAAATCCAATTCAGAATAGCGTGAGATAATATCGGCTAACCGCCCCTCACGTTTCATCGCTTGCAACACCTGGTCCGCCTTCTGGACCAAGGACTCGGCGTTTTCACCCAGAGCAGGACGCGACCAAACCAAATAAAATCGATCGATGCTCAGCGTATACACCGCCTGCAGATCATCCTCAATGCCCAAGCGTTTAGACATTTCAAACCAGGTCGGTTCTGATGTTACCGCAACATCGATGCGCCCACTGACCAGACTCTTTAGCATCATGCTGTCATTGCCATAGGCCGTTGACTCGGATCCCGATGATATCTTGTCGGTAATATCAGGCAATAACCGGATATGCCCCAGGCGTAATCGCTTCAACTGCTCGAGTGTTTCTATCGTTAATTGTCGAGATTTTAAGGCAACAGCCACAACCCGATAGCTGAATAAAGGTTCTTTACCAAGCAACAATTCCGGCGGGTAATGGCTTTCTTCCTCCGATACCAGCATCACCGAAAGGTGGGCACGGCCACTCAGAAGCTCCGCGTATATGCGCCGGAACGGCACAATATTAATGCTAATCTGGTGGCCCATTCGGCTCACCAGCTCATCAAAAATATCATGCACAATACCCTTAGGGGCAGATTGCTCATGGTAAAACCAGGGCGGTAGCGTATCACCGACAGAAACTAAGGCTTCGGCGTGAGTCGCTTGGGGCGTAGCAGCCGCCATCACCCAGAGCAGCGCCAGGACCGTTCCTCGAATAGTCCGAAAGAGACACCCATAGCTTAAAGGCATAAGAGAACCAGAGAAACTATTCAATCATCACCTCCGCCGTCACAACATCTCTAATAGAAAGTGTATGGGGTAGCTCGGAGAGCTTTAAGCAGATGACCTGCTGGAACCCGTATCGCCCTGCCCGTCATAAACCATTCACAGCGCCCTCAATAACTTTAGCAGAGCGTCTAGGGCGTCATCGACTGTATCCATTATTAACCGCCATAGTAGGTCAAAATTTTGGGGTGTCGGCTTAGCTGTTCCAGCTGTTGCGCCAACAGCGGTGCCTTGCTGCCGATCAGGTTCGCGGGGATGTGTTCAATACTGCCCGAACTCAGTGAACGAAGAAAAACAAACACCTTCAAATCCGCCACCGTAAGTCGATTATCGGCAAAGTATTCACCACCGCGCTGCTCAAGGTAGGATTGCAAACGCGTTAGATACACGGGTATTAGGCCATTAACTAAAGACTCTCTGGCCTTTTTCTTTTCTTCATCACCGGCGATAAAAAAGGTCGTCACTATCTTGCTGAGAATATCTTCAACGGCGTCCATGACTTCATCGCACAGTGCCGCCTGCCATGGGTCGCTCGGGTAGAGTTGAGTGAGCCTGCCAACCAGTCGATTGATCGTGTTGGATTGTGAAATAACCCCACCCTCGGCCTCCAGTACGGGAACTGCACCAAAGGGCATCTCAGTCTTAAGCGCTGGCCAATCCGCCATGGCAATGCGCTGATCTTCGAATGGGAGTTCGGCCACTGCCATGGCTAGTCGGGCAACCTCTCCACGTCCGTTGCTGTGATTAAAGTAGGTTAATTTAATTTGAGTCATGGTATTTGTTCCGGTTTTTCCGCTGATGTGGGTAACTGCAATTTATGGACTTTATTGCTTCGCTCTGGTCGGAAGCAATCAACCACACGCAGTAATATTTTGTATACCCAGTGTTAACGCGAAGCTATACGCAGCTGGCGTATAAGCTTTGTTATATTCACCGGGTGAAATTGAATCAGTCGTTGGCTGCTAGAGTTCTCCTCCGTCACGCTGCGTCACTACAACGCTTTACAGACGTTCAACTCATTACGTAACGGCTCAGATGTCCTCTGCTTCTATTAATACGGACAAATGAGAGCTTCCCACTTAACAACTGAATCAAATTCAGTTATGATTAATCTACCAATAAAATCTGAATCAGTCAATCGGAGTGAGTCGATGCTTGCCATGGTCATCAACCGTTACGGCGCCGCAGAGGATGTACTGCAAGCCAAGGAAATCGCCAAACCCACCATCAAAGCCGATGAAGTGCTGGTGCGACTTAAGGCCAGCAGTATCAATCCCATCGAGTACAAGATGCGCACGGGTTACGGTCGCAAGATGTTCACCAAGAAACGTGGATTCGAATTCCCACTGGTACTCGGCAATGACGTGTGCGGCGTGGTTGAAGCGGTCGGTAACAAGGTCATCGAGTTTCGACCAGGCGATGCCGTGTTCAGCGCGCCAGAAGTCGATGGCCAGGGCAGTTATGCACAGTACCGAGCCATTAAAGCCCGCTACTGCGTGGAAAAACCCAGCAACCTCTCTTACCAAGAAGCCGCCAGCATTCCCTATGCCGCGCTGACGGCCTGGGCTGCCCTGGTGGGCAAGGCCAAGTTAGGACCAGACAACAGCTCTGGCAAACGAGTACTGGTGCACGGCGCCTCAGGTGGCATCGGCTCCTTTGCCATTCAGTTATTAAAAGCCTGGGGAGCAGAGGTAACGGCTACCTGCAGCACCGAGAAGGTTGAAAGGGTCAGGCAGTTGGGCGCCGACCAGGTGATCGATTACAAGACCCAGGATTTTAGCCAGCGGCTAGAGAACTTCGACCTGGTGCTGGATACCGTCGGCGGTGATAACGAAGAAAAATCCCTGCAGGTATTGAAAAAAGGCGCCTTGGTCCAGAAAGGAGTCACTGCCCAGAAAGGCGCCGCCGCTCAGTATGTCACTCTGGTGGTGCCGGTACTGGGCGCAATCGACAAGCATGGTTTTTTGCGCGGTGGCTTTTATGCCATCAGGGAGTTATTACGCAAGAAAAAAGCCTGTAAAAAACAAAACATTCAATACCACTGGGGGCTGTTCAAGTCCGATCGCGATGCCTTGATTGCTGTGAAACACTTAATCGAGCAAGGGAATATCAAACCCCAGCTAGACCGTAGTTTTCCCCTGGAGCAGATTGCTCTGGCGCATGACTACGCCGAATCAGGCAAGGCCTTTGGCAAGGTCGGCATCGATATTTCTTGAGCCGACCGCTACGCCCTATCCTATCTCTGCACTATTTCCGGCCCCTGTGGCCGGTTTTTTTATGTATAAAAAACTACGCCTGTAATTGTGGGAGCGAGAAGCGAGAAGCGAGAAGCGAGAAGCGAGAAGCGAGAAGTTTATGCCG
>Ga0105358_10000274_pt1 | contig 24540 bp, 25 predicted proteins | sample GOMGulsemesocosm_5_FD_83509 | JGI IMG/M metagenome (GOLD analysis project Ga0105358, IMG submission 83509) | Methane-oxidizing microbial communities from mesocosms in the Gulf of Mexico - GOM15C Gulf of Mexico | ecosystem: Environmental > Aquatic > Marine > Cold seeps | place: Gulf of Mexico... | reverse complement strand
TTCACCCCTTCCCTAACGGTAATGGTCGTCATTCTCGTATTATGGCTGATCTACTTTTAAAGTCATTGGAACAGCCATTGTTTACCTGGGGAAGTAAAGGCAACCTTACTTTACAGTCAAAAAGTCGAGTGGAATATTTAGCTGCTTTGCGGTTAGCGGATAAAGGAGATTTAAGTGCTCTATTAGTTTATGCGAGAACTTAAGGTTTGCATTATAGTGAGCAGTACTCTGTAAGTAACACAAGTGCATTGTGTTACTTAGGGTGGGCCAGAAAATTAATATCATTGCCTAGATCGTACTAACCGCACATGTAGAAAATTATCACGATTTCCATGATAGGTATTTCCGTAAGCGAAGAAAGCCCCAAGCACTGTCAGAATGGGTTGACACATCAGAAATGTATGGCGTTGATGTCTCTACAGGGACTATTAGCGCAGTGACGGATCAATTGATCCCCGAACTCATGAGTGCCGCAGCGGCCACTATAAAGCCATTACTCCTGATGCCATTCATTATAAAGCCAAAGACAATGGCCGCTATATCAGAAAAGCTATTTACACCTTATTAAGTATTAATTTGCAGTCTCGAAAAATCGTAGTTAATAGCGAGTTACCACGCAAGCACTTCAATAACTAAGGCTGTAATATCATCTGACACGTCGCGATTTTTGGATAATTCAACGATTTTTTTGGCGATCAAACCAGGCTCTCCCGCATAGCTCTCTAAAATAGTTTGCATTTCGCCTTCTTTCACTCTTTTAGTGACACCATCAGTGACAAGGACAATGGTGTCATCTTCCTGTAATGGTTGCTTATTAATATCAACAAAAAAAGAAGGTCCTTCCCCAGCAAATCGGAATATTCCACCGCCATTTTCATGATCAATAGTGATTTTTTTAAATCCCTCTTCTGTTTGCAAAAATGCAGCAGAGTCACCGGCATGAAATGTGACCAGTTCTCTTTTGGGAGAAATCCAAGCTAAAGTGACAGTTGATGCCCCCGAGGAACGCTGTGTCCCTTCTTCTAATCCCCAGCTTGCAATAGTTTGATTAGCCTGTATTAAAAGGTTTTCAATGCCTTCGATTGAAGCTGGAATGTCTGGATTGGTGTAAAAGTCACTTAGTATATCTGCAATACATTGCGCAGCTCTGCCACCCATTTTAGCCCCGCCGACACCATCCATAACAGCATAAATTTGTCCACGATCCATTTCTTTAAAAGCAGAATTTCTGTTATCAGGCAAGATAAGTCCACCACCTAGCAACCGGTACCGATCTTCATTGGGCCTGCCTACTTTACCTAAGGAATAATAACCTGCTTGTATTTCCATCATATTTTTATAGTAAAAGTCTTGGATGAGATGAGTATTTTAGAGAAATTACAAAATAATACCCACTATTCTTTTTGTTGAATCCTGTTGTTTAAGCCCCTGAAAGCCTATCTTTTAGGTAACTTAAAACAACATTATAAAGGGGGCGTCAACGCTATCGTACTATGTGACGTCATATCTTGAATAAAAAAACCCGCTAATAGCGGTGATCTCCTAGTTTTCTATAAGTAAACTTTAACCATCAGCATTTAAGAACTCTAAGTGCAGATTAATTGAGCATAATTAATTTAATAACCGAGGTAAGTATCAGATGGAAACTAATAACGAAACAAAATTACACAGCGACGACATTAATTCTTCTTCATGCTTTGATGATTTATATGCCCGTGGAGTTATAAATCAGACTACTGATGACGAAGCAATTAAGTCATTAATTGATCAAGGTAAAGGGGTATTCTATTGGGGAACCGACCCAACTGGAGTGTCTGCACACGTCGGACATCTTTTAGGGCTGGTTACAATAAGGCGCCTTCAAAAATTTGATAATAAAGCAATCATCTTATTAGGCGGTGCGACAGGACTTATCGGAGATCCTTCAGGTAAAAGTAATGAAAGAGCCTTGTTAAGTACTGAGGAGGTTAAAGTAAATCAAAAATTGTTGTTAGAGTCTGTATCGCAAGTTATTGATATGTCAAAAGACTCTGGCACTGAAGTCGTTAATAACATGGATTGGTTTAAGGATATTAACATTCCCTATTTTTTACGCGATGTAGGCAAGCACTTTAGTTTAAGTGCAATGTTAAGACTGGAGTCTGTTAAAAGTAGGCTCGATTCAGAGGCTGGGATCTCATTTACCGAGTTTACTTACAGTCTTTTACAAGCCTTTGATTTTAAATATTTATATAGTAAATATGGGTGTAACCTTCAGGTTGGTGGCGGAGATCAGTATGGCAATATTGTTGCTGGGGTTGAATACACGCGTCGATCGAGTGGAGGAAAGGTGTATGGATTAACGACGCCTTTAATATCTACTGCATCAGGCGAGAAAATGGGTAAGACCGTTCAAGGTGGGGCTATATGGCTCTCGCCAGAGCTTACTTCTCCGTATGATTTCTATCAATACTGGATTAATACTGCTGATTCAGATGTAGAAAAAATGTTACTTCTATATACATTTGAACCCATTGATAAGATTAAACAAATTGTTAAAGATGATATTGTTGCCGCAAAAAAACTGTTAGCTTTTGCAGTAACTAGCATAGTTCACTCAGACGAACAGGCTGAACAAGCAAAACAAACGAGTTCAGAGCTTTTTTCAGGGCAAGGAGGGAATGCTGATGGAATGCCTGAAATCACAATACCTGAGGAACAGTTAGAGCAAGGGGTAGATATTACTAAGCTAATGGTTGATGCGGGGCTAGCCAGCTCTACATCAGCTGTAAGACGATTAATACAACAGGGCGGGGCTTACCTGAACAGCATTGTTATTAAAGAAGTTGGATTCAAAGTAACAAAAAATGACTTAACGGGTAACAGTCTTATATTACGTTCTGGTAAGAAGAAGTATTGTCGGGTAGTTATTTCATTAACTAATAAAACAGAGGTGTAAAATGACTAATCAAATTGCGTATTTAGGAAATCCAGGTTCATTTGGGTTTGAGGCTGCCAATACAGAATATGGCCCTGCGGGAAATTATGTAGGATATCCATCACATAGTGCCGTATTTAATGCGGTGGCTAATGGTGAAGCAACATACGGTGTGATGGCGATAGAAAATGTCGATGCTGGGCTAGTATCAGAAACAATTCGATCCGTTGTAAGACATCAACATGCTAACCCACAATCAAAACTAAAAGTCAGCTCAGAAGTGTTAGTACCTGTTCATTTAAAAATGATGACACAACAAAATACTGATATTACGGCGGTTAAAACTTTAGCGAGTCATGAGATGGCTCTGTTGCAGTCCTCAAAATTTGTAGAGGGGTTATTGTTGCAATATCCTTCAATTCGTATCGTGAAGGTTAATAGTACATCTGAAGCGGCAAGAATGGCAGCAGAAGATCCTACTTTGGCTGCCCTTGCTTCAGACCGTTCGATGCATGAGTTTGAGTTAAGTCAAATAATAGCCGGAAATACTGAAAACAAGGTCAATAATTATACTCGTTTTTGGGTTGTTAGTCGTGAGATGTCTCATCAGACAGGTATTGATAAATCTTGTGTAATTCTTAATTTGAATAGAGATTTACCTGGCTCTCTTGCAAAAACCTTAGAGTGTTTTGCAAGAGAGAAAATTAACCTTAGCATTGTGCACCCTAGCCCACATCCAGAGTACAATTTCGAATATCAGTTTGTTGTTGAGATTGAAGCTCACCAAGAAAGCCCAAAAATGCAACGTGCTCTCAAAAGTCTTTCAAATCTAGGCTTAAGTACCCACGTTATCGGATCTTACCCGAATAGATCAACAGCCTTTACTTCAGCGGAATCTGTTTACAACAAAATGGCTGCATAGGACAGCATTTGGCTAGGAGAGTTAACATTAATGCTGTTATCTCTCCTGTTGACAATCATTTTATAAAAAAATAACAATGAATAAATTTTGTAGCCCCTGTATTAAAAATATCACACCATATATCCCAGGTGAACAAGTAGATGATTCATCATTGATTAAACTTAATACTAATGAAAATCCATTTCCACCATCACCTTTGGTGATAGAGGCTTTAAAAAATGAAAGTACTGACTCCTTGCGTCTATATCCAGACCCAGAATCACATGAATTAAAGCAATGTATCGCAAATTATTATGAACTAAAACAAGAGCAAGTATTTGTAGGAAATGGATCAGATGAAGTATTAGCACATGTATTCTTATCTTTCTTTAAACAGAGTAGCGCTATCTTATTTCCGGATATTACCTATAGCTTTTATCCCAGTTATTGCGCCCTATATGGGATCGATTATAAAGAAGTCCCATTAAAAAACTACCAAATTGATATAAAGGATTATAGTAAAAAAAATGGAGGAATTATATTTCCCAACCCCAATGCTCCAACGGGACACCTATTAGCATTAGAAGAAATTGAAAAACTGTTATCTGTTAATACTGAATCAGTATTTGTCGTGGATGAAGCCTATATTGATTTTGGAGGAGAATCTGCGGTTAGATTGATTGATAAATATTCAAATTTACTGGTTATTCAAACACTATCTAAATCAAGGTCGTTAGCGGGGATGCGTGTTGGTTTTGCGATGGGGAATTCTGAACTCATTAATACCTTAAATAGTGTTAAAAATAGCTTTAATTCCTACCCTATTGATCGCTTGGCCAGTGTTGCAGCAATAGCTGCATTTCAAGATAAGGATTATTTTAATAAAAATAGACAAATGATTATCAACAACAGAGAGTGGCTTAAAAAAAGTTTATTAGAATTAAACTTTGAGGTCTTACCCTCAGAGGCAAATTTCTTATTTGTAAGTCACCCCAAATTTAATAATGGACTTCAACTGACAATGAAGTTACGTAAAAAAGGTATTTTAGTGAGACATTTCAATACATATCCCATTGAAAAATTTATCAGAATAAGTATAGGTACACAGCAACAGTGTACTTATTTAGTAGAGTCACTAAAAGAAATAATGTTTTATCGGCATAAAAACCCAGCAATAGCGGAATGAATAGAAATCTTACCTGAGAGAATTAAGTTGTCTTTTAATTAGAGGTAAAAAAATGAACCCGAATAATAAAACAACAAAACCAAGCCTTTCTATCATAAAAAATGATTTTAAAACTGAGACAGACAATGATGTACCAAGTGAAGGGGATCATCATAATATGCCTCCTATTGTTTACGATTCTCTATTATTACTTAGTATATAAAAGTTAAGATGCTCAGCATGCTAAGGGAGAGTCTCAGCTTAAATAAAGCAGAAAAATATCGAGTGATTGATGCTATGCCCACTCTTTCTCCCTTTCAAATTTTTTCTCTAATAAATGTCTGGGATGAGGAAACAGAAAAATGGAAAGATTTGCTATACGAAGATGCGAGAAAAAATGACAATCTTTCGGTGACTAACAATATACATAGCTTATTTAGTACAGCTCATAAAGACTGGGAGGAAATAGTAAAAGAGTTGCAAACTAATTTACTAAAAAAAATAAACTGATTATTAAAAGAATAGAGGCCATATTCATATTCTATTTTTTTAAAAACTACATTGAGGAATCCAAAGACACCTATTAACTTCTGGATCCCTTATTCTGCAGCCAAGTAGATAACATTATCAGGACATAATCCTATGAATAAATTAACAATCTGTTTTTTAGTCTGTACCTCCTTTAATATAAATGCGCAAACATGGGAGGATTTGTTAAATGAAACAACAGTAGCACCATCAAAAAAAACCGTGTATTACAATTTACATAGAGGGATAACTAAAGCTGCAAAAAAGTACCACTTAGATGAAAATTTTATTGCTGCTATTTTAATGAATGAATCAGCGGCTAAGCCGTGTGCAGTAAGCTCTGTAGGCGCATCTGGTTTAATGCAGCTGATGCCAGCCACTGCTGAAGAATTGAACGTACAAGACAGATTTAATCCCCAATCAAATATAAATGGTGGCAGTAAGTACTTGTCCGTTTTATTGAAGAGAAGCAAAGGAAATATCTACCTTGCAGCTGCATTGTACAATTACGGAGGGCGTGCCTTATACAAACCCATTAACAAGTGGCCGAAAGAAACAATACTTTATGTAGGGAAATACTTACCCCGAAGGCTAAATTCTTTTAAAAAACACACCTGGCAAGCCATTGTCCCAAAATATATCAGAGAGACTAATGCACATATCTGTCAGTTTGGGTAATAGTGCTTGGACGAAAAGCTCTCCTCCAGAATATAAACGAGAGTGTGCCGAATTAGCCCTTCTTCATGGCTACAAATACAAAATTCGATAGCAATGAATGTTGGATTACCATCGATCCAGTGACCGGACACTCAGTATAAAAAAAGAACAGTTATGGCTTGCACCTAAAGCAAGCGTTTTAACAGAGGAGAGCGTAGGTATTCAACAAGTATAGTAAAACACTTACAAAGTGTGCCATTTATTAAAAATAAACTATTAAGTGAGGCCAATATGCAACTAACAAGCGAAACATTACCTATGACGGGAGGTTGGTATACTGATTTATATGATCCCTCTTTAGAGGAGACCGATGAATTCTTCAGCAATCTTTTTTCCCAAGAATTTCAAAATGGCTTTGACCTCTCACTTTACGGGAGAGAGGGTTCTCTTGAGCTGTATTCACCATTTTACAGCTCAAGCTACCCAGAACTATTAAGCATAGAGTTTGTAGAATTTGAAGCAGCTCCAGTGTTGATTAATACGGCTCCTAGCAATAAGGAAGAAATGATAATAAGAAAAAATCTTATTATAGCAATGGTGATGACTCCATTCGTTGGGTGCAGGTGAGAAAGGTTCCAGTTGATGAGGTGGCTACTATCTTTAAGCACTTTCTTGAAGGAAATGCTGCATGGAAAGACTGCTTTGAATTAGAGTTTGAATCAAATGTTTTTGCGAAGACAGACTTTTCGCTAGCATATTTTGGGCTAAATGCAGCTAACGTTAAATCCAAGTTAAAAAGCAAATTCAGCAAAACACTTGCGGAGCATCAGCAGCAGAATTTTGAAAATTTAGGCCATTGCATTCAGCAATCTTTAGCACAAGAGATAAGGCTCATCAATGCTGCTTACTACCATTTAGCAGGCTTATATGGTTTGTAAATTAATAGACGACAATTAGCTCAAACTTATTTAAGTTATGCCCTCATTTCTCATCATGAATTCGGACTGTTCTCCAATATTATTCCTATATAAATGTATCGTACGTTACATAAATATAAGAGTAAAACATTATGAAACCAACAAAAGAAGCCTATACAAATTTAGATAAAGCCTACGATCATTTTAATAAGATCTTGTTTTCTGATAGCCTGCCCACTTGCATTATCACCTTGCAGCGTAAGAAAGGCGCAAGGGGCTACTTTTGGGGGGATACCTGGGGAATGCGCGGTGAAGATGGTGCTACGCAGCGCACGGATGAAATAGCCTTAAACCCTGATACTTTCACCTGTCGAAGCGATCAAGAGATATTATCTACTTTGGTGCATGAAATGTGCCATTTGCAACAGCACCATAGAGGCAAGCCCAGCCGAAATGGATACCATAATAAAGAGTGGGCAAATATGATGCAAGCAGTGGGACTTATCGCCAGCACAACAGGTGAAGAAGGTGGGAACCGCACGGGCCAGAGGATGACCCATTACATAGAACAAGGGGGACTATTTGAAAAGGCTTGTAATACTCTATTTAAAAAAGGTATCGCTGTTAGGTGGCAATCATTAACAGGTGGTAATAAGGAACTTATTGCCAAAAAGAAACGAGCAACAAAGACAAAGTACACCTGCCCCGTCTGCAATCTGAATGCATGGGGGAAAAATGGCCTGCATATAAAATGTGGAAATTGTGATGAAATCCTAGACCCAGAGACGAATAAATAAATATCCATAGAAGCGGTTTAACCATGCATAATCAATAGCTTATCGAATTGTCGTTTGTATTAAATAATACACATCATAAAATTCTAAATACTTATTTTTTAAATAACCCCCTCAAAGCGGTAAAGCCTAAACTTTAAGCCTTTACTATAGACCCTACTTTCAATAAGCCTTAAACAGGAGGCGGTATGGTTAACCTAGAACACTCAACAATTACTGTTGAACAATCTCAAAAATCAAATCTTCGCTCAAAAGTTGCGATTGGAATAGCGGTAACCTTACTAACAGGTTATTCAAGTACTTCTCAATTTTCATTAATTGATACAGATTTACATAGTACCGGCCAATGGAGCAGAACGAAATCTATTTGGAATGAAAAAAGAGAGAGAACAAAACAACGGGCTACTTTGAATAACGGTGGGCTGGAAATATTTTCTGACCAAACAGGGGATATGATTAATTAATGAATCACTTTGTTTACTAGATATTTATGCTAAGGGTATTTGTATAAAAAACCCTCTTAAAGCGGATTTACTAATTCATGAGTCTGTTCTAATGAATATGCTTTCAAAAATAATCATCAACTGGAGGATATCTAATGGCGAGCTCTAATAATACCCCCAATTTTTAAGTGTCGTACCGACATGCGCCTTTTACCCGTCTGACTTTTTGCGACTCCCACTTTTTTTGGTTGGGATCCCTTACTAGGGGGCTATTTTTGAAGTTTAGCGTAACTCGATTTAATAACACACTAATAGAGAAATTTTTTAAGGAGAAGAGCTGTGATTAGTAGAACTAATAGTGGAAGCATAAACGCTATAAAAAAATCTCATAGAGGTATTGTTAGCAGTAATTTAAGTGGTGGCCAATATCATCATACAAATGTTGAACTAGTAAGTACGGATCATTCTGGGTATGTGGCACTAGGTAGACGATATAAAGCTCTTAACAGTAAAAAAGTAGCAAGCGACCCATTTGTATCTCATTATCAAAAAGCATTACGCAAATGGGAATATGTCTTACGGGATCTGTTAGCTGAAGTAATGATTGAAGAGGAAAATCGAATATTGAGGTATTTGGAATCAAGTTCTAAATATAGATATAGAGAAATTGATTTTATTGCAAAAAAAGATGATCGTTCGTTAATGTTCTGTGAAATTAAGCTTAAGGAAAAGTATAAGCATTCATTGGGTTACTCCCAATCAGGGTGGGCGCAATTAAATAAGTCATTATCTATTACGAATAATTCTTATAATGCTAATGGCCTTTCGATATGTGTTGATATGTCGGCAGTTTATTGCACCAATAATTTTGAGATGTTTGATAGGCCAAAAGAATATGGCACTTTTGAGGATATTAAGAGCCATGCCTCAGAACCTTTTCATTGTGGTGATATTGTTTGGTTAAACGGAAGAGATGTGGCTGAACTTGCTATCGAACGTCAATTATTGACTGAGGAGCAAGTAGAAAATATGAGCATACTATTTCGTGAAGCAAATAACCCTATTAGCATACTTAGTAATGATGATGAAAAAACAATGTCATATAACACATTTCAAGTTCTAAAAGGTTTGATTCACTAATTTCCTTATAGTTTTAAATAAGCATGTGGTTTGAATAGTAATCATACAGAACCTAATAAAAACCCGATTAAAGCGGATTTACTAATTCATGAGTTTGTTTTAATGGATATGCTTTAAAAAATAATCACAACTGGAGAATACCTAATGGCTAGTTCTAATAATACACCCAATACTAATCGGCTAAAAACCTTAAAGGGTACTGTACTCGCATTAACTGTTACCTCTCTCATAGGATGCGCTAGCACACCTAAATTGAGTTTATATGACCAAGAGAAAATATTTAATACAAAGTTAAATGCCGCATTATCTAAACATAAAAATGTAGAAATGCAACTTTCTGAAGTGGCCAAATTAAAAGCACCCACTCAAAAAAGTAAATTGAAGCGTGACGCTTTAATCACTGTGGAAGCTATGCGTAGTGGCGATCTTAGAGGAAAACTCGAATTGATTAGAAATGTTCGTTATTTTATTGCTAGTCGGGGTATTCATCAAGTACCGCTTAAATATCAAGCACTGGCATATCTCACAGGATCGGTTAATCGAGTAGCTGATAAAAATAAATTAGCGGTTTCAGAGGTACGTAAGCAGGTAAATCGTTATTGTGGAAAATTTAAATATGACGCCTACTCTAAGTCTAATGATATAGAGGAGGTATCTCGTTTTAAGTTTAATCAGTCTGTCTCTGCCGCTTGTTTTGCTTATGTTTCTGGAGAACCCGCACAAAAAGTACAGCTTTATATGGGCAAAGCAGCCAATGAGGGAGTGACGCTGCCAGCTCTTTGGAATGAGATAGCGATGCCAATGCAAGACGTAGAAACCAGTGAATATTTTCATGGAAAAATGGCCCTCAAATGGTTCGAGGGAAAGATGCGCCAACATAATATCAATTTTAGCAACATCAACCAATAGGTAAACATTATGATCACTACTATCAATAGTAAAAATGAACTATCGAACACTAAAAATATAATGGTATTTATATCATTTATTTTAATGATGCTTATTTGTAAATCGATTAATGCTGAAAGTAATGTTAATACTCAAGTTATTTTAGATAAAAAAGCACTGATTAATTTTGCTAAGAGCAATAAAGATACTAAAAAATCTGGGGACAAAATTAAAACGTTACTATCTACAGTGGGAGACATGTGGATTAAGTATGATTCCTCACAGGAAAGTGAATCAACTAAGGTTGAATTAGCGGGAAAAATGACCAAAACCATTGCTAAGTTAATTACAAAAAACCAGCAATGGGACCGAGCTTTAATACATGAAAAGTCAATGGTGCATAACCTATTAGACTCATCAAAAGAGATGCCCAGAACTAAAACCACTATAAAGTCACTAGATAGTAAAACGAGACGTTATGCTAAAGGCTTACTTGATAAATACACAAGATCTTTATCACCTGCTGATGCTCGAATTACTAGTGCTGTAGGGCAATGGTCGGTTACTTCTGGATTTTGGCAGGAAAGAATTACCCGTGATGGCAGGCGTCCTTCTGCTGGGAGTGCGAATGGTGTATATACTCGTCAAGATATGGTTGATAAATTAAATTCTTTGGATGAAAGCCGCAAGGTCTCACACTTCATGGAACAAACATTTGCCTCTATGCTTTTGGTGTTAGATGGCCATATAAAAGATGGTGCTTTAAGCGGTATGGCTGAAAATCAGGGGTTTATTGATGTAGCAAAAGTATTTCAAGTATCTGGCAAAAATGTCATCACTCCACCAGGTAGTCATAAGGAAGATAAGGCATTCGTTCATTTTAACGCTTATGACTAGGCTAATTCTTACCTTATTTGGCGCATGGTTTGTATTCTTAATGGCTTTAAATGATCTTAATGGGAATACACAAGCAGAGAAGACCGCTCTGCTTGAGCCTAAGAAATGTAATACCGTTAAACCCAAACCAAAAGCTATTAAAGTCGCTTTTGTTGAGCCAGAACAAGCTAAGGGGGAGCCTAAGCCGGAGAAGAGTAAAAAAATAAAATCTTCGGTAACAAAATCAGGGGCAGGGCATTCAAATTCAGGGATCGGAAAAAGAATTGATGCGACCTATGGTGATTCTGAAAGTGTCATTAATTGGCTGATGGCTCACGGATCAAGGTTACTAATTTTAGACTCTGGAGGTCAGCCTATTGCAGAGCTGGATAACGAGCTTCTACCTGTTACCTCCGCTCCATTTACAGAGCAAGGGGGTAGTTGGAGGCAAGTTGATAAAGAGATTCGCTTATTGAATCATGGCGTAATGCCAGAGGGCGGTGCTCATGCGCAGCTATTTTGGCCAAATAAACTATGGAAACAAGTTGTACGCTTGGCTAAGAAGCATCAAGCATCGCATTTAAAGTTGCGCTACTCCGTTATTAACGGTCGCTTAAAAATCAAGCCACTAAAAGCTTTAACCATAAATGGAAAGTGGATCAAAAACTTAAAATCAATCACATTATAGAGGTGAAATAAATGAATAATTTAGTTGGCATCGTTATAGGTACTCTGCTTGCTGGGTATATTTTTGCAAATAATTTACCCAGAGAAATATACACAACAGTGATGACTAACTCATCACTAAGATCAATAACAGAGCAGTTATTGGTTAAGTCTGATCAACTTATTGATATGAGCACAATCAACTCTATTAATAAAAAATTAAATCCTAAAAAGAAAGTAGAAATGATTCCTGTACCTATCGAAAAAGTACCACTAGTGATAAGTACACCACCCAACCTGACAAATTTGGAAGAGGAGGTCAAGCAATTGAAACAAAAATTGGCTGCAATACAGCTAAAAGAGCAGAAAAAGCTAATTCGACAAAACATTGAAAAACTGTTAACTAAATTAAACAAGGGGAAATCTAATGTTTAAAAAACCTCACAACGCATTTTTTGTTTTGACCGCAGAAGTCTTTATTGGAATAGCAATTCTTTTCCTTCCATTAATCTTTTTTAAAGAAGAACTTGTTTCTTTGATGCTGTTTTTATCTCAACAGGTTGGTCCTACCTTCTATGTATTATTAATCGTCTCTATGTACCTTTTTGGGGGTATTTTATTGGCTTGTTTTGAAAGAGATCATAGAAAATTGCCAAAAATACTCTTGCATTTGGATATCACTGCAGGAATATGTATGACAATCGGAATGATAGGCACATATATTAGTTTTGTGGATGCACTAGGGCAAGGAGGAATTCCAGAGCCGAAGCATTTCTCAAACGCCTTATTTAGTACGTTATGGGCTCTAGTAATAACGGCTCTAGTCTCCGCTGCAAATGAGCTTCTAAGGGTGATTAGAATGCCATACACCCATTTAAATTGGAGTAATAAAAATGATAATGAATAAAACACAAGCTGCAATGACAGACCTGTTGTTTTTTTTATTGCTTGTTTTTATGTCGTACGCTATGAATCCAAAGTCTCACCAAACTCAAGCTGAGCAGCCAGCAATAGAGATTGAAGCGGCTAATAATGATATGAAGGAAGTACCTAAAAATAAAGAGGGTGATGAAATTCCTCGTATTTTGGTAAGTATTTCAGCACAAGGAATATATACCGTTAATGGGAAAGTGGTTTCGGTTGAGCAGATAAAAACTAAAGCTCTTAGTAAAGAGATTAGTACGGTGAGGTTAAAGATAGCCTCCAGTACACCTTACGAGATAATTCAAGTAATAAGCCGCGCTTTAAATAAATCAGGCCTTAGCCTGGAACTAATGTAGTTAGCTAGGAGATGACAATGAATTTTCAAAATATGCCCCCCTCACATCAACTCATCAGAAATTTAGCCGCGGGATCTTTCGTGACAGGTAGCTTGTTTCTCGCACTAATGATTGGTGCCAACGAAAGTAATATAAATCTTACCGATCAACAAAAAGATAAATCGATTAAGGTGTCTGAAAATAAAGAAGCAAGTTCATGCCCTATACCAGCCACGGCAAAGGCTAATCAAGAGGGTAAGAGTCATTTAGTAGATAAAACTGTTATCCATAAAGAAAAGAGCGTCACTCTAGCTAAAAAATCTATGAAAAAAGAAAAAACAATTACAATAGCAGGTAAAGAAAAGCGATTGAATTCTAACGAACAAACTTTAGCCAAAGTTCAACAACGACTAAAAGAGTTAGAGCAAAAGAAATTGCAATCTAAACCTGTTGCTATTGCTAAAAAATCAAGTAATGGTGGATGGATGGGGTTGTTACTAAATGAATAAATGAGGACATTATGAATGATGAATTATATTTAAAATTTGAAAATCTGCTGGGGCTTCATGACCTCCTCCCAGAGGATCAAAAAAAACTCTGCAAGGCTTTCAAAAAAATTCTATCTTATTCACCATATTCTGGTGACATCGAAAAGCCGAAAAAACTTGTCGTTTCACTAGATTCAATTGAGCTAAATGAAGAACTGTTAACACAAGATTTGGCAGAGATTAATATTAATAGGAAATCACTTGCTGAAAAACTATCAGCCGAATACTCATCAAAACATAAAAATAATGCAGCAACTAAGGATGCGTTAATAGATAACTTGGGCGCTAAACATTTGGCTAGCACACCAGGAACACAGAGTGTAAAGGACACCTCAGTATTTAATAATTACTTAATAAGTGAATACTTAAAAGAAAAATATTATATTACATTTGAAATTGTTCATAGAAAAATTTTTGATACTTATGTTGACCCTATTTTAACTCATATAGATAAATGTGAGCGAGACTCTTCTGCATTCAATAAAGGTTTTTTGGAATTTGGCTTTAGCATAGAGGAAGGAAAAATACAATTACATAACAAATCAAAAGCACTGGTGAATTTTTGGTTTGAAAGCGCTAATACGGATGGAGAGGCAGACACATCACCTCAAGCAAGAGAGAGCTTTTTTAGTGGCATTAGTGCTGAATTAACTATTAAAAATTTAGATTGCAAACAATTTTGGAAAGCAATTAATAATATTATTGCGTGCTGGGTTCAGGATAATATTCATTTTGAAAAAACAATTCATCCTTATTTTTTAACTTTCATCGGATATGAGGTGTTCATTGCATTAACTCTTAAGCTAGAGTCTGACATTTTGACTAAAATTAAATCAGACAATAAAATTAATCTTCTGTTAGAAAAAGGATGTCGACATTTTTATGCCACATCAGTATATATTAATGAAAAGAACAAATCTAAAGGAAGTGCTAGTCTGAAACATGATATTGAGCCTCTAAATACAGTAAAGATACAAGAAACAGTAGAGATAAGACATATAACAAAAGAGCTTTGTACTAAAGGGATTAACATTACTTGGTTAGCTGTGTTTTCTAAGTGCCTTCATCACCTTGCAGAAAGGTCTGAAAATTTATGCACTAAAGACGAGAAGAAAAGAGAAGAAATTTTATCATTTATCACTACTATTTTGAGGCAAGCAAAAGAAGAAATGGGCTTGCAGAATATAGGTGCTAAGAATGCAGATATTTATAACTCAATAGAATCGATAGATCTAGGGTTAGAGGAATTTGGCAGCTATGTCTCAAAGGTTGAAAATGGCCAAGAACATTTATTCCTAGGCTCTTCAGCAAACGGTTTAGCAACACCTGAGTTGGCATATTACGGATGGGGGAAGCAATTTTATACCGAGACATACAAAATAATTAATTCGTTCGATTTATCTCCTGATGTAAAGAAATTCATGGTGAACTTTATATTACTCAACCTACCAGCAGATTCAACTCATTCTCGCGGGCGAGAGCTAATGCGTAGCAAATTGTATCAATTACACTGTGCTTGTATTCAAATGAAAATTCCTGTGTATTTTGATATAGACAAGTTGCTAAACACTTGGGGGTATGTTCGATCTAGGGAATTTATTAAAGAGAGTATTGTAGGAGACGAAACAAATGAATAATGAAAAATTCATAGCTATTGTATTGATAGGTGATATGACAGAAATTGCCAAAGGTTTTGAAAAATCTTGGTTCACATGGAATTGGCAAGGACTGAGCCGAATTTCTATGTTTAATAAAGAGGAAGAAGCATTAGAGACGATAAAATGTTTATTGAAGGAAGGTTTTCGTGTTATTGCTATATGGGATAGACCTACAGGCACAGCAGAAATATTTAACTCCATAGATTTATCAAATCTTGAAGTTTGTTTTCGCAGCCATCAATCTATACAAGTAGATCTGTGCATATGTCGGCCAGAAATCGAAGAAGCATGGCAAAATTATATTTCTGATCAAACGCCAATATCGGTTAATGATGAGGTTTCTACTGACTTTCTTGAAGTATATACAGCTGCTGTGAAAAAGTGGTCATCCACTTTATGTAATGCTGAGCAAGATAGGTTTTATTTATCGGATGGCGAGTATTCCGATATTTGGAGTCGCTTCACTTCTCATCGTGATCCCTTTCCTCAAGTTAATACCCTGTATGATAAGATTAAGAATCAATTAGGCCATGTTACAGGATCTCTCGAATGGCTTGCTGAACAGCTAGAAAATATAAGTGATGAAGTAGCCTTCTCGCTTACACCACCAGCCAGACAATCACCTGCTATGGCTGCTTCTGGAACTGTATTGAGACAATCAATCAAAATCAATGAAAAAACAATAGCTATAGAGTTAAAGCAAGTGGCAAAAAACTGTTCAGACCCAGATTTAAATTTGGACAGTGATAATAAGAAACTGTGTGAAAAAGAAAGTTTCGAGCTTTGCACTCTGACAATTGGTAATAGAGATAAAAGACGTAACTCATATCTGATATTACTTGCAGATGGTGTGACAGGAGAGCAGAAATCTATTTATCGACACAATAGAGGTAGGTTTTTATCCATTGGTATCAAGCCTATTGAGGCTGGTAATCATATGGATTTATTAATAGAGGGGGGCTTAGATCCTAATGATAAATTGATATTAGTTGCGCTATGATTTAGTTTTTCTCTACGTTACATCATAAATAGTCTTTTACAAGGAATAAAGCATGTCAACAATATTTGGTTTTCCCGTTATTAATGATCAGGGGCAAGGTAGTCCTGTATGGATTGATGTAAGAAGAACTGGAAATGAAGAGCCTGGAGAGATTTGGTACTGGGCTGAAGGGGTTAATGAGCCATTACTGGTTAAGGTCATAAATAATGCTTATGGCGAACAAAATGTAATTTTTAGAAACAAACTGGAGGCCATAAGAACAGGGAACCTAAAAATAACACTCTATGGTCCACAGGAGTTATTTACTAATGATGGTAATATTATAGAAATTGATGGTGAATCTTTTGGCGCACTACTCTTCTTAGCGAAAACGAATGCCTTCCGTGTTCCTGAAAATATAGCAGAAAGACAAAACGCAGATAAAATCCTGATATCTGCTGAGTGGCATCCAGAGGCCGGAGGCTATAAATATGTTACTGGTTGTAACGGTAAGGTAACTTTAGCAAAAGCACTCAGAGCAAGTTTATATATTTTGTCTGATGAAAATACCCAGGATAATGCTGATGGCATATTTATAAGTAAGACTCAAGGTGAATTTACTACCTCTATAAAGCAAGCTACAAACAATGTACAGACACATGCAGATGAATACACAGTGGGTGATGCCCAACCAGGTGAAATTGGATATGCATTTAAAGAGGCTGTTTTTGACCCTAACACTGAAGGTAATAATATTGATTACCTCAATAGAATATTAAACCGTTCAGAGTTAAATCCCATATTACGTTACGATCAAGGGGCTTTCAATGACGGTCTATTAAAGACTCTCATGGCAACTCCAGAAAATAGAGAGCAGTTTTTTTATGTTGAAGATAGACAACCAGCAAACATTTTAATTGCGGGGCCTACTGGATCAGGTAAGACTTTTATTTCACATTTTGCTATGTTGAATACGATGCTGGTTGAGAAAAGGTTAGTTATTTTTGTTGCTCCCGTAAAAGCACTAGCTAATGAAGTATTTAACGAGTTTGTTGCTAAATATGTTGATGGCACAACACTTACAAAAGAAGAGGTTATTTTAAGCACTGGAGATGACAGAATAAATGACGGCCGAATTAACCGAGAACCAGGCAGCATAAAATTAATTGTCACTGTTTATGAAAAAGCTAGTTTATTTATAGGAACGATGGATCGTATGCTTAACCATGTTGGTCTTATTGTTATAGATGAGCTGCATATGTTAGCTAATAAAGAAAGAGGGGGAGTTATAGATCTATTGATTGCAAAAGTAAAAAATCAAGATGCGCATAATGCTATCACCCCTGGAGCAAAACCATTACGACTCTTAGGTATTACAACTGAAAATTTGATTCAAGATGAACAGACTCCTATAGTTCAAGCGTTTTATAGACACGACACTCCACCATTTCGTTTAATTACAAACCGTCGTCCTGTGCCGATCGGCCATGAATTATGGTTCTATGGATTACTCAGTAAAGAAGATCGTAATGAGAGAAAAAAAGCGTTCGAAATTACTGTTAATGATGATAGTAGTAGAAATATAGAGATGAGAGATTATGCCTATAGGCTTAATGAATTTGATAGAAAAAATCAACTAACTGATCCTAAAAGTGTCTTTGATACTGTAAATTTATGTAATCATATTATTGACCTATCAACTGAAGGCAACTACAAACGAATTCTAATTGTAGTTGATAGTATCAATTTTGGTACTTCTCTAGCTGAAAATATTAAATCTGAAGAGGTGGAAATTGATGAAAAAACTAGTGATAAAATTAAAACTAGTGATATATCAAATTATAGAAAAATAGAAACATTCGCCAAAAAGGGTGTATATATTCATAATTCTTCCCTTCCTTTAGAATTAAGAGAGTTAGCTGAAAATGTTTTTAGACAAAAACCAGACGAAAATGATAATAAAACACTTTATTTAATTAGTACGGAAACACTAGCTTATGGTGTTAACTTGAGTTTCGATTTAGTTATCTTAACAAGCCTTTATTTTCCGCGTACTGGTGGAAATAGGGAGTTGATAGATACAAATCTTTACCACAACCTGCTAGGACGAGCTGGACGGCCTGGTTTTCAGGGAGAACCCAAAGCAATTGTTCTTCTAAATATGAATAATTTCAGAAATAATGAAATCCTTAATAGGGTTTATGACTTAATAAAGTTTTATTATTCTAATACTGGAGAAAATGAAAATAAGATTAGTTCTCTTATTTCATCAGACTCTTTCGCCAATAAATATAAAGAGAGTCTAAAAGACTTTACAGACCCGACGATTCGAGCAGTTCTTGATACTCTTGGGCATCAGTGGCTTGATAATGCTAATGGCATTAGTTCTGGGAGGTTACAGCATTACCTTACAGGAACTATTTTTTATCAACAAGATACAGGTTTGTTTACAGAAGACACCATTAGAAATGTTGTCATTGCCAAAATTCTTGAGTACGCCTTACAGGAAAATATTGATATTGTAGATAAGAAAAATGAAGATTACAGGTTAACAGAAAGGGGGCGAGCTCTTTTAGAAACGGGGACTAGTTGGCGTGCGATTGTACCTTTAAATGCTTGGGTAAAATTACTCAATGCTGAAGGTAATGAAAATTCAGTGCATAATGAGTGGGGACCTGAAGCCATTTTGCCTGCATTAATAGCGACTCCAGATTTTTGGACAAGCGCACGCGCATTTGCGACAGAAGAAGGAAAACCATCACAAAAAGGTATGCCAAAAGTGAGAAATATTGATGGATTATTAACTTGGGAGGGGAATAATGGAAGAGAGCCTATACCTATCAGCTATCCAGCTCTAATATTATTAGAACGTTATATTAATAGTGAATCTATCTCATTAGAGACCAATAAAGCAGATAATCCAGAAGATGTATTTAATCGCTTACTACTAGCATTACTATTATGGGTTCAAGGCAAAAGTGCGAGTACTATTCAAGCCGTTTCAGGACACAAATTTGACCTTCGAAAATCTTATACTGATAAAGCCTCTTGGATTGCAAGAATGTTTGTGCGATACCTCATGGATAAAAAGGGGTCCGACTTACTACCTAGTGTTAGGTATGGTCTACCATTATTTGCAGAACAATTGCATGCGGGTTTACCTAAAAAAGCCCTCCCTTTTCACGCAGCCTTAACGGGTACTGACCGTCTTTCAAGGCCGACTATAATGAGACTTATTGGTAAAGGGTTTATGCCATCCGGTGCTATGTTAGCAGAGTACGATTTTCCTGTAGATACCGACATCGCAAGAATCATATCAACAAAGTTGGAAAAAGGAGTACCTAAATATTATGGTAGTGTATGGGAAGATATGGTGTATGAAATACTCCGTGATGCTCCTCAAATTGAGGACGATATAAAGAAACAAATAAAAAATTTATTTGAATTTAAATTTGACCTTAACATGAATGCTAATATCTATTGGGATTTGCCAGCAGCCAAGAATGCAGCATTTAATAAATTAATATCTATCATACAAAGGTTTATCCCTAACTCCAGTAACTTAGGTGACAATTATATTGTTGAAGTTGAAGTTGAAGGCAATGATTTCATTAAGTTTCAACATAACTCATTTAAGGTAAGCGTGTTTTGGCCCTGGATTCCAGGTGCTGAACCAAGAACATCTGGCGTTTGTATGAGCGCTGCATCCATGGTTCTATTTTGCATGCTTATACATCGTAATTTTATTGATATCAATAAGGTAAAAAACTGTAATACATTACAGGACACCCCAACTTATTTAAACGTAGAAACATTGATACCATGGATGCAGGAAAAAGAACTAGATGTGGATGGTAATGCTGGGGATATCCCTGTGCCATTAATGGTTGCTATTTATAAGTATACTGAATGCACAGATCCTGGCATCCCTAATTTAGACGATTAACTAGCTCACCACACAAATAAGGAAGTGGATACACTATTTCCACTTCCTTATTTGTCTAGTTTCACCACGTTATACCAAGTTTTTAAAAAAATCATGGAACAACGTATTGAAACTTAACACTTATTTACTTTACCTTAGCTGCTTTACTCCTTCAGTTTATTTCTGTAGTTAATTAGTGTGTAGTTCTACGCACTAATTAACACATTCCAAATAACCCCGCTAAAGCGGAAATAACTTCAAACATCACCTGTACTCTCTTCACCGTAAGATAAAAAAATTAACTTATCGGAGAACGAAGATGTTTAAAGCATATAGAAAAAATAAATCACCACATACCAATGAAAATCTATTCTTTTCAGACCTCACTTCCGTATTGAAAATACGGTATCAAAATGACATTACTGCGAATGTCATTTTGATAGGTAATGTGAATATAGGTGACGCTCAAATTGATGCGATCTTGATTAAAGATGATGCGCTCATATTGCTTGAATTCAAGAACTACGGAGGTTCCATTAATGTTGATGATACTACTGGAGTCTGGTTTAACAATGGCATCGAAATTCGTGGGGGGAACCCACCCAAGACGCCATTACAACAGATAAGACAGTCTAGAGAGGTCATCATCAACTATATTTCCAATAGTGATTTTACGTTAAATGACAGCCCCTTAAGCTTCGCCACGCGAAAAGTTAGGCATATATCTGGAATAATCGGATTCTCCGGCGATATTCAATTTAATATCGACCAGCTTCATCCCACACAACGAACATGGCTAAACATCACGGGCGGCGTCCAGAATATGGTCAGTACTATTGACAATATATCAACAGGACTTTCATTCAATGCCGGTGAAATGTTAGCGATAGCCTCTAAGTTAGATGTAATTAACTGCGTTTACCCTCCTGTTGTTGAAAATTCATTAAAGGATCCAGAGGACACCGTTACTAGTAATAAAGTAACGAATGGACCTCAGATAATGTCACCTAAAAAAGAGCATTTCCTTCAAAAAATTGTATTTTCATTAAAGAATATACTTCAAACATCCCTAATAACAGCGATAATAATTTCTGGAGCCGTTGTTGTCGCTTCAGCATCTTCAACAGGAAGTAATAATAAAGAAGTAATGCTTAAAAATAGCATTAATCCGCCAGTAAATACTACTAAAAAACAGACTTATCAAGCTAAGCTGCCTATTAAAAATGCAGCCCCCATCAATAAAAATGATCTTAAACTAGTAGCTAAGAATTTCTCAACATTAAAACGAAATTTAAACGAATTCCTTATCTACCAAAATCAAAGTAAGGCTTGGCGTTTTGAAAAAAGCTTTGTCAACTTGAGCCACCAAGACAAATTACTAGCCTCTCCTTCTGAATTACTCGTATTAAAAGATGCAATTAAGTTTTTTCTAATAGTCAATGATATGAATAAATTACCTGCCTTAGCAGAAATTATCACGTATGCGCATTATTTTAATGAAAATTCAGTAGTATTATCAACCTATATTGATACTGATAGATACCCTATGAGTAAGCACAACATCTCAGATTTAGTTGCCTTTGTTCATAGCTATAATAACCTTCAAACAAGCACTCAATCGTGGCTGAAATCGGCACACCATGGTTATTACAATGCTTTCTTAAGGACAAAATGGATTTTACACAAGAAAGGAATTAAGACAGGAAACACAATAATATCCTCAAAGCTGGGGACCTCTTATTACCCTCCCATGGATCTTTCTTCATCACGTAAATGGAGGTATTAATAATTTTTTTATAATTTATGAAACATTCGGAAATACGCTATAGCACAAAAGAGGAAGCACTCTACCAAAGAGTGCTTATCTCACAGAAAACCTACGCAATATTTCCGGAAATTCAGTTTAATCACAGGCAGTAAAGATATTTACTGTCATAAATGAGTCTATTTCTATGAAAAAATTATTAAATTTACTTAACTATGTATCTGAATCAGTCTACATACGTCATATCTATAAGACGAGTATAAAATGATAAATCTACCTATGAGGCTAGTAATATGAAAGTAACCAAAAGTAGTTCGTCACTTGTTTTTTTATTTTTTATACTAAGTTGGCTAGTTAGAGCTGAAACAATAGTACCTAAGAATAAAATTACTTTTATACAGCAAGAATATAAAGAAGATGAATACTATAACGCGATAGAGTGCCCAGAAGGTGCAGCATCATCATATATTAGTGTTTCTAGAAAGTACCCTAAAGTATTAGGCCTAAAAAATAAGGAGATACAAAGAAAAATAAATCTTCTTTTAAAGAAAGAAGCAGGGCTTAATGAAAAGAAATGGGGTCAACCAACCACCATAGAAGTTAATTATGAAATAACAAATAAATCTAATAATGAGATGAGTCTTGTTTTTCTTCATCACCATATGGTATGCGGAGCCAATCATGGAACATATTGGTATAACCCTATTAACCTTAACCTTACAACAGGTAAACTTCATACGTTTGATGGTTTATTTTCACCAAAATACAATAAAACTATTAATGCTATTTTAAAAAAACAACTTATAGCATCACTGGGGAGTTTGGGTGGTATTTCACGAACCTGTAAGAAGGATAAAAAACTAAATAATGAGTTTTGTCTTTATACGACTAATAATGAGAAATTTACTTATGACGATAAGAGCTTGTTTATATATTTTAATATGTATGAAATTGGGGCAGCATCTATTGGTGCTCCGGTAATAAAGATACCATTGGCTGAAGTATTAGGAATTATAAATCCAAAAGGCCCCCTTGCATTTGCATTAAATAAAGAAGGAGCAATGTGATGGCTAACCGCCCAATATTTACACCTAATTTAGAAAAGGTTGGTGTAAAAACGACGAACATAGATTTTAAATGGCACTCTGGGATATCTCCAGAACAGAAAAAGAAGTCAATTATTGAGCTCCATCAAGCGGCTCATGCTTGTGGTCTACAGCATATACTGGAAGTTTCCACTAAATCTGAACTGAAGCTTGGCGTTCAATTAAGTGCCTTCAATTTAATGATTACAACTAAAAAATATCATAATAAATTTACGGTAGAAACCGCATTTCAAGGAAGTAAAGTCTTTGAAAATGGAGGTCCTTACGACCTTCTAGGTATGAATTCTCTAGCAGCCAAACAAGACCCAAGATTGAAGTCATCTGGAAGTCTAATAGCCTTTCGGTTTTTTAAAGTTGAGTTCCCTCTCTTACCACGGACATATTTTTACGATTGGCTATATATAAATGCCTTAGTGCAAAATCCAACATTAGCTAAAGATGTTTTAAGGTTTGATAGTTTCACGGATATTGAATTTAACCCTCAGAATTCGATCAATTGTCAAGCCAATTCTGTAGCTTTATATATTAGTTTGTACCGACATAACCTTTTAGCTGAAGCACTAGAAAGTCCTGCTAATTTTTTGAAGTATTGTTATGAATAGTTTAGTTAATTTCAAAAAGGTGTAATAAATATGAAATGTAACTCACTTGAGTTAAAATACAGTAATAGTAATGCTGTTATTAAAATATTCGGTATGGGGGAAGTAGGAGAATCAGCAATAAATTATATGATGTCTAATACTAATAACCTTAAATCGGGAGATTCATATTCTATAATTGGTACTGATTTACTTTTTTTAATTTCCGATATAACAGAAAGACATTCGTTAAATGAACTATTACGAATGGCAAAAGTAGGAAAAAATCTTAATACTTTAACGATAGCATTAATCACATCTGAACAAGATTCTGCTATTGAAGAATTGCAAGAAAACGTGGATGCCTTTATTCCTATGCTAGGAATACCTGACACCTCTTTCAATGAATTCGTCTTAGAGACTGTTCAAAATATACTTCATCCTATTATTCAGAGGGGGATTATAAATTTTGATTTTTCTGATTTAAAAGAATTTACGACCTCCGCGGGGCGTTATTTTACAGCTAGTGGGAGTGCCACTGGTGATAACAGAGCACATCAAGCAATAGAAGAAGCCCTATCACCAGTCTCATTAAAGCATATTAATTTTCAAAAAATTGATTACCTCTTAGTTCACATTTCATCGGACGATATAAATATGATTGAATTTGATACTGTTGGTAATAAGTTAACAGAGCTACTGTCTAGTGAAGCTACGCTTAAAATATTTGTATCGTTAAACGATAGTTCCGGAGATAAATTTAAAGTATTCCTTCTTTGCAAGGAGGAGGATTCAAAACCTATTTTCTATGTAGGAAAGAAGCAGATCTA
>Ga0105358_10000273_pt1 | contig 24543 bp, 13 predicted proteins | sample GOMGulsemesocosm_5_FD_83509 | JGI IMG/M metagenome (GOLD analysis project Ga0105358, IMG submission 83509) | Methane-oxidizing microbial communities from mesocosms in the Gulf of Mexico - GOM15C Gulf of Mexico | ecosystem: Environmental > Aquatic > Marine > Cold seeps | place: Gulf of Mexico... | reverse complement strand
GGGTGTCATAGAGAAAAGTGCTTTAGTTATCTGGTTAAGCTTACCTACAAATGATTTTGTATTCATTGCTAGTACCTTCAAAAAGTTAGCGTCATGTATAAGTTTATACATGACGCTAACTACAATAGAGCCATTATTTTTGCAATACTATTGGTTATAGCTATTGGTTATAGCTATTGGTTATAGCTATTGGTTATAGCTATAGGTAATAGTTATACATTAAAGCGGAAGTGAATAACATCACCATCCTTAACAGGGTATTCTTTACCTTCTAAGCTCCATTTACCTGCTTCTTTAGCGCCTTTCTCACCTTGATGCTTAATAAAATCATCAAAGCCTATTACTTCAGCGCGAATAAAGCCTTTTTCAAAGTCGGTATGAATAACGCCTGCCGCTTGTGGTGCAGTGGCTTTTTGTTTCACTGTCCATGCTCTAACTTCTTTAACACCGGCGGTAAAATAAGTTTGTAAATGCAATAAACCATAGCCTGAATTTATTACACGATTTAAACCTGGTTCTTCAAGCCCCATTTCTGCCATAAATTCAGTTCTATCTTCCTCATCCATTTCAGATAGCTCGCTTTCAATTTCGGCACAAACTGGAACTACTACGGCATTCTCTTTCTTTGCTATGGCGTAAACAATGTCAAGAAATGGATTGTTTTCAAAACCATCATCATTCACATTAGCAATATACATAGTAGGCTTAAGGGTTAAAAAGTTTAAATAAGCAACAGCATTTTTTTCTTCTTTACTCAAACCTAACGAACGTATCATGTGACCGTCTTCAACATGTTTGAGAATTTTTTCTAAAACAGGAACTTCAAATTTAGCGTCTTTATCGCCACCCTTAGCTCGCTTTGTTTGACGTTGTACTGCGCGTTCAGCTGTTTCCATATCAGCTAGCGCGAGTTCGGTATTGATGACTTCAATATCATCGGCAGGGTCTATCTTGTTTGCAACATGGATGATATTCTCATTTTCAAAACAACGTACTACATGACCTATTGCATCAGTTTCACGAATATTAGCTAAAAATTTATTACCTAAACCTTCGCCTTTTGACGCGCCTGCAACTAAACCCGCAATATCAACAAACTCCATAGTAGTAGCTAGTATGCGCTCAGGCTTTACAATCTCTGCTAATTGATCAAGACGAGGGTCGGGTACAGCAACTATGCCGGTATTTGGTTCAATAGTACAAAAAGGGAAGTTGGCTGCTTCAATACCTGCTTTAGTGAGTGCGTTAAATAAGGTTGACTTACCTACGTTGGGTAAGCCAACAATGCCACATTTAAATCCCATAATATTTACCTGTCTTTGTTAATTTAACATTGTGAATGCGTGTTGTTGGATAATATCCAACAGACTACTTATATAAATTTATATATTGCGGCCCTCGCTATTTCATAAACCTTTAAAGGCATGTAAGCGTTGTTGCGCAATTTTTAAACCATCGATTTGCCAAAGGTCAAAACAACGAATAGCTTCATCAATGGCCTGTTCAATTAATGATTGTTCGTTTTGTGGTGCTTTACCCAAGACATGGCCAGTAACTCTTTCTCTGTGACCTGGGTGGCCGATACCAATGCGTAAGCGATAAAAATCTCTATCATTTGCCATACGAGCAATAATGTCTTTTAAACCGTTGTGTCCGCCATGACCACCACCTTGCTTTATTTTTACTGAGCCGGGTAGAATGTCTAATTCGTCGTGAGCAATTAAAATATTGTCAACACTGATACGGAAAAAATTAGCTAAAGGTGCTACCGCTTGACCACTTAGATTCATAAAGGTTGTGGGGATCAACAGGTGAACAAGTTCGTTACCTATAAGTCCTTTACCGTAGAGGCCTGAGTATTTTTTTTCGGGGCGAAGGGATATATTGTTACGTTGTGCAAGTTCTTCAACAAACCAAGCACCGGCATTATGACGAGTTCTACTGTATTCGGGACCAGGGTTACCTAGCCCCGCGACTAGTTTAATTTTCATTTTAAGTCAGCGTAATTAAACTAATCTTCTGCTGCTTCGTTAGGTTCTTCAGTAGTTTCTTCGCTATCGTCATCACCCTTAGTTTTAGGTGCATTAGCACTAACAACTGCTTGGTCATGGCTTTCACCTTTAGCTAATTCATCAGAAGTAACGTCTTTAGGTAATTTAACGTCTGATAAATGTATTGTTTGACCAAGTTCTAAATCAGTTAAATCAACTTCGATAAACTCAGGTAAGTCTCTTGGTAAACAGGTAACAGCAATTTCAGTTACGTGATGAGCAATAACTGCACCTGATTTTGTAACATTCTCTTCGTTGATGAAGTGAACAGGTACATTAGCATGTAGAGCATGGTTTGCATCAATACGTAAAAAATCCATATGCATTACTACTTGCTTGAACGGATGACGTTGCATGTCTTTTATTAAACATTCAACTGGCTCGCCAGCAATGTTTAATGTTAAAACGTGTGAGTAAAATGCTTCTTCTTGTTGAGCACGAAATACATTTTTGTGCTCTAAAGTTAAAGATACTGGCTCTTTGCCTTCACCGTAAAGGATAGCTGGAACTTTATTCGCGTGACGTAGGCGGCGGCTCGCACCTTTCCCTAAATCTGTACGTAATTCTGCATCCAAAGTAAATAAATCAGTCATGAGGTATACTCTTATATTAAATAAATAAAATTAAATCTTGTTTTTTGCGACCAAAAACAAGGGTATACCTTTTTTATCTTTTTAGGTTACTAATTATCAGTCATTTCTAATAAAAAGTACTAATAAAAAAACACTATTAAAGTAGCTATATTAGATAAAAAAGGCGCGGAATAATAACACTACGGATAGGCTAAAGCTATTGATTATTAACTGTCTTAGATAAAAACAGTCATTAAAAAAGCCGACATTAACTACATAATATCGGCTTTAAACAAATTCTTGATTTTTGATTAACCATTAGTTCAATGATTAACTTTAACATTAAAGATTAACTATCAAACATAGCTGAAATTGATTCTTCGTTACAAACTCGGCGAATTGCTTCGCTAAGCATGCCGCTTAATGTTAGTTGACGTACTATTTTAAGTTTTTTGATTTCTGTTGATAATGGAATTGAATCTGTAACTACCACTTCGTCAAGCACTGAATTTCTCAGGTTTTCAACAGCATTACCCGATAATACTGGGTGTGTTGCATAAGCTATAACACGTTTTGCACCATGTTTTTTTAATGCTTCTGCTGCTTTTACTAATGTGCCGCCTGTATCTATCATATCATCAACTATTATACAGTCACGGTCCTTAACATCACCAATAATATGCATAACTTGGGCAACGTTAGCTTTTGGGCGACGTTTATCAATAATGGCTAAGTCGGCATCATTTAATAATTTTGCTACAGCACGTGCACGTACAACACCACCAATATCAGGAGATACTACAACCGGGTTATCCAAATCACGGTTTTTCATATCCTCTAACAAAATAGGCGTGCCAAAGGCATTATCTACAGGGACGTCGAAGAAACCTTGAATTTGTTCTGCGTGTAAATCAACCGTTAATACTCGGTCAACACCAACACTTGATAAGAAATCAGCAACTACCTTTGCTGTAATAGGCACACGTGCACTACGTACACGTCTGTCTTGGCGAGCATAACCAAAATAAGGAATAACCGCAGTAATTCTTCCTGCTGATGCACGACGAAATGCGTCGATCATCACAATTAGTTCCATTAAGTTGTCATTGGTTGGTGCACAGGTTGATTGAATGATAAAAACATCGCTACCGCGAACATTTTCAAGTATTTCAAAACTTATTTCACCATCACTAAAACTGCCAATTTTGGCTTCGCCTAACGTAATATATAAGCGATTTGCAATTTGTTTGGCCAGTTCAGGGGTGGCATTACCCGCAAAAATCTTCATGTCAGGCACAGTCAGTTCCTCAGAAACTTTTGACATTAAAATATACTCAATACTTTTCATAATGTTAATAAATATCGAGCTGTATATAGCTAAAATCAACGCTAATAATAACGACTAATTTTAGCAAAAAAGTAGTGTAACCTTCTTACTTAACTAAGTATTCAGCTAAGTTTTTTAATAAAAGGCAAGAGCGATGACTTATTTAATCCTTTAGCGATAAATGAATTTATCCCTTTAGGAAGTTTAGCTTGTAGATCATAAGCGGCTCGTTTACTGGGAAAACATGAAAATACACACGCCCCAGTGCCTGTCATCCTAGACGGCGCGTATTCTATCAACCAAGAGAGTAGGTTAGCAACCTTATCGTAATTTTTTATTACCATAGTTTGGCAATCATTATGATATTTACCATTATTAAGTTGATATCCGGTAAATAAATCGTCATCACGATAATGGTCATTAAAGTCGCTATGAACCAACTTTGCTGTATCCCTTGGTAAGTCGGGGGAGGTGAATACACTGGCTGTTGAAATACTACAGTCAGGTTTGCTAACTAAATACCAATATTCTTCTGGATGAGCAGGAAATAATTTTTCACCAATTCCTTGAGCAAATGCAGCAGAGCCATGTACGAATATAGGGACGTCAGCACCTAAGCTTAAGCCCATCTCTGCCAGCTGTTCAGCTGAAAAACCGCATTGCCAAAGAGTATTAAGGGCAACTAGTATAGTTGCTGCATTTGAAGAACCGCCCCCTAAACCGCCACCCATAGGGAGTATTTTAATGACGCTTATTTTGGCACCTAAAAGTGGTGTGTTACTCTGTGTTTTATGAAATACTTTTTTTTGTAATAATTTAGCGGCCATAACAATTAAATTGTTTTCGTTTTCTACACCGCTAATAGGTGTTAGTAATGTTATGTCTGAATTTGTCGTTACCGTTATTTCAATGGTGTCCCCATAATCAAGAAATTGAAATAAAGTTTCTAATTCATGATAGCCATCATTGCGTAGCCCAACGACATGAAGAAATAAATTTAACTTAGCAGGAGCTGGGAACTTAAAGGGTTTATTTAGGTATGTTTTCATTTTATTATATTTCAAAAAAATTGTTTCGAGATAAATTATTCTAAGATAAATTAATTTGATAAAGCCCAATCTTTTACGACTATTTTAATTAATAAATCATCTTTTTTTATGATAAATTGAGTTGCCATTTGTACACCGTCAAATATTTTATATTTACTATAGTCTATTTGCCATTCAATATTGTTAAAAAGACTTGTTAGGCTAACCGGTAATTGAGTTTTAGTTGATAATTCTATGTGATCTGTTAATTGGTAAGGGAGACCTTTAAGCCAAAAAGTTAATGCTTTTGTAGGTAAGGTTAGCCCAGTTAGCGAGTGCAATAACTGGGCTAAATTATTAGCACGATATTCTTTACCATCTACTTTTATTAAGTGATGATTATGTTCAGATGTTAAATGAAGGACATTAATACCTAAGTAACTTGTTAAATTTAGCTCTTGAGTTTTATTGGTTTTGTCTGTCCACCATGAAATGGTAGCACTTTTACGTTTACTTTCTCTATCTGTGTATTGCTCTATGAAGGCTATTTTTCCGCGAAGGTGCCATTGTTTAATTTGCGTTAGCTGTTTAGCTCTTTGTTCTGCACTTTGATGAACAATTAATATTGATAAGTCATTATTTGGTTTAGTTGAGCAGCCTGTTAAAATAGCAATAGATAGTGTGATTAATATGAAAAAATAATATGAATGCTTAGCCATGTATAGAGTACTGGGGTATGAAAGTGAATATATTTGAACATAGCCAAGGTTTCAATTCAATATACTTGCTTTTTTACAGGCTTTTAAATTAGCAGTAGTATTTTGTAGAATGACGGGTGACAATATAACAAAGTCTAATATTTTGACTGACTTTTATCATAGATCATATTTTAATGAGCAATCTTGAGCAATCTTGAGCAATCTTGAGCAATATAAGGGTTATTAACGTATAATCTAAAAAAAGTTGGCTTTAAATTGGATCTGACTTTTATTTGTTTTTATCAATGGGTTTTTTATATTGTCTATCGTTGCTGTAGGAATTAATCACAAAACTGCCCCTGTTGCGGTCAGAGAAAAGATATCTTTTAATCCGGATAGATTAACAAGTGCCTTACAAGAAATGCTGACAGCGGTGCAATGTCGTGAAGTTGCCATTTTATCAACATGTAATCGAACCGAACTTTATCTCGTCCAAGAGGGGGATATAAAGCTAACGCAAGAACGTTTAGTTCAATGGTTAGAAAGTTATCATAATGTACCCGCATCTATCATTATACCAAGTCTGTACTGGCATCAAGACCAACAAGCAGTTAATCACATGATGCGTGTCGCTTGTGGTTTAGACTCCTTAGTTTTAGGCGAGCCGCAAATTTTAGGGCAAATGAAACAAGCTTATAGCCAAGCCAAAGCGGCAGGTTCTTTGGCATTAGTAATGGATCGTCTTTTTCAACGAACTTTTGGTGCTGCTAAACAAGTTCGTACAGAGACAGAAATTGGCACCAGTGCTGTGTCGGTTGCTTTTGCTAGTGTTAATTTAGCTAAGCATATTTTTGATAGTCTCGATAAAGTGAAAGTATTACTTGTTGGTGCAGGTGAAACCATTGAACTTGTTGCTAAACATTTATATGAAAATAAAGTAGGTAAAATTACCGTTGCTAATCGAACTATTGAACGTGCTGAAAAAATGGCTAAACAGATTGGTGCTGATGTTATTACCTTAGCGCAAATTCCTGATCATATGAGCAAAGCTGATATTGTTATTAGCTCAACTGGTTCTACTTTGCCTATTATTGGTAAAGGTATGGTTGAACAAGCGCTTAGTAAACGTCGTCACAAACCTATCTTTATGGTCGATTTAGCTGTCCCTCGTGATATTGAAGAGCAAGTTGGTGATTTGGAAGATGTTTTTTTATATACTGTTGATGATTTGCAAAGTATTATCGCGCAAAATTTAGATAACCGACGTAAAGCTGCTGTTGAAGCTGAAAGTATTGTTAATAATCAGTCAGACAGCTTTATGTTGTGGTTGCGTGGTTTAAATACCCAAGATACCGTCGTTAAATATCGTAAACAGTGCTTAAGTGAGCGAGATCAATTACTTGAAAAAGCTTTAATGCAATTAAGAAACGGTAAGGATTCAGAAGCCGTTATCGGTGAGTTAGCAACTAAGTTAACGAATAAGTTTATGCACGCGCCAACCAGTGCTTTGCAATCTGCCGCTCAAGGTGGTGAGTTAGATAAGTTAATTTACCTACGTGATATTTTTAATATTGATAGTACAAACTAAGTTCTATCATTCATATTTTATTGGTTTTAGCAGCCAGTGGAATTCATTCAGGTTATTATGAGCTGCATCAATCAAGATGGTAATTCAGGATAAATTGAAACAGAAGCTTTGCTGTATGCTACTCGCCACTAAAAATGCTATCAACGGAGGCCGTAGATAACAGCTTCACTATTAAACGGTTGACTTGTGTCAGCCGTTTTTTTTTGCCCAGTGAAGCCGGCAAATCCGTCTACTTGAAAGCGTCTACTTGAAAGATAGTGGAGTCACCCAATATTAATGGGAGGTTAGAGGAGTATTTGTGGCTGGTTTTGCTAGCTTGCCTCTGAGCTACAACGCCAAAACTTGCATCAGCATTGAAAATTATGCCCTTAATATTTGAAGCTAAGTAATAATATTTGCACCTAAGTAACAGAGCCAAAATTTAGGTTCAAAGAACTACAATTAATTGTCAGTAAATAAATAACTGGTAGTATATAAGATTTTTCATAAAAACATCATAAAAACATAAGGTTAACTTATAAAGTTTTTACTATCTTGTACTATACTAAAAAAGCTTCAAACAAGCTTTTAAGTAAATGTTTTATATAGTCATAAAATAAGTTAGTTTAATTACTTCTTAGATTCAAATAGTAAGAACAAAAAGTAAAAAGAGTATATCCTAAATTATTACGAGCTTTCTATTAAAATAATATCAAAAAGGAAAATGGTATGGCGTTAGTGAACGGTTCCCCCTCAGTGATACTAAAAAATGTAGCACAATTAATACAGAAAAAAGTTCCTCAAGATACAGCCGGTTTAGTTGAACAATTTTCGACCTTATTATATGGCAATATTTCCTCCCTCGATTTATCAAATAGAAATGACAGTGACATGTATGGTGCTACATTGAGTTTGTGGAGTACGCTTAATGACCATACCGATGACAAACCAGTTATCCATGTTTTTAACCCTTCGGTAAGTAAAAATGGTTGGAAATCAAGTCATACTGTTATTGAAGTGATCGTCAAAGACATGCCGTTTTTAGTCGATTCTATCCGCATTGCCTTAAATCGACTAGGTTTATCACCACACCTTATGTTGAGTTTACCGTTAAAATTGGTGCGAAAAAAAAATAAAAACATTATTCAACTAGCGTCTAATGTTGATACTAAAATTAAAGCAACATCAGAAGAAACCATATTTTTTATTGAAATAGACAGACAGTCAACTAAAGAAGAATTAGAGACTATAAAAAATGAGTTATTAAGTGTTGTTGAAGATATCACGTTAACTGTTAATGATTGGCGACCAATGTTGCAACAGCTCGATGAGGTTATTGATGGCATAAAAAAAGCAACGTTACCCGGCAGTAAAAAAGCCAAGGACGATACGGTAGAGTTTTTGTTATGGGTGGCTAACAATAATTTCACCTTAATGGGTTATCGTTCATATAGTGTCACTGCAGTACAAGGTGACATTGAACTGGTAGCAAACATGGACTCTAGCTTAGGTCTAATGAAAAAATCGAGAAAAACGACAAACCGCCTCATTTCCAGCTTAAATGAATCGGGACGTGAAATCGCTTTAGGTGAAAATCATCTCATCCTCACCAAAACTAATGCGCGCTCGAGAGTACATAGACCCGCGCAACTTGATTATATTGGTATAAAGCATTTTGATGAGAAAGGTAATGTTATTGGTGAAGATCGCTTTATTGGTTTATTTGGCTCTGCTTATTACACTAATAGTGCCTTAGATTTACCGTTAATTAAATCTAAGGTAAAAGAGGTATGTAACTCTTCAGGCTTTGCCAGAGGAACACATGCTTATAAATCGTTAATTAATATTCTTGAAACATACCCTAGGGATGAAATACTACAAAGTAATACCAATGAATTATTGCAAAATGTATTGGGTATTTTGCAAATGCAAGAGCGTGATTATTGTGGGTTATTTTTGCGGCGCGATGTTTTTAATCGCTTTTATTCCTGTATGGTTTATGTACCACGTGAGCGTTATAACACTGAACTGCGTATTGCAACGCAAAGCTTGTTAAAAGAAGCATTGGGTAGTGATCAAGAAGTTGAATTTACTACTTACTTCTCTGAGTCAGTGCAAGCCAGAACACATTATATTGTTAAGGTTAAGTCAACAAAAGCAGATATTAACGTGAAAGAGATTGAAAAGAACCTAAATGAAGCGGCACGGAGTTGGGATGATAAATTAGTGAGTGCGCTTGTTGCCAATAAAGGTGAATTTGCTGCTAAAGCAATAAGTCGCAAATATGTACATTTTCCTCAAGCCTATAAAGAGGAAGTATTACCGGGCTCTGCGATTGTTGATATCGAAAAATTAGAAAGAGTTAATATTTCTAATGGGATAGAAATGTTGTTTTATCAACCATTAGAAGAAAAAAAGGGTAGTCGTTTTGTCAAATTAAAATTATTTCATAAAGGTGACCCAATTCATCTATCGGACATATTACCAATATTAGAAAACTTTGGCTTACGAGTTATTGGTGAAAGCCCTTATGCTATCAAAACATTGGAGCGGGAAACCTACTGGATTTTAGATTTTTCTATGCTTTTAAACGGTGAAAGTAATTTTGATGTTCAAACTGTTAGTACACTCTTCCAAGACGCTTTTGCTAAAGTTTGGCTGGGTGATTTAGAAGATGATGGTTTTAACCGTTTAGTATTAGGGGCTGGACTTGAAGGACGGAGAGTTTCTATTTTACGTGCTTTTGCAAAGTATGAACGTCAAATTGGTGGTCGTTTTAGTCAAAGCTATATCGAAGATACTTTTGCTAGATATCCTAGTATTGCACAATTATTAATTAATTTATTTATACAACGTTTCGATCCTCATAATAAATCAACTGAGAACGTAAAAGAGAAAGCGCATACCAAATTACTAACGTCTATCGAAAGTTCATTGGATAATGTTGCCAACTTAGACGATGATCGTATTATTCGACGTTTTGTTGAAATGATCAATGCAACCATTCGTACTAACTATTTCCAACTTGATAAACATAAGGGCGAAAAATCGTATATTTCGTTCAAAATGGTTCCAGAAAAAATAAGTGAAATGCCACAGCCGGTACCTAAATTTGAAATATTTGTTTATTCACCGCAAGTTGAAGGTGTACATTTACGCGGTGGTAAAGTCGCTCGAGGCGGGTTACGTTGGTCTGACAGACGTGAAGATTTCCGCACTGAGGTGTTAGGGCTAGTTAAAGCACAACAAGTTAAAAATACGGTTATTGTGCCAGTAGGTGCTAAAGGTGGTTTTGTTTGCAAGCAGCTACCAAAAGGAACCCGCCAAGAAATTTTTGAAGCAGGAAAAGAATGTTATCGCACCTTTATTCGCGCTTTATTAGACATTACTGACAATATTATCAACGGTGAAATAGTGCCACCCGTAGATGTTGTACGCCATGATGAAGATGATGCTTATCTTGTTGTGGCCGCAGATAAAGGAACGGCAACCTTCTCAGATACTGCTAATGGTATTTCCGATGAATATAAATTCTGGTTAGGTGACGCTTTTGCTTCTGGTGGTAGCGTTGGTTATGATCATAAAGCAATGGGTATTACGGCAAAAGGCGCATGGGAGTCGGTAAAACGTCACTTTAGGGAAAGGGATATTGATTGCCAAAGTACAGATTTTACCTGTGTTGCGATAGGTGATATGGCGGGTGATGTTTTTGGTAATGGTATGTTGTTATCAAAACATATTTGTTTACAAGCCGCATTCAACCACATGCATATATTTATAGACCCTAATCCAGATTCCGCAAAAACCTACCCGGAGCGTGAACGTTTATTTAATTTGCCTGGCTGTAGTTGGGAAGATTACAACAAAGACTTAATTTCACAAGGTGGTGGTGTTTTCAGCCGTCAAGTAAAGTCGATTAAGCTAACACCGCAAATCAAAAAAATGGTAGGAACGCAAAAACAAAGCATGTCACCTAATGATTTGATTCAAGCAATTTTGACGATGGAAGTTGATCTTTTATGGAATGGTGGTATTGGTACTTATGTTAAAAGCACTAAAGAAACACATTTAGAAGTGGGTGATAGAGCAAACGATGCATTGAGAATTAATGGCAATGAACTACAAGCTAAAGTTGTTGGTGAAGGCGGTAACTTAGGGTTAACTCAACTTGGTCGTATTGAATTTTCTGCTAATGGTGGTCGTATTAATACCGATGCCATTGATAATGCTGGTGGTGTAGATTGCTCAGATAATGAAGTTAATATAAAAATATTACTGAATAGTTTAGTGCAAAATGGTGATTTAACGGTTAAACAACGTAATAAATTACTTTATGATATGACCGAAGAAGTAGGCAACTTAGTTATTGAAGATTGTTATCGTCAAACCCATTCATTATCTATTACCGCTAAACGCGGTATTAATCATATGAAAGAACAAGTTCGTTTTATTCAGGACTTAGAGCGTACAGGTAAACTAGATAGAGCATTAGAGTTTATTCCAGATGATGAAGAAATTTCAGATAGAATTGCTAAAGGCAATGGGTTTACACGCCCAGAGCTAGCAGTTTTACTTGCTTATAGCAAAATGGTACTTAAAGAAGAATTAGTCCATAAAGATATAACGGATAACCCTTATCATAAGCGACTATTAGTCAGTGCTTTTCCTAAACAACTACGTGATAAATATCAAAATGAAATGCAACAACATCCTTTGCGTGCAGAAATTATTGCAACTAAATTAGCCAATAAAATTAGCAATGACATGGGCTTTAATTTTGTTAATCGTATGCAAGAAGAAACAGGTGCGGAGGTAGTTGAAATTGCCAATAGTTATACCGTAGCTTGCGCGGTATTTGAGTTAGAAGAATTTTGGAAAAAAATTGAAATATTAAACAATAAAATTTCAACGGCTATTCAAACAGAAATGTTATTTCAATACCGTCGTACCATAAGACGAGCGACTCGTTGGTTTTTACGCCATCGCAATAAAGCACTCACTATCGAGCAATCAATAGCGTTATACCAGCCCACATTCACTATCTTATCTAAAAATCTTAATGACTTTATTATCAATGATGAAGTCAAAGAGATACAACTTGTTGAAAGTGATTTAATTGCTGCAGCCGTACCGAAAATAATTTCTCAGCGTATTGCACAGTTAAGTACTATTTTCTCAGCATTAGATATTGCTGATATAGCAGATCAAGAAGATAAAAGTATTAATACCGTTGCTAATTTATACTTTAAATTAGGTGTTCGCTTAGAGCTTCATTGGTTCTTAGAGCAAATAACTCGTCAGTCGGTGTCTAATCACTGGCAAGCACTTGCTAGAGCATCTTTTAGAGAAGAGCTTGACTGGCAGCAGCGTTCATTAACCGTAGTTGTATTAGAATGTGACTGTAACGTGAAAGTTGAAAATCTTGATGAAATGCTTGATGCTTGGATCGAAATTAATGAAAAACCCATTAAACGTTGGCAACATATTTTATCAGACTTTAAAATAGGAGAAACTCATGAGTTTGCTATGTTCTCAGTGGCCTTACGAGAGTTAATGTTATTAAGTCTAAATTGCCATAAGGTAATAAAGTAATATCTTCATGAATTTCAAGGTGCAGGGTTTTAGTGGAAATTAAAATGGTTTAGGTAAAAAATAAATAATTAAAGCAATTTTAAAAAGTTTGCTAAACTGATAAAATCCCTACGTAACTTATTAAAGTTAAGTGGGGATTTTTTATTTCCAGCTTCAATACCTGACTACTTCAACACCTAACTAGAGGTTTTATGTTTTATCCTGCCATTCGTAAAGTAATGTTTCAATTTGACGCCGAAACCATTCATGAGTTAACAATCAAAGGCTTAAAAAATACGGGTTCAACCCCGTTGAATGCCTTATATAAGCAATGCGTTACCAACAAGCCAGTAACAGTAATGGGAATAGATTTTCCAAATCCATTAGGCTTAGCGGCAGGTTTAGACAAAAATGGTGAGTGTATTAATGCCTTTGCTGCGATGGGGTTTGGTTTTATTGAGGTAGGAACTGTCACACCACGTCCTCAAGCCGGAAACCCAAAGCCGCGTATTTTTAGATTACCTCAAGCCAATGCTGTTATTAACCGTATGGGTTTTAATAATAAAGGTGTTGACTACTTAATATCTCAAGTCAGGGCAGCAAAATTTAGTGGCGTACTAGGCATTAATATCGGAAAAAACAAAGATACGCCTGAAGAAAATGCTAAAGATGATTATATTCACTGTATGCAAAAAGTTTATGATTTTGCCAGTTATATAACAATCAATATTTCATCACCTAATACGCCAGGTTTGCGCTCTTTACAATATGGCGATGTATTAAATGAATTATTGTCAGCACTAAAAGCAGAACAAACAAAATTAGAAAAACAATATAATAAATATGTGCCTATTGCCGTAAAAATAGCGCCAGACTTAACCGAAGAAGAAATTAACTCTATAGCACAAAGTCTAATAGATAATAATATTGATGGTGTTATAGCAACCAATACAACCTTATCTCGTGAAGGAGTTGAAGGCCTTGAATATGGTAATGAGCAAGGTGGTTTAAGTGGTGAGCCAGTTAAAGACAAAAGTACCATGGTGATAAGTATATTAGCAAAAGCTTTAGATAATAAACTCCCCATCATCGGTGTAGGCGGAATAGCCTCAAGTCATGATGCGAATGAAAAAATCATCGCTGGCGCGAGTTTAGTACAAATATATACGGGCTTTATTTACCAAGGGCCTCCCTTAGTGAAAGATATAGTGAATGGTTTTAAGATTTAATGAATTAAGTCGGATTTTGTTAGGCCTGTCAATGACTTATCAATAATTATTTTTCTTTAGCTATAAAAAATAAAAAATGCGAAAGAGTAGTTTTTTGTTTCTGAAAGATCTTTAAAGTAAAAAATAATCTATTAATGGTTGGATGCGTAAAACTCATAAAACCGTTAAACGTATTCATCTAAATGACTAAGTGCATATGTTTAGCCGTTAATAACTTTTGTTATGTACAACCTAAATGAGTTCCTGATATAGCTTTAATTTAGGCTTCGATATAATAATCTATTACGCCCTTTAATACTGATAACCTTATTGGTTTCATTAAAAATTTATTTGCACCTGATGTAATAATATCATCAATACTTTCTTGTTGAGAAGAGCCTGACATGGCGATAATGGGAGTATTTTTAGTCGTGTTATTTGATCTGATGTGTTTACACGCGGCAATACCATCAAAATCTGGCATAACTAAATCTAAAAAAATAAGATTTGGCTTAATATTTTCTATTATACTCCCTGCTTCAAAGCCACTGAAGGCAACTTTAACCTCAAACTTTGGATATAATACTTCAATAAATTCAACTAATAAGTCGGCATACTGTTGGTCATCCTCGACTATGACGATAGTAACCTTGTTTTCAGTAACAAGTCTACTTCCAACTAATGCCTCTATTTGAGAGCGTTTAAATCGTCGATGACCTCCAGGGGTCGTAATAAATTTTAAACGACCCTTTTTAGCCCAAAACCTAACGGTTATAGGCGATATGCCTAACAGTAACCCAACTTGAGCTGGAGTAAGTAATTTTTCTGGTTTCATCAACTTTTAATTCTCGTGAAATATTAAAGTAAGGCTCCGTTGTAGAAGCCTATTGTCGTCTTAATATAATTTAACTATAGCCTTTTTGAACAGTGGCTTACAAATGATTTTTGTTTAAATACTTAATATGCCAACCGCCCTTTATTTATAAGTTTTTCGACAGGTAACAACAATAATCCACAACAGAGCCTAAAGTAAATAGCTTTTAGCATGTATCTAAATTTTAATTATTGATTTATGTCAAACCTATTAATAATGCTCATCTTATCGCTTTGTATATCGAACTTCGATATCGAATTTATCGTTTGTATTTATTTGTTGAGCGTTTATAATGCATAACGTTTTTAAATCGCTAATATTAGCTTGTTCGTTGTTTGATTCTTATTTTATAGATTACTTTTTTCTTGTTTGAAAAAGTGTGACCTAATGGCTTAACCATATGAAAACAAAAGATTATTATCAGCCATATTTCACTCTGGTCCAATTGGCATACAAATAATCTAGATATCGGTATGCGGGAAAAAATTAATCAAACAGCTTGTGATATTTTAGGTGATACCCAAGCTAATTTAATGGACAGGAAAGCATTTGAAGACAGTGTCTGGCTAGATAAGGAAAAATATTCATTTGTTATAAAGAGTTTAAAGACTCAAAACCTCATTATTCAGATTAAAAGTTATAAGGGTATTGATTTAACAATTAATGCGATATATCTGAATTAAAGCATAAGTCTAAATAACTAATCCTTCTTACAATGATAGATGCGTCTGAACAAAGCTTTTTACTCAATAATATCTCAGATACATCTCAGATATAGCTCAGTTAATTTCTACAGCGGATAACATAAACTTTTTCAATAATGTAACGTTAAAAATTACTGAATTATTTAAAGTAGAGCATGTTTAGGTTAATAGATTTTATTGTTTTTTTTAGTAGTATTACAATTCCAAAGGTAGTAAATAATAATGAATAATAGTAATGAAGTAAGGTTTGCTGAAACAGTCCAATTAGTATCAATTACCGATCTAGATGGGAGAATAACTTATGCGAACCAATACTTTTGTGAGGTTGCTGGATACTCGCTTGAGGAACTAGTAGGTCAGCACCATAATATTGTTCGTCACCCTAATATGCCTAAAGCTGCGTTTGCTGATTTATGGGAAAAGCTAAAACAAGGTGATTCATGGCGAGGAATGGTAAAAAATCGTTGTAAAAACGGTAGTTTTTATTGGGTAGATGCCTACGTAACACCTTTATACGAAAAAGGCACGATAAAAGGTTATCAATCGGTAAGAAGGTGCCCAAGCGAAAATAAAAAAGTAAAAGCTCAACAACTTTATGACCAGTTAAATAGTGGCAAACAAATTCGTGATCTAAGCGCGAATGTTAGCTTAAAACGCATTATAGCAACAATGATTATACTCTCTGCCTGCTTAGTTAACTGGATATACGTTGATTCTATCATCTCAATCATCACCTTATTAGTATCTTTTATGTTGATTTTTATAATTTTTTCAGAAGAATTAGTTGTTTTTCCAAAAGCAGCAAACAAAATTAAACGTTTGTTTGATAGTCCTTCTCGTCTTATATTCTCAGGAAAAGGACTGACAAACATTTTGAACTACCCCGTAGAGTTATATAAAGCAAGAATAGGAACCATTTTGGGAAGAAGTAGTGATTCGGGACGATTACTTGTTAATCTAGCAAGTGAATTGGAAAAAGTATCAAGCGAAATGCTTACCGGTATTAATGAAGAAAATTCGCATTTGGCGCAAGTTGCTACAGCAATTACAGAAATGAGCGCGACGATTGAAGAAGTAAGTGGCAATACAGCTCAAACCCATGACCGAGTTATCGATATTCAAAATGCATGTAAACAAAATGTTGAAGTTATTGAGGTGAGTCGAAATAGAATACTCAACTTAACGGGAGATGTCGAAAATGCAGCGACTAATGCCATAGCTTTAGTAACAGATATCGATAAAATTTCTACCGTTATGTCTGAAATTCAAGGAATTGCTGATCAAACCAACTTATTAGCCTTGAATGCTGCCATTGAAGCGGCAAGGGCCGGAGAGCAAGGGCGTGGCTTTGCGGTGGTTGCCGATGAAGTAAGAACACTGGCAAGTAGAACACAAGGTGCGACAGTACAAATTCAAGCTTCCGTTAAAGAGTTGCAAGCAACCTTAAAGGAATGGAGTCAGGTAATGACTGTGAATAAATCTAACGCCGAAAAATGCTCAGAAGATACGTTGAATATAAAAGGTGCAATGGAAAATATTATCACCAATGTTAATGAAGTTAGTGATATGACAGCTCAAATAGCAACGGCAGCAGAAGAACAAAGTGTGGTCTCTAATCAAATAAATCAAAGTGTTCATGACCTTGATGGTATCTCTAAAAATAATGCTGTATTGGCACAGAAAGTCAATAAAACTGGTGTTGAAGTATATGAAAATGCAGCAACAATAGATGCGTTAAGTGCCACATTTAAATAATAAAAGTAGCCTTTATTTATTATAAACTGGCATTAATAACGTCGCTATGATCTAGCCTTTAAACCAATAAACTGTTGATGGAATTATTCCAGGTGACGCTAATAATTTTTATGACAAATTAACACTTCCGTTAATGACAGCTTTACAATACTAACTAACGAAACTGATAGTCGTATTGAATAGGATTAGTACGTCTATGATGCTTAGCGAGGCTGTCATTGAGGTAGCCTCGAATTTTGCTCTGAAAGTAAATTATACGCTACTTTATTCGCTCATATATTTTAGGAATACTTTGTGAAACAATGATTTAATCCCGTTATAAATTTAAGGCTCTGTTGTAGAACACTGTTGTCACCCATAGGCAGCGACTAATATTTCCTGTTTATCTAGCTTTACGTTACTTTTCTTAAACCTAGCTAGATAACTTGATAAATACTTCGTTGCTACTCCTTTCATTTTTCCGTTAATCCAATCTTTAAAATTAGCGATTGCCCCGTTCACTGTCTGGATATGATAAACCTTATCTATTACCCTTACTTTGCCGTTTATTAGTCGCTTATGTTCATAGTTTTTTTGCTTAGCTATCGTCACATATAACCATGAGCCATCAATAAACGGTGACGCCATAAAAAAGCGGTTCTAAGGTTAACTTTAACACCAAACAACGGGCATATTCTGCCCATAAATAGCTCTTACGTAGTTTAGCTAAAGGCGTATTGGTCTTATTATTAAAGGTTTTTAGACAACCCTTGCAGCTATATCTTTGTATTGCCCCGGACTTACCCCATTTCTTTAAATGGTTAGCGTGGCAGTGTGGACATTGAGAAGACACCTCAAAAAGTGGTTGAATTAGTTCATCCGTGGTGATTTCAGTATCTAATGCAGGAGCAATTATCGAGCAATAGCGAGCTATTAGGATTGAAAGCAACGAAGTTATTGGAATATTTAGTCCATTGAGAATGAACGCATTAATAATTCCATTGGTATAACTAGGTGATGTAAAATTACGCCATCATATTTCATCTCGCTTGAAATATGATGGCGATAATAATGTTTATCATTTAAACGAAAAGGTAGATCTAGATCTTGATACTTAGGAAAAAAATATGTTACCGTCCTTCATTGTTTAAAAGGTAGCCGAATAGTGTTGATGGCTTTTGCATTAATGGTGTTTTTTTCGCTAAATTTGAGCCAAATTATATTTACAACGCTAAGCGTATTAACATATTTATCTTAATACGCCTATTTTTAGGTACTAATTTTAGATACTGACTTTAAGGTGTTAACTTTGTTAAATCAAAACTCGAATTCAGGGAAGCATTCAGCTTTTTTTATGACTTTTTTATTTTTTATCTTTTCGATAGTTTTTTTTACCTCCTCTTCAGCGCACTCAGATCCTTACCCACCTCTTTGGAATAATGGTACGGGTGATAGTATTCACTATGCGCCTGTTGCATGGCCTAGTGAGCCAGCTAATGCCGCCGACTGTGGTCTTAATTGTGGCGATTGGAAACCTTATACTCGTTTTCAAAACAATTTATCCGATCCTAGAACTAAAGATCCATCGAATGGTGGTACGTCACCGCAAAGTTATGTCAATGTAGCATCTTCATGTATCGACAAATCATTGCCGAGTATTTATTACTCGATGCATAAAGGCGCAACGGCTGCTGACGATGTATTAATGTTTCGTTGGCGTGTAGAGTCAAAAGCACATACTTATGCAGCAGGAAAAAATGCAGGCAGTGCAGGCGCTACAGACCCATGGTCTTCTGCGTTATGGACAGTGTTTTTCGATTTAGGTGGCTCAGGTTATCGTAGTTTAGCTGCGCATTTAAATGGTTCAATTGGTAGCCCCGCAGAATCAATTGATTTGATTTCAGGTGTTTGGGGTGATACAGCTAGTCATTCGTTAGATTATGTTAATGACTCTAATATACATTTATTAGGGCATAACCCAACGGCTTTTATTGGTTCTAATGGTAAAATTTTGAATTTTGCAGACAGCTTAACTCCGACTGAAAACTGGCCTAATGGTTCAGCTGAAACAAAATGGGATTACGGGACTACGCGCGCTAAACTGGTGACTCAAAATTCATGTACTGAATATTTTATTGATTACCAAATTCCTATTAAAATGCTCGATGCGTCAACTCAAACCGACTCTTCAGGCAACCCCGGTCCAAGTATTACACGCGATACGCCCATCTCTATGATGTTTTGTAGTGCGAATAGTTTAAACAACCCACTACAAAAAGATTGTGCTGTAAGCAAAGAATGGCTAGCCGTTCCTTCTGTTGCCGGTCCTTTTGGTGATTATTTATCTTTTAATCAAACCAAACCTTATAGCCAACCTATTATTTCGAGTGTTGATGTTACGCCGCCTAATACTTGCCCCGGTAGTTATACGTTACATGCAACGGTACAAGATACTTTAGCCTTAGAAAATGGCGTTGTCATTCCTTCCGTTAAAGGCGTTGATTTTTATTATTGGTATGATGTTAATGGAGACGGTGAAGCGACAACTGCGGATGCCGATAGCCAATGGATAAGAGTGAGCACAGCAGGAACGCTTGATACAGGCACATTAAATGCTTGGTCTGCGACATGGGATTCAACGGCTTTGCCTAAAGGTAAATTTTTAATTGGTGTGCAGGCGGTAGATGACAACACTAAAATTGATGACGGTATGATTGCCTCAGGTATTAATAACCGAACAATCTCTTATTTATCAGGAAGTAGTGACGTAAATGGTAGTAATGAAATCTATATTGCGGGCAATTGGGTAACCGGTCAACAAACGTTATTTCCAGAGCACTTTCCTACATTAACGCCTAGCACGACTGAAAATTGGTATGGTAACCCCGATGTAACAGGACAACAGATTGCTCTTTTGGGTACAGCCATCAATGCGTGTGGTTTAGCGCCAACCATTGATGTAACTGCAACGGTAACCAGTGTTCCTGCAGGTGGTACTGTTGGCTATACTTTAACAGTGACAAATCCAACAAATAACACTTCAGCTATTACGGTTTCAAGCGTGAGTGATCTTTTACCTGATGGTTTTGTTTATGATTCATCAACAACCTCAGGACAAGTGACGACAGATCCTGAGGCAGGAGCACAGACTTTAACGTGGACATTTTCTAGCCCAATATCATTGAATGCAGGTGAAACCTTAAGTATTAATTTTAATACAACGGCAACGTCAATTTCAGGTACTTATAATAATACTGCCTCTGCGGTTACTTCTTTTGGTGATCTTGACAGTGACTCGGTCGCTGTTGCTGTTGACTCGGCACGATTATCATTAACCATGTTGCCTGACAGTTATAGTGTTGCGGCTGATGGTAGTGATCAAATTACATTTACCCTTGCTTATGCTAATGACTCGACTGTTCCTGTAACGAATGCTGCGATTACCTCCTCGATTGCCTTATCTATTAGTAAAGGCCTTAACTATATAACATGTATAGGTGGTTCAACGTGTGGACTATCAACAGGTACGATTAATTGGGCTCTAGGTGATATTGCGGCAGGTGCTTCAGGAGACGTTAGTTATACCGTCACTGTTGGTAGTGCTTGGGTTGCTTCGTCACTTGTGAGTATTGCAACACTCTCGGCAACAGCACCCGACAGTTCAGCTGTTTCAGTTAATGCCTCTACCACCGTTGCCGTTACTGGCACAAGTACATCAAGCCCGGCAATGATGAGTTTAGGTTTGACATCTGATGTGGTTCAAGTCAATGCAGGTGGCACGATTATTTATACGTTAACCTATAAAAATGAGGGTGATGTAACCGCTGATAATGTGGTTCTGAATAATGTGATTGCCGATGGGCTCACTTATTCTGCTTGTACTGGAAACTGTAGCCAAACCAATGGTAGCGCGACATGGACTATAGGTTCAGTTTCTTCTGGTGGGACAGGTAGTGTTACCTTAACGGTTAATGTGAGTGATCCTTTTATTGCTGCAAACCCTGCCATTGACAAGGCCACCATTGATTGGACTGATGGAAACCAGGTTACCGCGAGTTTAAGTGTCGGTATTAATGGCCAAGCATGTAATGCGTATTATTTTAGTGATGAAGTGGCTAATATTGGTTCTGATGGTTCAAAACAAATAGCGGTTATTTCACCGATACCAACTGCGGCTTCAACGGGAACATCTGTGAGTGTTATCGCACCAAGTAGCCCAAGTTATATCGAGGCGATACGTTTTTATCAAGATCCTCAAACCGTCGCGGATACGCCTTTTAGCGGTAGTATTGATACGAGTATGTATATAGATCGTGGTAATGGTGTTGCATTAAATTTAAGAACAACTATTTACGATTATGACCCCGCGACAGGTGCAAAAACTCAATTAGGTCAGTCTGTTGAAAATTTTGGAGGGAGTACTAAGGGACTATTAAATTTTAGTGTTCCAACATCAGGTACCTTAGCAAAAGGGCATAGATTACTTTGGGTGTATGAAGTGCAAGCGGGCCATGCTAATAAAACACTAGCAGCTGAGTATCAGTATGGTGGTACACTCACTAATGGTATATCTGGTGGTACAACAACTGCTTTATCTAAAGCCTATTTCTGTGTAACCCCCCCTGCTAATTTAATTTTAACGAATACTGTTGACGATACGAATATTTCAGCAGGAACAACCCCTGTTTTAACATACACCTATACATATGCTAACAGTGGGCAATTAGACGCAACTAATCCCGAGTTAACCGGGAGCTTACCGTCAGGTTTTACAAATTGCGAATATTCTACAGACAACAGCACTTGGGCGAGTTGCTCTGCGAGTACATCCCATGTATTCTCATTAGCTCCCGTTGCTGCAGGGGGCTCAGGCAAGGTTTATCTTCGCGGTACGGTGCCAAGTAATACCTCAGGTGGTGATGCATTAACCGCTAATGCGACTATGGTCAGTGATCAAACCGCCACTATTTCAGCTACCACAGAAACTACGGTGTCTGGCGGTACGAGTAGCGCAGTTGCTGCATTAACACTGGATTTATCGTCTGATAAATCCAGTGTTGTGCCAGGAGATAGTATTGTTTATACCGCCACCATTACTAATATAGGTGGGGCAGACGCAACCAGTGTTCTTGTCGCCAATACGTTACCGATAGCTGACTATTTTAAATTTGGTACCTGTAGTAACTCATGCTCCCAGTCAGGCAGTGATATTAGTTGGGATATAGGTGATTTAGCCGCAGGTAGTTCAGTTTCTTATACTTTCATGATGACAACCAATACAACGAATTTACCCGCGGGCATTACGGTTATTAGTGATGATTTGAGTGCAACAAGCAGTGCGCCAGCGGTAACGAGTAATACCGTTGATGTAGCGTTAACAGGTAACCCTTTATTAACATTGTCAGTGACTACTACACCCAACAGTGGTTTAAGACCTAATGATGAAGTTATTTATAATATCTCGTTAGAAAACCAAGGGTCATCGACTGCAACAAACGTGACGGTAATAACCCCTATACCGGCCTATATGAATTATGCAGGGACTATTATTGCGTCGGCAGGTTCAGGCGTTTTTGATGCGGTAAATAACCAAGTTGTGTTCAACTTAGGGAATATGGCATCCGCTGCATCGGTAACGTTGAGCTTTAAAGCGAAGGTTGTCAATAATTTAGCGAGTGGTAACACGCAGACCACCTTTACCTCAACGGCTAGTGCGGCTAATAGTTTACAAAAAACAGCATCCGCCCTCATTTCAGAAGATGCAGCGCCGATACTCACGCTATTACAAACACAATCCGGCACAACGGCTTATCCTGCGGCAACACTAACCGCTGATGTCGCTAGTGCTAATCGCATTTATGTTGATAGCACTGAACCTTTCACTTTAAATCAATTAATTAACTTTGATGGTTCTCCTGCTATTATTACCAGTATTTCGTCTAACAGTCTTGTCTTAGACAGACCAGTTAGCGCTACGACGGGTTCTGTTGTTATTGGCAGTATTCGTTTATCAATGACCTATAGAAACATTGGTAATGCCGCGGCAACCAATGTTTCTTTAACTGAAAGTTTACCAACAGAGCTTACTTATTATTCATCGACACCTAATGCCAGCGTTACACCCGGTATCGGTAATTCAGGTGATGCGATTTGGGATATAGGCACGCTTGGTGTGGATGAATTTACAACGAAAAATATTATAGTGTTTCCAACTGGCACGCTGGGTTCTTTTACGAGTACAGCAACTGTAGATGCTGATAATGCAACCGCTGTAAGTGCCAGTGTTGTGACTTCTATAGGTGGTCTGTCAGTAACTAAATCAACATCGACCCCTTTTGTAACCGCTGGCGGAGTCGCAAAGTATACAATAACGCTTAAAAATATCTTGAGTACAGACATTACTAATATCAGCGTTAAAGAGCTATTAATTAACGGCTTTGCTTATCAAGAAAATTCATCAACGATTGATAGTAATTATATTGAACCAATTTTTGCAACTGAAGATACTCAAAGCTTACAGCCTATTTGGTCTAATTTAACCGTAACCGCCAACAGCACGCTGGTGATTAAATTGAACGTGGATATTAGTGCAGATATTGGTGCCGCAACCTATCAGAATAATTTGGCTATAACCGTACCAACAAATACGGGATTACAGCTATTCAACCCACTAACAACAACGGCTGAAGATGTAACCGTGCTTGGGGATGGAACGGGTATTATTAGTGGTTATGTTTTTAATAGAAAAAGTGCAACAGGGGATGTTTATATTGCCGGTGATGATGTTCCTTTAGCAAATGTACAAGTGAATATTCATCAGCAAGGCGATGATTGCTCTGATTTATATAGCTCAGGTTGTTATATCACGCATACCAATAATGATGGTTATTTTGATATAATTGCCCAATCAGGTGATTGGTCTATTGATGTTAAATCAGGTACGGGTCAATTAGATGTCGCGTGGAGCCAAACGATTGGAACAAACGGTAATCTTGTTTCTGTTTCAGCGCAAACGCCCATTATTGACTATAAAGGATTTAAACTAGTGATTTCCTACCCTGTCACGGCCAGTGCTGGTACAGGTGGCGGTATTACACCAACGAGTCAAACGGTTACCCATGGCGCAACGACAACGTTGACGGTCACGCCAGAAACGGGTTACAGCATTGCCAGTGTTACCGGTTGTGCAGGAACGTTAGTGGGGAATAG
>Ga0105358_10000272_pt1 | contig 24551 bp, 22 predicted proteins | sample GOMGulsemesocosm_5_FD_83509 | JGI IMG/M metagenome (GOLD analysis project Ga0105358, IMG submission 83509) | Methane-oxidizing microbial communities from mesocosms in the Gulf of Mexico - GOM15C Gulf of Mexico | ecosystem: Environmental > Aquatic > Marine > Cold seeps | place: Gulf of Mexico... | reverse complement strand
AATCAATGGGATCAGAGAAAATTTATATTAATGATTAACAAAGTGAGCATATATCTATTAAACATTATTCTTATCACCATATTTAATCTCTACTCCCGTTGCCTTTCAAGAGCCTCAATTCACTACATTTTGTTCAGATATATAAGTTGCATACATGTTAGCTACGGAGCCACCAAATCCCTTGGATTACCGCCGGAGCAATTTGCTAAATTGGCGAGTGGAGCGACAGGATGTCGCAAAAAGTGAAGTTGGGCCATGGACGGCCCATCTGAACGGCCGTCAATTTTGTGAATTGCGCAGGGAGTTTTCGGTAATCGTAGGGCGAGCTTTTTATGTACAGGATGTACGGTATTTGGCGGTGCCATGGATGGCAAGGAGCCTCTTTGCTTACTTTCATTTTGCTCGTCAAAAGAAAGTAAGTCGACGCAGTCGAAACTGCCCCACAATCCTTTGATTTTAGAAATTAAAACAAAAATCAGTTAAAAGCCTTTTAATCTTTAAATAGCAGCGAAGTCAGAACTAATGTTAATAAAAGCATCCTAAAAAACTGCTTAACAAATCGCAAAACAATCATCCCTCTACTATTCCCCACCCCCTACCGCTATACTCGAATATTTTGGGCCTAACCATGAATATCGCCAAGCAAATAGCCACAGAATTAGCCGTAAAAGAACAGCAGGTTAGCGCCACTATAGCGCTGTTAGATCAAGGCGATACAGTCCCTTTCATCGCCCGTTACCGCAAAGAAGTCACCTCGGGCCTCGATGATATCCAATTGCGCAAGCTCGATGAGCGCCTAGATTACCTGCGCCAATTAGAGCAGCGCCGCACCAGCATCATACAAAGCATAGACCAGCAGGGCTTGCTCGATAGCCCACTAAAAAACGCCATCGAAAAGTGCAGCAGTAAAACCGAACTTGAAGATCTGTACTTGCCCTTTAAGCCAAAGCGTAACTCTAAAGCAAGTATCGCCAAAGCCGCTGGTTTAGCGCCGCTTGCTAAACAACTAATCTCTAACAACAGCGTAAACCCTGAATATATTGCCAAAGATTACATTGATCCTAAACTCGGCATTGATAATACTGCCCAAGCACTGCAGGGCGCTGAGCATATTCTGCAAGAACAGCTGTGTGAAAACGCCTTGCTACTCGGTCAACTGCGTCACTGGCTCAAAGGCAATGGCATTTTGAGCGTTGCAGTCAAGCGCGGTAAAAATGACCCGCAGAGCAAATTCCGCGATTACTTTGACTACTCCCAAGCACTGAAAGATGTACCAAGCCACCGTGCGCTGGCAGTGTTTCGCGGTATTAAAGAATCCATTTTAAAGCTATCGATTAACCCACCGACTCATAACGAACGCTACCCAGTAAAGCTTATAGAACACCAACTGGGCTTAAGCGGCGCCCGTAGAAATCAAGATTACTGGTTAAAACAGCTGGCACTGCACAGCTGGCAGCAGAAGTTACAATCGCAATTAGAGTCTGATTTAGCCAAGAGCTTGCGCGAGAGTGCTGAGAGCGATTCTATCGAGGTATTTGCCACTAACTTGAGCGATTTGTTAATGGCCGCCCCCGCCGGCCAAAAAGTCACCATGGGGCTTGATCCCGGGCTACGCAGCGGAGTCAAAGTGGCAGTGCTCAGTGCCACAGGTACACTACTGGCGCAAGCGGTGATATACCCACATGCACCGCAAAAGCAGTGGCAACAAGCCATTGATAAGCTCAGGGCACTGGTTGACCAATATAAAGTCGAGCTTATTAGTATAGGTAATGGCACCGCCTCAAGAGAGACTGAACAACTGGCTAAGGCGTTAGCGGAACAAACCAATACGCCATTTAACGCAGTGGTGGTCAGTGAAGCCGGTGCTTCTGTTTACTCTGCCTCAGAGCTAGCCAGTATCGAATTCCCCGATATTGATGTGAGTATTCGCGGTGCAATTTCTATCGCCAGACGCCTGCAAGATCCTTTAGCAGAATTAGTAAAAATTGATCCTAAAGCCATAGGTGTAGGTCAGTATCAACACGATGTAAACCAAAAATCCCTCAATTTAAAGCTTGAAGCCGTCGTCGAGGACTGTGTCAACAAAGTGGGGGTGAATTTAAATAGCGCATCACAAGCGCTGCTCACACAAGTGGCTGGCATCAATAGCACTATTGCCAAAAACATCATTGCTGCACGCGATGAAAAGGGAAAATTTAGCAATCGCACAGAGCTACTTAAAGTCCCACGTTTAGGTGCAAAAGCTTATCAGCAGTGCGCAGGATTTCTACGTATCGATAACAGTGCACAACCTTTAGATAACAGCGCAGTGCACCCAGAGAGTTATCCACTGGTTGCAAAAATGGCCCACCAAGCCAAAGTTACAAGCAGCGAGCTTATCGGCAATCAAACCTTGCTCAACTCATTAAGCCAACATGGTTTTAGCGATGAAAAGTACGGTGCTTATACCGTTGCAGATACGCTGGCCGAATTGGCCAAACCCGGCCGCGATCCAAGACCGGAGTTTGAAACGGTCACTTTTGATGAAAGTGTCAATGACATTAAAGATGTGCAAGAGCACATGCAGCTGCAAGGTGTTGTCACTAATGTCACCAACTTTGGCGCATTTGTCGATATCGGCGTACATCAAGATGGCTTAGTACACATTTCACAACTGGCGAATCAGTTTGTCAAAGATCCACACGCTATCGTCAAGACCGGCCAGATAGTGCAAGTGAGAGTATTAGAAGTGGATGTTCAAAGAAAAAGATTGTCGTTGAGTATGAAGGATTAGGGTTGCGGGTTGCGGGTTGCGGGTTGCGGGTTGCGGGTTGCGGGTTGCGGGTTGCGGGGTACTATCTGCCAAATCATCCCCTATACGCAGCCTTTTTAAAAGATGTTTTACCACAGAGAACACAGAGGCGCTGCGCTACACAGAGAAAAGCCAAAAAAACAGTATTAACATGCTAACGGCTTATAGCTAATTTTTTAGGTCTTGGTTTTTAAATCTATCAACCAAATCACCCTCTATACGCAGCCTTTTTAAAAGATGTTTTACCACAGAGAACACAGAGGCGCTACGCTACACAGAGAAAAGCCAAAAAAACAGTATTAACATGCTAACGACTTATAGCTAATTTTTTAGGTCTTGGTTTTTAAATCTATCAACCAAATCACCCTCTATACGCAGCCTTTTTAAAAGATCTTTTCCCACAGAGAAAAGCCAAAAAGACAGTATTAACATGCTAACGCCTTATAGCTAATTTTTTAGGTCTTGGTTATTAAATCTTTCCTCTGTGACCTCTGTGGTGAATTTATCTAGCTTTTAGCTCGTAACTCAAATCTCAAAACTTTCCTTGCTGCTAATCCTGTAGCGAGAACTTCTGATCCGTCGCCCCAGAATTTGGTGCATCTGCGCTCAATTTAATCATCAAACGCAGGTCATTAGGCGAGTCAGCATGCGCGATCGCCTCGTCATAGCTAACCTCGCCATGTAAATATAACTGGTATATAGATTGATCAAAAGTCTGCATGCCTAAGTTATTAGACTTCTTCATCACATCTTTTATTTCGCTAAAGCGCCCTTTACTAATCAACTCCCCCACTAACGGGGTATTGGTTAATACTTCAGTCGCCACACGGCGGCCCTCGCCATTTTTTGCAGGAATTAATTGCTGCGCCACTATTGCCTTTAAATTAACTGATAGTTCAAGACGCAACTTATCGTGATAATGGGCAGGAAACATATTAATAATGCGATTGAGCGCTTGGTCGGCATTATTGGCATGCAGTGTCGCCAAACACAGCTGGCCTGTCTCGGCAAACGTTAAACCAAAGCGCATCACTTCTGTGTTGCGTATCTCCCCCATCAAAATTACATCGGGCGACTGGCGCAAGCTATTGTGTAAGGCATTTTCAAAAGATTCGGTATCGATGCTGACTTCACGCTGGGTAATAATGCTCTGCTTGTGCGAGTGCATGTATTCGATGGGATCTTCAATAGTGATGATATGCCCGGCACTATTGGAATTGCGATAATCAATCAGAGATGCCAGCGAGGTGGTCTTGCCAGTACCTGTCGATCCAACAAATAAAATTAATCCACGCTTTGACAGAGCCAACTCTTTTAAAATTTGCGGCAGCTGTAGCTCTTCCATTGTCGGTATTTCTGTATAGATACGCCTAACAACCATGGCTGGCGTTCCGCGTTGATAATAAGCGCTCACCCTAAAACGTCCTACAGCGGTACCTATGGCAAAGTTGCACTCTTGAGTGCTCTCAAATTCTGTCTTTTGGCGATCGTTCATCGCGCTAAAGACGATAGTACTCACCGCTTCAATACTGAGCGCTTCATTGGAAATTGGCAGCAACGTACCGCTGACTCTTATGCTTACTTTTGCACCTACCACTAAAAATAAATCAGAGGCTTTGCGGTCGATAATCGTAGCTAATAGCTGGTTGAGATTCAAAATTTAACCTTGGATAGTATGAGATCTACGCCTGTGTGGCGCAGTAATGTAGACGGTAAATCTATCCTACTGCGCTATTTAGCGCTAATCCATTATATTCTGGTTATTTTTCTAAACTAAAACTGAACGCACGAGACATGCATCGCTCCTATCGATTGGCGTTAACCTTGCTCTGATTAATCAATCGAGTGCTAACTAAAAGTAAGATGAAGTGGCGACTTCACCTTACTCGCCCTCACTATCTATCGACAGAGGTTGGTTTGTTGATCTCGGCCTGCTTGGCCATCGCACCAAATACCGGCGAAAAAGGCTTTCTTTTCACATACTGACCTGCCCCTTTCACGGCGCGCAAATCTCCTTCTTTATAGACCAAATTGCCCCTGGATAAAGTATGCGTGGGAACGCCTGTCACTGTGCGCCCTTCAAAGATATTAAAGTCGATATTCTGATGATGTGTTTTCGCTGAAATAGTGCGGGTACCCGCGGGATCCCAAACGACGATGTCCGCATCACTACCCACTGCAATTGCCCCTTTTTGCGGATAGATATTGAATATTTTGGCCGCATTGCTGGAGGTTACCGCGACAAATTCATTCATGGTTAGCTTGCCAGTATTCACTCCCGCATCCCACATAACGGCCATTCGGTCTTCAACACCCGCAGTACCATTGGGGATCAAAGTGAAATCATCCTTACCGGCGGCTTTTTGCGGTGCGCAAAAACAACAGTGATCGGTCGCAGTGGTTTGTAAATTTCCGCCCTGTAGGCCTTTCCATAGCGCCTGTTGGTGCTCTTTGGACCTAAATGGCGGGCTCATTACATGGGCTGCTGCAAATTCAAAATCATCACTGCGATAGACGCTGTCATCAATCACTAAGTGCCCAGCTAAACACTCACCATACACTCGCTGCCCTTCACTGCGCGCTCGGGTAATAGCATCGAGAGAGTCTTTGCAGGAGACGTGCACAATATAGATAGGCACATTCATCACTTGCGCAATTTGGATAGCGCGGTTGGCCGCCTCCCCTTCCACCACTGGTGGCCTTGACAGAGGATGCCCTTCAGGACCGGTGATGCCCTTGGCCAATATCTGCTTTTGTAACTGGAACACCAACTCACCGTTTTCAGCGTGTACGGTTGGCATAGCACCAAGTTTCAGACATTCCTGAAAGCTATTTACCAGTATTTCATCGTCGGCCATGATGGCATTTTTGTAAGCCATGAAGTGCTTAAAGCTGTTGATACCATGCTCTTTCACTAAAGTGTGCATATCTTGCTTAACGCCTTCGCTCCACCAAGTGACCGCTACGTGGAAGCCGTAGTCAGCAGCAGATTTTTCAGACCACTCCCGCCACTGTTTATAGGCATCCATCAACGGCTGTTGGGGCGCGGGAATAACAAAATCGATAATACTGGTATTACCACCAGCGAGACCCGCAGCAGTGCCGGTATAAAAATCTTCACTGGCCACTGTGCCCATAAATGGTAACTGCATATGGGTATGTGGATCTATCCCACCTGGCATCACATATTGACCCGTCGCATCGATCACTTCTGCCGATGATGGGACTTCAAGATTTTCACCAATCGCGACAATTTTACCGTTCTCACAGTAAACATCGGCGCTAAACGTTTGCTCGGCAGTCACGACTGTGCCGCCGCGAATCACTATAGACATGGATAACTCCTTTTATTGGACAAAGCTGCATCTAGATATGGCTGAGCTAAGCTCAGCCATATAAATAAGCTAGGCCGCTTTCTTTGCACTTACAAAATAGATGATGGCACCTAGAATAGATCCGGTGAACCAACCGTATTGATAGAACCAGCTCAACGAGCCCGTCAATATTGCAAACACCGTTAACCCGACAGGGATTATAAAGGCAATCATTCCCGCCATATTAATACCTGCGTACTCACCATCCGTAAGATAGAGTTCAGCGAGGTTTAACTGCTGCTTTTTCACTAGGAAATAATCGACAATCATAATCCCGGCAATAGGACCCAATAAACTCGAATAGCCGAGTAACCAGTTCGTGTACATCGCCTCAACACTGACATCCGACTCAATCACACCCAGCTTCTTCAACAGCTCCCAAGCCATTAACAAAACACCGATAACACCGGTGATTAACACACCGCGGGTCTGGTTAATTTTAGCCGGTGCAATGTTCTGAAAGTCATTGGTAGGCGAGACAATATTGGCCGCAGTATTGGTCGATAAAGTCGCAATAATGATCATAATCATCGCGATAATCACCCAAAATGGGCTATCGATTTTGCCAATAAGATTGATAGGATCAGAAATTGTTTCACCCACTAAAGTGGTTGAAGCGGCCGTTAGTACCACCCCGAGAGCTGCAAAGAAAAACATAGTTGCTGGCAGGCCGATCACTTGGCCGACTATCTGTGATTTTTGCGACTTAACATAGCGGCTAAAATCGGGAATGTTCAGAGATAGCGTCGCCCAAAAGCCAACCATCGCCGTTAATCCACCAAAGAAGTAACTCCAAACCGACGCTTCTGCAGGACGATTAGCGGGTGCAGCTAGTATCTCTGTCAACGAAATCTGCGGCCATGCCCAAAGCATCAAGCCCATGCTTACAGCCAGTAACAATGGCGCTGCCACTGTCTCTAGGACTTTAATCGACTCTGAGCCTTTGATGACGATATACAAGTTCATCACTAAAAATATAAAGAAACCTATCACTTCCCCAGTGCCACCCATGCTCTCCCAGCCAGGGATAATCGCTGAGAAGAGAATATGGATAGCAATACCACCAAACAAGGTTTGAATACCAAACCAACCACAAGCGACCATCGCCCTTATAATACAGGGGATATTGGAGCCAAAGACACCAAAGGAGGAGCGCAACAACACTGGAAAGGGGATCCCATATTTAGTACCTGGGAAAGCATTCAGTGTCAGCGGTATTAATACCACCATATTGGCCACCAAGATGGTCAGTAGTGCTTCCCCAACCGACAGCCCAAAGTAGGCTGTAAGAACTCCGCCAAGGGTATAAGTCGGCACACAAATAGCCATCCCCACCCAGAGAGCGGCGACATTAAATGTCCCCCAAGTACGCTGCGAGACTTTAGTCGGCGCGATATCCTCGTTGTAGTGAGCACTATCTGCAACGTCAGTCCCGACCTCAAGTTCATAGAACTCATCGACCTGCACGACGCTGGAAGTCGTAGATTGTTTTACATTCATTTTCTTTACCTTTGTAATTATTATGGTTGAAAATCATCCCTGTCAGGCATGCAGACAGGGGGGGCGGAAATTTATCCCTCAACCCAAGAGCGGGGGTCAGGGTTATGCGCGGGTTAAATCATCATAAGTCTCAGGTCTGCGATCTCTAAAGAACTGCCAACCAGTACGCACTTCTTTAATCATGTTCAAATCAATCTCATGCACTAATAACTCATCTTGATCAGCGCTCGCTTGTGCTTCAATTTGTCCGAGTGGATTGACGATATAGCTCGATCCATAGAACTCGCCCATCTGCGTATCCCATGGCTGTTCTTTACCGACTCTATTAATCGCACCAATGAAGACCCCGTTAGCCGCCGCTGATGCCGGCTGCTCGAGCTCCCACAAATATTTACTTTTGCCCAACACAGTCGCCGAGGGGTTGACAATATACTCTGCACCGTTGAGCGCCAGCGCACGCCAACCTTCGGGGAAGTGCCGGTCATAGCAGATATAGACGCCGAGCTTACAGTATTTAGTATCAAATACTGGGTAACCCAGATTACCGGGTTTAAAATATAGCTTTTCCCAAAATCCGGGAGCGGTATCGGGAATGTGTGATTTTCGGTACTTGCCTAAATAGCTGCCATCGGCATCAATCACCGCTGCTGTGTTATAAAACACGCCAGGCAAATCTTCCTCGTAGATAGGTACTACTATCACCATGTTGTGTTTTTGGGCCTGTTGCTGCATCAATTGCACGGTGTGACCTTGCGGTATTTTTTCGGCACTGGCGTACCACTTTTTATCTTGAGATGGACAAAAGTAGGGCGTAGTGAACACCTCCTGAAAACACAATACTTGCACGCCCTGTTCGGCCGCTTGTTCAATCAGCACAATATGCGCATCAATCATCTGATCTCGAATCGCTTCGACAGATTCGTCGGTACTGCCCTTGAGTGACATTTGAATTAGGCCACATTTAACTTTATTCATTGAACTGCCTCAATTTAATAGTGGAGAACTCTACGCAACGACGCCTGCGAAAAAAGACCGGCAAGATAACGCAGCTAGCATCCTTTCTAGATAAGCAATGCAAAGATCTCTCGTGGTGTAAACATTATAAAAAGCGGAATCAACAGTGATTAGAGACAAGCTTGCAGGTAGAGAGGGTAAAAAAACACAGCGCTTGCTGCCTTGCCAAAAGGGGCGAGCGTTTACTATCGCGAGACAACAATACGATAATCGCTGGTGATGAAACTTCATCGGATACCCCTCATGGTTGCGTATTTAGCAATGTGTCGGACTGAATACTAAAGTGCAGCGAAATGTTATTTTTTCTCGCGACCATAGCTCGAGTCTGACTCTCTCTTTGGTATTTATTAACACCGCTAAATACGTGATTTTTGTTATATTTTTTTACCAACCGGTAAATATTATGACGAGAAAAATACGATAGCAAGTAAAACTGTAACTTTTTTAACCAGCCTTACTGTCTTCTGAGACATTTTCTACAACCCATAAATACTCACCTTTTGGCTCTCTCGACTGCAGTTGTTCTCACTCGTTCGCTTGCAGTAACACTGCTTGAATCAACACATTACAGCCCGCTTCTAAATCCGCTGGCTCAGCATTTTCTTCCTCGTTGTGGCTGATGCCGTTTTCACAGGGAACAAAAACCATCGCCGTCGGCGCAACCCTTGAGATATAACAGGCATCGTGCCCCGCCCCGCTGACAATATCGCGATGCGAGTAACCACTCGCTGCGGCCGCTTCGCGCACCGAATCCACACAACTTTTGTTGAAGGGCACGGGAGGTGAATACCAGATTTCTTTAAAATCCATCTGCAAGCCAAGCTCCGTAGCAACTGCATCGCAGAACTCGCGCAGCGCACTGTCCATCTGTGACAAGGTACTATCTTCAGGGTGTCTAAAATCGACACTGAAAAATACTTGTCCGGGAATCACATTGCGCGAGTTGGGGAATACTTGTAAAAGGCCGACAGTGGCACAGGCAAGTGGGCCGTGCTCCAAGCCTATTTTGTTGACTTTATCAACAATGCGAGCAGCTCCGACTAAGGCATCTTTGCGGGTAGTCATTGGCGTAGGTCCAGCATGAGCTTCCTGTCCGGTAAGTGTCACTTCATACCAGCGCTGTCCTTGAGCATCTGTGACCACGCCAATGGTTTTCTGCTCATTTTCCAGTATCGGTCCCTGTTCAATGTGCGCTTCGAAAAAGGCTTTAAATTCACGATTACCCACCTCTAACGCGCCATTATAGCCAATACGCTCTAGCTCTTCGCCCATCGTCAGGCCGTCTAAATCAGCACGAGACAGTCCGTATTCAAGATCAAATACACCGGCAAACACACCGGATGAGACCATCGCCGGCGGAAACCTCGAGCCTTCTTCGTTGGTCCACACGCTGGCTTCTATCGGATGTTGTGTTTGCATATTATGATCGTTTAAGGTGCGGATCACTTCTAAACCGCAGAGCACACCATAAATTCCATCAAACTTGCCTCCGGTCGGCTGAGTATCTAAGTGACTGCCCATCACCACTGGCGGCAAGCTATTATCCACCCCGGCACGGCGGGCAAAAATATTGCCCATTTTATCGATACTAACCCGGCAACCCGCCTCTTCACACCAGCTGACAAAAAGATCGCGGCCCTCTTTATCTAGATCAGTCAACGCTAGGCGACAAACACCGCCTTTAGGGGTCGCACCGATCTTCGCCATCTCCATCAAGCTATCCCAGAGTCGATCCCCATTTATGGTTATATTTTGCATATAGGTTCTCCTAGCTAGCAGTGCACTGCTAGCCCTTGTCAGTCACTAATTATCTAAAAGCTGGAATAATCTTTTCGGCGTAATCGGCGATAATATGTTCTTCCTCACCACTGTCTAAGTAAATATTAAACTGAGTAGTACCCACCGCCTCTAACTCTTTTATCTTCGCAATATGCGCATCGGGCTCACCTAGCACACTAAAGCTGTCGATGATTTCATCGCTGATAAAATCGAGGTATGGATTATCGCTCTGACCGTGTTTTGAGTAGTCGTAGCCTTTGCGCTGTTCAATATACTGGGTCAAACTTTCTGGGACTAAACCGGAGTGCGCGCCGTATTTCTCAACAATGTCTGCCACGTGGTTACCGACCATTGCTGGGAACCAGCGCGTAGCATCGCGGCATTTTTTCATATCGCCCATGTAAGCAGGTGCCGAGGCAATAATTTGATAATCCGACATATCGCGACCCGCATCCTTACCGGCACTAATCGCCTGTTCGGCAAACCATTTCACTAGGGATGGGTCGGCGATTTGCAAGATAACCCCATCGCCTACTTCTCCGGCGGTCTTTAATGCTTTAGGACCATAGGCGCCTATATACATCGGCAACTCATAACCCACTGACCAAGGCAGCTTCACCGGCTCTGGGCTCTCGCCATAAGTGACTTCTTCACCGCGTACCATCGCTTTCACTTTTTGGGTAAATTCAGCGACGCGTGCCAGATTGGCAGGTTTTTTACCCATCACGCGCATCGCGCTGTCTCCGCGGCCAAGCCCCACCACAAAACGTCCTTCACTCTGCAGTGCCAAGCTGGCAAACAAACTGGCGGCAATCGACCAATCTCGGGAGTTAGGGTTAGTCACACAAGGGCCAAATTTCATCTTGCTGGTATGCTCCATGCACATCGCAATCGCCGGGTAGCATTCGCGCCAGAGAATGTGCGAATCGTAAAACCAACAGTGGGAAAATCCCGCCGCCTCAGCTTGTCTGACTAAATTTCTAGCGCGCTGCGGCTCGACAAAACCTTTAAATGTAATACCAAAATCCATAGTGTTACTCCTGAGATTGCTCTCTGCTTTTTATAGTGAGAAATTATCAAGCAAGTCTTGTGACTACTTTTTAATTTCGAGACAAATCTTCCTTCTTGTTATTCTTTTATTCAGTGCCCGGTGCCCACACCTTGATTCCCGCATGGGAGAAAGGCACCTTCTTGGAAATGTTCAACCTGATCAACATTGGGGTGATCGCTTCTACACAGCGCGCATTGACTGCCGGCCCTACGTTGTAGGCCTTAACCCCCAATTGCTCGATTAAGCTAATGACATCATTTTTGGCGGCTAATTGATTACCACAAACCAAAATATCGCAGTTGATCCTCTGCTCAAGTTTATTCAAAGTCGCGGCAGAGACATTGTGTAAAGCCCCCACTACTGGCACAGCTTCACCGACAATCGCCTGCGCCGCCTCTGTCGCAGAACCCTCGGGTGGCATATCGACCGCTTTTGGATCGCCATCTTTTAAAGGCACCACGATATCAATTAATATTTTCCCCATAAGATCCGCTTTAATACTCTCTAAAGTGGCATGATGCGCACTAAAAGGTACCGCTAAAATGACCATTTGCTCGGCAGCGCTGACCGCTTGGCTGTTGTCACTACCGGTGATGTTTGCGCACTGTGCAGCGCTGAGTTCGCGCAGTTGCGCATTCAGCTCATCGGCTATTTGCGCAGCTCTGGCACCGTCTCTTGAGCCAATCACCACATCCACACCTGCCATCGCAAAGCGCAGTGCCAGTCCTCTCCCCTGTGGCCCAGTGCCACCTAGAATTGCTAATTTCATGCCATTTCCTCTCTCATAACTGTTGCTGATAGCGCACCAACTCACTGTTTAAATAAATCTTCACTGGCGGGGCGAATCAAATCTAATGCGCTGCTTTGCTCAGGCATCCAATCGACTCCGCTGAATAAAATCACCGGTTTTTTGCCCTCTTTGCTCATTAGCAATCCAGAGGCTGCTGCCAGTTCATCCGCCAGTGCCGGTACGGTTACTCGTAACTCTCGCCCATAGGCATCTTTCTCGCCAGCTAAGCTGACAGAGCTAGGTACTTTGGCAAGACCTATTGCCACATTCACCAGCCCCATGCGCCACGGTCGGCCAAAAGTATCGGTGATCACGACCCCTAGCGCTTTACCGGTAGCTTGTTCTAGCGCTGCACAAATAACGCGGGCGCTAGCATCTGGATCTTTAGGCAGTAAAATGACGTGGTTGGGTTGATCGACATTTGACTCATCGACAGCGGCATTGGCACAGATAAATCCTAATTTGTGCTGAGCGATGATCAGGCCTTCGTTTTGATCGGGCCTTTTGCTCACTCTGACAATCCGAGAAGATTCACGCAGCACCGCCTCAACTTTGGCAGGGTCTTTATTTAATTGTGACCCAAGCTCAAAGGCCTCTTGAGAGGGCTCTAACTGAGCCAAATCGACAATTTGCCCCTCAGCCTTAGAGACCACTTTGTGGGCAATCACTAGAATATCGCCATCTTTTAAGCTCAGTTGCATACCATCTAACGCACTGAGTATATGCGCAACTAAATCATCTCCAGGAGTGATGTCGGGTATCCCAGTGATCGCCCGCATTTGCACACCTAGCTCTGGTACTGATGCTGATGCTGGCACTACTGCTGAATCTTTCATTAAATCGCTCCTCGTAAATACTCATTTGATAGATGAGTCATCGACGGCTGTTTCAACAGACTGACAAATGCGCTATCAAGCTGCACTAAATCCTCTGCGGTATCTAAATCGAGTGCTATTTTTTCCAGTTTCAATTCGCGCCATTGCACCTGCCGCTCTTTTGCACTATTGAGGTGAAGTGCACTAGAGCGCGTGCCAAACTGGAATTCAACCACATCGGGAGGCGAACTGAGCAGCGCATTAGTGCCGCCGTCTCTGGATGGACATACCGTCACTGAACAGGCAGCTCTCGGACTGTTAATCAGTTGTTCAAACTCCGTCACATCTAGTTCGACGATATCTGCAGGGATTAATAACTGGGCGCTATAGCCCCAACTAATGCTCATTTTTGTACCGCGGCTAACGGCGCAATTTAAACCTGCAGCATTTGGTTCTAACACAACTTTTGCTGCAAAACGCTGGGCGATGTTGGCAATTGTCTGACTTGGCGTTACCACAATGACGGGCACTTGCGGAAAATGACGCTTTAAAAAACGCAGGGTGTTGTTAAATAAATTGAGCGCCAGCGCCTCGCGCTCTTTCGGCGCTAATACTGCTGCCAAGCGCTGTTTTGAATACTCGGGGTTCTTCATCGGAATCAATATACACAAGCTCATAATGCCACCTGCTGCTCTTGGCGATATTGGGCGATCAGGAAATTAGCCAACCTAACCTTATCGGTGCGATCAAACATTTGTGTATCGGTGATTGCAGTGTCGATACCGGTGTCGGCAATGGCAGGTGCTAAACCCGCATCTCGCTCATCTATCACTAACAGATCAATCAACCCCTGATAGCAGTGCGCGACCCCCAGTGCATCACAGCGAATATCTAGCGCTTTGAGCATTTTATCCGCCGGACCTTTAACTGTTTTTCCGGCGATAATCGGCGATACTGCCATTTTGTAGGCGCTTGAGTGGCTAATAGCCGCCTTAATACCGGGCACCGCTAAAATAGCACCGATACTGACAATTGGGTTACTGGGGGCAAACACTATCAAATCCGCCGCCGCTATTGCCGCCAACGCCTCGGGCGTTGCACTGGCGCTATCGGCACCGCTAAAGACTATTTCGCTAATCTCAGGTTGACACTGGTGGCGCACAAAATAGCTTTGAAAGTCTAACCAGCCCAAGTCAGTATTGAGCCGTGTTTGCACTACATCATCTGTTGGCAATAATAGCGGAGCTTGCAGTCCTAACTTGGCGGCTATGTCGCGGGCGATCACACTGGGCCTAACGCCTTTCTTGCGCTGGTTAGTGCGATAAATATGGGTGGCAAAATCTTGATCGCCCAAATACATCCAAGTATCTTCACCGAGGGTATTTAAGGCATCTAAAGTGCGATTTGACTCATTTTTTAACCCCCAACCTTTTTTGCTATCAATGCGCTGCGTCAAAGTGTAAGTGAGCGTATCAATATCGGGGGAGACCCAGAGACCGTGAAACTCACAGTCATCACTAATATTGCCCAAGATGCTTAAGCTCTCCCCATGAGGACTGTGCAGTAACCCCTCGGCCATTTTTGCACCACCGACACCCCCTGCTAATAATAAAATAGACAAACTCATGCAGTCGCTCCCGAACAGCTGGCAATAATATGGCTGCGATCTGCTGAAAACTTCTCCAAAGGTCGATATAAAGTATCTCGCCGATAAGCACTTAAACCACTGCGCTGAATAAGTTTGACCATATCCTCAGGCAGTATCTCCTCACCGTGAACCCCACCGGATGAGCGGGTGATTGTCTCATCCATTAAAGTACCGCCTAAATCATTGGCACCTGCACGCAACATCTGCACTGCATATTCTGGCCCTAACTTCACCCACGAAGCTTGAATGTTATCTATCCAACCATTGAGCATAATACGCGAGACCGCGTGCATCAGAATATTTTCATTGGCAGTAGGTCCTGGGCGCACCTCTAATTTGAGTTTTTCACGATCGGTGTATAACGGCGATTCGTAATGGACAAATCCGAGCGGCACAAACTCGCTAAAACCGCGATGCTTTTTTTGCATCTCACGGATCAAGCCGATATGCGCCGCCCAATGTCTGGGTCCGTCGATATGGCCGTACATAATAGTCGCGGTGGTTGGCAGTCCCAGTTGATGAGCAGTACTGATAATGTCACACCACTGCTGTGTCGTCAGTTTGTCACGGGTCAGCTGTTGGCGTATTTCAACATCTAAAATTTCTGCCGCTGTGCCCGGCATAGAACCTAAACCGCAATCGATTAAATCCTGGATAAAGTCTTTATAGCTAAGCTTGGCATGTTGCGCGCCATACATAATTTCAAAAGGTGAGAAAGCGTGGATGTGCATCTGCGGCACTTGTTTTTTGATACTCAGTAAAATATTGCGGTAGTGATCCCAAGGTAAATCCGGGTGTAACCCGCCTTGAATACACACCTCGCTCGCTCCCCTATCCCAAGCTTGCTGGGCGCGATTGGCGATTTCTTGCATCGACAGCAACTGGGCGTCCGGCGCCGTTTTACTTTTGGAAAATCCGCAGAACTTACAGCCCATATAACAAATATTGGTGAAGTTAATATTGCGCGTGATGACAAAACTAGCACGCTCACCAACACTGCGCTGGCGCAGCAGATCAGCACACTGAGCGATAGCCTCAATATCAACGCCCTCTGCCTGAAATAGCACCACTCCCTGCTGTTCGCTGACTTCTTGACCGGCCAGTGCCGAATCGAGGATACGACGTATTTCAGGGCGTACTTGGCCCTCATCAAGAGCCGCTTTAACACTGACATCACTTTGTTGCTGGAGGTTGGCGTTAGGCTTTGTTTTTATTGCTATATTCACAATACTACCCCTTATGCTATGCCTTTATACGATACTTTAAAGAAACTCTCTCACTAGAGAAACTGTTGCGCGGCTAGCCCATCAACTCTGGCGATTCCCAACAACCTGCTGGAGATATTCTCTGTTAAATAGCGCTGCGCTTGACGCTGATACTTTGGATAAACCGCCAACCGCTCTTGCAGATAGTCACCATTTGCTTCGCAGGCGCTAGCCAGCTGTGAAATTTGTGGCCAGATTCTCTCAGGGTTAATGTGATCTAGGGTGAGTGGAGAGATGCCCCCAAAATCATTAATGCCTGCCTGTAGGTAAGCGCCATAGCGCTTTTGCAAATTTGGCGGGGCTTGTAAGCTAATGGATGGATCGAGAATTAATCGCGCAACAGCCAGTGTGCGGCGCATATCATCCAGCTCAGGCTCTGCTGCATTGGCCATTGGCGTATCTGCCTTAGCGCAAAAGTTTTGCACTATGACTTCTTGAATGTGACCGTACTGTTGATGTATTTCATTGATGGCTATCAGACTCTCAATGCGTTCCGTCCAAGTCTCGCCAATACCAATTAAGATGCCCGTGGTAAAAGGCACATCTAATTGCCCCGCGCGCTCAAGTGTTCGCAGCCGCTGTACTGGCACCTTATCAGGGCAGGCATAATGCACATTGCCTTTGACTAACAAACGTTTAGACACCGTCTCTAACATCATACCCATACTGGCACTGACCGGTTTTAAGCGTCTGATTTCATCGAGTGACAAGGTGCCTGCATTGACATGAGGCAACAGGTCAGATAACTCAATCACCATTTGGCAGCTATCAACGAGGTAGTCAACCATGCTGGAATACCCCATACCCGCCAATTGCTCGCGTACTTGCGGATAACGCCGCTCAGGCTTTTCCCCCAAGCTAAACAATACTTCCTTGCAGCCCATCTGCTGACCGTCTTCCACCACTTTGAGCACTTGTTCAGCAGACATAATATAAGCTTGAGGAGAGTCGGGATGTTTAACAAAAGTACAGTAAGTACAAGTGTCGCGACACATATTGGTCAGGGGCACAAAGACTTTGCGCGAGTATGTAACGCACTGTCCCCAGTGCTGTTGACGTGTTTGAAAGGCACTTTGACACAACTGTGTTAGCGTGTCCCCCGTCACTCCTTGCAGAGCTATCGCCTGTGACTTTGACAACATCTTTATTCTCCAACAATGGTTATTTTTATTGTGTCAGTGCGTTGTTGTTTAAACAAATTAAAGCAAACAGTGCTGACATATTGTTTGAAGCTGTAAATGAAAAGTTTTACCAAATGGTCAATATATACTAGCGAGTTGATCAGCAAATGGTCAACAACTTATTTGTATAAATTTTAAACAGCAATAATTTCAATGAATTAGCGCTATTTATCAATAGGTTTTGGGGGGTTATAGATAACAGAAATGGAACTGTGAGTAATTAGAGATGAGTGAATTGAGCGTTACTTTATGCCAAGTCCCCGTACAATTAAATTGATCAAGAAATCACCTGCCTGCTCAAAATCTTGTTCCTCGAGTTGCGGCTTATCCAGCGCTAATTCAATTTGCACAGAAAAATCTGCGTAGGTTTGAGTGGCCGCCCAGATCATGAAAAACAAATGGTAGGGATCAACTGGATCCATTTTTCCCTGAGCTATCCATGCTTTAACCAGTGCCACATCAACTGCTAATTGCGGCATAACCCGCTCAATCAAATAGCTTTTTAAACGAGGCGCACCTTGAATAATTTCGTTGGCAAATACTTTCGAGCCGTTGGGGTGAGATTGAGAGATAGCCATTTTCCCGCGTATATAACTGGTAATCATACTTTTAGGATCATCGCCGCGCTGGGATAACAAGGTCATTTTTGCCAGCCAGAGTTCGAGAATGTTTTCTAATACTTTTTGATAGAGGATTTCTTTGGAGGGGAAGTAATAGAGCAAGTTTTGTTTAGATAAACCGCTATGTTCGGCGATAGTATCAATGGAAGCACCTTGAAAACCTTGTTGGGCAAACACGTCTTCTGCCGCTGCCAAAATTTTTAGCTCAGTCTGCGCTCTTGAGCGACGTTTGGGTTTAAAATTTTCAAGTTTTCCCATCAATACTTACCTATTAAAATCATGAAATTAGCATCGCTTTTATTAATCCACTAAACCCATAATCTGTCAATAGCTTAACTATAAAACTGCCTTAGACGGGATATTCTGTACTGTGCCTTAAATAGCAGCGCTAGCAGCCTTTGAAAACAAGCGGAAAGCTTTGTGACATCCTCAAAACAAGTCAACATTCAAAGGCGTCACTATTTAAAAGGCGCTTGGCACTTTAGCTTTCTCGCGCGCCGTTTCACGGGTAATAGATCCGTCGCGAATCAGTTTCCCCAGCGATTGGTCCATAGTAGTCATGCCCAGTGAAGAGCCCGTCTGAATAGCGGAGAAGATTTGCGCCACTTTAGACTCGCGAATTAAGTTGCGAATCGCCGGCGTGCCTACTAATATTTCGTGAACCGCAACGCGACCGCCACCCACTTTCTTTAATAGATTTTGCGAAACAATACCCTCTAGCGACTCCGATAACATCGCCCGGACCATGTCTTTTTCGCCCCCTGGGAAAACATCGATAATCCTGTCCATGGTTTTTGAGGCCGATGTAGTATGTAGTGTGCCAAACACTAAATGTCCGGTCTCTGCTGCTGATATAGCGAGACGGATTGTTTCCAAATCACGCATCTCACCGACTAAAATCACATCCGGATCTTCACGCAGTGCCGAGCGTAATGCCGCACTAAAGCTGCGCGTGTCTCTGGACACTTCACGCTGATTGACTAAACTCTTTTTGCTTTCATGAACAAATTCTATGGGGTCTTCTAAGGTCAAAATGTGATTGGCTCGTGTTTCATTGATGTAATTAACCATCGCTGCCAGCGTGGTCGATTTACCAGAGCCAGTCGGGCCTGTGACTAATACTAGGCCTCTGGGCTTATTGGCGAGTCTCTCAAAGATTTCGCCCATGCCAAGGTCACTCATACTGAGAATTTCACTGGGAATAGTACGAAACACCGCTGCTGCGCCGCGGTTTTGATTAAATGCATTGACACGAAAACGCGCCAGACCTGGTACTTCAAAGGAGAAGTCAGCCTCCCAATTATCTTCGTAGTCTTTGCGTACTCTATCGCTCATAATGTCGTAGATAAGCGTCTGTACTTCTTTGTCTTGCAGCGCGTCCATTTTAATTCTACGAATTTCGCCATCCACGCGTATCATTGGCGGCAATCCCGCGGTAATATGCAAATCTGATGCTTTTTGTTGCACTGAAAACGAAAGTAACTCAGTAATATCCATATTTTTCTCTTCTCTTTAGATATAATTGACACCAAAGCATCAGCTCTGATTTAAGGCGTTCCAAGGAATATGCAAACTCGTTCCATAATACTAAAGTTAAAGAGCATTTAGTAACAGTGAATCTGCCGATAATTCCACTTTTAATCACTCAGTATGAATATGACAAGCATAGCCAACAAATACGCTAAGGTAATTTCAGAAATCACACAGTGCTGCGACAGCGCTAACCGCGATCGCGATGATGTGCAATTATTAGCCGTCAGTAAAACACGTCCTGCCGCGCAGCTCTCTGAGCTTTACCAGCAGGGGCAGAGACACTTCGGCGAGAATTATTTGCAAGAGGCGCTAGACAAACAACTAGCGCTGAGTGAACTACCGCTTATCTGGCACTTTATCGGCCCGATTCAATCGAACAAAACCCGTGCTATAGCCGAAAACTTTGCCTGGGTGCACAGCGTCGACCGGCTCAAAATAGCACGTCGCTTGTCGGAACAACGCCCCGATCACCTGCCCGATCTTAATATCTGTCTGCAGGTGAATATTTCCAACGAAGCGAATAAAGCGGGATGCAGCGCCAGTGACTGCCTGACGCTGATCGAAGAAATAGCCCAACTGCCCAACATCAACATCCGCGGCCTAATGGCGATACCTAAAGCCAGTAGCGATATTGAAGAGCAGCGCAGCGCGTTTGCCGCGATGTCTGAACTATTCACAAAATGCCAAGCCGATCACCGTCAATTAGACACTCTATCAATGGGCATGTCAGCAGATATAGGCCCTGCGATTGAGCAAGGTGCGACTATTGTAAGAGTGGGCACGGCACTGTTTGGCGCGCGAGATTACGCCAGCAAATAACCAATTCTATCAACTTCAATTTAGAGAGAAAACAATGCAACCTACTATCGCGTTTATCGGTGCCGGCAATATGTGCCGAGCAATTTTTGGCGGCATGCTGAAAAATGGCTACCCTGCTGACAAAATCACTGCAACTGGCAGAAGTATTGAAAAACTGGATGATCTAGCGGCGCAAGGTATTAATGTGACAACTGACAATGCCCAGGCTATTAAAAATTCGCAAGTGGTTGTATTAGGTGTTAAACCGCAAATGATGCAAGCGGTCTGTGAGCCCCTCGCACAAGTCTGCCAGCAGCAGCAACCACTGATTATCTCTGTCGCAGCTGGTATCAGCGCACAGAGCCTTGAAGCTTGGTTGGGTGGCAATTTACCCGTGGTGCGCTGCATGCCAAACACCCCATCACTAGTGCAAGAAGGGGCTAGCGCGTTGTGCGCTAATACACAGGTCGATCAAAAGCAAAAAGACATCGCGCAGCAAATCATCGCCAATACCGGCCTTGCCTTGTGGGTCGACAGCGAAGCCCAGCTCAATGTAGTGACGGCTCTGTCAGGCTCAGGCCCTGCCTATTTCTTTTTGTTGATGGAATCAATGATTGATGCCGCTGTCTCACAAGGGTTAAGCACACAGGTAGCCACCGAGCTTGCACTGCAAACGGCGCGCGGCGCGGCGGTAATCGCGCAGGAAGAGCAGGATTCACCGGCGCAATTACGCCGCAAAATCACTTCGCCTAAAGGCACCACTGAGCAAGCGATTTTAAGTTTTCAAGGAGCTGGCTTTGCCCAAATCATCAAACAGGGCATGCAAGCGAATATCGATCGCTCTGAGCAGCTGTCATTAGAGCTAGGTTAATTCTAAAAATTAGCAGACAATAGTTTCTATTGAATGCTAAACTTTGTTTCATTATCAATTATTTGGAAATCAGGTATATGGACTCAAATCCTTTAATTTTGATTATTCGCACACTGGGCGAGCTATACATATTTATCATGCTGTTGCGCTTTATCCTGCAAGTGGTAAAAGCCGATTATTACAACCCTATTTCACAGGGGGTGGTTAAAATCACCCAGCCGGTAGTAAATCCACTGCAAAAGCTACTGCCAAAAATTGCCAGCACTGATATTTCACCGATAATCTTTGCTATTTTACTCAAAGCAGTCGTTTTGTACGCCATTTATGCCATGGCCAATCATCTGATTGCGGCGCCTATGCTCGGAGTTTATGCGCTGGTAGGCACCTTAAATACTTTCTTAGATATTATTTTCTACGCGGTGATGGGATCAGTCATTATTAGCTGGATAGCTCCTGATAGCCCACATCCTGCGCCACAATTGCTAATGCAAGTGACAGCTCCTATCTATCGCTTTGTCGGCAAAGCACTACCGCCTATCGGCGGTTTTGATTTATCGCCAATTGTGATATTTATCGCTATTCAAATTGTGCAATCACAGCTGCGCCCTTTTCTCATCTGATTCTAGCTACCATTGAGTGTCGTGATAGGAGGGTTTACCTCCTATCATTTGCCTCTTTTAGATAAATTTACAGCTGCCTGTTCATTATAAAATGTACTTACCCCTGCTGAAACGCCCGTCAAAATGTTAAACTACTGACACTTCTATGCTAATTGCCTGTCACTGTGAGGTTCCCATGAAAACGCTCTTAAGCACTTTATTATTGCTGCTGTTCGCCCATAGCGCTATCGCCGAGCAAGTGATCGAGACCGATCACTATAAAGTCTATTACAACGCCTTTAACAGTACTGCTATCGATGCGGATGCCGCCAAGGCAAACAGTCTGATTCGCAGCAAATACACCGCGATGCTCAATATCGCGGTACATAAAAAAAATGCCGATGGCACTAGCAGCGCTGTCAAAAGCTTCAACTCTGGCACTGTCGAAAACTTATTGCGCCAACAGCAGCAGCTTGAGTTCGCCACGATTGACGAGGGTAAAGCCATTTATTACATCGCCAGCTTTCGCTTCGCCGATGAAGAACAGATGAATTTCAATGTCAAAATACAACCCGACCCTAATTTAGCACCGATAGTACTTGAGCACTCCCAAAAATTTTACGCCCAGTAGAGAATCAAAATGATCGATAAAATCGTCTTAGCCAGCTCCAATAAAGGTAAATTAAAAGAGTTTGGTGAAATATTCGCGGCCATGGAGATTCAACTGCTATCTCAGGGCGAACTCAATGTCAGTGATGCCGATGAAACCGGCCTCACCTTTGTCGAAAATGCCATCTTAAAAGCGCGTCACGCCTGTGAAGTGACAGGGCTTCCCGCACTTGCTGATGATTCAGGGCTTGAAGTCGACGCTTTACTAGGCGCGCCCGGCATTTACTCATCGCGCTACTCTGGTGCAGGCGATGATGCCAACAACCAAAAGCTGTTTAAAGAACTAACAGGCGTCGCTAGCGAGAAACGCAGTGCTAGATTTCGCTGTGCTTTAGTTTTTATGCGCCACGCTAAAGATCCTACACCGCTGATTTGCCAAGGCACTCTTGAGGGCAGCATTATCGAGAGCTTACGCGGCAGTGACGGCTTTGGTTACGACCCACTCTTTTTAGTCGCCCCAGAGCTTATCAATGGCAAGTCACTGACCTCAGCCGAGTTAACACCGGATGAAAAACACGCCATTAGCCATCGCGGCAAAGCGGTTGCGCAATTTGTCACTAAGATCGAAGATTACCTGCGCTAATGAGTCAATTCACGCCGAGCAATTTACCGCCATTAGCACTGTATATTCACATTCCTTGGTGTGTTAAAAAATGCCCCTACTGCGATTTTAACTCGCACGCAGTGCGCGGCGAAATCCCCGAAGCACAATATGTTAAAACCCTATTAGCCGATTTAGAGCGCGAGCAAAACGCCGCTCAAGGTCGCCCAATCAGCAGTATATTTATCGGCGGCGGTACCCCTAGCCTATTTACCGCCCAAGCGATAGGCGCCATTTTGCACGGCGCTGACAAAATCGTGCCATTTGCACCCGACATTGAAATCACCATGGAAGCCAACCCCGGCACCTTTGAAAAAGAGCGCTTTGCTGGCTTTCAAGCAGCGGGGGTTAACCGTCTATCGATTGGCGTACAGAGCTTTAACGATCAGCATTTAGCGCAGCTGGGGCGCATTCACTCGGGTACAGAAGCAATAGCGGCGATTGAATCCGCTCGCAAGCTAGGCTTTGCGCATCTCAATATCGACCTTATGCACGGTCTTGCCAAGCAAAGCCCTGAGCAAGCACTCAATGATTTAAGCACCGCTATCGCACTCGGTAACGATCACCTCTCTTGGTATCAGCTCACTATCGAGCCCAATACCGAGTTTCACGCTCGCCCGCCGACCTTACCAGATATCGATACCCTTTGGGATATCCAGCAAGAGGGACAAGCGCTAATCAGCGCCGCTGGTTTTACTCAGTATGAGATATCGGCTTACGCTAAACCCAACTCTCAGGCACGCCACAACATCAACTATTGGCAGTTTGGTGACTACTTTGGCATCGGCGCTGGCGCGCACGGCAAGCTGAGCTTTTGGGATGATTCGACGCAGCAGTTGGAGATCACTCGACGTTGGAAAAAGCGCTCACCTAAGGCGTATTTAGGGGCTGTTGATCCATTGGGGGGCAGTAATATTATCGAAGCGGATGATCTGCCGTTTGAGTTTATGATGAATGCTCTGCGCTTAAGTGATGGCGCGCCACAGAGCTATTACCAACAGCGTACAGGATTGCCGTTAACTAGTGTTGAGGAAGCGTTGGCGAAGGCTCGTCGCAATGGCTTGATTTGTGAAGGGGATAGGATAGCGCCAACAGAACGTGGGGCGTTGTTTTTGAATGATTTGTTGGAGTATTTTATTTGAGTTGAGGTATAAGCTATAAGCTATAAGCTATAAGCTACAAGCTACAAGCTACAAGCTACAAGCTACAAGCTACAAGCTACAAGCTACAAGCTACAAGCTACAAGCTACAAGCTACAAGTAATTATTAGATTCAAAAGATAAAAGACTTTTAACTGATTTCTTTTTTACGCTTTAAATTCAAAAGATTGTGGGGCTGTTTCGACTACGTCGACTGACTTTCTTTTGACGAGCAAAATGAAAGTAAGCAAAGCAAAAGCTCGCCCTACCATTCCCGAATGACTCCTACGCTATTAGCAAAATTGCCGGCCGTTCAGATGGGCCGTCCATGGCCCAACTTCACTTTCCGAGGCATCCTGCCTCTCCACTCGACAGTTTAGCCAATAGCTCCGGCGGGAATCCAAGGGGTTGAGCGGCTCCGTTGTGAAGATTGATGTGTGGCTTAGTTTTTAAAACGCCGATAAAAATCCGTAAGGTTTGGGATAAGAAGACAAAAGAGAAGACCTGACCCTT
>Ga0105358_10000269_pt1 | contig 24635 bp, 26 predicted proteins | sample GOMGulsemesocosm_5_FD_83509 | JGI IMG/M metagenome (GOLD analysis project Ga0105358, IMG submission 83509) | Methane-oxidizing microbial communities from mesocosms in the Gulf of Mexico - GOM15C Gulf of Mexico | ecosystem: Environmental > Aquatic > Marine > Cold seeps | place: Gulf of Mexico... | reverse complement strand
TATGGATGCGCCCTATAATTCAGGTCTTACGGACACCAGCCTAAAAGCCTTGCATGCAAAAGGCTGGATGAAATCCGGCACCCTTTGTGTGGTGGAAGTCTTTAAAGCAGATGACTGGCAACCTTCCGATCTGTTCGAAGAACTTGATGTGCGTATATATGGTGTCGCTAAGTTTTTCTTCCTACATTTGAAATAAAGCAGGAAATATCTACCGAGCAGCGGCATAACTTGCAGTGAAAGAGCAACTGGCTAATATATTATGTCAGTAAATACAAAGAGTTACACGATGCGCATTTTGGCCTGAAATTTGCTTAAATACCACACGCGGGTAACACCCCGCGATGACTGCTAGGAGGAGGTAACTTAAATGATAGGTCCGGTTTCTAGTTCTATAGCCAACGTTGGTCAACTGTTTCAGCCTCAAAAACTGAGCAACGATCAGAATAAACTCATTGAGGAACTCCTCTCTGAATATGATTCTGGTAGTCTGTCAGAAAGTGACATACAGGCGATCAACGATACTTTTCGCGAGCAAGGCATTGTGCCTTCTGGTGATTTGAAGACAGCGATCGAAGCCGCAGGTTTTGATCCGCAAGAACTCAAACCATCAAGAAGGACAGCGAATGCACAAGGCCCGAGTGGACAACGTCCGCCCGTGCCGGAGCAATCCGATGACGAGACCGTCAATGCCTTCCTTGAAATTCTTTCACAGTATGAAGGGGAAACCCTTGATGCACACAGTCTGAATGAAATTCAAGAAAAGTGGACACAGGCCGGTTACTCGACAAGCGGAAGCTTTATTTCCGTTTTAGCGTAAATTTCCGGGATCAAGATCAGTCAGTGAACTCAAATATTCGGTTCACTGACTGACTTTTGTGATTTTATGAACGCAGCATATTCAACGCGGCGATCAATTGTTCTTGAAGCTCTTCATTTTTCAAGCTTTTAGCATCAGCATCAAAATTATCGAAAAAACTAGGTACCGACAGGCTGGCTTTCACATCACCGCCCGCAAAAGGGATGGATTTTACTGCTGTTTCTAAAACACTTGCGCCACCACGACCACCCGGTGATGTTGATAACAGAACCATTGGTTTATTTTGATACACTTTGGGCATGCCGCGCGAACACCAATCAAATAGATTTTTATAAGCTGCACTATAAGATCCATTATGTTCTGCAAAAGAAATCATCACCGCGTCACTGTCGCCAATTTTTTTCAAGAACGCCTGTGCAAGATCGGGTTTTCCCAATTCTTCTTCACGATCAACACTAAAAAGCGGTAATTCAAAATCGTTCAAATCCAAGATCTCAACTTCTGAATCTTCCACCAAGTTGGCGGCATATGTCACCAATTGTTTATTGATTGATTTTCGACTGCTACTGGCCGCAAAAGCGATGATTTTCATAATTTGTCCTGACATTAAGTATAAGTCATAAAAAAAGGTGAATTATAATATTTATCCACTACGTCCAAATAAACGTTCGATATCTTTTAGTTTCAATTCCACATAAGTCGGTCGACCATGTTTACATTGCCCTGAATGCGGCGTTGCTTCCATTTCGCGCAACAAGGCATTCATTTCATCCAAGGTCAAACGTCTGCCTGCACGGATGGATCCATGACAAGCCATTGATCCACACACATCCATCAATTTATCTTTTAAAGACATGGCCTCATCAACTTCAACCAAGCTGTCGGCCACATCTTTAACTAACCCCTGCACATCAACCTTAGCCCCCAACATGGCGGGGACTTCGCGCACAACGACCGTGCCGGAACCAAAGCTTTCCAAGACAAGGCCCAATTCTTCCAATTCCGCTGCCCGATTGATCAAACGCCCTGCATCAGCCTCATCCAGTTCGACCACTTCAGGGATCAACAGACCTTGGCGTTTAACCCCATTGGCTTCGACATCCCCCTTAATGCGTTCATAAACCAAGCGTTCATGGGCGGCATGTTGGTCAACCACCACAATGCCATCTCCACTTTGCGCGACAATATAAGTTTCATGTAATTGTGCACGCGCCACGCCCAAGGGATAATCCATCATACTATCGGGCATTGCCTGATCTGATGATTCATGCACATTTGCCTGTGGAGGTGCATCAAATCCACTTAAAGGGGCTTGAAATTCAGCAGCAGATTCTCGCATTTCATAACTGGGCGGCACAAAATGTCCCACATTTGCGCCACCATTGTGAGATGTGATCGCACGGGCCAGTTCTGCCGTGCGCGGGTCAGCCACATAATTGGGCCTCATAGATCGCAAAGCTTCATCACTCACGCTGGTTGATGCGCGATGTCCCGCCCCACCCAAAGCTTGTTTTAACCCGCTCACAATCAAGCCTCGCACTTGATTGGCATCACGAAAACGCACCTCGGCTTTGGCAGGGTGCACATTCACATCCACGGCGCGCGGGTGGATTTCAATAAACAATGCAACAAGCGCATGTCGATCATGGGCTAAGAAGTCACGGTAAGCAGCCCTGATCGTACCATACAGCTGCTTATCTTTAATCGGACGGCCATTCACAAAGAAATACTGCAATGCATTATTGCCACGGTTTAACGTAGGCAAACTGATATGCCCTGTTAAGCGTAAATTTTCTCGTTCCGCATCAATCTTAATGGCATTTTCGGCAAAATCTTTCCCCATGATGCCACGAAGCCGTTCCAGGGTTGCCTCAAAAAAATCACCATGCGTTGCAGGTAATTTTAACATGCTACGTGTGCCATCACTCATGGAAAAACTGATCTCTGGATGGCACATGGCAAGGCGCTTCATCACGTCCATTGCATAATTCATTTCTGTGCGCGCAGTTTTTAAAAACTTAAGCCGCGCCGGTGTGGCAAAAAATAAATCACGCACTTCAACCCGTGTGCCTTTAGGGTGTGACGCAGGTTCGACATCTGCAACATCACCGCCTTCAACACGCAAACACCACGCATTTTCGCCTTCTTCTGTGCGCGATGTGATCGACAGGCGTGCAACAGACCCAATCGAAGGCAACGCTTCGCCCCGAAAACCCAACGTTTCAATATTAAATAGATCTTCATCTTGAATTTTCGATGTCGCATGACGCTGTACACATAACGACAATTCATCCGGATTCATGCCTGAACCATCATCCGTGACAGATAACAAGCTCCGCCCGCCTTCAACCATCACCACATCTATGCGGCTCGCGCCCGCATCAATCGCATTTTCAACCAATTCTTTAAGTGCAGAAGCTGGGCGTTCAACCACTTCACCAGCCGCAATTTGATTGATCAGTGTTTGAGGCAGAAGACGAATACTCATATGAATTCTTTCTTTAAACGACGCACATATTTTAACAAGCCTTTGGTCGAACCGTCATGATTGGTCACATGCTCTTCCCCCATCAACTGAGGAATGATTTTTTGGGCAAGGTCCTTGCCCAATTCCACACCCCATTGATCAAACGAATTGATATTCCAAATGACGCCTTGAACAAATGTTTTATGTTCATAAAGTGCCATCAATTGCCCCACAGTAAAAGGCGTAACCACAGGCAGTACAAGCGAGTTGGTCGGCTTGTTACCCAAAAATGTTTTATGCGGGGCCAGCTTATCTATTTCAGCCGCGCTCAAGCCTTCTGCTTTTAATTCAGCACGCACTTCATCTTCGGTTTTTCCACACATGAGCGCTTCTGTTTGTGCCAAGAAATGTGACAATAAAATGGTCTGATGTTCACGCAAAGGATGGTGGTTGTTTGCAACCCCGATGAAATCCATCGATACATTCCATGTGCCTTGATGGAACAATTGGAAAAATGAATGTTGTGCATTCGTACCTGCATGACCAAAAACCATCGGACCCGTCGTATAGTCCAAGACTTGCCCGTCTAAATCAACACGTTTGCCGTTACTTTCCATATCCACTTGCTGTAAATATTGTGGAAAACGGCTTAGGTATTGGTCATAGGGTAAAACGGCATGGGTGCTCCAGCCAAAAAAGTTTGTGTACCAAACCCCCAGCAAAGCCATGATGATCGGCATATTATGTTCAATGGGTGATGTTCTGAAATGTTCATCCATCGCATGCGCGCCTTCAAGCATTTCTTCAAAACGATCCATGCCGACCACCAACGCAATCGCCAACCCAATGGCAGACCAAACTGAATAACGTCCGCCAACCCAATCCCAAAAAGGAAACATATAATCCGGGTTAATGCCAAAAGATTTGACCGCTTCTACATTGGTGGAAACCGCAACAAAATGTTTTTCGATTGCGTTTACACCCAACTGTTTTACCAGCCATGACCGTGCCGATTTAGCATTCAACATGGTTTCTTGGGTTGTAAAACTTTTAGAAGAAACAATAAATAACGTCGTTTCTGGATCCAACCCTTTAAGGGTCGTGACAAGATGTGAGCTGTCTACATTGGAGATGAAACGCGGTGATAAATCATCGCGTTGATAAAAACGCAAAGATTGCAGCGCCATAATCACAACCAAATCAGACCCCCCGATACCGATGTTAACGATGCTACGTATGGGTTTTCCCGTCGCGCCCAGCCAACGCCCTTCGCGCACGTCTTCGCTAAATCTTCGCATTTGATCAAGGACAGCACGCACGTCGCCCATCACATCATGCCCATCCACCGACATGGGACGATCAGATCTATTTCGCAACGCCACATGGAAAACCGCACGGTCTTCTGTTTGATTAATATGATCACCTGCAAACATACGGTCACGCGCAGCTTCAACACCACACGTGCGTGCCAAATCAGCCAACAACGACATGGTTTCAGTTGTCATACGATTTTTGGAATAATCCAACAACATACCGCTGCATCGTGTTGAAAATTTTTCAAACCGATTTGGATCTGCGGCAAAAAGATCGCGCATATGAAGGTTCTTCACCTTATTAAAATGCTTTTCCAACGCCATCCATGCGTTCGTGTCTTTTAAACCGCCCATTGATCTATATCTTTTTGCTGTCTTTGTAAAAAAACACCCTAAAACTTTTTAGGTAGAAAGGGAATCCTTAAGAACAAGCTTTTTTCTTTCATACTGCCTGAGCACAAGGGCCAGAACACTCCCCAGCCCTGCCATTAGGCTCATGACCAGAAAAGAAAGCGCCGAAAATTTTGCATAAAGGATACCTGCGAAAAGCATTGTCACACCTGTGCCCGCACCAAAAGCAGAAGCCCCATATAGGCTTTGCGCCGTTGTTGAAAGGTCCACAGGAACTGTGCGGCTGATGAACGCCATTGCGCCCAAATGCATCGCACCAAACGTCAAAGCATGTAAAGATTGAACCCCAATGAGAATTTCCATGTTGGGATCAAAGGCCAAAATGCTCCAACGCATGACCGCTGCAACCCCTGCCAAGAAAAGCAAACTGGATGCGGAAATTTTTTCGGTAATTCGCCCGCCAAAGGTAAAAAAAAGAACTTCAACTGCAACCGCTTCGGCCCATAAAAAACCGATTAAATCATTGCTATAGCCTAAGCTGCGCCAATGAAGTGTTGCAAAGGCATAATAAAGCGCATGGGAGCCATGAACCATTGCAACCGTTGCCATAAAGATTTGAAAGCCACGATCTTTCAAAAGCGCGCGCACAGGTTGGCTTTTTCGACCCGAACTTGCAACCTTGACATCAGGTAGGGCAAAGGTCGCCAATATGGTTAAGGTGATCGAGCCAAGCACGATCCAATAAATCACCTCGGCATTATTTGTTTCTAAAAACCAACCCAGACCAAAGGACATGGCAATAAAACTTAATGATCCCCATACCCGTAGACGCCCATATTGAAGAGGCGTCCCCCGAATGGCGAGGAGAGTAATATTATCCCCAAAAGACATCAGGGGTGCCCAACAGATCCCAAACAACAAAGCAACAAATAGAAATCCGATGAATGTCGTGAAAAATGCATAGAGGGCAAAGACACATAACGCCATTGTCATAAACAAAAGCATCAATCGTTTACGTTCACCCAATCGATCACCTAGGCTGGCAAATAAGGGAGAGAATATAACTTTCCCCAATACCGGAACCGCCAATAAGATGCCGATTTGTGCCTCGTTTATGCCCTGGGCCTCCAACCAAACAGGCCAAAAGGGCATCAAAGAGCCAATAACGAAAAAAATGGCGATGTAAAAAAAAGACAGCCGAAACGACAGCACTTTTAAACGCCTTTCCAGCGTTCAAACAAATCATGTTCAATATCAAATTGGTCTAAAGCTTTGCCAATGCTTTGATGAATAATATCCAACACCGTTTTAGGCTGATGATAAAAAGCCGGAACAGGTGGCAAGATCGTCGCCCCTAGATCAGCTGCTTTAACCATAAGTTGCAAATGCCCTTTATGAAGCGGCGTTTCGCGCACCATCAAAACCAGACGGCGGCGTTCTTTCAAACATACGTCGGCCGCACGGATCAACAAATTAGAATTATCCGATGTGGCAATACCAGATAGGCTTTTGATCGCACAGGGTGCGACGATCATGCCTTTGGTTTTAAAAGAACCACTGGAAATGGCGGCACCCATGTTTTTAGGATCATGGACCACATCAGCCATGTTTTTGACTTCATCTAACGTGACGTCCGTTTCGAGTCGCAAATTAACTTGTGCACTGTCGCTCACCACCAAGTGGGTGGGATGGCCTATTTTTTTTAAGGCACGCAGTAACTCGACTCCGTAAATCACACCCGAAGCACCAGAAATCCCAACGATCAGAGGTAAAGTCATCATTTATCCTTTAATATCAATCTATAAAAACATATACATCCTTGCCCCCTTTAAGACCATAAAAATATCCGAGTTGATTTATGCGGCATTCTTGACAAAGAAGATAAAATCCCCAATAATAAGAACATAACAAGAAAGTTGCCCATTAGGGGATTTTCAGTACACGTGATTTTGCACAAAAGGTGAAGATCACGAAAACGTGAACCATTATTCGTATTGCTTTTTGAAGGATATGACCATGACTGTGACCTACTTCACTCACCCTTATCAAATCACACGCTACGTTCTTAATTGCATTGATTAGTGCACCGTTAAGACCAAACGCATTCTTTTAAACACGTTCAATTACGTGTCTACATGTGACAGATGGTTTTTTATCCATCAGTTTGTCATGTGTCATTCGAAGTGACTACAGGGAGTAACACTATGTCTGTTACAACAAAAAATTTGCCGGCTCTACCAGTTGATTCAGGGGATAGCCTCAACCGCTACTTACGTGAAGCTTGGAAATTCCCCATGCTTACGGCTGAGGAAGAATTGATGCTGGCTGAACGGTTTAAAGAAAACGGTGACGTCGATGCAGCGCATAGATTAGTAACAAGCCACCTGCGTTTGGTGGCAAAAATCGCAATGGGCTATAAAGGTTATGGCCTGCCTGTGGCCGATTTGATTTCCGAAGGCAGCGTCGGCTTGATGAAAGCTGTTAAAAAATTTGAACCTGATAAAGGTTTTCGTCTTTCCACATACGCAATGTGGTGGATCCGTGCATCAGTGACTGAATATATCTTGCAAAGCTGGTCAATGGTCCGTCTTGGCACAATGGCTGCGCAGAAAAAATTATTCTTCTCGCTTCGCCGAACCAAACGCCAACTTGCTATTGTTGATAATGGTGAGCTCACAAGCGAACAAGCCACGGCCATTGCAGAAAGAACCAATGCAACCACTGACGAAGTTTTGCATTTAAACCGTCGTTTGGCGTCTCGTGATTATTCCCTTAACGCGCCCTTATCTATTGACGAAGGTGGTGAACATCAAGACTTGTTACAAGACGATCGTCCAAGCCCTGAGCGTCAAGTTTCAGACGATCAACTGACAAGTTTACGCCATAACGTTGTTGGCGAAGCCTTGGACAATTTAAATGAACGTGATCGTGATATTTTTGCAAGACGCCACCTCAGTGACGAACCGCCAACTTTAGAAGCGCTCGGCACTGAATATGGTATTTCACGCGAACGTGTGCGCCAATTAGAAGCTCGCGCCTTTAAAAAAGTAAGTGAATTCCTGCAAGGTCATAGCCTCGCACCCCAACTTACTTAAATATATACGAGAAGACATACCTCCCTGTTCGGGTTAGTTAAGGCTTTCAGCTTTACCTAGCCCTTCAGGTGTTTCATTAATCTTATAACCGCTGATGATGACAGAGCCTACCCTATTCAGGTGATTACATTTACGTTTGAAAATATATACTGATACACCATGTAGTAAAGACTACAGCCTTTCCAAGGACTTTGACTTCTTAGGAAAACGCCATGCCTACAATTTTAATTGTCGATGATGATCCTATGATCTTAGAAAGCACAAAAGCTTATCTAGAGACACAGGGTTTTTGTGTTATTTGCGCAAAAGATGGCAATCAAGCCCTTGAAAAATTTAAAACCAAGCCTGCTGACATAGCGTTGATTGATATTTTCATGCCCAATAAAGGGGGATTTACAACCATCATGTCTATGCATACAGATATTCCCATCATTGCCATGACGGGTTCCAGCGCCCATCGGTTTGAACCTTTAGCATTTGCAGAAAGTTTGGGTGCAAAAGCAACTTTATCCAAACCCTTCCATCCCATAGAATTAATGGATGCAATCAATCAAATTTTAAAATATGACAAAATTGTAAAATAACGACTTCCATTTAATCACCCATGTTCACTTTATTCATTCTTATGATAAAAAGTTATTGTTCGTAGACCGAACTGTTGTATGTTACTTCCAACATCGACAACAGTTCAGGATTCCCCCAAAGTGAACATCATCGCCAAAGACATCGATTTAAACGGGCAAAAAATGCGCAGCCTTTTTTTAAACCTGTCTGACACAGCAAAAGACAAACCCACATTGGTCTTTCTTCATGAAGGCTTAGGTTGCCTTGAAATGTGGAAAGATGTTCCTGAGGCTATCTGTCAAGAAACAGGTCTTAATGGTTTCATCTATGAACGCATTGGTTTTGGTAAATCATCTCCCTTGGGGATCACACCTCGCCCAATTGATTATCTGGAGCGTGAAGCGCGTGACGTTCTGCCCCATGTGCTTGACCAAGCAGGTATAACAAACCCAATACTCATCGGTCACAGTGATGGTGCATCAATCGCGCTGACTTTTGCCGCCCATTATCCTGATGCACCCAAAGCAGTCATCAGCGAAGCCGCACATGTTTTTGTCGAAGATGTCACCATTAACGGTATTAAAGAAGCCGGCGAACTTTATTTCAAAGGGAATTTAAAATCCAAGTTGGAGCGTTATCATGGCACCAATACAGAAAATGCTTTTCGCGGCTGGCATGATACTTGGTTAACACCTGAATTCCTGCATTGGAATATGGAAAGTATGTTGCCAAAAATCACGACACCTCTTTTGGTCATCCAAGGGGTTGATGATGAATATGGCACACAAAAACAAGTCCAATCCATTGTCGAAAATTCATCTGGTCCAGCCACCCCGTTCATGGTTCCAAACTGCGGCCATGTGCCTCACCTTCAAGCCAAAGATGTGGTGATAAAGGCCATCGTCGATTTCATTCATCACAAAATAATGTAGATTTGATTGTTATTGCAAAACTGATTTAAGCCACGCTGCCGCCTCTTCTGCAGTGCCAACCACACAATCTGCACCGCAAGACATCATCAAATTATCCGGCAAATCGAAATCTTCCACTGACAACCCGTTGGGGTCGATTTCGAAATCTCCCTTTTGGCTCAAGCCATCATAAAAACGTCTTGTGCGTTCTAGATAATTTCCGTCGCTGTCATATCCAACAATTTTCAAATCCAACGCCCGTGCAAAACCCATTTCAAAAGCAGTGCCGCCGTCCATACCGGGGCCTCGAAAGGCCTGCATATCTGCCATCACCCCATCACAGCTACGAATAAGGTCAATGTTCGCATCATAAATCGCGCGCGCACCCTCGTGCTTACTTAATTTTGATATATCCAGCGCAGCATCTAAAGGGAAAATCCCTTCAAGGCCAAAAGACCTGCAAATCGCTTTCAGTTTTTCACATTCTTTCATAGGGTCCGCATAAAAAACACCCGGCCCTGCCAAATATATACGCTTAGACATTTGCATTCCCCTTCATTTTTCAATTCTAATACCTAGCCATAATACAGGAAAACAAACACTATTCTTTAGAATTCACAAAAATGTCATATTAAACTTCCATATTTCGACTATTATCAAAATATGGAAACACATGACGCAGTAGATATGTTAGCAGCCTTGGCTTATGAAGCTCGGCTCAATATCTTTAGATTTTTGGTGAAAGTTGGCCCTGAAGGGGCCTGTGCTGGCGATATTGCACAAGCTTGCGATATTACGGCCTCAACTTTATCACATCACCTAAATCAAATGCGCAATGCCGGATTGATTGATCGAAAGCGCGTTTCGCGTTCCCTCATTTACTTCGCTAATTTCGTTAACGTCTCCTCGCTCATCAAATTTTTATCTGATGAGTGTTGCGAGGGGAAACCAGAACTTTGTCTTTAAGGAATATCTAGAGATGACCATCAAAATTGCCATCAATGGATTTGGTCGCATGGGCCGATTGGTTTTACGCGCAGGCTGGAACACACCCGGCATTGAATTTGTGCATATCAATGAACCAAAGGGCGGGGCTGAATGTGCCGCCCATTTATTAGAATTTGATACCATTCACGGTACTTGGGATCACAATATTTCCTCAAGCGATAATCAAGTCGTCATTGATGGCGAAGCTTTAAGTTTTACAGAAGAAACAGGCCCCCGTGATGTGGATTGGAAAGCTTTAGGCATTGATATCTTGCTTGAATGTTCTGGTAAATATCGAACGGATGAAGCGCTCCAGCCCTTCTTTGATGCAGGGATCAAAAAGGTCTTGGTTGCCTGCCCGGTTAAAACAGACAAGGCACTGAACATCGTCTATGGCGTTAATGATCATCTCTATGACCCTGATCTGCATCACCTTGTAACAGCGGCGTCTTGTACAACAAATTGTATCGCGCCAGCGATTAAAATCATTCATGAAAATATTGGTATTGAACGCGGGTCCATCACAACCATCCATGATGTCACCAACACCCAAACAATGGTTGATTCCGCACATACCGATTTGCGCCGCGCCCGTTCTGCCCTGAATTCATTAATTCCCACGACCACAGGATCAGCAACCGCGATTACCGTGATTTACCCTGAATTAAAAGGAAAATTAAACGGTCATGCGGTGCGTGTTCCTTTATTGAATGCATCCCTCACCGATTGTGTGTTTGAATTAAAACGCAGCGTAACTGTTGAAGAAGTAAATGCGTTATTCGCACAGGCAGCTGACGGTGAATTGAAAGATATTTTGGGTTATGAAACCCGCCCACTCGTCAGTACTGATTTTGTTAATGATCCCAGATCAACCATTGTCGATGCCCCCAGTACAATGGTTGTTGATGGCACCCATTTAAAAATTTACCTCTGGTATGATAATGAATGGGGTTATGTGAATCGCATGATGGATATCACCTCAATGATTGCACGGATGATGACCTGATGAGCGATATTCGAAATTATGCATCTGTTACGGCCAGTTACTGGGGTTTCACCCTCAGTGACGGGGCTTTGCGTATGCTTGTTCTATTACATTTTCATCAATTGGGTTACAGCCCTTTGGATTTGGCTTATCTGTTTTTACTTTATGAAGCGATGGGTATCATTACCAACTTTATAGGGGGGTGGATTGGCGCATGTTACGGTTTGCGGCTCACCCTTTTTGCAGGTTTGTCCTTACAAATTATCGCCTTATGCATGTTGTCTTTTTTACAAGATGGCTGGGCGGTATCCTTTTCGGTTGCCTATGTTATGGCGAGTCAGGCCTTAAGTGGCATCGCCAAAGATTTAACAAAGATGAGTTCAAAAAGTGCTGTCAAACTTGTCACACAAGGCAATGAAGGCCGTCTCTTTAAATGGGTTGCTCTTTTAACTGGTTCAAAAAATGCCCTTAAAGGCATTGGTTTTTTGCTCGGCGGATTGATGCTCGAATATTTGGGCTTTCAAAGCTCGCTCTGGCTTATGGCGGCAAGCTTGCTCATCGTGCTTTTGATCGCGCGTATCGTGATTAAAGGGGAATTGGGAAAAGCAAAATCTAAAATCACAACGCGTGATTTATTTTCTAAATCACGCGAAATTAATATCTTATCCTTTGCACGTATTTTCTTATTTGCATCACGCGATATCTGGTTTGTGGTCGCTCTGCCGATCTTTTTTGCTTCTCATTTGGGCTGGAGTTTTGATGAAATCGGATCTTTCATGGCTCTATGGGTTATCGGTTACGGCGTTGTGCAAGCTTTTGTTCCGCGTCTCACCCGTAAAACAAAAGATGCACGTACCGGGGCAAATGCCGCCCACTTTTGGGGCTATATATTATTGCTTATGTCCGCAAGCCTCGTATCAAGTTGCCTTTATTTTCCCGATCATATCACACCTATTCTTATTATCGGTCTGTTGGCGTTTGGCGTTGTCTTTGCGATCAATTCATCCTTACATTCATATTTGATCATTGCCTATAGCGATGAAGATAAGGTGTCTTTAAGTGTTGGATTCTATTATATGGCCAATGCTGCTGGACGCTTGTTTGGCACCTTATTATCAGGGCTTATTTATCAAGCATATGGGCTTGAAGCTTGCTTGGCAGTCTCGGCAATTCTAATCTTGATTTCCGTGGTGAGCGTTGGTTTCTTAAACAAAAAACCCGCACTTATTTAATCGGAACATAGCCGCGTTTGCGCATACAATCCGTCACCATTTTTTTCTGTTTTTTACCAACTTCATATTCACGCATTTGATCCGCATAGGCATCTCGATTCCCAATATCCGTATCGGCTTGGTAGCTTGCATATCGTCCAAGATATTTGTCGGTTGCGCGTTTACACTTGTTATGATCACTCGACCATTGATTTGATGGGATTGTTCTATGTTGCCAATATTTTGGGCTGCTTGACATACACCCCGTTAGCAACCCGACTACAAACAAACTTATCATCCATTTTTTCATCATCAATTCAAACCAATCGTACTTTAAAATTAGGCAAACCTGCAACTTCACAATCCATCACATCACCCTGAATAACCGCACCAACACCAGCTGGTGTGCCTGTGAAGATAATATCTCCCGGTAACAGTTCATCATACTCATTTAGATGTTGCATGATTTCTTGCACGTTATAAATCATCTGCGACAGATCACCGTCTTGTTTTATACCCCCATTGACGCTCAGTGCAATCTTACCTTCAAGAATTTCACCCGTTTGAGCAATCGGTGTAATTTGTGAAACCGCAGCAGCGCCTGTAAAATTTTTCCCCGTATCCCACGGCATACCACTTTCTTTAGCAACCGCCTGCAGATCTCGTTTGGTAAAATCAATCCCAATGCCATAGCCAAAAATTTCACACCCCTGCCCCAAGGCCACAACCAATTCCACTTCATAATGGAAATTCGATGTTGCCCGTGGATATTGCACCGATACTTCATCTGTTCCTGAAATAAGCGAATGAGCAGATTTTGAAAAAAATTTCGGTTTTACCTTATTTGGATCCCCGCCCATTTCACGAATATGATCATCATAATTTTTGGCAACACAATGAATGCGGCGCACAGGAAATACATCTGTTGTGCCTGAAACATCTAAAGACGGCGGGGTCCAAATTGGTAGAACATAGGACATCGATCGAAACTCCAACAAAAGGGGGGATGGACAGATTGCTTGTGCAGTTATATGTTTGTATTCATAACAATTAATGTCAACTGTCATTTGAGGTTTGCGTGTCCAATACTCCATCTAAAAAGAATAATACCAATATTGGCCCTCTAAATGATTTGGTTACATATCATCTGCGACGCGCGCAAGTGACTTCTTTTAATAATTTTGCCCAAGCCATGAGCGAAGTTCAAATCACACCCGGTCAATTTGGCGTGCTTTCTTTAATTTCCAGCAACCAAGGCCTCTCACAATCCGCCGTTGCCCGCGCCTTAGGCGTTGAACGCTCCACAATGGTTGCGGTTATTGATGGTTTAGAAAAACGTGACCTTGTCATTCGACAACCATCCCCGACAGATCGTCGCTCTAACGCCTTAGTGCTGAGTGAAAAAGGTCAAAAGCTTATTGGTGATGGCACAGATATGGCCATCGGCAGTGATAAAAAAACCGTCGCCGCCTTAAATGATGAAGAAGCGATTCAACTGCTTACGCTTTTGCGCAAAATAAACCATCATTCTGGCATTTAAACTTACTTACTGATTTCATTGACCAAGCCATAAGCATAGAGGCTTGCGGGGATGGATTGTAATCGTACGTGACGATGATAACCTGTGCGGACTAAATTATGTGTCAGCAATAATGTGTCTTCTTCGCCATTGCAGTTCATGCGCACAAATTCCGTCATCACTTGTGGGCCTTCGCCAAAATCAGATAGAATTTGTTTCCAATCCATTTCAATGATTAAATTCGGTTCAGGCGCGCGCGCTTGTTGCTCATCCAGACTCGCATACCCCACAAGATCGACCTTACCACCGCGCCAACTGGCATAGGTTAAAGATGCAATGCGGCTCGGTGCGCCCAGCCATTGAGTATAAACAGCCGTTTCCACCAAACGTTCATAGACTTCATCACTGGGCATTACCGGCCCAAAAAGTGCTGCATACCAACAAGGCGAGGTGATAAAGACTTTAAAAGCGACCGCACGTTGGAAACGTTTTGCATTACGATCCACACGATGAAGGCGTCGGATCAGCCATGCAGATTCAAGAAAATCCAAATATTTGCGTAAAGTGTTTTTCGCGATTTTTGTCTCGCGCGCCAATTCTTCGATACTTACTTCTAATCCGGTATTATAAGCCAGTAATGTAAACAGCTCGGCCAGACCCTGAAGATCATTTATGCCAAAGAACGAAGCCATATCTTTATGTAGCAAACGTTCAATCAAGCCATCGCGCACGAACAAGGGAGATGGCGCACCTTGGCTTTTCGTCAAAACACTTTCAGGAAAACCGCCGTAATTAATGTAATAATTAAATTCTTTATTCAGCGCAGGCAGATTGCTTTGGTTAAATGCCAATTTATGATTGCTCGCATCGCCGCCAAATAATTCTTTCTCACGCCCGCGAAAACGCAAAAATTCAGCAAAGCTTACCGGTGGCAGAACCGCAACATCATAACCGGGGTCGTTTTCTTCAATTTCTTGCGGACTAGGCACACCTGCTGATAAAATTGCCACAAGCCGAACTTGGGGGAATTCTTGTGCGACCTTAACCAAGTCTTCTTCCCAATTGGGCATATATTGTGCTTCATCTAAGAAGGCATAGATAACTTTACCTTGTGCAGACTCGCTATTACGTTCTGCAAACAATGTAATAATTTCACGTAATCCCACACCCCAATATGTCGGCGCACCCAATGACGCCAATAATATATGACGGGGCGATGTCTCTCCTTCGATTAAATGCGCAACCATTTGGCGCACCATAACGGTCTTACCCGTTCTGCGCGGGCCAACCAATGCAACGGGGCGACCTGCTTCACCTTGTTCGATTTTTTCACAAAAGTTTTTAAAGAAAATACGTTTTGGGGGTTGGATAAATTTTTGTGGCGTATTGTCTTTTAGCGCCCACCAAGGGTTATCAAACAACAAACGGTTTTTAACCGCTTCAACCCCATATGTTTTCATAAAACCGTCCCCATGTGTGTATTTTTCAAGATGATACGCAAGCTTTTAGCCAAGAGCAAGCTATTGAGCTTAAAAAGTTATTCCTAGGAAGATCGATTATACTTAATAAGAAACTCCCCATGTTCTTGCCTCATTTCTTTGTATTTTTTGATGTTTAGCAAGATAGGAAGAATACCTAGTAGTGTAAATACGCCCAGAATCGCCCACAAAAAATTCAAGACCAATATAAAAAACATACCCGTTCCCACAAAAGTTATATTCATAAAATAGCACACTGGTATTCCTGCAATTGCAACCAAACACAGGTAGAATGAACGTTGGTGATATTTTATTTTCTCAGCAATAAAATCTTTTTCTTGTTCAATGTAAAGTAGGCGCAACGTTTCATCTTTTATTGTAATTTTCATATCTGTCCATTTCCTTTCTTTTCCTTATGTATAGAATATGAAAAGATGTGGATTAAATTATTCGATTATAAGGAAAATGAAAGTGACACAACTGCCCCCTGACCATGGCCTTATCCATAGGCTTGGCTTCTTGCTTGGTTGGATTTGTTTCGGTATCGCTTTTTTAGCCGCCGCAATGGAAAGTTCTGTCAGCACTGGATTTATAACCTCAGCCAACGACTTGTTGCTTGCTTATGTCCCCGGTAAATGGATTGCGTTTAAAATCCGTTATGCTTCTTTTCTTTTTGATATAACTGTTATGCCCCTCATGCAACTGCCCGGCTGGCTCATTGCAGGGATGCCAGCGGGTGTGCTTCTTTATACGTGCCGGCCACATCGTAATGAAGTTGACGATGATCTGATGGAATCATTAACCACCTATGATCGATTGGCCAAAATGGCTGAAGCGGAAGGTGCCGTTGATGATGCACCAACCTACGAGACCCTAGATGCATCCACATATGATGAAGAAGACCTTTATAAAGAGACACAGACATCCAAATCATATATGCAAGATTGGCAACCTGGTGAAGAAACAGAAGAACCACCTCTGCGCCCCCTTGGCCCTGAAGAAAAAATGGCCAATGCACGAGAAAACTTGCCAATTCCATTTGATAAGTTAACTTGACCTCATCTCTCTATCAATCTGGAGTCTCTCTGATGATCCGCATTCTCGGTATAGCTTTTGTATCAGCCTTTCTTACTTTCGGTCTTGTGGCCTGTGGTGAAGAAGATAAAGCTGAAAAAAATAAACCTTCTTCTGTAAAACAGGCTGAAAAAGCCACCCCTGCCCCCGTTAAGAAGAAAGACAATCTTGAAATGACACCCGGTGAAGCTGTCGATAATATGAAACGTGATGCGGGTCTTGTTGCTGACAAAGCTGTTGAAGGATTTAACGCAGCAAAAGATGCCATAACAAAAACTTTGTCAGAGTAACCCATATGGATCGCGTTTTAAAAGGTACTTTGGTTGGCTGCGTTGCCCTTTTTATGTGGTCGACTCTTGGTATATTAACAGTTTGGTCCGGCGATATTCCACCGTTTCAATTGGTTTGTGTTTCATTTTTTATCGCCTTTTTATGTGCTCTGACCAAATGGACTTATAAAAAAGAATCCGCCATCACCCATATGATGCAACCTCTTAAAGCCTGGGCTTTAGGTGTCACAGGCTTGTTTGGCTATCACTTTCTATATTTCCTTGCGCTTAAATCTGCGCCCGCACTTGAAACCAATTTGATTAATTACCTTTGGCCCTTATTGATCGTCCTATTTTCAGCCTTTTTACCTGGTGAAAGATTACGCTGGTATCATCTTTGTGGTACATTATTGGGGCTTTTTGGTACCGTACTGCTGATCACGGGTGGCAATGGTTTTAGCCTAGACCCACAATATAGCTTTGGTTATCTGGTTGCTGTTGGCGCAGGTATCACATGGGCGACCTATTCAGTACTCAACCGCTTATTAGGCGCCGTATCAACCGATGCAGTTGGTGGGTTTTGTCTTGGTGGATCAATCCTTGCTTTGGTCTGCCACCTCTTGTTTGAAGTAACTGTCTGGCCAGTGGGCCTTGAATGGTTGGTTTTGCTTGCTATGGGTTTGGGACCAGCAGGTGGTGCATTCTTTTTCTGGGATTATGGCGTCAAACAAGGCAATATTCGCGCGCTTGGTGCAGGATCTTACATGGTTCCATTGGCATCGACACTCTTGTTATTGCTTATCGGGCAAGGCAGTTTAACTTGGGCCATCATCGCTGCTTGTACCTTAATCACAGGCGGGGCAATTCTAGCCTCAGCAGATTTTTTACGCAGAAAAAAGAAGTCTCAATAGTCCAACCTCATGACGTATTTTGGATTAAATCAACGACGCCATATTGAAATATTAAGCTGATAAATAAATATATCACTCAAAAATGGCGTTGTTATTGGACAAAGCTCCCCATTAAACGATAATATCACCTTATATTAAGGCTAGACCTTATTTAAAATATAAAAGCATCTACTTCACAAGGACACGCCCGCATGGTTCCTTCGAAACCCGTCGAAATTCTTTTAGTTGAAGATGCAAAATTTTTTCGCTCAGTGATTAAAAGTCAAATCGAAAAACAACTCGGGTTTCACGTTACATGTGCAGAAACATATGCTGAGGCTTGCGATATTATTAACAAACGCGGTGAGGACTTTTTCCTTGCCCTGTTAGATTTAAATTTACCCGATGCCCCAAACGGTGAAATTATAGATTTTGTCATTGAAAAATCTATTCCTGCGGTTATTTTTTCCGGCCAGTTCGATGAAGAATTACGCGACCATTTATTACAGACAAATATCATTGATTACGTGATTAAAGATAGCCCCGCCAGTATTGAATACGTCATTTCAACGGTCAAACGTTTGTATCATAATCAATTTATTAAAGTCATCATGGTCGATGATTCAAAAACAGCCCGCTATCAAATGCGAGAACTTTTAACACGGTATAAATTTCAGGTTTATGAAGCAATCGACGGGCTTGACGCACTTAAAGTTCTGGATGAACATCCTGATACATTTCTCGTCATTACTGATTATCACATGCCAAACCTTGATGGCTTTGAACTCACAAAAAAAATTCGGACACATTATTCTAAACGAAAAATTTGCATCATCGGTGTTTCAACTTATGGCAACCATGCGCTTTCTGCCAAATTCATCAAAGTCGGCGCCAATGATTTCATCACCAAACCTTTTTTAAATGAAGAGTTCTTTTCTCGTGTCACGCAAAATATCGAAATGCTTGAACATATACATGCTTTGCAAGACTCTTTAATCACAGACTATCTGACAGGTCTTCGTAATCGCCGTTACCTATTTGAACGCGGCAACACAATGTTTAGCGAAGCAAATGAAGCTGGCACAACTTTAATTGCAGCCATGGCTGACATTGATCATTTCAAACATATCAATGACACCTATGGTCATGATGCCGGGGATGAGGCCCTTAAACATCTTTCAAAAATTCTACGCAGCCACTTCGGTGAACATGGCATTATCGCGCGGTTTGGTGGCGAAGAATTTTGTATCCTTTTGCAAAAACAAGACCTTCATAAAATTGAAGATTTGTTTGATAATTTCCGCCAAGATATTGAACAAACACCCGTGAACTACGGCAACCGTAAAATTCAAATGACAATCAGCATTGGTGCCAGTTGGGCACAGGCGGATCATTTAGAAGAATTAATCAAACGTGCTGACCTCAATCTTTATAAAGCAAAAGAAAATGGCCGAAATCAAATTATTGTAAGTCAAAGTTAAGCTTGAATTTATTTATTTGATCGGCGTACCACATGCTTTTTTATAATCTTTTAAAGTTTTACCGGGCTCATTCCTAAAGGTTTCTAATAATATTTCCATATTTGAGATGCGATCTATTCTGAAATTACGAAAATCATTTCTTTTTTCACACCAAGCAAGCAGTAACCACGATGGCCCAAAAAAGACCAATGCCAATGGTCTTACATGTCGGATTGATTTCGCCCCTTTTTCATCCGCATAGTCCAGTGCCAGCTTCTTTTTACCCCTTATCGATTTTCGAATTTCTGAAAAATCAATTGACCAAGGGATGTGCATTCTTCCCCTAAATGAAAATAAGGCTGTTTCAAATAACGCGTTTAAAGAGGCTTCTGGCAAAGCGTTTTTAATTTTATCCAGAGCACTTCTTGCCGAACGTGCCATTGTTTCATCAGTCCAATTACCCACCATAGACATGCCAAGAACAAGGCTTTCGATCTCTTCAACATCAAAGCTAAGCGGGGCCAGATGATAAGCGCTATCAAGCATATATCCAACACCAGCTTCACCCGCAATAGGCACGCCTGCCCCCATCATATCTTGAATATCACGATAAATCGTGCGCGTGCTGACCTCATATTCCTGTGCAATACGTTCTGCCGTCACAGCTTGGCGTCGGCCCCGTAAAAAGGTGATGATTTTAAAATGTCGTTCGGTGCGTTTCATGATTTTATGATTATATCTGATCTCTACTGACAGCTAGATGTCAGTAGTATGTCAGTATTGTCCGCCCAGTTCAATTTAACAAACTGGAATGAATAAACATGTTAGTCGATACAAAAACTCTCATCGTTAAAGCAAGCGCTGAAACACTTTTTAATTTTTTATCTAAAGAAGTAAATTTACCTAAATGGGCCATCCATTATTGCAAAGGCATCCGCCATGTTGATGGTGATTATATCATCACGACCCCTCACGGTGACATGTTTTTTAAAATCGATTCCGATGCAAAAACAGGAATCGTTGATTTAAAAAGCGGCCCTGAAAAAGATCAGATGATGACTTTCCCCGCCCGTGTAACGGCCTTACCAGATGGTACCAGTCTTTTCTCTATGACTTGTATTTTAATGGAAGAAATGTCTGAAGAGGAACTTGCGGCACTTCAACAAGCATTTGCTGAAGAATTCGATGCTTTAACAAAAGCAGTTGAACTCGAATAAGGCGTACATAAAAAAACGGTCTTGCCATATTTTGACAAGACCGTTTATTAACCTGCACAGTTATGCAATTTTTATGCATGTATTGCGCGTTTCCCCACAGCCATTGCCGCTTCTTTCACAGCTTCGGGTAAGCCCGGATGTCCATGACATGTCCGTGCTACATCTTCGGCGGAGCCGCCAAATTCCATAGCTTGTACGATTTCTTGGATCAAATCACCACCATGAGGGCCAATAATATGCGCACCAAGAATACGATCTGTTTTCGCATCGGCCAGAATTTTCACGAACCCTTCTGAATCACCATTTGCAAGTGCACGTCCATTGGCTTGGAAAGCAAATTTTCCTGATTTATAAGCAATGCCATCCGCTTTAAGACCTTCTTCTGTGCGTCCAACACTGGCGATTTCAGGGTGTGTGTAAACAATTCCCGGGATCACATCATAATTCACATGACCTGATTGTCCGGCCAATGTTTCTGCGATCGCAACGCCTTCTTCTTCTGCTTTATGTGCCAACATCAATCCACCGATGACATCACCAATGGCAAAAATCCCCGCCACATTTGTTTGTAGGCCATGATCTACTTTGACAAAACCACGTTCGTCCATTTCCACACCGACTTCAGCCAGACCAAGTTTGTCTGTATAGGGGCGGCGTCCAATGGCAACCAAACACGCATCTACTTTTAACTCTTCTGCATCGCCGCCTTTTGCAGGTTCCATTGTCAGTGTCACAGATGTTTTTGTTTTCTTAGCCGCTGTTACTTTGGTTTTAAGTTTGAATTGAAGGCCTTGTTTTTTCAACATCCGTTGAGATGTTTTACGGACTTCACCGTCCATGCCGGGTAAAATTTGATCCAAAAATTCAATAACAGTAACTTCTGCACCCAGACGACGCCAAACTGAGCCAAGTTCAAGACCAATGACACCACCGCCGATAACCGCCAGCTTTTTTGGTACTTTTTTCAGTTCCATCGCCCCTGTTGAAGACAACATGACTGTTTCATCAATTTCCAAGAAAGGTAATGTCGCAACATCTGATCCGGTTGCGATGACAATATTCTCACCCTTGATGATTTCAGTGCCGCCATCGTTCAAAGTCACGCTGACTTCATCAGATGCAGTTATTTTTCCTTCACCAACGATATAGGTAACTTTGTTCTTTTTCATCAAGAACTCAACACCTTGCGTTAGTTGCTTAACAACAGCGTCTTTGCGACCTATCATCGTTTCAAGATCAAGCTTAGGCGTAACCTTAATACCGTGATCAGCCATTTCATGGGCTGCCATGTCATACAGATGTGTTGATTGCAGCAATGCTTTGGCAGGAATACAACCCACATTCAAACATGTACCGCCAAGTGATCCACGTTTTTCAACGATCGCAGTTTTAAGGCCCAATTGAGCCGCACGGATTGCACAAACGTAACCACCCGGGCCACCACCAATTACAACTACATCAAAAGTGTCACTCATGACGATCAAATTCCTTTGATTTAAAATACAATAAAAAAAGCGGGAGGGACCATGTTGATCTCTCCCGCCTTATTCAATTCACTTAGGCATCTAGCAAGATGCGTTGTGGATCTTCGAGACATTCTTTCACACGGACCAAGAAGCTTACAGCCTCACGGCCATCAATGACGCGGTGATCATAAGACAACGCCAAATACATCATTGGACGCGCTTGGATCGATCCATCAGGCATAACCATGGGGCGCATTTGTGTTTTATGCATACCCAAGATACCAGATTGTGGACGATTCAAAATCGGTGCTGAAAGAAGTGATCCAAAAACACCGCCATTTGAAATGGTGAATGTACCACCCATCATTTCATCCATTGTCAATTTACCGCTACGGGCTTTTTGACCATAGCCAACGATGTCCGCTTCAATACCAGCCAATGACTTTTCATCACAGTCGCGCACAACAGGAACCACAAGCCCTGTTGGTGAACCAACTGCAATTCCGATATCATAATGGTTTTTATATACGATATCATCGCCATCGATTTCAGCATTTACAGCAGGCCATTCACGAAGTGCTGTCACACAAGCTTTTGTGAAAATACCCATGAAGCCAAGTTTGACGCCATGTTTCTTTTCAAACGTTTCTTTATATTGCTTACGCATATCCAGAACGCCTGTCATATCCACTTCATTCCAAGTGGTTAGGATGGCGGCTGTATTTTGTGCTTCTTTCAAACGAGAAGAGATGACTTTGCGAAGACGTGTCATTTTAACGCGTTCTTCACGTGGTCCTTCTGGACGCGGCGGGATCATCGCTGCGTTTGGTATTTTTGAAGCTGCAGGTGCCGCTTTTGCAGGAGCCGGAGCAGCTGCTTTAGGTGCTGTAGGAGCTGGGGCTTTATCTTTAGCAGCAGCGCCGCTTTCGATATAAGCCAGTACATCACCCTTAACGAGACGACCGTCTTTACCTGTCGCTGGGATTTTAGAAGCGTCTAATGCGTTTTCTTCAACCAACTTACGCACTGCAGGTGCTAACGGCATTGCTGTATTCGCTGCCACACTTGCAGGGGCAGAAGTTGTTGCTGTAGCAACAGGTGTCGGTGCTGATGCAGCCGTACCTGCACTTGCACCAACTGCGACACGGGCAACAACATTACCGACTTCAACATCCGTATCTTCAACAGCTAGAATTTCAATCAAAACGCCAGCAACCGGTGAAGGCAGTTCTGCTGTGACTTTATCTGTTTCAACTTCACATATTGGTTCATCTACGGCAACTTCATCGCCAACAGCTTTCAACCAATTAGAAATCGTACCTTCTGTTACCGATTCACCCATTGATGGGATCACGATATCAACGGTTTCGCCAGTACCTTTAGATGCAGCAGGTGCCACAGCCGTTGGTTCAGCTGCTGCAACAGGGGCTGATGTCGTGGCTTCGCCCGCTTCACCAACCACACAAAGAATAGCGCCGACTTCGACGTCTGTATCTTCTGCAGCTAGGATTTCAACCAAGGTACCCGCCACAGATGACGGAACTTCGACAGTAACTTTATCTGTTTCCAACTCGACCAGTGGTTCGTCCACAGCGACTGCATCGCCAATGTTTTTGAGCCACTTTGAGACAGTACCTTCAGTAACTGACTCACCCATAGTAGGGACAGTGATTTCGGTGGCCATTTGTTTCCTCACAAACTTAATAAGTTAGATTGCAGCCAATTTGGTCGGACGCGAGAACGGTTTAGCTAGATCATCTAGCTTGCACGTCAACGCATTTTCAACCAACAACTGTTGTTCAGCGACATGGACTTTATTCAAGCCCGTAGCGGGGGATGCAGAAGCACGACGACCAGAATATCCAGGATAACCGCCTTTAGTACCCAATTCTGCACAGATGTACATCAAACGAGGAGAGACGAATGACCATGCACCCATGTTCGCAGATTCTTCTTGGCACCATACGAGTTCCGCATTCGGGTATTTCGCAAGCTTTTCCTTGATGGTTTCTTTTGGCCAAGGGTAAAGCTGTTCAACACGCACAAGTGCAACATCATCAATGCCTTTTTCACGGCGCTGCGTCAGCAAGTCATAATATACTTTACCTGTACACAGAACCACGCGTTTGACATTTTTGTCAGCCGTCAAGGTATCAACTTCACCGATCACACGATGGAAAGCAGATCCTGTTGTGAAATCTTCCAGCTTGCTTTGGCATAATTTATTACGCAACAAAGATTTAGGCGTAAAGATGATCAAAGGTTTACGGAAGTTACGGCATAACTGACGACGCAACGCATGGAAATAGTTCGCAGGTGTTGTTAAATTCAACACTTGTAAATTATCTTCTGCACACATTTGCAAGAATCGTTCTGGACGTGCAGAACTATGTTCCGGACCTTGACCTTCATAACCATGTGGTAAAAGCATGGTCAAACCAGAAAGACGCAACCATTTAGACTCGCCAGAAGAAATGAATTGATCAATGATCATCTGCGCGCCATTGGCAAAATCACCAAACTGGGCTTCCCACATAACCAACGCATTTGGTTCAGCCAGT
>Ga0105358_10000268_pt1 | contig 24641 bp, 22 predicted proteins | sample GOMGulsemesocosm_5_FD_83509 | JGI IMG/M metagenome (GOLD analysis project Ga0105358, IMG submission 83509) | Methane-oxidizing microbial communities from mesocosms in the Gulf of Mexico - GOM15C Gulf of Mexico | ecosystem: Environmental > Aquatic > Marine > Cold seeps | place: Gulf of Mexico... | reverse complement strand
TTAATAGACTAAATGTACGAGATAGAAAAGGAAATTATATAGTAAAAGATGTTTTAGATTTTGCTGAAAAAAACAAAAAAGGATTTATGTCCTATACTGCAATAATGAAACCTAATGATAAAATTAAAAGCAGAGAAAAAATTTCTTACATAAAACTATTTAGTGATTGGAAGTGGGTCCTTGGGACAGGATTTTATCTTGATAGTTTAGATGAACAAATTAGTAAAGAAAAAAAGTTACTTCAAAAATCAAATAATGAATCAATACAAGAAATTATTGCTATTAGTCTTTTTATCACTGTTTTAATATTAATATTTTCTTATTTAGTTTCAAGAATATTAGAAGAAAGGTTTTTCGAATATAAACTGAGTTTAGAGAAACAAAGAAATAAATTACTTCAGGCTCAAGAACTTGCACTTGTTGGAAATTGGCAATATAATATTAAAACAAAAGAGTCATATATATCTTTAATTGTATTAAAAATGTTTGGTATTACAGAAGTAGAAAATAACATCTTTAATAAATACTTAAAAAGAGTAATTCATCCAGATGATTTAGAACATACAATGACTTCCTTTAGAAATACTCTAGAAATAGGAGAAGAATATTCTTCAATTTATAGAATATATAGACCAAATGGAGAAATAAGATGGATTAATAGTAAAGGAAGTTTAAATAGAGAAAAAGATTATATAATTGGAGTATCTCAAGATATTACAGAAATTAAGAAATTAGAAGAAGAAAAACACCAAAAAGAAGAACTATTATATCAACAAAGTAAGATGGCTGCAATGGGAGAAATGATTGGAAATATTGCGCATCAATGGAGACAACCGTTATCTACAATTTCAACAGCATCAACAGGAGTCAAATTACAAAAAGAGATGAATTGTCTATCTGATAGTCAGTTGAATACTGCATTAGATGCTATTAACAATTCTGCCCAATATCTCTCTCAAACTATAGATGACTTTAGAGGCTTTTTAAATCCAAATAATTATCAAAATGAATTTAATATTTCAGATATTTTAAATAAGTCATTTAAATTAGTGGATGCTCAATTTACTGCAAAGAATATTGAAATAATAAAGAATATTAAGAGTTACGAATTGTTGACAATTGAAAATGAACTTATTCAAGTATTGATAAATATACTTAATAATGCAAGAGATATACTAATTACAAAAGAGAAACAAAGAAGATTAATTTTTATAAATGCGTATAAAGAAGATAATATTTCATATGTAGAAATAATTGATAATGCTGGTGGAATAAAAGATAATATAATAGATAGAGTATTTGAACCATATTTTACCACTAAACATCAATCTAATGGTACTGGAATTGGATTATATATGAGTCATGATATTATTAAAAATCATTTAAATGGGAGTCTAATTGTTTGTAATGAAGATTATATATATGAAGGTATTGAATATATAGGTGCTAAATTTACTATTAAAATTAGTAGTATATAATGGATTCTTGATTAAATATTAGAAGTTTCTCCCAGTAGGAACACAAACCCTAAAATTATATTTGTGATACTATCTTCTTAAATTTTCTCTTATTATATTTAATTTTTATTATCTTATATTGCTATTGAGTTTATCCTGTGATATAATTTTATTATGAAAAAAGATACTAAACATATACGAGCAGATATCGTAAATAAATCTCTTAACTACATTTATAAGTATATTGATACTCATATTACTTTGGATGAATTAGCAAAATTAAATAGTGTAAGTAAATACCATTTTCTTAGAATATTCAAAGAAGAAGTTGGTGAAAATTTATTTGAAAGAATTACTGCTATAAGATTACAAAAAGCGGCTAATTTACTTATTACAAATACGTACTCTACTATTAGTGAAATAAGTCAATTATGCGGATATTCTTCTCATACTTCATTTATCAAAGCTTTTAAGAAACGTTTTATTTATACTCCATCTTCGTGGAGAAAAGGTTCATATAAAAACTTTTCAAAGGATTTCTTAAACTTAGAAGATAATTTTTATAAAATATTTGAAGATATAAAACCGAGTATAAAAGTAGTTCCTAAAAGAACTTGTGTATATATAAGACATAAAGGATATGCGAAATCTAAACTAAGTGAAACATGGGAAAGATTACTCGCTTATGCGTATGAAAATGATATACTTGAGAATACACAAGTGGGCATTTATCATGATAATCCAGTAATAACTGATACTAAAGATTGTAATTATATTGCAGCAATTGAAGTAGATAATGATTTTAAACCAAGAAATTCTATAAGTAAGTTTGAGGTATTCGAATCTTTATGTGCAGTATTTTATTATGAAGGTGTTTATGGTGATATTGCAAAACTTATGACATACATATATCATTATTGGATGCCAAAAAGTGGATATGAAGCAAAAACTTTACCCGCTTTTGCTATATATCATCAAAATCATTATTTAGAAGGGAATAATAATTTTAATTTAGAATTTTATGTACCTATTCGAGTAGTTTAATCATTTGTAGTTACTGTTTATACTTCAAGTTTAACACCTAATTTTTTAAATTTGTATAGAATTTCGAATAGACATTAACTGGTCTTAATTTTCTAATTCAAAAGATTTATCTTACATTATGAAGATAAATATTAAAAATGAATCAAGTTGAAAATAATTTTTTGATATAATAGATAAATTTTAATAAGGTATTATATGAGCGATAGATTACATGAAATAATTGCAGAAATTAGTGTATTACATAAAGAATTAATTGAAAATAGAAAAATTGAAGATGCAAATGAGGTTTTTGATTATATTGAAGATTTAGATATGGATGTTAAAGATCATTATTTAAATTTATTATTACAATATTATTTTCAAAAAAATGATTTAAAGAATTTACAAGAGTTACTTTTAGTTGGTGCAAAATTTGATATGAGATTTTCAGATATTAAAAGTGCATTTTTAAGTATTAAAACTAGTGGCGAAAATGTTATTGAGTTTATGGAAGAATCAGTGGTTTTTTTAAAAGATACTGATTTAGAGGATAATTTAAATCAAATGTATTTATATTATATAGAAAATGAGTCATTACAAGTAGATTTAGAAGAAGCATTAGAACTAATTAAAAGAAATAGATATGTATGTGCTCATTGTTATAAAAATGAGGAAAAATGCTATTCAAAACTTTTTTTAAATGAAAACTTATTAGAGAGTTTAAAGCGAGATTTACCGTATTTATTATCTTAATAAATATTTTGGAATGAGTTATAGATTCTTTTATTTATAAATTAATGTTGATGAAATAGGAAATTAAAAAATATTTCCGATTTCATCATTTAAATAAGCATCAATCTTTTTTATAAATTCATCAAAACTCTTTGTTCCTTGTTTATTAAAAATAACAATTTCTTCTCCGAAATCATCTTGAATAAAATGTTCTTCTTTTAATATTTTTTTATATAATTCTTGTAATTCATCATCACTTTCTTGCTTATTGAATAAGAACCAATTAACAGTATCTTCCTCAATTCTTACTAATCCATAAGTCTTTCTCTCATCAATATAATCTTGTATTGTTCCATTTTCAAATTGTGCACCAACAACTAAATCATTTTCATTTAAAATCATTTCCATTTTATACCTTTTATTAAAAAGGAATTATAATCAAAGCTTGGTTATTTCTTGATTAGTTATTCATAACTTATTGCCTATATTTTATTAATGATTTGATACAATCTAAAAGAATTTACTTTAAGGTTAATATTATTAAAAAGTTTAGAAAAGTTCATATAGAAATTACAAATATATGTAACTTAAAATGTACATTTTGTCCTCCAAAAACAAAGCCAAATGGAATTATGTCTTTAAAAGATTTTGATGATATAAATATGCAGTTAAAACCTTTTACAAAAGAATTAGCTTATCATATTGTGGGTGATCCTTTGGTATTGTCAAATTTAAATGAATATTTAAATATTAGTTTAAAACATGATTTAAAGGTGAATATTACAACAACTGCTAGTAATATTTCTTCAAAAGATTATAATGCTTTAATGAACAAAACTATAAAACAAATAAACTTTTCAATAAATTCATATAATGCAAACTCTCATAAAAAATCTTTAGATGAGTATTTAAATCCTATTTTAGATTTTGTAAAATATGCGCAAGAAAATTTACATGAGTATTTTATAAACTTTAGAATATGGAATTTAGATGAAAGCAAAAGTGCAAGAGATTTTAATACTCAAGTATTCAAAAAAATAAATGATTGTTTTAATACAGATATTAATATTGATGATGTGTATGATCAAAGACCAAAAAACATAAGAATAGCTAAAAAGTTGTTTTTTAATTTTGATGAATATTTTAACTGGCCAAGTTTAAAAAATGACTTTGTCTCTGATAAAGGGTTTTGTTATGGATTGGATTCTCATTTTGGTATTTTAACATCAGGAGATGTAGTTCCATGTTGTTTAGATCAAAATGCATGTATCAATCTTGGAAATACAAATGATTCACAATTATCAGATATTTTAAATTCAAATAGAGTCAAAACTATACAAAATAGTTTTAAACAAGGGGAAGTAGTAGAAGAACTTTGCCAAAAGTGTGAATATAGAACTAGATTTGATAAAGAAGAAAAGGATTAAATTTGACTGAAACAGATATTTTCTCAAAGAGTATAAAAGATTTTTTAACACCTCAGATGTTGAAGCTTTCATTAATTCCTTTGATAGTAACAATGATTCTTTTATATATACTATTTTTTACTGCGGCTGATTTTGGAATCACATCATTACAAGAAATTGCACAAGCATCTCAAAATGGAGAAGAAATAGTTATTGATGAGAGTGCACCATTTTATTTTGTATGGACTACCTATTTAATAGTATTTTTATTTAAATACTCATTTACTTCATACATTGCGGGATTCTTGTTATATACAGTTGGAACAATTATTGTATTGAAAATATCTGTAATTTTAACAATTGTCGTAATTGGTTTTTTAACACCAGTTATTTTAAGTAAAATACATAAAAGGCACTATTCTCATTTAACACTACATGGACATGGAACACTGATATCTCCTTTATGGGTATTGTTAAAAAGTTCATTAATGATGATATTGTTATTTATCCTATTTATTCCATTATATTTTATTCCATTGTTAAATATAATTGCTTTCTCTTTACCTTTTTATTACTTTTTTCATAAGCTATTAAATTATGATGTTTCATCAACAATTTTAAGTGAAGAAGAGTTTGCAGTTATATATGAAAAAGAATCGAATAAAGTAAGACTTAGAACACTACTTCTATATTTTATTTCTATGATTCCTTTTATAACACTATTTACTGCAGTTTTTTATATTATATATTTAGGACATGGTTATTTTATAAAATTAGAAGAGATGTATAAATTAGATATTCCTGATTCTAAAATAGATGATGATATTGAAGAGAATGAGATAAAAGAATTAGAGGTGAAAACAAATAAGTAACCCTTAGATTCTTTACTTATTTAGTATTCATTCTTTGCTCTTAAAATAGCTTTTGCTGCATTTATCTTTCCATAAGCTCTTTGAGTATTAAAGGTACTATTTGTTCCATCTCCTACTAAATCTATATAAGATACTGTATCACTATTTATTTTATCTGCTGTTTCTATTAATATAGTTCTAATTTCATCAGGTGTTAAATCTGGATTAACGCCTAACATTAATGCAATTACACCTGATGTAATAGGTGTAGAAAAAGATGTTCCATGTATAAAAGAATAGTTTAGATTATCTATATCTAATCCATAGATTACTGCATATGTATCTACATTGGGAACAAAAGCACTTAATACTCCAATAATTCCACCACCTGGTGCTATGATATCCATTTGGCTTCCATAGTTTGAAAAAGATGATCTATCATTTGCTGAATTTGTTGAACCAACCCCAATAACTGTTTCAAGTTCAGAATCATCGATTTCAGAAGGATCATCTAAATCTACATTATCATTACCTGCAGCAAAGACTATGTTAATTCCCTCAGCTTTTAATTCAGTAATTTTAGCACTAACAGCAGCTGATGGACCACCTGGTGTCCCCCAGCTACAATTGATTACTTTAGCTCCCATTAACTTTGCATATTCAAATGCAGCTGTTGTTTTAGTATCACTTATTAATGATTGTTTTATTAAAATTATTTGAGCATCAGGGGCAGCTCCAATTAGACCTTTTGAGTTTGAAGCGGCAGCTACAAAATTTGTAACTGCAGTTCCATGGGAAGACTCATTATTAATTGGAGATACATCTTGATTTAAAATATTATTACAGTGGGCTGATATATCTGCGTTTGATGTTGTACCAGTGTAATTGTTAAAATTACACTGTGCAATAATATTTTCTTTAAAATCTTCATGATTAACATTAAAATTATCATCTATTATTGCGACTTTCACGGCTTGATCTATTAGTGGTTCAACTTTATATACCCCTGTTGATAAATCCCATGCGCCAATCATATTTATATGTGAATCAGGATCAATATTATAGTTTATACTAAAATCATTTCCTTTTTCTGAAAAATGCCATGCATATTGTGTATATGGTTCATTATCAAATAGAGTTGGGTCTGATGTATCTACAAAAGAAGTTTCTGTAGTATCAGAACTTCCTCCTCCACCACCACAAGCAGTTAGGAAAATAGTAAAAATAATTAATAAAAGATATTTAATCTTAATTTTACTAATCATCTGTAAACTCTTTCTTTAATAAAATTAGGATGTGCAACTTTAATTGAATCAAGTTCTTTTATTTTTTGAGAAAATTCAAAGATATCTTGATCTGAGTTTAATTTAATATGATAAAAATATTTAGAGATTTTGTAGAAATTTGTGATACCTAATATTACAAAATCATCTTCACAGTTTTTGTCTTTTTTACATTGGGCAATTATTTCATTTTTAAATTTTACTATTTTATCATCTCTTGTTTTATATTCTTTTATTTCTTTATCATCTGTACTTAAATTCTTAGTTTGTGTTTTTAATATTTCATCAACATAAACTTTTTTTCCAAATTCATAATAATATTTTTCTGCAAAAAGTAGATTTGTTAATAATAAAAAAAATAATTGATATTTCATAACTAGCCTTTATTCTCTTATTAGCCTATATCCTGTTTCTTGGATATTTTTTAAAGATTTTTCAGGTAGTTTTTTTCTAAAGTTTTTTATAAATAATCTCATTGCATTAGGTGTCATTACTGAATCTTCATCCCAAATAAGACTTTCCATCTCGTCATAAGTTATTATTCTATTTTTAGTTATTAATTGCTTTAAAAAAAGAGCTTCCTTCTTTGTTAAATCAAACTCTTCTTGATTATTATAAATTATTGATTTACTAAAATCAAATAGCCATTTTTCATTAAGATTGTAGATTTTATTTTCATCATGACTTTTTATGAAGGCTTCAAGTGCATCTATTAGTTTGTCCTGTGTAATTGGCTTTACTATATATTTGATTAGGTGTAATTCTGTAGCTTGTAGGATATAGTCTAAATCAGTATGAGCAGAAGTTATTATAATTCTAGTTTTTGAATCAGATTCTCTAACTCTTTTAATTAAATCAAGTCCATTTTCAGTACCCATTTGTATATCAGTAATTATTAAATCAGGTTTATTTTGTATATATTTTAAATATCCTTCACTTGCATTTCTTGCCGTATACGTTTCTTTAAAATAATGAGCTAATATTTCTTTTATATTTTCTCTTATACCATCTTCATCTTCTATATATAAGACTCTAAATGCATTAAGTTTGTTAATTAAAGTTTCTTGCATGTACTAAAAATCCTTGTTATAAAATTTATGTTATCATAACATAACTAAGGTTAACAAGGAAAAGCTTGAAGTTAATAACTGAGAAGAATTTATCAAAAATTATAATCTATATATTTATTATAATTATGTCATCAATGATTTTTATGATTACTTATTTTTATGTGAAAAATACATATGAAGACTTTGAAACTGAAATGAAATTTTTTAAAGAAGAGTATTATGAAATAAAGAAAAAAACACTAAAAAAAGAGGTAGATACCCTTCTTGATATTTTCAATTATAATATAACCAAATCAGATATAAATAATGAAGAACAAAAAAACGAAGCTATTCGATTACTTAATAATATACGATTTGAAAGAAATAAAAGTAATTATTTCTTTGTATATGAAATTAAGAATATACAAGGAGGAGATGATTTTGCAAAACTTCTTGTAAATCCTAATAGACCAGATATTGTTGGAAGTTTAATTTCAACAGAGTATAAAGATGATAATGGAATAAAATTTAGAGAAAAATTCTTAAAAGATATTAGAGAAAAAAAAGAATCATATACTCAATACACATATAAAAAACCAGGAACAAAAGAAGTAAAGAAAAAGTTATCGTATTTTAAATATTATGAAAACTGGAATTGGGTTTTAGCTGTTGGTTTATATACTGATGATGTAGAGAAAGAGATTTCTTTAAAAAGAGAACATATAGAATCTCGTATTAGAAAGCAAATAGGGCAAAATGTAGTTTTATTTATTATGTTTTTATCTCTAGCAATTTTAATATCAATTGTTGTTTCTCAAAAAATTGATGAAGTATTAAAAACATATGAGAATAAAGTAAAAGCAAAAACTCAAGAATTAGAAAACTTAAATACAACCTTGGAAAATAAAGTTAAAGAAGAGCTTGAAAAGAATAGAGAGAAAGAACAACTTTTAGTCCAAAAGTCAAAGTTTATTGCCCTTGGAGAAATGATATCCAATATTGCACATCAATGGAGACAACCTTTATCTGAGATATCATCAATTTTAATGTACATAAAATTTAAACATAGTATTAATAAACTTGATGATAAAACAATGCAAGTTAAAGCAGAAGAAGCTAATAAGGTTCTAGATTATATGTCTCATACAATCGATGATTTTAGGAATTTCTTTATGCCTAAAAAAGAAAAAGAAGAATTTTATTTATATAAAGTTCTTGATTCTGTAATGAGAATTGTTTCAAGTTCTTTAAAGAGTAATAAGATTAATGTTGAAATAAATATTGATAAAAATATTAAACTTACTACATATTTAAATGAATATGAACAAGTAATATTAAATATATTAAAAAATGCAAAAGATGCATTAATTGAGAAAAATATTAAAAATCCTAATATAAAAATAACTGCATATGAAGAATCTGAATATGTAGTATTATTTATTGAAGATAATGCAGGTGGTATTACTGTTGAACCTAAAGGAAAAATATATGAACCATATTTCACTACAAAAGATGGTAGTAATGGAACAGGAATTGGTTTATATATGTCGAAAATCATTATAGATAAGAATATGAAAGGTAAATTAAGAGTTAGAAATACAAGACATGGTGCAAAATTCGGCATACATGTACCTAAAAATAATTAAATATTTATATTGTAATTAAAATGAAATATTATTTGTATTTAATTATTTAAAAAGATTTAGAGATGAAATGGATTAAAGATAGACCAATTGCACATAGAGGATTACATAAAGGTTTTGAAGTACCTGAAAACTTTGTTAGTGCATTTAAATAGTAACTATACTATAGAGCTTGATGTACGATTTACAAAAGATGAAAAAGTAATTGCTTTTCATGATAAAAGTCTAATTAGAGTATGTTCAGATAGAAGAAAAATAAGAGATCAAAATTAAGAATCATTCAGATTTCACTTGATTATAAGTTATTAAATATATTAATACCTGTATTTTGTAGGAAATCAAATATACTTATAATTTCCTGGAGAGTTGATAGTAAAAAGAAAAGAAGAAAAGCAATTATATTTGTGGATAATATAATTTTTGAGAATATAAAGCCTAAAAAGATTTAGTCTTTTTTATTCTCATCTTTAAATCTTTTTTCTAGTTTAGAAGTAAAAAAAGCTAGCATAATTACTACTAAAGCGACTATTGTAAAGCCAATTAGTTCAGATTGAAAATCGTTCATCTAAAACGGTATCACTGCATCAATTATTTCACCAGTGCCAGAGATACTGTCTCCTACAACATCTGGTGTTACTGTATTTACAACAGCTCCTACAACTTTAAATGGTGCTGATACAACTGTTCCTACAATACAAGCTTGAATAGATATAGCTATAAAACAAATAAATACTATTTGTAATAGTCTTGTTTTCATTTATTACCTTGAATTTTTTTGTAAGTATATCAAAAAATTACCAATAGTACTAAAACAATATAATAGTTTGATATTTTATAAAATGATAACCATTATTAATATTAAGTAGTATTTAAGATATATATTACTAAAATGCCACAAATCATTTATGATAATAATTATTAATATAGGAATTGAAATGTTAAATATGAAATTAATCACAGTATCAGTGGGATTATCTGCTACCTTAGCTTTCTCAGGTTGTATTAAAACTTCTGAAAATATGGAAACAACAAAAAAAATGGAAATGATGAAAACATCACCAATTTTAGAGTCATATGCAAAAATTGCACAAACAAATTATAATGATGCTTTAAATGCAGCTATAACATTACAGATGGAAATTGAAAAATTTGCTTCTAATCCAACAGAAGCAAGATTTTCAAATGCAAAAAAAGCTTGGTTATTCTCAAGAGAATCATATGGTCAAACTGAAATATTTAGATTAGCAAATGGTCCAATTGATGCTGAAGAAGGTTGGGTTGCAGATACTTATGGTTCATTAGAAGGACAACTAAATGCTTGGCCTCTAGATGAAAATATGATTGATTATACTATTGATGCCAATGGGGCAAAAACTTCAGGAAATATCATTGATACAATTGGTTCGTTTAATCCCGGTGGAGAAGATTCAAGAGCTGTAAATATTTCAACAATTACTGTTGATGGAATAACAGCATTAAATGAAAATGGTGGAGATGCAAATGTAGCTACAGGATATCATTCAATTGAGTTCTTATTATGGGGACAAGATCAAGATTATTCTAACTTTGTAAAAGATTCTGTAACAAATGGTGCTAAAACAGCAGGTCAAAGACCATTAAGTGATTTTACAACAAATATAAATGCTCCTAGAAGAATTGCATTTTTAAAAGCAGCATCTTCAAAGATTGTTACTGATTTAGAATTAGTTTCAAGTGCTTGGACTGAAAATGGCTTATATAAAAATGCATTCTTAGGAAAACTAACTGGAAAAAATGTAGATAAAAATATTGATTCTAAAGATGCTTTAAAACAAGTTATTTCTGGAATGGGTGTATTTATTAAATCAGAACTTGCAAACGAAAGAATTGCAGTGGCAGTATTAACTCCAAGTGAAGAAGATGAACATTCTTGTTTTTCTGATAATACACATAGAGATATTACAACTAATTACTTAGGTTTTAGAAATGCATTAACATCAACTTATATGGGAAAATCATATGGTGTTTCTATGTTAGATGCTGTATCAATGGAAGATAAAAAAAGAATCCTTTCTCTAATGAAGTCTATTGAAACTAAAATTGCAAGTGTAAATAAAGTTGCAATGACTAGTGAACACTTTGATTATCAAATTCAACCAGAAAATCCTCAAGCTAAAGTTATTGTAAAACTTAAAAATGAGATGAGAAAACTTGGTGATGAAATGGTAAATGTTGCAAATGCAAATGGGATTTCTTTAACAAGAGAAGATGTAACAGACGCTGATGAAACAAAAATCTAATTCTCTAAGAACAACGATTTTAAATAAAGCCCTTGTAGCTATTTTAGCTACGGGGCTTTTTGTCGTTAATAGTATAGCTTCTGATATATCATATAAAAAAGATAAATCACTTCTTTTAAAACCTATTAAAGGCTTAAGTGATGAACAGTATGATAAGTTTATATTAGGAAGAAGTTTCTTTACTATCCCTTGGGTTGAAGCACCAAGTGCAACAACTGCAAGAGATGGATTAGGTCCTTTATTTAATGCTAATACTTGTGCTTCATGTCACCCTTCAAATGGAAGAGGAAACCTTTATAATAAAAAGATGCAGTTCTCAAGAAGTTTAATTTCTAAGCTATCTATTAAATCTAATAATTCAAAAGAACATAAAGAAATTTTAAAAACTAGTCCTTTAATTATTGAACCTACATATGGAGGACAAGTTGGTATAAATGGAATCCATGGGGTTAAATTTGAAGCAAAGCCCGATATTAAGTTTGAAGAAATAAAAGTTAAGTTTCCAGATGGAGAAATAGATACACTTTTAAAACCTATATATGCTTTAAAAGATTTACAATATGGAGAACTTTACAAAGATACTATTATGACTTTTAGGCTTGCTCCTAGTTTAAATGGATTAGGTCTTATTGAAGATATATCAAATGAAGATATCTTAAAAAATGTTGATGAGTTTGATAAAAATAATGATGGTATCTCAGGTCGTGCAAACTATGGCTATTCTCCAATTACAAAGAAAGTGGAATTAGGAAAATATAGTTGGAAGGCAAGTAATACTTCTTTAAAACATCAAAGTGCAGATGCTGCAATAAATGATATGGGATTAACTACTTCAATCTTTCCAAATGATAAATGTACAAAGGCTCAAAAAGCCTGTAATGAAGCTCCAAAATCAAAAGATAAAATAGACCTTCCTAATTTAAGATTAGATGCTATGACTTTTTATATCAAAAATAGAAAAACTTATAGTGCTAAAGAAACGAAAAATTATAAAGAAGGTTTAGAAATATTTAAATCATTAGCTTGTGTAAAGTGTCATATAGGTTCTTTTACTACAAAATCTGGAATTGAAATATCGCCATTTACAGATATGTTACTTCATGATATGGGAGAAGGTTTAGCTGATGGTAGAAGTGAATTTAAAGCTAATGGAAATGAATGGAGAACGCCACCTTTATGGGGATTATCTCTTCATGAAAAAATAAATAAAAAAAGCCCACGACTTTTACATGACGGACGTGCAAGAGATTTTCAAGAAGCCATACTTTGGCATGATGGTGAAGCTAAAGGTGTAAAAGAAAATTATATGAATCTTGATAAACAATCAAGAGAACAACTAATAAGATTTTTAAAAGAGGTATAACAAATGAAAGTAATTCAAAAGCTATTAATAGTAGTACTATTATCTGTATTGTCAATAGGTACAAATGCAAATGATGAAAAAGAAAATAAAGAGATATTAAATAATTTATATGAGAAAGTAATTATTGCTAATGTAAAAACTACTTTAAGTGATATAAACAATTTGAAGATATCAATAGAAAAAAAAGATGAAGAGAAATCAAAAGAACTTTTCTCTTCTTTTGTAAACTCATGGAAAAGTGTAGAAACCTTTTATGTTTTAGGAGATATAAATGAAGACTTTATTGATACTCCAAGATATATAGATATTTTCCATAATGGAAATGAAGATATAACAAAACAACTTGATCGTGCAATAAAAAGTAAAGATGAAGTGAGAATTGTATTATTTAAAAATTCATTAAAATCTATTAATGCTTTAGAGTATGTATTGTTTTCAAAAGATATTAAAGATAGAAGAGTAAATGTAATTGCTCTAACTATTTTAAATAAACTTGCTTTACATATAACAGATATAAAAGCTGAGTATGTTTTACAAAAAGAAAACTTTTTAAAAAACTTAAAAAAAGCAAATGCAGTAACAATCAATGTAATCATTCAAAACACTTATAAATTAAAAGAGTGGAGAGTTGGAGAGATTGCAGGATTTACTAAAAAATATGAAGATAAGCCTGATAATAAAAGAGCTGAATATTTTTTAAGTAAAAATTCTGCAAATGCAATTGAATCTGTTTTAAATACATATAAAAATGTATTAGATAATGATTCTTACGAAGATTATGGTGACTATTTAATAAAACTTACTGATGGCAAAGAGATGAAAAAATTAAGAATTGCACTTAACAAATCTTTATTATTAGTAAAAGAAATCAAAAGTGATGATTTTTCAAATTCAAAAAAATTATATGAAAATATAAATACTATTCACGTAGTACTTTTTGTAGAAATGCTTGAAGAGTTATCAATCAATGCAAAAATATTAGATGCAGACGGCGACTAATATTGGATAGTTTTTTCAACACTTTGATTACGGAGTATTTAATAAACCCAGATAAGAGAACTTACTGGGTTTATATACTCTCATCAATTGTAATTGCTTTTGTTTTTCTATATTCTAATAAAATACAAAGAAGAGTAAATTTTAATTCAAAACTTTGGCTACATCCAAGTGCAAAGTTAGATTATTATTACTTTATACTTTCGTACTTTATTAAAGTTATGATGATTATTCCAATAGTAATTAGTGCAAAAACTATTGCTTTTTTTATAAATAAAAATCTTTATTATGAGTTAGGTTTTAATCAAATAGAAGGTTTTTCTTATGAAAATACACTTGTACTATATACAATTACACTATTTATTGTAAGTGATTTTACTAGATATTGGCTACATAGATTTTTACATGTTATACCATTTTTATGGGAATTTCACAAAGTTCATCATAGTGCTAAAGTTTTAAATCCTTTAACATTTTACAGGGTTCATCCTGTTGAAAATATTCTATTTGGATTCAGATATTCACTTAGTATTGGTTTTGTTACTGGAATATTTATTTATTTCTTTGGTTCTAAGATTGGACTTGTTGAGGTTTTTGGAGCTAATATCTTTATTTTTATTTTCTCTCTTTTAGGTTCAAATTTAAGACATTCACATATTCCACTAAGTTATTTTAAAGCCTTAGAAAAGTGGTTTATCTCACCAAAACAACATCAAATTCATCATAGTAAGAAATATTTCAATAAAAACTATGGTGGTTATCTTAGCGTTTGGGATAGACTTTTTGGAACTTTAAAATTATCAGAGGAAGTAAAGGTTTTAAAATTTGGACTTAAAAAAGAACAAATGAAAAATTATCAATCACTTAGTAATATATTGCTTTACCCATTTATAAACATTTTAAAAAGGAAACAATAAAATGAAATATTTAAATTTACTTGCCATAATTACTAGTGCCTTACTCTTAGGTGCATGTACAAATCCAACACTTGAGCCAGAAGAAATGGCAGAAAAAACAAAAATGAAAGAGGCTCTAGGACAAGTTTTATTTTTTGATAAAAACTTATCTAACAATAGAACTCAGTCTTGTTCAACTTGTCATAATCCAGAAGCTGGGTTTGTAGATGATAGAGATAATGGCGTAGGTTCAATGGCATCACTTGGTGATAATGGACATTCAATTGGTGATAGACAAGCTCCAAATGCCGCTTATGCAATGTTTAGTCCAAAGTTTCACTACGATAAAAAGAAAAAACGTTATATTGGTGGACAATTCTGGGATGGTAGAGAATCTACACTAGCTGGACAAGCGGGAGGACCTCCTACAAATCCTGATGAAATGGGTATGATATCTAAAGGAACAACAGTTGAAAGATTAAAAGAAAATTTATATTACAAAGAGAGTTTTAAAAGTATTTATGGGGAAGATATCTTTTCTACACCAATCAAAGCATACTCTGCAATGGCAGATTCAATAGAGAAATTTGAGATGACAAAAGAGTTTGCTCCTTTTGATTCGAAATATGATAGATTTTTAAAAGGTGAGTATGACTTAACACCTTTAGAAGATTTAGGAAGAACACTTTTCTTCTCAAATAACAATAACTCTTGTGCAACTTGTCATGTTCTAAAAGGTGAAGATCAACTTGGTGAAACATTTACAAACTATGAATTCCATAATATTGGAACACCAATAAATCATGAACTTAGAGCTAAAAATGGCGTAACTACAATCGATAATGGACTTTTAAATAATCCAGCAGTAAGTGATGAAAGAGAAAAAGGAAAATACAAAGTTCCAACTTTAAGAAATGTAGCTATAACTGCACCGTATATGCATAATGGAGTATTTAAAGAGTTAAAAACAGTTGTAGAGTTTTATGATAAATACAATAATAAGAAAAGAGTTTTAAATCCTGAAACAAATAAACCTTGGGACGAGCCTGAAGTTAAAGAAACAATATCTCTTGATGAATTAAAATCTAAAAAACAAAATGATAGAAAAGTCGATTCTTTAGTTGCTTTTATGAAGTTACTAACAGATAAAAGATATGAACATCTTTTAGAAGATAAATAAAAAAAGGGGAAAGTTAAACTTGAGAGTGTAAAATAAACTGTGTAAACCCACCAGTTTCGTTTTAATTACTTCTCATATTTTGCCATAATTTCACTAAAAAATATACTCAGTTGAGGAGGAGCTACCCCTTGAGGGTATAAATTTCGAACCAGTTTCTAATACTTGACATATTCCATTTATTTTGTTGTTCTTGTGTGGCAAGATACATTACTTTAAATGCTGAATCTTCTGTAGGAAAAGAACCTTTAGATTTTGTTTTTCTTTTGATTGTTGCATTTAGTGATTCGATGGGATTTGTAGTATAAATTAATTTTCTAACAGCATCTGGATACTTGAAGAAAGTTGAAAGTTCTGAGCAATGGTTAGTCCAAGAAACAGTAATATTAGGATATTTTTTACCCCAAATATCATTAAATTCTGTAAGTGATAATTGTGCATCTTCTTCAGAATATGCAGTATAAACAGATTTCAGATCTTTAGCAACAGCTTTTCTATCTTTCCATGATACAAACTTTAGAGAGCTTCTAATTTGATGTACAATACATCTTTGAATCTCTGATTTAGGATAAACTGCACTAATTGCTTCACTAAATCCATTTAGACCATCTATAGCGAATATTAGAACATCTTCTACACCTCTTTTTTTTATATCATTGAGTACTGTAAGCCAATACTTACTAGTTTCATTTTCCCCTATCCAAATACCAATAATTTCCTTCTTCCCTTCTAATGTAACTCCTAGCATGATGTAAGCAGCTATATTTTTAACAACTCTATCTACTCTTATTTTTAATATGGTAGCATCCATAAAAATGATTGGATATATTTTATCTAAGGGTCTTATTTGCCACTCTTTTGCTTTTTCAATTACTTTCTCTGTGATATTTGATATTGTTTGAGTTGATAATTCATATCCATATAAATCATCAAGGTGTAGTTGTATATCTCGCACACTCATACCTTTGGTATAAAGTGATATTATTAAATCCTCACTACCATTTAAAAGTATCTCTCTTTTTTTAACCAACTGTGGTTCAAAGCTTGATTCTCTATCTCGGGGAATAGAAACATCAATATTCCCATATTTAGATTTTATTGTTTTATCATTGTATCCATTACGATAGTTACTATTGTCAGATTCGTCATTTTTGTCGTAACCAAGATGTGAGGTTAGTTCTTCTTGTGATGCAGTTTGAATTACTTCTTTTAGTATATTCTTAAATTCATTTGTAATGTCATCAAGCCCTGTAAATGTTCCATTTGCTATTTGTTTTTTTAATTCTTCGTGATTGATTAAACTCATGTGTAAATCCTATGATATTTTCATATCTGATAGTTTATCAGATATTCATTTTTTTAGGTTTACACAGTTAGTTTTGCAGTCTCGTAAACTTTCCCCTTTTTACTGAAATATTTAGATTCGAAATTTTAGTTTTATATTTTATTTTTACTATTAAAAAGAGTATGCTAAAGTTGCTGTAACTTTATTATAGTCATTATCACTATTTTGTGCATCAACATCTACAAAAAGTAAACCTGTTGATAAGTTATCTGTAATACTGTAATCAGCAGTAATATTTAATTCTTTTTCTTTGTCTTGTGCATATTTTGTTTGTCCATAAATTGAACCTAATTCAATTCCTGCAACCTTATAACTTAATGCTAAATAAGTAGTGTCCGCATCAGCTACATATACTTGATTACCATCTTCAAGAGGATTAATATTATCTCCCATTGTATCCATGCTTCCTATTGCTCCATCTTTATCAGTTGCAATATATCCAGCATTTAAACCTAAACCAGAAATAGAAGTTCTAGCTTCTAAGTGTATAATTTGGCCATCATCTGCAATAGTATCTTCACTAGTTTGAGCAATATGTCCTGTTACACCGAATGCATCTGTATCAAAGTCAGCTTCAATACCATACCAGCTTGCTACATCTTCAGCTTTATAATAATATGGATTTAGAACTAATCCATTGATTCCTTCGTATTTTACGTCTAATACATATGCCCCTTTATCATCATTTATCTTTTCAAATGATTCTAATTCTGCATCAGCATCAGCTGTAGCAATTCTTTTTGTATATCCTAAAGTTATTGCTGTATTAGGAATTGCCGTTACACCTAATACTGCTGCTTCATAGAAGTCTCCCATCCATTCTAAGTCAACCTCTTGTCTACCAATTGTAAGGTTAGCTGAACCATTTGCATATGAGATATTTGCTGTGTGAACTAATGCTTTAGTATCTCCCCCATAATTGCCATCTTCAACTTCTGAGAAGTCATGATTCCCTCTGAATCCTACAGCTGCTTTGATTCCATTAAAATCAGCAGTTTCATATCCAAGTCCAATTGATCCAGATGTAAAACCTTCATCAGGATTATTTCCTTTTAAATTTGTTTTTTCTGCATATAATATTATATCTCCTGAAACAGTTCCATTTTTAATAGAAGAGTCAATTGTATCGTTTGCAAACATACTACTAGAAAGAATTAGAGAAGCCGCAGTTAAGTGTGAAATTTTCATTTTTATATTTTCCTTTTTGATAATTAGTCTCAGAATAATAGCTTATTTAAACTTAAAATAAAATAATATTAATAATGGTTATCATAATAATAAAGATAATTGAAAATTATGATTTTTTGATAACTTTAAATATATAAAATAATATATTGTATAATGGAAAAGAAGATAATCAAATATAGGATAAAGCCTTGAATAATGAAAAAAATACTTTAAATACAATCATTGATTTTAAAAATATTTATGTAAGTTATGATGTGAAATCGATACTTGAAAATATTAATCTTAAAATCAAAGAGAAAGAACATTGGGTTATATTAGGTTCAAATGGAAGTGGTAAATCTACGCTTATCAAACTAATCTCAAACGATCTTTATCCAAATACTAAATATCATTTCAAAAAAGAGATATTTGGTAAAACTAGATGGAGTATCTTTGATCTTAAAAGAAATTTAGGAATTATTACTAATGATCTACATAACTACTTTGAAAAACAAGGAAGTTTTTTAACAGCTTACGAAGTGATTCTTAGTGGTTATTTTAGTAGCATTGGTGTTTTTAAACATCAAGATTTTAAAGAGGATCAACATGCTAAAGCTTTAGAAGTTTTAGAGTTCCTTGAAATATTAAATATAAAAGATAAAAGAGTAGGGGAAATGAGCACTGGACAACTAAGACGTTGTATTATCGGACGCGCATTAGTTCATAATCCCAATGCTTTCATTTTAGATGAACCCACAGTTGGACTTGATATAAAAGCTCAGAGAAGTTTTATAAAAGTAATTCAAAAGCTATCTAAAAAAGCTTCAATTATATTAGTAACTCATCATATAGAAGAAATTTTTCCTGAAGTTTCACATGTTGCACTTGTTTATAATAAGACAATTTTTAAACAAGGGAAAAAAGAAAAAATACTTAATTCTGAAAATTTATCTGAGATTTTTGAAATCGATATTAATCTTGAAGAAGAGAATGAAAGATATTATATAAAAAGTATGTAATTATTGAAGGTAAAAAAGTATAGGCTAACTGCCTATACTTTTATATTTTGGAGATTTTTTTATCATCCGCCATACATTAGATTTGGTAACCATAATGCAATTGATGGAATATAAGTTACAAGTAATAATCCTGCTAAAATTGTCATCGTCCAAGGGAACGCTGCAACAATAACATCTTTTATACTCATACCTGTAAGTCCAGAAGTTACAAATAGGTTAAGTCCAACAGGTGGAGATACCATTCCTAATTCCATATTAATAGTAATTACAATACCAAAGTGAATAGGATCAATTCCAAGTGCAACGGCAACTGGAAGTAATAAAGGAACCATAATCATAATAATTGCAGATGGTTCCATAAAAGATCCAGCTAAAATTAAAAGAACATTTACCATAAGTAGGAACATATATTTATCAACATTTGCTTGAATTAAGGCTTCTGTAATTCCTTGTGGAATATTTTCAATTGTTAAGAAATGTGCAAATAACATCGCATTAGCAATAATAAACATAATCATTGCAGTTGTTTTTGCCGAATCTAAAGCAGTACTAAAAAACTCTGCTATTTTGATATCTTTATAAACAAATACTGATATGAAAAATGCCCAAATAGCTGCAACTGCTGCTGCTTCTGTTGGAGTAAAAATACCACCATAAATACCACCAATAACAATAACAATTGTCATAAGTCCCCATGATGCATCTTTCATTTTTGAAAGTCTTTCTTTAAATGGTGCAGGTTCACTTCTCGTGAATCCAAGCCTTCTAGCCCCTATATAAGTGACAACCATCATCATAATACCAAGTAAAATACCGGGAACTACTCCGGCCATAAATAGTCTACCAATAGAAACTTCTGCAGTAACTCCATATACAATTAAAACAATTGAAGGTGGAATTAAAATACCTAAAGAACCAGCAGTGGCAATTGTACCAACGGCGTATTTCTTAGGGTATCCAGCATTAATAATCGCTCCAAACATAATAGAACCAATAGCAACAACAGTTGCAGGAGAAGAACCAGATACTGCTGCAAATATAATAGATGCGAAAATAGCAGAAATTGGAAGTCCACCTGGAAGATGTCCTACTATTGATTTTGCAAACTCAATAATTCTATTAGCCGCACTTCCTTTAGAAAGTAAGTTTCCAGCTAAAATAAACATTGGAATTGCCATTAACGAATAATGTTCAATTTTTTCAAATAGTAATGATGCAATCATAATTGGATCTTGATCAGTAAATATCATAAATGATGCAAAAGTTGCAGCACCAAGACATATTGCAATTGGAGCTCCTAAAATAACAAGAAAGAAAAATATACCAAATAGTACAGCTATACTCATAACATTCCTCCTGTTTTCTTTTCTACTTCTTTAACTATGTCATTTAATTTTTTAACATGCTTATTATCTTTATTTTTTGCTCCAAGACCCATACCAGCTAAAACTTGTTCAGCTTCACTTTCGGCAACTACTTTATCATGTGGTGTTTTTATAATCTGAACTATCTTCTCACCAACTCTGAATGCTGCAAAAAAGAATGAAATAGGAATAACTAAATATACAATCCACATAGGCATATCCCATAAATCTATAGATCTTTCATCAAGTTCAATTAGAAGGAATAAATATTGATATCCAAAGTATGAAATTGCTAATAAAAATATTATAGTTACAGTATGTGATGATAAAATCATTCCTTTTGCTATTTTTGACGGCATTAACTCTAATACTATAGTAACTGCAATATGAGCATCTTTCTTAAAACAATATGCAGCACCAAAAAAAGCACTCCAAAGAAACAAAAAGATTGTAAGCTCGGTTGCCCATACTAATGACGCATCAAAAGCATATCTTGCAACAACATTAGTAAAAGCAACAGCAACGCCGGCTGTTATACCGACTGCTGCTATTGATTGATTTATATAGCCTATAATTTTACTTATAATACTAAACATGATTATTTAGTCGCTAAAGTTTTCTCTATTAAATCTTTTCCGATTGTTTTATCAGAATAGAACTCAGGATAAATTTTACTAACTGCACTTCTCCAAGCTGCTTTTTGATTAGGAGTTAAGTTATGAATAGTTAATTTTCCACTTTTTTCTGCATATGCTTTGATTAAAGCTAATTGAGAATCATTTAATTCTTGTGCATATTCTCTTTCTTTTTCAGTTGCTTCATTCATAGCTTGTGTAACATTTGCTTGTAAATCAGCTGGTAATTTATTCCAGAATTTTTTAGACATTACAACTAAATAACCCAAGTACCCATGGTTAGTAATAGTCATATGTTTTTGAACTTCGTGGAATTTTTTAGTAAAAATGTTAGAATTTGTATTTTCTTGACCATCAATTACACCTTGTTGTAAACCTGAATATACTTCAGAGAAAGGCATCATTTGTGGATTTGCTCCAACTGCATGAAATTGTGCTTCTAATACTTTTGAAGACATAATTCTAAATTTTTGACCTTTTGCATCTGCTGGAGTTAATAAAGGTTCTTTATTAGTTGATAATTGTTTAAAACCATTATCCCAGAAGTTTAGTGCAATAATACCTTTAGCTGCAACTTTTTCTTTTAAAGCTTTTCCTACTTCACCATCTTGAACTCTATGTAAGTGATCAATATCTTTGAATAAAAATGGTAAATCAAATAATGCTAAGTTTGGTACAATTTTACCAAATTTAGAAAATGATGGAGCTGCCATTTGAACAGAGTTTAATCTGATTGCTTTTAAAACAGCGTTATCTTTATATAACTGTGATGACGGATAAATCTGAACATCAATTTTTCCAGCTGATAATTCTTCTAATCTTTTTTCAAAGAAAACTGCTGCTTTACCTTTTGGTGTATTTGCACTTACGACGTGTGAGAATTTAAGTGTGTAATCTGCAGCCATTGCTGAACTTGCTACAACTGCTGCTGCGATAGTTCCTAATAATAATTTTTTCATAATTATATCTCCTTAATTTTTGATATGTAAAAAGTATAGTCTAAACTTATGTACCAATTATGTATTTTTACGTAAATTATGAAAGTTTTTTTGTATTAAATCAATATATACTTATTCATTTAACTTTATAGTTAAAGAAAAAAATAAGTTTTTAAAAGTAGTGTAAATTGTATTCATAAAAGTAATACTGAAAAATTATATATTAATTGTGAGTTAATTTTATATTATTGTCTTTTTGATCTTAACTATCCCTCTATGGGCTAATCTAGTTTAAAAAACAGTTAAATGATTTTAACCATATTTTAAACAAATTTAAAGTATATTATTGCACTTTACTATGGAATATATAAAGATTTAACATAAAGGAAAATGATGGGTTGTAATTTAGACTTACTAACTTCTTTTAAAGATAACTGTGGGTTTGGTCTTGTTGCTGATATGAAGAACAGACAAAGTCATAAGAATTTAGAAGATGCAATAACTTCACTTGAAAGAATGATGCACAGAGGTGCAGTAGCAGCGGATGGAAAAACTGGAGATGGTTCTGGTTTATTATTATCTATTCCTGAATATTTTATGAGAAAAGTAGCAAGTAAAGAGGGCGTTGATTTACCCGAAACTTACGGTATTGCTATGATTTTTGCAAAAGATTTATCAGATATTGATACGTTTGAAGAGTTCTGTGAGAGCAATGATTTAAAAGTTGTTTTAAGAAGAACTGTTCCTGTAGATACAGATGCTTTAGGTGCACAGGCATTAGCATCTTTACCAAATATTATTCAAGTATTTGTAGTTCCAAATACTTTAATGTCATCAAAGAGATTTGATGCAATGCTTTATTTAACAAGAAAAGAGTGTGAGCACAAACTAATAGATAAAAAAGATTTTTATATTCCTACTTTTTCATCTAAAGTAATAGCTTATAAAGGGCTTATTATGCCTACTCATATTAAGCATTTTTATGTTGATTTAAGAGATGAAGACTTTAAAATATCTTTCTCACTATTTCACCAAAGATTCTCAACAAATACATTACCTCAATGGAAATTAGCACAACCATTTAGAGCAATTGCTCATAATGGTGAGATTAATTCAGTTGAAGCAAATAGATTTAATGTTGAAATAAAATCTGAACAATTAAAATCAGATATTTTCTCTGATGAAGAAATTGCAAAACTATTACCAATCTTACAAGTAGGTTCGTCTGATTCCGCTTCTTTAGATAATATGTTTGAATTTATGTTAGCAAATGGTGTTGACTTCTTTAAAGCAGCACGTTCTTTAGTTCCTGCACCTTGGCAAAATGCACCGCATATGGATGCTGATTTAAGAGCATTTTATGAATATACTGCAACTGCAATGGAAGCATGGGATGGTCCTGCTGCTGTTTCTTTAACTGATGGTAGACATATTGGTTGTTTAATTGATAGAAATGGCTTAAGACCTTCTAAGTATGTAATTACAAAAGATGATAAATTATATATTACCTCTGAGTATGGAACTTTAACTTTAGATGAAGATAATATCCTAGAAAGAGGTAGATTACAATCAGGAGAAATGATTGCACTTGATCTTAAACATGGAAAAGTATTAAAAGAAGATGATATTAACGATTATTTAAAATCATCTCAATACTATTCTAAATGGCTAAACGAAGATATGGATTATATTCAAGAATATATCGAAGATTCTTTCTTAAATACTAATGATTATATCTTTGATGATTTAGAAAAAAAACAAAAATACTTTAACATTACTTATGAAGCAATTGATCAAATGATTGAACCAATGGCTAAGGATGGAAAAGAACCTGTAGGTTCTATGGGAGATGATACTCCTTTAGCATGCTTCTCTAAAGTAAACAGAAATTTTAGTGATTTCTTTAAACAAAAGTTTGCTCAAGTTACAAATCCTCCTATTGATCCATATAGAGAAAAAGTTGTAATGTCTTTAGAAACAGGATTTGGTAAGATTCATAATATTTTAACTGAGCAACC
>Ga0105358_10000264_pt1 | contig 24783 bp, 22 predicted proteins | sample GOMGulsemesocosm_5_FD_83509 | JGI IMG/M metagenome (GOLD analysis project Ga0105358, IMG submission 83509) | Methane-oxidizing microbial communities from mesocosms in the Gulf of Mexico - GOM15C Gulf of Mexico | ecosystem: Environmental > Aquatic > Marine > Cold seeps | place: Gulf of Mexico... | reverse complement strand
TCAACACTTAAAGCAGGCTGTAACAGGACTCCTTTATTCACCGTTGCACCAGGCATGGCTACACCGGTTGTGAAGATCAAATAAGCCGCGATCATCGGTACTATAATTACGGAAAAGACCAGTATCGCTTGGACCTTACCAATCGCTTTCTTTTTTCCGGATAATTTATCTGATTGAGTTGGGGCATCAGAACTCATCATCATCCATTCCTTTTATTATTAGCTTTTTTTGACAGTAGCGACAGTATATTGCTGCTACTTAGAACATACATTAGTAGCAAGGCAAATGCCATCGCAAACCACTGCACCGCATAACCTTTATGCTTCGCTGCTGAAACATTAATTTCAGGCCACCCAGTATGCAATGCACCAGAGCTATCTTGCTGTAAACGTAAGATATATTCCGAGTGGTTTATTTTTATATCAGCTGCCATTCCAGCTATATTTAGATTGCCGATAATTCGTGGCCAATCGACCTCTTTCCCCCTGTCATAAGCTTCTAGCTTAACAAAAGGTTTATAGGTTCGAGCCGTAATTTTTAGCTTGCCTAGTGGGGTCTCAACACTCGGAAGGGTTCGGCGGCTTAGATCTCCCTCAACCCAGCCCCGGTTGACCAAAATCACAGTGCCTTTTGATACAAATGGCATGATTACATCAAAACCGACCTTGCCTCGGCGGACTTGGTTATCCAGCAACCAATATCGGTTTTCATCAAACGTTCCTTCAACGGTCACCAACTGATAAGGCAATAAATCCGTTGTATGCCACAATAAAGCTGGTGCCCGCTTTACTTTGCTTATCTCACTAATAATAGAATGTTTTTCATCGGCTCTTTCAATTTGCCAAAAGCCCAACGATATCAATATCGGTAAAAATATTACCGTGAGTATTGTTATCCTTAGGTTGAAATTCAGTGTTAAACTCAATTTTTTACTCGCGATTACTTCAAACTGAAGAGCTAATAGACTATGGGCTTGAAAATTATTATTGTCATTTTGTTTATCGGTGTACTTATTTCTCTCACCAGTGGACTGTATTTTTTGCTAAAAGATTTTGGTAAAACTGACTCTCAACGCATGCGTTTCGCACTAAGTATTCGAGTTGTTTTGGCGGGTTTATTAATGTCAGCAATTTATTATGGCATATCAACAGGACAACTTAAAAACCAAGCCCCTTGGGACGCTAAAATTCAACCAAGGGAATTACCCGAAGCTCAAAAATAATATTTATAAAGTGTAAGGCGTAGCCCTAAGGCTACGCCAATGTGATTGGCTTAACCCAACACATACACATAAAGAAACAAACCTACCCAAACCACATCAACAAAGTGCCAATACCAGCTCGCCGCGTCAAAACCAAAGCTGTCATCATGCTTGAAGTGACCTTTAAACACCGAACGAAGCAACATAACCAGTAACATAAAGGTGCCGAGTGTTACATGCGCCCCATGGAAACCCGTTAACAAAAAGAACGTTGCCCCGTAAACACCTGACTCCAGTGTTAAACCTAATTCAGTGTAGGCATGTATATACTCTTCAATTTGAAGAATTATAAACACAATGCCTAACGCTACAGTGAATGCCAACCATGCGTTGAATTTTCCACGTTTATCTTCTTTTAGTGCAGAGTGTGCAATATGAATCGTAACACTGGACGTCAATAGAATTGCTGTATTCCAAAAGGGTAGCCAGCCACCCCAATTCGCGATCCCTGGGTTACTCATATTCTGATCTGGGCCACGAACAGTCGCAGCATCGCCATTAGCTGCCATATCAGGAGTGATCATAGTAGGCCAGCTGTGCTCATAACCTGGCCATAACAACTCATTGCCCACACCTGCGTCACCTTCGCCTGCAAGCCACGGGCCCGCCAAACTACGAACGTAAAATAAAGCCCCAAAAAATGCAGCAAAGAACATCACTTCAGAAAAGATGAACCAACCCATCCCCCATACATATGATTTTTTTAATTGCGCACTGTTCATACCCTGAATGTTTTCTGAGATCACAATGGAAAACCAATTCCACAAGACAAAGGCAAACAACAAGCCTCCACCAAATAAAATCATCATCCCATTGGAATCACCGTTAAGAGCTTTACCCGCTCCAAACACCGTTAAAAACAATCCAATAGATGCAAAAATTGGAAGCTTACTTTGCTCTGGCACATAATATTCTTCGTGCTCTAGCGTCTGATCATTATCACTCGACATAAATCATTCCCCGCTGTTTCTTGTTTTACTGCGGCTAACCTAGCCTAAGCTCTGGTTTAGTTATTAATACTGACAGCTTTCGCGGCCGTTATATCAAACATGGTATACGACAATGTAATAGTGTTTACGGTTTTCGCCACATCACGGTCAACAATAAACCTAAGAGGGAGCTCTGCTGATTCACCAGCTTTTAAAGGCTGGTTATTGAAACAAAAGCACTCCGTTTTGTGAAAATACTCGGCCGCTTTAAACGGAATAACGCTGGGTACTGCCTGCCCCACCATATCGTTCTTAGTTGGGTTTTTGGCGTAGAATTTAACTTCTATCTCTTCACCGGGATGAACTCTAATTTCACTCATCATCGGTTTGAAATGCCAAGGCATTGTTTCGTTATTTGTTGCCAGAAATTGCACTTTCACTGTTCGGCTTTTATCAATACCAGCTGACACAGCTTTATACTGCTTTCCCGTTTTTCCATTTAAACCTGTAATATCACAAAACACATCGTATAAAGGCGGCAAAATAAAAATCGCAAATACAAACATACCAACAACAAGAATAGTTAACTTAACCGTTACTTTGTAATTTGCATCCATAATACTCAGCCGCCGTTTTTCTTAAGACAGTTTTGGTGGCTTGCTGAAGGTGTGATATGGCGCCGGTGACGGTACCGTCCACTCCAAGCCTTCTGGGTTTTCCCATACTTCGGCGGTAGCCTTGTTATTACTGCGAATTGTTGCAATCACGTTATACAAGAACAATATTTGTGCTCCAGCGAATAGGAATGCACCTATAGATGACAACATATTCCAGTCTGCAAACATCATATTATAATCTGGAATACGACGAGGCATGCCCGCAAGTCCTGCGAAGTGCATAGGGAAGAACGTTAAATTCAGGCCTATGAATGCCAACCAGAAATGTGTTTTACCCATCGTCTCGTTATACATATTGCCACACCATTTAGGCAGCCAATAATATACACCGGCAGTAATGGAGAATATTGCTCCAGGTACCAACACATAATGGAAGTGAGCGACAACAAAATAGGTATCATGATATTGAAAGTCTGCTGGCGCAATTGCCAGCATCAATCCAGAAAAGCCACCGATAGAGAACAAAATCACAAACGCTACCGAAAACAACATCGGGGTCTCAAACGTCATTGAGCCTCTAAACATTGTCGCGATCCAGTTGAACACCTTCACACCTGTCGGTACCGCGATCAGCATCGTCATATACATGAAGGCTAATTCACCCGCCAGCGGCATTCCGACCGTAAACATATGATGCGCCCAAACAACGAAACTCAAGAACGCAATTGATGACGTCGCATACACCATGGATGAATAGCCAAACAGAGGTTTACGCGCGAACGTAGGAATGATTGCACTAACAATTCCAAAGGCCGGCAAAATCATGATGTAAACTTCAGGATGGCCAAAGAACCAAAATACATGCTGGAACAATACAGGATCACCACCACCTGCCGCATCGAAGAAACTAGTACCGAAATGTATATCAAACAACATCATAGTCACGACACCAGCTAATACCGGCATTACTGCAATCAGCAAATAAGCCGTAATTAACCATGTCCATACAAATAGCGGCATCTTCATGTATGTCATGCCTGGTGCGCGCAGGTTGATAATGGTCGCGATTATATTAATCGACCCCATAATCGACGAGGCCCCCATGATGTGTACCGCAAAGATGAAGAACGTAACACTGGGCGGGGCATAAGTTGTAGATAGCGGAGCATAGAAAGTCCAACCGAAGTTAGGGGCTCCACCGTCCATAAACAACGTTCCCGTAAGCATTGCGAAGGCAAAAGGAAGAATCCAAAAGCTCCAGTTATTCATTCGGGGCAAGGCCATATCCGGAGCGCCGATCATCATCGGTATCATCCAGTTCGCCAAACCTACAAACGCTGGCATTACTGCACCAAACACCATGATTAATCCGTGCATGGTGGTCATTTGATTAAACAATTCGGGCTCTACAATTTGTAAGCCCGGTTCAAATAACTCAGCGCGAATCACCAAAGCAAATACGCCGCCAAGCAAGAACATAGCAAAGCTGAACCATAGGTACATGCTGCCAATATCTTTGTGGTTGGTGGTATACAACCACCGGGTCAAGCCTTTCGCGGGACCGTGTGCCATCGTATGCCTCCTTTTATTGTTTCGCTTTAAGCACATCTATAGGCTGAACTGAATCGCCCATATTGTTGCCAAATGCATTACGTTGATATGTCACTACCGCAGCCAAATCAACTTCAGAAAGCTGTTCACCAAACGCAGCCATCGCAGGATTTTTAGAGCTGCCGTTTATAACCATATTTAGGTGCCCTTCAATCGGCCCAGTGGCTACTAAACTACCTTTAATCGCTGGGAATGTTGGTGGTATACCAACACCGCCTGGCTGGTGACAGGCCACACATGCCGTGTTGTAGACCTGCTCGCCTTTGGTGTAAAGCTCATCAAAAGTAAAGGTTTGGTTAGCCATGGCTTTTAGCTTAGCCGCAGACTCTCGGCGCTTTGTAATCCATTCGTCATACTCAGCTTGCGGAACAGCCTTCACAACAATAGGCATGAAGCCGTGGTCTTTACCGCATAACTCCGCACACTGGCCTCGATAAATTCCAGGAACGTCTACTCTAGTCCAAGATGAATTCATGAAACCTGGGATCGCATCCTTCTTCACTGCCAACGCGGGAACCCACCATGAGTGGATCACATCGTTTGCAGTAATCAGGAAACGAATCTTTTTATTTATTGGGATTACTAAAGGTTCATCGACTTCCAATAAGTAATTAGGATTTTTGGCCGTTTCGTTCTTAATTTCGGATGATGGAGTGGTAAGTAAAGAGAAGAAACTAACATCCTGCCCGAGGTACTCGTATTTCCACTTCCACTGATAACCTGTAATGACGATGTCCATATCGGCCTCGTCAGTATCATAGATCTCTTTCAGTGTAGTAGTAGCTGGGAAAGCCATAATGATAAGAATAGCGAAAGGGATAACCGTCCAAATTATTTCTAAGGTTGTACTTTCGTGAAAGTTATCAGCTTTAGCACCTCTAGACTTACGGTGCATGATCATGGAATAAAACATAACGCCAAATACAACAACGCCAATCACACAACACCATATAAGGATGTCCATGTGTAAACCATAAATATTCCGACTGGTGGCTGTAACCCCCTCAGTCATATTGAGCCCCCATCGCTCAACTTCTTCTTCAGCCGACGACTGCATTGATATTGCCGTCGAACAAACGGCAACCAGCAGCGGGCAGAACAAGCTGCGTGCTCGATTTAACATCGCCTTTTATCTCCGTGTAGTCTTTATAAGTTTTTATTACTACTTCAGGGGGGGCTTTTGTGCGGGCACAACCCTCCCGTTGGTCCGGAGCGGTTATCTTAAGTAACCACGACCAACTGGATAACATTTACGGTGTTGGCTAAAATCACCATTTGCAGCGAGACACTGCAATCACTCATTATTATTTTCGGTAAAACTATAGAAATTAACTCGATAGTCGTTTTAAAAAACAAACTATCGGAATACTTAACTTCCGACCAAACTCAGCTAAACCTGATGTTTTCCAGAAGGTAGAACCAATGCCGTGCGACAAAATGACGCAACTACAGCAGACGTAAGAAGGCCACAGGCAATACCCAATGTCAATGTTGGATATTTAATTATTCCCTTTCGAATCGAGCTTTGATCGCGATTTGCTATAGCGGATCCTAGACCAAAGTGTGAGTATTTCGAGTCATATCAATCATATTGACTGTGAAATATACTATTTTAACGAATTTTAAACGATGAATGACTAGTCACCATGTTGCCACATAAAACTGTTTTTAAACTCGCCATCCCAATGTTAATTAGTAGCATCAGCGTGCCACTCTTCGGCCTTGTTGATACCGCAATTCTAGGGCATTTGGATAGCCCCCGATATTTGGCTGCAGTTGCGATCGGCAGCTCAATCATTAGTTTTTTGTTATGGGGCTTAGGTTTTTTACGAATGGGCACAACTAGTTTAACGGCTAGGCGCCTTGGTGAAAATAACACCCTAGAGCTCAAGTTACTCATCAATCAGAGCCTCTTGATTGGCGCCGGCCTTGGTTTACTCTTATTACTTTTGTCGCCCTGGCTTGTGCCTTTTGCAGTGTCACTTATGCTAAACAGCGAAACCCTAGGGCCGCTCAGCCAAGAATATATTCATATTCGTTTACTGAGCGCCCCAGCCTCCTTAATGAACTACGCAATCATTGGTTGGTTTATCGGTCTTCAAAACACCCGCATCCCTCTCCTTATGGCGCTTTTGAGCAATGGTGTGAATATTCTGCTCGACGTCTTGCTCGTCCTTGTGCTCGACCTACAAGTAGCCGGCGCAGCTTGGGCAAGCGTGGCCGCGGATTTCAGTGGCTTCGGCCTAGGAGTGTTCTTTATCCTACGGCATTACCGTGCACTAGGTAACACGGCCAAGGTTTTACCCTATCTACAGCAATGGCGAAATTATGGTGAGCTGTTTAGGGTCAATCGTCACCTATTGGTACGTACCCTTGCCCTACTCGCCAGCTTAAGTTTTTTTACCGCCCAAGGCGCACGTTTCGGCGAAATGACCCTCGCTGCTAATGCAATTTTAATGCAGCTAGTTCATCTATGTTCCTACGCCCTGGATGGATTTGCCCATGCCACGGAGGCTCTCGTAGGCAAAGCTTATGGCAGCCGCAAACCCAAGCAATTTATCATCGCTTGCAAGACCACAGCTCTGTGGTCAATCATCGTCGCTACGGTTATGGTAACTGGCTTCCATCTCTTGCAAATCCCTCTAAGTCGCTTGTTTACCAATGATGCACAAGTGCTTATGCTGGTGGAAGCTTACTACCCGTGGGTTTTAGTTTTACCCATCGTATCGGCGTCCTGTTATTTCTTTGATGGAGTTTTCATTGGGGCAGGGAAGACGCGGGATATGCAATTCACCATGTTAGCTGCAACTTTTCTGGTATTTCTGCCTGCTTGGTGGCTTAGCCAAAGTTGGGGTAACCACGGGCTATGGTTGGCGTTCTGTGCCTTCAATGGCGCCAGAGGCCTCCTTCTTGGGTTGGCGTTTCTCTATCGCCACCCCAATAGGTGGCTTACAAAATCAGACCAAGGGACATGATGTCTCTATATATTGTCTATAATTAAAAAGCTGGTAAGAGTACCGGCCCTAATATTTTAATAAATACTAATATTTGTCATTGTTTACGTTTGCTTTGTGGGGGATTAAGTCTATGTTTATGAACACTCTAAGCACTCGAGCCATGCTGTTTTGGCCGGAACGATTTTAGCCTGTATATATGAGCTGTGAAAAACACACATTGGTAGAACTCAAGCAGATGATTGACAGCGCCTGTAATGAAGGCCTGCACGACTTGAGTTTGCGCCGCTTCTTAGCGAGTAAAGCTGAGACCATGCACCGCAGCATTGGACTAAACGACGGCGACCCTGTCGATATACTCCAAGAGTTCGTCCGTGTTTATATTTTACAGGTCCCCACCGTTCTAGAAGATTTTTATAAAATTTCGATGGCGGCTGACATAGACAAAGAAATGGACGCTTTCTTTAACATTGCTATCGATTATTTCTTACAACCTTTGGATCTAACAGCTCAGCATAAGGGGCTGCTAAAGTTGATGGACGCCGCCTACTTAACCCACCGTTTAATTGAAGAAATTAACGACCAGTTCATGAGTAGTTGTGGTTTGGCCATTGCGCCAATCGACAACACTGAATCCAATGTGGTTATGCATTTTTTGATTGGGGAAAGCCTCGCCAACGAACTCGACATTGCCGTTCACTATTCTGTCGAGATGTTGGTCGGCCAACAAAAACAACTTTTTAGCAAAGATTCATTGCTGCAATACGTACAAATACAAAAACAAGTTCGCAAACAGAATCGTGACCTCCCCGAGAGAGAAGCCAGCGATGTTCGCTTGTCGCTAGTGAAATGATTAGTGCTTTTGATCTCCCGGCGAAAACTGTAGAACTTGAGTCTGCTCAACTAGCTTTTCCTCTGTGACATTAACTCGAGTATCTAATTCAGCTGAATGATTCTGAAAGCGCATTTCATCTTTAAAGCCACAACTTACACATTCTCGCCAATCTTTTTCGTCTTCTGTATACACAACAACTTTATCCATCATTGAACACTTTGGACAAACCGCGCCTGCAACGAATCGTTTTTTCTTACTGTAAGCCATTTTTATTACTCTTAGAAACCAATTGTAGATAGACATAATAGCTCGCTCTACAATTAGTTTATTAACTGCTATTTACGCGGTGATGCCGTTATGACGTAATAATGCATCGATATTTGATTGACGACCACGAAACTTTTTGTACAACTCAGCAATGTCTTGCGAGCCACCTTTTTCCAATATATTCTCTAAAAATCTTCGACCTGTCCGCTGATTAAATATGCCTTCTTCTTCAAATTTTGAAAAAGCGTCAGCCGATAAAACCTCAGCCCATTTGTAGCTATAGTAACCTGCCGCATAACCTCCGGAAAAAATATGCGAAAATCCATTTTGAAATTTATTAAAAACTGGAGGAGTAACCACTGCTATATTTTTTCGTATACGATCCAATACCTTCTGTGGATCCTCTGGATGGTCGGCGTTATAATTTTGATGCAGTAAAAAGTCGAATAAAGAGAATTCGATTTGACGTAACATTTGCATGCCTGCCTGGAAATTTTTAGCAGCCAATAGTTTTCTTAGAAGATCACCAGGCAAGGGCTCACCAGTTTCATGGTGGGATGAAATCATAGCCAGAGCCTCTCCCTGCCAACACCAGTTTTCCATAAACTGACTTGGTAACTCCACTGCGTCCCAAGGCACACCGTTGATACCACTCACGGCTGCAACATCAACTTTTGTTAGCATATGATGTAAACCATGGCCAAACTCATGAAATAACGTTGTTACTTCATCATGGGTCAACAAGGAAGGCTTGTCACCAATTGGAGGCGTGAAATTACACACTAGGTAGGCTACAGGTAACTGGAGTTTGCCATTATTGATGCGCCTAACCCGACACTCATCCATCCAGGCTCCGCCGCGCTTATTCTCACGAGCATATATATCAAAATAAAATCGAGCGATTACGTCGCCGTCTTTCTCAACTCGATATAACTCTACATCTTCATGCCAAGTATCAAACCCTTCCTCGGCAACTACGTCAATTCCATAAAGTTTATTCACAATTGTAAACAAACCTTGCTGCACTTTCGCAGCAGGGAAGTATTGACGTAGCTCTTCCTGCGAAACACTATATTGTTCTTGTTTTAGCTTTTCACCGTAGTAAGCCAGATCCCAAGCTTGTAATTCATCCTGCAAGCCATTGGCAGAGGCAAAGGCTTTCAACTCAGCTAAGTCTTGCTCCGCAACTGGTCTCGTCTTATTCGCCAGCTCCGTTAAAAAATCTACGACCTCTTCGGTCGCTGAAGCCATCTTAGTGGCGATAGATCTCTCAGCGTAGTTATTAAACCCTAACAGCTGAGCCAACTGATGTCGCAGTGACAAGATCTCTTCAATTAAAGGACCGTTGTCCCAAGGACCTTTGGAGTCGTCAAGACAAAAGCTAGATGCCGATGCTCGACTTACATAAGCTCTATATATTTCTTCGCGTAAGACACGGTTATCCGCGTATTGCATTACTGCAAAATACGATGGAATATCAAGGGTAACAATATAACCTTCTAATGACTTTCCCTTTGCTTGTTGGCCAGCGCTATCTAACTGAGACTGAGGTAAGCCCGCCAATTCCGTACTCTCAGCAATATGTTTATACCAGCCCTGCGTCGCATCCATTACATTATTTGAAAAGGCGGTGCTCAACTCAGACAGTCGGTTTTTTATTTCACCATACATTTCCTGCTTATCTTCAGGTAAGTCGACACCCGCTAGTTTGAAATTACGTATTGCATCATTAACAGAACGTTGCTGTGCACAATTTAAATTACCGAATTCAGGGGCTGTAGCAAGCGCCTGATAGGCATTAAACAAGTCTTTATTTTGACCAAGCTCCGTGCCGTACTCAGTTAGCTTGGCGACACCCGCACTATAAGCCTTACGCAGATCATCATTGTTGCAAACAGCGTGTAAATGGCTGACGGGTGACCAAGCTTTATTCAACTGATCATCCCGTGATTCGATTGGCTCTACTAAGGTCTTCCAGCTCGGTTCGCTAAGACCCGCAAGCTGTGCAGATAAAGCTGTACGTGCATCCGTCAGTAGTCGATCAATAGCGGGTTCGACATGGCCTGCCTGAATCTTTGAAAAAGGCGGTAATTGCTCAACGTCAAACAGTGGATTATCACTCATAAGAATCTCGATCTTTTATAGAATCACCAAGCAAACCCTAAGTTTGCTGCTCATCATGTTATTTTAGCCGAAATTCAGTTAAGAAATAAGCTGTCAGTGTCAGCTAGTACAAACCCCGAGGGGTGGCTCGAAATTTCTTTCCATCGACAATACAACTTAACCGCTAATTACTAAGGTGTTAACTCATAACAACTAGGCCGAATAACAACAATGAGGCTTCACCTCGAGTCTTATAGTTGAAGCCACCGACCTACACATAGCGACTAAATTACCCTTTAAGCTCCATACTAAAACCATGCCGTTTTAGCTATCTCACCCGATCTTAGTAGCTTGTGTATATCGCAGAGTAAGCTATGAAATGGTGACAAGACTCGAGAAAACATCGGACCTGCAGTACTATTGTAAAAAATTTCAATGGGATATAGACACATGAGTGAAGCAAGGCAAATACATAACTGCTTGCGCAGCCATAAAGGTATGCACCCCACGTTAGGTAAGGCTGTTATGGTCGACCCTAGCGCTGTCGTAATTGGGGATGTTGTATTGGGAGATGATTCCTCAGTTTGGCCCTGCACAGTCATTCGGGGCGATATGAACAGTATTCGTATCGGCCAGCGCACTAGCGTTCAAGATGGGTCTGTCCTGCACATTACCCATGCCAGCGACTTCAACCCTGACGGCTGGCCTCTCACTATTGGAGATGATGTCACTATTGGTCATTCTGTTAATCTACACGGCTGTACCCTAGGCAGTAGGATACTGGTGGGCGTCGGATCTACAATTATGGATGGCGCCATAATAGAAGATGACGTGGTTATAGGTGCTGGCAGCTTGGTCCCGCCAGGTAAACGCTTAGAAAGCGGCTACCTTTATGTCGGTTCTCCTTGTCGACAAGCCCGCCCTCTGAAAGATAAAGAAATGAAGTTTTTTACTTATTCCGCACTGAATTATTCGAAACTAAAGGATATTTATTTAGCCGAAGCCGAAGAAGCTTAATATTAGTACGCTGAGCTTACCCCTTTGAGAATTACCTTATATACCAAAGGGTTCCGCTTTACACAATTTACTCTGCCCTAGAAACAATAAGCCAGGGTCGCCATCACTAAGCTGGTTATTTACTCGAACATTTTCCAATAGTTAGATTTTCCGACATCGGCAAACAGCGGTTTAGCGGCCGCCATTTTTTCCTTAGGGAATACTTTTGCCGAAGCCTTATGCGCTAGCTCATCACGCCACAACTCAATAATCATGTAACTATTTTCATCAACGGTATCTTGATAACAAGTAAAGGCTTCACAGCCATCCGCAATAGACATATCTCGTCCCAACTCGAGCAAAAAACCACCAAGTTCAGAGGCCTTGCCTTCAACTGATTTAACGTTATACATTCTAGATACATTCACGAGGCTGTCCTTTAATTTGAATTCTAAAGTTGATAACTTAGCGGTTGTGCAGATTTATGCCAGTAAAAATTTTTAGGCATAAAAAAACGCAGCTTATTGCTGCGTTTTTCGTTTTATCTTAGGGAACCTCTGATCAAGTCCCGCCCGCCTCTGGCATACAGAGCGGTGTAGCAGCAAGGCAATGAATACAGGCGGGCTGGTTGCCCAGCGAAATTCATTAACACCGCTGCTGCATTGCTCTGTATGCCCCAAAGGGCCGGACTTAATCAGAGGTTCCTTAGGTTTAACTAAGCCTTTTTATTGGCTATATAGTCATCGACCTGCTCTTCCAGTACATCCAAAGGCAACATTCCGTTTCGTAGCACTACATCGTGAAATTCGCGAATGTCGAACTTTCCACCCAATGCCTTTTGGGCTTTGGCTCTTAAGGCTTGAATCTTCAGCATTCCAATTTTATACGCGGTAGCTTGGCCAGGCATAACAATGTAACGCTCAATGGCTTTAACGATATCAAGGTCTGGGCTTGGGGTATTTTTGCGTAAATAATCTATGGATTCTTGGCGCGTCCACTTCTGAGAGTGGATACCGGTATCAACCACTAAACGGCATGCTCGCCACAACTCCATAGATAAACGACCAAAGTCCGAGTAAGGATCTTGGTAAAAGCCAATTTCTTTTGGCAATGCTTCCGAATACAAACCCCAGCCTTCAGTATAAGCAGTGTAACCACCTATCTTGCGAAACATTGGGATACCCTTAAGCTCTTGCGCGATCGCTAACTGCATATGGTGTCCGGGAATACCTTCATGATAAGCCAGTGCCTCTAGCTCATAGACTGCCATCTCATTCATATCACCCAGATTCACGTAGTAGCTGCCAGGACGGCTGCCATCCAAAGACGGACGCTGATAGAATGCACGGCCTGCCGACGCTTCGCGAAAAGGTTCAACCCTTTTAACTTCTAATCCCGCTTTTGGCTTGGTAATAAATAACTCATCTAATCGAGACTTCATAGCATCAATAGCGGCCACTGCATTAGCCAAGTATTCTTTTCGGCCAGCATCGGTATTGGGTAATTTAAATTGTTTGTCACTGCGCATAAAAACAAAAAACTCAGCGAGACTGCCTTTAAAGCCAACTTTGTTTTTTATTTCTTTCATCAAACCATGGATACGAACAACTTCTGCAAGGCCCAAGTTATGAATTTCATCGGCACTCATATTCGTCGTGGTCATTTTCTTCAAACGATATTGATAAAATTCTTCGCCTTTAGGAAATTTCCAAACACCGTCTTTTTTATCTGCACGCTTCTCCTGGCCTTCCAAAAAACTAATCAACTGTTGGTAGGCGGGCTTGAAACTATTAATCAACGCCACCTTCGCTTCAACTAACAACTGCGCCTTGATTTTTTCGTCGACCTCGAGCGCCATTACCTTTTTACTAAAATCCGCCCAAATTGGGTTATCCTCTTTGGCCTTCTCATCAAAAGGTTTTCCACCAATAAGGTTCTTACTGTCACTGATCACCATTGGAAATACAAACTTGGGAGGCATGATGCCCAGCTTCTCACTGGTTTTCATTCGCTCTTCAAGCTGAACAAACAACGGTACAACTTTTTCTAAGCGAGAAATATAAGCCTTCGCATCACTCACGTCGCTAATTCGATGCATATTAATCAATAGAGAAGGCAACTCAGACTGTAAACCATGCATTTGGTTTACAGGGTAGTCATAATCTCGAAACTGATAAGCCGAGATTTGATCTTCGGACTGACTTTTGAATAGCCGGTAGCTCAATTGCTCTTGCTTACCTAATTTATCAAAATCTAAGGTTTTGAGCTCAGCCAACTGTTTTTGGGTCAACGCTAGGTCACGAGCATCTTCAGCTGCGGATATATCCCCCCACTGACCATATTTTTTCTTCATGCCCAAATACGTCAGGTAAATCGGCTTGTTTGCCAGGGATTCTTCAAAGGACTTCTGGAAAAAAGCATTCGCCTTCTCAGACTCGCTTATTGCCGCTAGGCCGACATTCGCGAACGCGATGCCCGCAACTGCCAAGGCTATACGCGATGCAGATTTAATCATCTTCATGGTTAGGTCTCACAACTTTAGAAAGGTTTATGCTTTATAAACGAACAACGGCCAATGAGTATCATTGGCCGTTAGAGAAGTTTTGCTGAAGAGGCATAAAATACAGTCGTTTTTATGCTCACGGGAAGTTAGATTACTTACACTTCAAATATTCGGCTTCGGTCATTCCACAAGACAAGTATTGAAACCATGCCCATACTGACGCCAAAACCCAATATCGTTAACCAGTTTTCAAGCGGCTGGGAGAATACGGCGGTAAAGCTGTGCAGAATTGACTGGACGGGCAATAAGAGCGCGACAATTGCACTACTAATAATCGTCGCCCAAAGGACGAGCTTATTAATGGGCTGTCGCTGCGGCTCAACACTCGCTGGCAGTTGCGCCATTAATTGATCGGTAAAGCCGTTGTCTTCAACATAAGCCGTATTGGCTTTAAGCTCTTGGCCTAACCATAGTTCAAATTCTTGATCGTTCATACTCTGCTATTCCCCCGCTGCTTGAGCGGTTGTTGTCATACTCAACACACTTTTGAGTTTCTGCTTAGCCCGCTGAATGTGGGACTTTACCGAGCCCACTGGACATTGCATTACATCGGCAGCTTCACTGTGGCTGAAGCCCTGAGTATAGCACAGGTCTATACTCTGTCTCTGTGCCTCAGGCAGCTCTGCCATGGCTTTATTTAAATCCCGTGACTGATGGTACTGCTCCATCTCTCCGGCGTGGGCCGTCTGGACATCATCAATATCGCCAAAGGTATCGTGAAATGTGTTTTTCTTGATCTTTTTGTAATCTAGAAAGGTATTGTAAGCAATTCTATACAACCATGTGCTGAGCTTCGCATTAGACTGGAAAGACTCCAGCTTACGAAAAGCTTTTAAAAACGTTTCTTGGGCAAGATCATCAGCCAGCGCGTCATTCTGGCACCACTGGCGTAAAGACGCCCGTAGTCCAGATTGATGGCGATTCACCAATAGTGCAAAGGCCCGCTGGTTGCCGGCCTTTAACACAAGGTCAATCAATTGTTGATCGCTGAGCTCTATCACAAAGTTAGCCTAGTAAACCGTCTTAGGAATTCTCTGGTGTAGTATTGGCTTTAGCCGACTCATCTGTCTTCCAGATAACAATATGGGCTAGGCCAATTAGAGCGGGAATCAAACCCACGCTGCCAACGTTGAACCCTGCTAGGGAGCCTAGGAATATAAAGACACCTAAGCCTATGGCAATTAACATCACGCCCTTGCTGTAAGTGCTCTTCTCTTTGCCAACAGCTTCGTCGAACACGCCAGGCGGGATTTCTTGGCCACTTTCTAGAATTTTATTAACTCGGTCATTAATAAGCGCCTGACGTTTATGGCGCGCAAATAATACAAGCCCCACGATCATCAAAGGCATACCGAATACCATGATAATGGCTACAATGGCCGTCATTGCTTCAAAAAATGTATTCATAGATCCTCCAAAACCTGTGTCTTCTTCATAATCATCTTCGCTTTCAGTATTCGCGGATACGATAATCGACTTTATTACTGCCTTTTGATCATCACCATCACTGCCTTTAGTAATGATGATATTACCGTCGACATTAACGCCCTCTTCTTCAAGTTCGGCAACAATCTCAGAAAGTATGTTTTTACCGATAAAGCCGCCAAGATCGAGGTTAACTTCCTCTTTTTCTTCGCCATCTTCATCCATCTTGTTAACGATGACTGTGCCTTCATTGATATTGAAGTCTATTATCGTTTTTTCATCACCATCCTTTACAACGATGACTTTACGAACGCCTGAGTCGAGTTCCGGCTCGCCATCCGCATAGCTAAAGCCTGTACTTAGGGCGCTAACCGCTAAGAGCGCAGCAGCAAAGAATGTCGTCAGCTTTGCAGGTTTCATGGGGACTACCTCTTTCTCTAATAATCCGGGCCTCACTACTGCTGCCCGTTGCTATTGCGGTGCGATTATCGCCCTTGTACTGATAAGACGGCGATATATTAGCTTTGGATTCAAAAACATTAAACTAAGACGTCAGCTCGTCTCTAAGCATCGCCATTACTGAGTCGGTCTGAGGCCGGCAACCTCGCCATATCACAAACGACTCCGCGGCTTGTTCGACCAACATACCTAGGCCATCACTAATGCCGGCTGCTCCCTGGGATCTAGCCCAAGCCATAAAGACAGTAGGCTCTGCTCCATACATCATGTCATAGCAGCGTGCGCCTTTGGCCAAGACCCCGACCGGCAGCGGAGGTAAGTCACCAGCCAAACTTGCCGATGTCCCGTTGATAACCAAGTCAAAACTTTGCCCCACCAGATTTTCAAAGCCACATGCCTGAATAAGTCCTTGTGACTCAAACTCTCTGAATAACGATTGAGCTTTTTCCACGGTACGGTTAGCGATAGTCAACCCTGCTGGTGCTTGCTCCAAGATTGGCTCAATAACACCACGAACAGCGCCGCCCGCCCCCAAAATCAAAACTCTCTTACCTGATATTGACCAGCCTAAATTAGCTTGGATATCCTGACACATTCCCAAGCCATCGGTGGTTTCTCCAAGTACTGTCCCGTCATCTTGCAACACTAAGGTGTTTACAGCGCCAGCTCTTTCGGCTCGCGGTGTAAGCCTGCTGGCATACGCCATAGCCTCAAGCTTAAAAGGCACTGTGATATTCGCCCCCTTTCCACCGTTGCTAAAAAATTTATCCATATAAGCCGCGAAGTCATCCAAAGGCGCACACTGAGCCGTGTACTCTAAGTTTTGCTTCGTTTGCTTAGCGAACTGTCGATGTATATTCGGGGATTTTGAATGGCCAATAGGGTTACCAATAACCGCATATTGATCCAGGCTCTTGTTCAGCAAATCTATCTCCTTGATTCTAAAAGGCTCTACGCAGATATATCTGCGCCAGCCGGGGACTATGTCTACACCCAGTCTTGGGGCTGTAGATATTTATCCGTCAACTCTGATTCAGCCGAGCCAGCTTCGGCCTGATAATCATACTCCCAACGAACCAAGGGAGGTAAAGACATCAAGATCGACTCAGTCCGCCCACCAGTTTGTAATCCGAATAAAGTCCCCCGATCCCAAACCAAGTTAAACTCAACATACCGACCTCGTCGGTACAATTGGAATTGTTTTTCTCGATCCCCAAATTTCTGGTCTTTACGGCGCTCTACAATCGGGCAATAAGCTTTGGTATAGCTGTCACCAACGGACTGCATCAACGCAAAACTCTTCTCAAAACCAAGCTCATTCAGGTCATCGAAAAATAAACCACCAACTCCTCGGGGCTCTTCACGGTGTTTTAAATAAAAGTATTCATCGCACCATTTTTTATAATCGCTATAGACATGATCCCCAAATGGTTGGCAGGCCTCTTTAGCAGTTTGATGCCAATGGCGGCAATCTTCCTCGTTTCCGTAATAAGGAGTCAAATCATAACCTCCTCCAAACCACCACACAGGGTCCTCACCTTCTTGCTCTGCAATAAAGAACCGAACATTGGCATGACTCGTAGGGATATAAGGGTTATTGGGGTGAATTACCAACGAAACTCCCATCGCTTCGAATGACCGACCCGCTAACTCAGGCCGGTGTGCGGTTGCTGAGGCCGGCATCTCCTTCCCCATTACATGGGAAAAATTAACTCCACCCTTCTCGATGACAAGCCCTTCAGTCATAACCCGAGACTGGCCACCACCACCCTCTTCCCGGACCCAGCTATCGTGTTTGAATTTACCGCGGCCATCAGCTTGTTCCAACTGGGCGCAGATACGGTCCTGCAAATCTAAGAGGTAGCTTTTTACAGCCGCTTTATCGACTTGGCTCATGATGCTTCGCTTATTTAGAGTAAAACAGTAATAGTACCAAAGGCTTGTGCTGTGTGCTGGTCAAAAGTGCGAAGTGGCTGGGTCTATCGGTAAATACAGTAGATGAAGGTTTTGGTGAATATTAAAAGAAGGCATAAGCCGAGCCCTGAACGGTTCGGGCCAAATTGAAAGAAGGTTCAGCCGCGGATAACCGCGCCAGTTTGAAGATCTCGAATTGTCGATGGCTTAGCGGCTCTATCAACCAAGCCTGGCGCTATACCTTCCAACATTCCATTAAAGTACCGATTCACAGCCATAACGCTGGTTGCAGGGCTTAGCCCTTGGGGGTTTGCTGAAGTCGATACTATCGGGCCACCGAATGCTCGACATAAACCCTGAACCATTGGGTGAGCACTCACTCTTAATGCAATCGAGTCAAAACGCCCTCGCACCCATGGGGGACTTACGCCATTGTCAGGTACTAACCAAGTATTTGGGCCCGGCCAAGAATCCAATAACAATTGGTATTGCGGGGTCGATAGCTCAGAAAGGAAGGGTTCAAACTGTTGAATATCGGCCGCCACAAGGATAAGCCCCTTGGACATTGATCGCTGCTTAAGCGCGAGGATGCGAGAGACAGCTGAGAGGTTGAAGGGGTCACAACCTAAGCCCCAAACCGCCTCGGTCGGGTAAGCACACACCCCTCCGGCCCGCATTTGCTTGGCAAGTCTACGAACCTTGGGGTTATGCTCCCACTTCATGGGCTAGCTTATCGTTGTGCAAGCTTTTCTTGCAAAGCAGCATCTTTAGCTACAACAGCTTCAGCATTAGCCTGTCGCTCGGCCAACAAACGCTGATGTAAGCTATCGTCGCTTACGGCCAAAATTTGCGCCGCTAGGTAAGCAGCATTTTTTGCACCAGCTTTACCGATTGCCACAGTTGCCACCGGTATGCCGCCAGGCATCTGAACGGTTGCGAGTAACGCATCCAAGCCATCTAGTGATGAGTTAATTGGAACGCCTATTACGGGACGTAAAGTATTAGCAGAAACAGCCCCTGCTAAATGTGCCGCCATGCCGGCAGCACAAATAAATGCACGAGCACCACGAGCATCCGCATCTTTAACATAAGCGTGAGTGACATCAGGCGTGCGGTGAGCAGAACTCACTTTGGCTTCAAAAGGAACACCTAGTTTATCCAGGGTATCAAAACAGGTTTCCATGATCGGTAAATCCGAATCGGATCCCATTAAAATAGCAACGAAGGGCTTGCTCATTAATCTATACTCTTGTGCGAAAAGCGGGCAACAATACCGAATCTTGGTTTGCGGCTCAAGTGTTTTTATTCAGCCCTGTGACACGTTGATAACGCCCATCAACTTGCACAACAAAACCTTTGAGCTCAAGCTGTAATAATTCGGCCGAAATTTCGCCAATCCCCATGTTAGTTGTCAGGCTTAATTGATCTAAATTGCAAAAATCAAACCCCATTGCCAAGATGACCTTAACGCCGCTCTCCGAGACGCCGGCCAATTCATCTTTGGGTTCTTGGGCTTCGTCGGTAAACGCCAATTCTGCCTGATACGCCAAAGGGCCCTGTAGTTGGTTTATTATATCTGCCGCTGACTCGACTAGATGCGCGCCTTGTTTTATCAACGCATGGCAACCTCGACTGACGGGGCTGTGTATGGAACCTGGAATAGCATAAACTTCTCGGTCCTGTTCCAATGCTAGCCTAGCGCTAATTAAAGAGCCGCTTCTTATTGCGGCTTCCACAACCAAGGTACCCATCGAAAGTCCTGTGATCACTCGATTACGACGAGGAAAGTTCCCCGCATGCGGCTGGGTCCCCATAGGGTACTCACTGACAATGGCTCCTCCATTCGCAACTATTTGCTCCGCTAATGCCTGATGGCCACGCGGGTAAATACGATCCACTCCGGTGCCTAATACAGCAACCGTGATGCCATCAACATCTAAAGCACCCTTGTGTGCAGCCCCATCTATCCCTAAAGCTAAGCCACTATTAATCGCTATGCCGCTTTTTGCTAATTCACGAGAAAACAGCCAAGCATTCTCCAAACCCGCGGGCGTGGCATTACGACTGCCAACAACAGCCACCTGAGGAAGCGACAACGCTTTTACCTCCCCGCGCACATACAGAACCGGAGGTGCTGAATCAATTTGCCTCAATAACGGAGGATACAAATCTTCATAATGAAAAAGCAGCCTTGCATTTAGGCCATCTAGAGCCTCTAACTCTTTGTTAATTAACTGATAAACTGCTGAGTTTTGCCCCTGGCTTTGATATTGCTGGATTTCCCCTGCAGCTTTAGGACCCACAATTTTACTTAAGACATCATAGGGCTTGGACAACACGGCTGCCGCACTACCGAATGCGTCCTTTAGCTTCCAAAACCTCCCGGCACCCAAACCTTTAAGGTTTAGCACCGTTAGAATCGACATTCCTTCGTCATCTATATCCATTTAAAGTACCAGTTTTGCATTTACCCCAATCAGAACAAAAAATAACGAGGATAAATTGAGTCGTTAGGATAGTATCAGTAGAATAGTATCAACCATCTTAGTGAGTTTTTAGTACGAGACTACTGACAAAAGCACCTAATTTACGCTTTGAATATTGTCAGACTCACAGATGTTTTGATTTTACGACCAAACGACAACAAAAAAGCTCATCCAAAGGTGCGAGTTTAATATTTGTCGTCTAGTATAAAAAGAGATGTCGTTAAGGATGCTCTAATGCCCGAATATAGTTTTTTAAGTAATGAGAAATCAAGCTTTGAGCCAGTACAGAATCAAGGAAACCCATGGAAGGTTCTAGTAGTAGATGATGAACCAGATATTCATACTATTACCGAACTTGCCTTAAGTGACTTTGAGTACCAAAGCCGAGGTATTGAGCTTTTGCATGCGAATTCAGCAGCAGAAGCCAAAACTTTACTGCAAGAAGAAGAAGACATTGGTCTGATTCTCTTAGATGTAGTCATGGAGTCCCGTGACGCCGGTCTGTTACTGGTCGTATGGATTCGTGAAGAGCTCAAGAACAATAGCGTTAGGATCGTCTTACGTACTGGCCAGCCTGGGGATGCCCCCGAGCGCCAAGTAGTACGTGACTATGATATTAACGGCTATAAAGAGAAGTCTGAGCTAACTGCAAATAAGCTTTATACCGTTACCTGTAGTTCACTCCGCTCGTATCAAGATATTCGCTCCCTCATGGCCCACGAACAGGGCATGAAGAAAGTTATTGAGTCTACCGGTGATATCTTTGGAAAACGCTCCTTAGGGCTATTTGTTGAAGGTGTTCTAGAGCAAATCTTCTCTCTCAGTAAAATTGAGCGCAGCGTTAACCTTGTCATCGAAGACAATTCTGTCGCAATTCAGAAAAACGGCAGTGAATTTGAAGTCGTCGCGGCGACCGGTTGCTACAGCGGCTGTACCGATATTGATGTTCAGACGGAATTTGGCACCACAATTGAAAAATTATTAGCAACTGATGAGCGTATCGTAAACCTACCCAATAATAAATTGGCTATTATTCTACGCTGCCCATTTTCAGATGCTACTGTTTTACTGCTCAACAATATGTCGTATAACAGTGAAAATAAGAACCAATATTCCCTACTGAATCTTTTCATAAGCAATGTAAACATTGCTTATGAAAACTTGTCCTTACAAGCTCAAACTGAACGGACTCAAAAAGAAATCGCCTATCGTCTAGGTGAGGCCATTGAGAACCGCTCGAAAGAATCTGGCAACCATGTGAAACGTGTAGCCTTGATGTCAGAGTTATTGGCACTGGGTTGCGGCATGTCGGCAGCTAAAGCCACTATTATTAAAATTGCCTCTCCGCTGCATGATATTGGAAAAATTGCCTGTCCAGATGCAATCCTTCATAAAGAAGGTAAGCTCGACGCTCAAGAGTGGGAAATAATGAAGCAACACGCCATTGTTGGCGAAGAAATGCTTTCTGGTTCTGACTTAGAAATCATTCGAACAGCTGCAAACCTCGCCGGTGGTCACCATGAACGTTGGGAAGGTGGTGGTTATCCACGTAACATTTCGGGGGAAGCCATTCCTCTAGAGGCCAGAATTACCGCTGTGGCGGATGTTTTTGATGCACTGTTGAGTAAGCGTAGCTACAAGGAACCTTGGTCAGTAGAGGACACCCTGAACCTAATCAAGGAGGAGCGCGGGAAACAATTTGACCCTGCCGTTGTCGATTCATTATTTGAAAACCTAGATGACATCCTCGATATATATACCAACAACCAGTAAGATTTACTCCCATAAAAAAGCCGCTACAAACTAAGTTTATAGCGGCTTTTTTATGGGAGTAAAACCTGGTGACATTTAAACCTTTCTACTTAACTCTACATTCTCCCGAGGTATCGACATAGTAAACTTAACACCATGCCCAAGCTCACTCTCACAGAGTAACTCGCCACCTAAGCTTTCTTTGACTATATCACTAATCACACTCAAGCCTAGACCAGTGCCACCGCCATCGGAATTAGTGGTGTAAAAAGCATCAAATATTTTATCTTGTTTGTCTTTTTCGATTCCCTTACCGTCATCTTGATATTGGATAATTAAAAAGTCATCATCAAGCCAAGCATCTATACCAATAGTCCCTGAATCAACGTCGTCATAAGCGTGAATCAACGAGTTCATAATCATATTCGTTAGTATCTGAGAAAACCAACCTGGATGTGATTTTATTTGAAAATCTTCTCGGTCCACCAAATTTACTGAAATATTCCTCTTTCGGTACTGACTACTCAAGCTAACAAGTACTTCACGAATATACTCCAAAAAATCGAAACGGCGCTCAAGTCCTGTCGATTGATCGGCTGATATCTTTTTAAAGCTACGAATAAGATCAGTTGCTCTAAGTAAATTTTTAAATGTTATTTCCGCAGCTCTATAGGACGAATCAAAATACTTCTCTAGATCTTCCTGCCTCATAGATTGTGCGTAATAATCGCGCTTTATCTGTTTTGTCTTATCTATAAAATGCGTCATTCCGGTGATACAAATACCGATTGGAGTATTAATTTCATGGGTTACTCCCGCAACTAGATTGCCAAGTGCGGCCATTTTTTCTGAGTCTCTGAGTATTACCTGGCTATCAGACAATTTATCTTTTACAAAACTCAATTCCTGGCGATTATTTGTAATTTCTTGTCGTTGTTGCCCTAATTGAAGTTGTAGGTTTCGACTGTTTTTCAATAAGATACGGTTGTATTGCTTCAACACTCTCGCTTGAATATTTATATCGTCACAATTATCAATCAACATTGAAAATTGACTTTCAGCTTCATTCAATCGGCCATTAAGAGCAAGTACTTCAGCGTAATCACAATTTAGTCGCGATTCGAACATCTCATCTTGAGTACTAGCATCTGATATAGACTCATAGAGTTCAGTAGCAATTCGAAGATGATCTTCAGCGCTTTGGTACGCACCAAAAGGCCGATACGACAGGGCTAAGTTATGATTAAATCGGCTCGCTGCCAACAGCTCCACATCAGTCATTGATTCGGTAGTACAATTTAAGAAGCCAATAGCTCGGGCTAAAGAAAAAGGTAATTCTGGGATATATTCCTTGATTAGCTTATCCGAGGCAGCTCTATTCAGCGCTAATGCTTGTTGTGGTTGCAAAAAATTCTTAGCCGCCAACTGAACATAATTATTAGAAAACCTAAATTCACTGCCACTGCGAATAAGTAAATGATGTTTACACAGGGCCATCAGTGATGACGCTACCTCTTCATGGCTACGATCATTATCATATAATAAAACAACATCATCTATTTTGAAGGTGTAAGCCAAGACCGATAAACTACATAGTGTGTTAAATAAATCTATATTTATGTTTTGAACTTTTCTAGAAACTTGTTCGTAAGCACCACTATCCGATAATTTATCAAGCACACTATCATTAACGATAAACTCTTCACCACTTAGAAATGTTTGAGTCGTGTCTTCAATCAAGCTATTCAATGAATAGCTTATAGCCAAAGGATTACCCCGGCTGTGAAGTAATAACTGTCCGATTAATTTTGCTTTTTCATTAACCGTCATATTCAAACGATCACTCAACCAGTGATCCATTGAAGTAATACTTAACGGCTCTAAGTTTATAGTTGTCAAACCATTTTTATAGGCCATCGCTGTATCAAAAACACTTTGTGCTGAGCTTTGACTATCGCATTGTCGTGCTGATAAAACCAACAGTAAATTTTTATGTTGTCTTTCAATAATACTATTAATTAGTACAAGGCTGTCTTCATCGGCCCATTGTAGATTTTCAAACACCAAAGCAACAGATATCCCCTGTTCACATATCGTCGAAAACATGTCGTTTATCAACAAAGAAATTGATTTTGGTGAAAGGTCATCTTTTAATTCAAGTAAACTGCCGCTTTCTTGTAGTAATTTCTTAAACAACGGAACCAACGACGATATTATGCCTGCCTTATTCCCAAAACTAGATGAAAATAATTCCGCCCAAGCCAGGTTTTCATACCGCCCATTAAGCAACTGATCCAAGAGCTGGTTCAATATTTTTGTAATAGCGCCATAGGGCTCTTGTTTTATATACTGATCAAAATAGCCGGAAGCTAAAACCCCATGATTACGGTTGACTTCAGGGTAGAGGGTTTTAATTAGAGCTGACTTGCCCATTCCTCCTGATCCATAAATACAAACTGTGTGGGCGTGAGCTGGACAACGCTCCCAGGCCAGGCGTAGGGCTCTAGTTTCTTTGTCCCGGCCATAATTAACACAATTTAATAGTGGCTCAGCTAAGTTTATCGGTAAAGTAAATTGATAGTTTTTTAATGATTTTTCAACGTCATAAACC
>Ga0105358_10000259_pt1 | contig 25036 bp, 23 predicted proteins | sample GOMGulsemesocosm_5_FD_83509 | JGI IMG/M metagenome (GOLD analysis project Ga0105358, IMG submission 83509) | Methane-oxidizing microbial communities from mesocosms in the Gulf of Mexico - GOM15C Gulf of Mexico | ecosystem: Environmental > Aquatic > Marine > Cold seeps | place: Gulf of Mexico... | reverse complement strand
CAAGTACTACAACTTAGACCTAAAGCAGCAAATAGCAAAGCTAAAACCAAAGCGTTTGACAGACACGGTAAACCTTTTATGACCTTACCTCGTGGCTTTTATTTAAAAATACCCTTCACCCAAATGATATTAAACACATATTTACGCATTAATTAATATTTTAAGTATATTTTGATAGTACCTTGTCACTGATATTAACTTTCACAGATAAAAACTTTCACAGATTTTAATCAAGTTATTGTTCACTATGTCTTGTCACTGTAATATTTTGTTTCATTGTTAAACTTTTACCAGCGCTAAGCAATTGCCTTTGCGTATTTGCTGCTTCTAAACAAATAAATTCTTGTTCACCACGTTCATGAATATCAACCATATTATTCGCTAATTCAACGCCTGGGTTCCAAAATACCCACTGCTTTGTATTTACAGCCTTAAGCTCAATAGTACGTTGCCAACGACTATCAACAACGCTCATTATTTTATTGCTATGATAAACTCTATCGACGGGATCAATACCATTAGCTAATGTGGTAACTAAAGGTTTAGCTGTACAAGCTTTATTACCCGTTAACTTGTCATCAAAAGGCGCTTTAGCTAATTCAGCTAAGGTAACATTTGCTGGCGCGCTAACCGCGAGGTAAGTATGTAATGCACCAGTATAATAGGCGTCATGGGCACTCAAGTTTGCCATGGTGAATACTTGATTAAATGACTGACCAAAAAAAAGTACTTGCGTTAATCGACCGGCATACGGCCACAAGTCATTCATATCTTTTCCATGCCAACTTAAGCTAATTTCAACACCCAGCTCACTGATGTCAAGGTTATCGACTTGCCATAATTGACAGCGAGCAAAACCATGATTACCCGCTTTATTTTCACTATCGTTTGGATGTACACCAAACCACGGCCAACAAAGAGGAATACCGCCACGTATTGCTTTTCCTTGCTCAAAAGCTGAGTTTTTTGATAACCAAAAAACCTCTCTTTCACCTGTTGGCTTCCAACTAAGAACCTGTCCGCCCTGCAAACTAACTTTAGCCTGAGTGGTTTTATGTTCAATGATTAACGCTGATAAATCAGAGGAAAGTTTAACTTGTCGGACTTTGCCAAAATTATTTTTTACTACTATTGACATTACATTTCATTACTCGAAATTATGATACTAGTTTCATTAATTAGGTATTCAACTTTTTACACAGGTTTTTACACAGGAGAAATGGTCACATACTATATGAAATTGGTATTAATGAACTTGATCAAACTACCACTTTATTTCTTCCGCCATTTTTAGCTTGATAGAGTAACTTATCGGCATTAGCAACAAACTCTTCTGCGGAAGAAAAAGTGTCCTTTCGCCATTGACTAACGCCAATACTCACCGTTAATTCAATAGTATTTTCTTCAATTACCACCTTAAGTTGTTGAATTTTTTTCCGTAAACGCTCCGCGAATTGATAAGCATTTTTCTCGTGAGTTGTTGGTAATATAATAACAAATTCTTCACCACCAATACGGGCCACAATATCACTTGCTCGAACTGCCTCCTTACATGCACGATAAAACATGATTAACACCTCATCACCAACACCATGGCCAAAGTTATCATTAACTTTTTTAAAGTAATCTATATCTAACATCATGATAGACAGAGGTTGTTGGTCGTGATCTGCCCGTTTAATTTCTTCTACTAATACTTTATTGAACTGGTGGCGGTTAACTGCCCCGGTTAAGGCATCAGTAAAAGCTAATGTTTCAAAATATGCTTGCTGAGATTTTCTATACTTAATTTCCTTATTTTGACGATTAACAACGGCTTGAAATATATCTATTTCTAATAGTTTTCGGCGTAATTTTTCATAAGCCAATTGCATTGCGCCAATTTCATCAGAGCCTACATTCTGATTAAATCGTATATCTCTATGGCCTACAGCCATTTTATTCAATGCGTTAGTTATATCCCTAATAGGGTTAATAATACTATTATTTAATATTAACGAAAATAACGTTATGCCTACTAAAAAAAGACTAAGTAAAACTAAAATAACATATAAATTACTTTCTAATCGCTGACTTTCTAATTGTACTTCTTGCTTCAAATTTACAGTTAATCCCTCTGTTAACAATTCAAGATTATCAATATCAACCGATATTAAATCAAACCAGTGTTTGCCACGTTGTTCAACCGAATAGTCATTCATTACATGTGAAAAGTGTTGCGCTAATCTCTGCTGATATTTTTGAGCATCACAATAGTTTATACATAAAATTTTCTGCTCACTATTTGCTGAAAAATGGAAAACGCGCAACGTATTTAATTGCTTACCCACAAGTAAACTTATCGCTAAATGACTGTATAAGTTTTTCTTTTCAGTCGTAACCGCATACAACCCTGATGCTCTTATTTGCCCCATATACTCTTTAAAAAGCAATACTGCACTAATGGCCGAAAAGTCATTGGATAACTTAGAGTTAATATCAATGTGAATAAGGTTTTCAGATACTGACAATAATTTTCCTATGAGGTGAGTATAAGCTTGATATGTTTCAGTAAAATTGACAGTTTTATTAACTAAACCTAAATCTAATTGCTTTCTATATTTTTCTAATTTTGTTAATTCACTTTCTACAAAAGCAGAATACAAACGAATATTATCTTGCACCACAGGGGTTAACTCACCTGAAAGTAACCTTAAAAATTTGGTTATGGCTTTATCTGTAATTAAACGCTGTACTGATAATTGTTCAGTGAAGCTTTGATAGCGTGATGCATCTAGACCAGTGACAAGGCCGCGTTCAGCTTGTAGCGAATGGCTAATATCGTTCACTTGCGCTAAAACATCATTTAATCCTAAAACGAGTGATACTTTCTTATATTCTTTATAATTATCTAATAAAATAATAAAACTAAGAAATAGCACACCTAGAACAGGTAATAGTGTTGTGATAAAAACACGTTGGCTAAGTTTTATTTTTTGAGATAAAACTTTTGACATTTTTGCAATAATAGAAGTTTGTGAGTTATTTTTATTCTTTTCTTTATTAGCTGAAATAGGGTACTTATAGACACATGAAGCATAGTCTAAATCTTCATCTAAAATATGCTGAACAATCCATTGATGTAGAAATGTGGTTATTTTTTCACTGCAAGCTAAACTATCTTCTGCCAACCATTCTTGTTTTAGCTTTGGTAGCTGTTCAATAAAGTATTGATGACTCGCTTTATGAGCCGTGATTTCAGCGTAACAAATTTGTTCTAATATCTCTTCTTCCCTAGCAAAATGTAAAGTAACATAGTTTTCTAACTCAGTGAATATAGCATTAATAGTTTGTCCTGATGTTTCACCCTGTTCAGCTGAGGTTAATTTAGTGAGTATAGCGATAATCTTTTTATGATCCTCGTCAATGACATCAATGCCAACACTCATCCCTTCATTCCAAATTAATTCTTCCATTATTAATTCTTTCATTATTTTGTCTAATTCTTCATTATTTTCAACGCATTATAAAAAAGTCAAGCTGTGCTGAATAAAAATAATCAAGCTGTGTTGACGCAGCTATCGAATAAAAAACAAACTAAGCACTATTTAATGATTAATGGCTTAAATTATTAAGCCATTTTAACTAACTGTTGTAAATGAGCAACAACCTCACTTGATTCATATAGCCATTGCACCTGTCCGTTTGTTTTTTCAATACGTAAACATGGTACGGTTTTTTTACCTCCTTCACTAATAAGCTCTTCACGATAATCATTTTTATGATTAATATTTCTCAATTCAATGTTTAAACCTTCACGCTTCATTGTACGACGCACTTTTACACAAAAAGGACAGCTAGGTAATTGATACAAACTTAAATTTTTAGTGATGTCATCAACTTTCGCTTGTTCTGTTGAGCTTCTTTTTGGCGATGACGGTGAAAAAATAAAGTTAATAAGTAAGATAAGACGACCGATAGGCCAGCGTATAAGGGACATAATCATAAAAGTTACTTCTGTGTTTAAAAAAAATATCTTCGATCAAGTGATCAAAATCAGTGGCGGAGTTTACCATAAAGTGGGTATATTATATTCGTTTATTTTTTGGAACGAAGTTTAAAATAGATACTGGTACTGCTTTTTTCACTGGAAACTCTTCAAATTCTTTTCGCTCAATAACATAACCTAAACGAGCTTCGATAGCACACAAGTTTCTAAAATTATCTTTTGAAACAAAAGAAATAGCCTCACCGCTAGCACCCGCTCGACCCGTTCTACCGATGCGATGAATATAATCATCTACTTTGTCTGGTAAATCATAATTAACCACGCGAGTAAGTTCTCCAATATCAAGACCACGAGCAGCTATGCCTGTTGCGACTAAAAACTTAATTTTTCCTAAGGTGAAGTCTTTGAGTATTTGCTCTCGAACGTCTTGCGTTCTACCTCCATGAATAGATTCAGCAGCGATTCCACGCTTTTCTAACTGGCTTACAAGCTTAGCTGCCCCATGCTTAGTTTCAATAAAAATAAGCGCTTGTTGCCATTGTTTCTCTTTTATCAAATGACTAAGCAATGCCGATTTATTACCTTTATCTACGGTAATCAACCATTGGTCAATTTTAGGCTTTGATTTACTGTTTTGAGTAATAAATATTTCAACTGGATCATCAATAGTTCTTCTGGCTAAAGAACGAACTTCATCAGAAATAGTGGCTGAAAACAGCAAGTTTTGACGTTGCTTAGGTAAGCGTTCAATAATTTTATTGATATCCTCAATAAACCCCATATCAAGCATTCTGTCTGCTTCATCAAGTACTAATAGTTCAAGTTCGTCAAAATGCAGCGCCCGTTGATGCGCCATATCCAACAACCGGCCTGGGGTGGCAACAATAATATCAACACCCCAGATCAACCGTTGTTTTTGAGACTGCGAGTCAATACCACCATACATCGCCATTGAGCTAAGTGCTAAATTTTTACCATATTGACTAATACTCGCTTCAACTTGCACTGCTAGCTCACGGGTAGGCACCAGAATAAGTGCCCGAATGCGTTTACCGCGAAGAGTATGTTGATTATGTTCTGCACTTAATTTTTGTAAGATTGGCAAAACAAAACTAGCCGTTTTACCTGTACCAGTTTGCGCACAAGCAATTAAATCTTTACCCGATAATACAACAGGTATCGCTTTTTTTTGAATAGCTGTTGGCTTGCTATAAGCTAAATCAGTTAGCGCGTTTAGAATTGGATCGCATAATCCAAGTATTGAAAATGACATTAAGTGTCTCAAGCAGTAGGTGGTAGGTTTAACAAAAGCAAATTCAATGCGCTTAGTCAGTGCATTTATTCAGAGTACTAATATTTAAAATACTAAATTAGTGTGATAACTTGACTTTCAAGCCGTTTAAAAAGGTCGATAAAACATCATCGCTACAGTCTCTATAGTGCTTATTATTAACACTTCTAAAAAACGTGCTTAATTCATATTTATCCAAACTCAACTCGGCTGATTCTAAAATAGCAATTACCTCGTCTGCTTTTAATGATAAGGCTATTTTTAACTTATTAAAAATTATATTATTACTCAACGTTTGTTCTATTTCACGTTGAGGACCATCTTTTTTTCCTCTTTTTTCAATGATAAGGCCATTTAAAAAACTGGCTAATTCAACGTCTAATAACGGTTTAAAACTGCTATCATCTTTTTCTTTAAAAATGTCAGCTAATTGTTCTGCGCTAATAACACCTTGCCCTAGTGTAAACACCGCGAGTATTTTTTCATCATTAAAATCAAAAATAGTGCTGATACGACGAAGAAGATCATTATTTATCATTAAGTTACCTAAAGCCATTTATTGTGTAGATGATTTTTATTGCACCGCTTTAAATATTTTCAAAAACTTAAGGTTTCAAAAATTTCAAAGCGATTTGTACAGTATGCACATAGTTGGCGTGTAGTATAACCGAGTATTATCAATATTTATCTACACTAAGGTTAAGATAATTGATGATTTGATATTAATAATGGCAATATCTAATAGTATTATCTAATGGTAATCGCAATATCGCCAACCACCTTACCCGTTAATATCAACCACAACACGGCCACGAACTTTACCTGCCATTAATGCTTGGGCTGTAGCAATAACTTCGCTCAAGCCGATATCAGTAGAAATATCGTCTAATACCTCTGGATCTAGAATATCAGCAAGACGCTGCCAAGCTTCAATACGATCTTCAATAGGTCGCATCACACTTTCAATACCGGCTAACGTCACACCACGTAAAATAAAAGGTGCAACCGAGGCAGGTAAATCCATCCCTTGTGCTAAACCACAAGCAGTAACAGTACCACCGTATTGTATGCTGGCACAAACATTTGCTAAGGTATTGCTTCCTACAGAATCGATTGCGCCTGCCCAACGTTCTTTCGCTAATGGTCGACCCGGTTCTGACAATAATTTTCGATCAATTACATCACAAGCACCTAATTTTTTTAGATACTCGCATTGGTCTACTCTACCGGTTGAAGCAACAACGTTATACCCAAGTTTTGCTAAAATCGCGATTGAAAAACTACCAACACCACCGTTAGCGCCGGTGACTAAAACTTCACCTTTATCTGGGGTAACACCATTTTTTTCAAGGGCAATAACACAAAGCATTGCTGTATACCCTGCGGTGCCAATAGCCATTGCTTGGCGTGGTGAAAACTTTTTAGGTAAAGGGATTAACCATTCACTTTTTAAACGCGCTTTTTGGGCCAAACCACCACAGTGAGTTTCACCTACACCAAAGCCATTAAGTAGCACTTTATCACCTACGTTAAATTTATCACTTTCACTGTGTTCTACAGTACCCACTAAATCAATCCCCGGCACCATGGGGAATTTTCTTACGACAGGAGCTTTGCCAGTGATCGCTAAGGCATCTTTATAATTAATTGTGCTATGCGAAACATTGACGGTAACATCACCTTCAGGTAGTACACTTTCATCTATATCTTTGTTTGCCGCTCGGTAACCTTGGTCATCTTTTTCAATTAAAATACCATTAAACATGTTGCTCTCCTGATTTAGACTGATCGTCTATCAATAGTAAAAAAAATATTCTCAGCTTTATCCTTAATCAAAACATTTCAATAGGCGAGTCCTGCATTGTGCAGTGGTTTTGGTAAAGTCGCGATAAAATGGTTAAAGTAGTTTTCTAATGGCTTGGTATCTTCTACCAGCTTTGCTCGGCTAACTGCCCCTTCCCAGCCAATCCAAAAACATTCAGCTAACTGCTCACAATTTGCCGTTTTTGATACTTCTCCTTGCAATTGTGCTACTTTAAGGCAGTTTGTTATACGCTGCTGCCAGCATATTAATATATCAATCAATTGCGGCCTAAAACTTTCGGGTAGTAACTCAATTTCTTGTCCAAGATTGCCTACCAAACACCCTCGTTTAAATTGATGCCGAATCATACCCATTTTAGCATCTTCAACAAAATTACTGATGCGCATTAAAGGTGAATACGACTCATCTAATAAATAAGCGTCTAACTTATTTGTAAAATAATTTGCATACTTTTCAATAACAGCCTGACCAAATACTTCTTTGCTAGTAAAATAATGGTAAAAAGAACCTTTAGGCACCCCAACCTTTTTCAAAATCTGATCAATCCCTGACGAAGCAAAACCTTTTTCTGTCAGTTGTTCTAAGCCGCTGCGGATCAATTCTGCTTTAGTATCTTGATTTTCACGCGATACTTTCGGTGGCCTACCACGACGTGGTTTTATTACTGGTAAATTCATACCACTATAATAGACTGATCGTCTATTAAATTACAAATTTATTTAAAATGAGTCTATAATTAAGTTCAATTGTCTTATTATGCGCATTATTATTTAAGCCATTTAGACGTCTAGGCGTAAAAACACTAGAAAAGTGATATTGAAAAGAGTAGAATTTGCCTACTATTATTGAATTACTATCAATGTTTACATTTTAGTTCAGGTTTTATATAGCTTTAATAACTTTAGCGACTATATAAACTCCAAAAATGAATACTAAAATGCAATCTTCTGAGGATTTATGTCTACACACTTTTTCACTTCAGAGTCTGTTTCTGAAGGTCATCCCGATAAAATTGCCGATCAAATTTCTGATGCGGTTTTAGATGCCATTATCGCTAAAGATAAATTTGCCCGTGTTGCTTGTGAAACCATGGTAAAAACGGGTGTTGCTATAATTTCAGGTGAAGTGAGTACAAATGCTTGGGTTGATTTAGAAACCCTCACTCGTAATGTTATTAGCGAGATTGGTTACACTTCTTCTGACGTTGGTTTTGATGGTGCTACTTGTGGCATTATGAATTTAATTGGTCAACAGTCACCTGAAATAGCCCAAGGTGTTGATCGCTCTAAACCTGAAGATCAAGGTGCTGGCGATCAAGGCTTAATGTTTGGTTATGCAACTAACGAAACTAAAACCTTAATGCCTGCTCCTATTTATTACTCTCATCGTTTAGTTGAGCGTCAAGCTGAAGCGCGTAAATCAGGTATTTTGCCTTGGTTGCGCCCGGATGCTAAATCGCAAGTTACCTTTATTTATGAAAATAATAAACCCGTCGCAATTGATACCGTAGTACTGTCAACTCAACATAACCCGGATATTAAGCAAGAAGATTTGGTTGACGCGGTAATGGAAAACATTATTAAGCATGTTTTACCCGCAGAGCTTTTAACTGAAAAAACTAAATACCACATCAACCCAACAGGGCGTTTTGTTATTGGTGGTCCAGTAGGTGATTGCGGCTTAACTGGTCGTAAAATTATTGTAGATACTTACGGTGGCATGGCACGTCATGGTGGTGGTGCATTTTCAGGTAAAGATCCCTCTAAAGTAGATAGAAGCGCTGCTTATGCTGGTCGTTATGTTGCTAAAAATATTGTTGCTGCCGGCCTTGCACAGCGATGTGAAATTCAAATTTCATATGCCATTGGAGTTGCTGATCCTACCTCAATTTCAATTGATACCTTTGGTACTGGTAAAGTCAGTGAAGAAAAATTAGTTGAAATAGTACGCGAACATTTTGACTTACGCCCTTATGGCATCACTAAAATGTTAGACTTATTACACCCTATGTACCAACAAACCGCCGCATATGGTCACTTTGGTCGCGAACCATTTGAAATGACCGTTGGTGATGATACGTTTACTGCCTTTAGTTGGGAAAAAACTGACAAAGCTGATGACTTGCGTAAAGCAGCAGGAATTTAATCACCCGTTGTGAGCAAAGTTTGGTTAACAGACCATTATAAAGAGAACGTTGTAAACAAAGCACTCTAAAGAGAGTGTTGTAATTATTATAGAGCCTACTCTGAGTAATGAGTAAAAAACCAGCATTGTTGCTGGTTTTTTCATTTCTAAACAAAAAAATAGTTAAGCTCCCCATTGTTTTTTAACGCTTTAACCCCTATCTTGTATTTATACCAATTCTAATAAAATACAAGATATTAGGTTACTTAATCACACTATGTCCAAAATACGCATTTATCAAAATACAGAGTTTATTGTAAACAACACGGTGAAATTATCTGATGATGCTTTTGGTCATATGGTGAGAGTTTTACGTTTAAATGAAGGCGACTTAGTCACCTTGTTTAATGGTCAACAGCAGCACAATACTAAAGAAATTTTTCAATACACGGCTAAATTAGTTGATGTTAAAAAGAAACACGCCAGTGTTGAAATAATCAGCCAAGAAGTAGTAAATAACGAATCACCGATAAATATTCATTTGGGTCAAGGTATTTCACGTGGCGAACGTATGGACTTTACCTTACAAAAGTCGGTCGAACTGGGCGTTAATAAAATCACGCCCTTATTTACTGAACGCTGCGGGGTAAAACTATCAAGTGAGCGTTTAGCTAAAAAACGAGACCAATGGCAAAAAATAGTAATCAGTGCATGTGAACAAAGTGGCCGCTGCATTGTTCCTTTAGTTGCTGAGCCTATGCTATTACAAGACTGGATAAATGAGCAAACAAACGCGTTAAAACTTAATTTACATCCTAAAGCTCAGCATTCTATTATGACAATACCAATGGATAAACCCATCAGTGAACTAAACAGTGAACTAAACAGTGAACTAAGTAGAGAATTAAGCAGAGAACTGAGCATTAGATTACTAATTGGTCCAGAAGGCGGATTAACAGATGATGAAATAAGCCAAGCAAACCTAGCAAGCTTTCAAGATGTTTTACTTGGTCCTAGAGTGTTAAGAACAGAAACTGCTGCGCTAAGCGCAATTACCGCGCTGCAATGTCGCTTTGGCGATTTAGCATGAATTTATGGTAACTTTGCTCAACCACATCGTTAAAAATATAAAGATAGGATAGAAAATAACAATGGCACAATCTAAAAAAATAAAACTCGGTATTGTAATGGATCCTATTTCTGAGGTTAAAGTCGCTAAAGATTCTTCTATGGCAATGATGCTTGAAGCCCAAAAGCGTGGCTACGAAATTTATTACATGGAGATGCAAGACTTATATCTTGACCAAGGCCAAGCAAGAGCTAGTACACAAAAAGTTAAAGTATTTGATGACTCAAAACATTGGTATGAATTTTCTGATCAACAAGATATCGCGTTAAGTGAACTTGACGCTATTTTAATGCGTAAAGATCCCCCTTTTGATACCGAATACATTTATGCAACCTATATGCTTGAGCGCGCTGAAGTTGAAGGTACTTTAATAGTAAACAAACCACAAAGCCTGAGAGATTGTAATGAAAAGCTTTTCACCGCTTGGTTTGCTGACTTATCACCCCGTACTTTAGTGACACGAAATGACAAACAGATTCGTGCTTTTCATCAAGAGCTTAAAGACATAATCATAAAGCCACTTGATGGTATGGGCGGCTCATCAATATTTCGTATTAAAGAAGATGATGTCAACGTTGGTGTAATCATTGAAACATTAACAGACCATGGTCAACAATATGCTATGGTACAAGAATATATCCCGGAAATTGTTGATGGCGACAAACGTATCTTAATTGTTAATGGTGAACCAATGCCATACTGCTTAGCGCGTATTCCTGCACAAGGAGAAACCCGCGGTAATTTAGCCGCCGGTGGACGAGGTGTTGCCAGACCATTAAGCCCAAGTGATAAACTTATTGCTGAAACCATCGCCCCTGAATTGAAAAGGCGTGGTTTATATTTTGTCGGTTTAGATGTTATTGGTGATAAAGTGACTGAAATCAATGTTACTAGCCCAACCTGTATTCGAGAAATAGAAGCCGCTTACCCTATTAACATTAGTGGTAAATTGATGGATGCTATTGAAGAAAACATTCGATAACTTCGACAATAATAATGAATTCTAATCAAAACACCCCTTGGCCGTAAGCGTTTATATAGGTATGAGGTAGAGGTAGAAATGGATAGTTTAGAAAATCAATTTTTAATTGCCATGCCGTCACTAGGTGATGACTATTTTAACAAAACTGTCACCTATATTTGTGAGCATAATGCTGAAGGTGCCATGGGCTTAATTATTAACATGCCCGTTAATATTACCCTGCACGATTTATTAAAACAAATTGAAGCAAATGATAATGAACAAGCGAAAGAAGAGAAAAGCACACCTAAGCCAGAAGAAAAGTCTGCGTCTGACAACCCTATACTTGACAATGCTGTATCAAAGAACAACATCTTCTTAGATCATGGCTTAGAGCAACTTGTTCTTTCTGGTGGTCCAATTTCCCAAAATCGGGGTTTTGTTTTACATTGTACCCAATCTGGTTGGAAAAGCTCTCTAGCACTTAGTGACGATATTATGATCACTACCTCTAAAGATATTTTGCTCGCGCTAGGCACAGAAAATGCTCCTGATCAATTTATGGTCACCTTAGGTTATGCTGGTTGGGGGCCTGGCCAACTAGAAGCAGAGTTACAAACTAACTCTTGGCTCACCATTGATGCTGATAGTGACATTTTATTTAATACCCCAATTGAACAACGTTGGCAAAAGGCAACTGAAAAGCTTGGTATTGATATTGTGCATTTATCGTCGGATATTGGGCATGCGTAACCTTAGTAAAATAAGTAACGAAATAGCCGTTATGCGCAGCAATAAATGCCTCAAAACTAGCAGCTCACAACAAAATTTTTTAGGTAATAAATAATATAGTGGCAAAAAAAAATAACCCCATTGGTCAGCGTACTGTTATTGGTTTTGACTTTGGTAAAAAATATATTGGTGTAGCCGTTGGTCAAGAAATGACAGGGTGTGCCTCTCCTATTGGTTCAATTAAAGCCATTGATGGCATTCCGCACTGGGATTCATTAGCAAACTATTTACAAGAGTGGCAACCTGACTTTATTGTTGTTGGTCTACCCCTTAATATGGATGGTAGTGAACAACAACTTACCCTAGACGCAAAAAAATTCGGTCAACGCATCGCTGGACGTTTCGGCTTAAAGGTTAAGTTTCAAGATGAAAGGTTAACTACTGCCGATGCCAAGGAGCAATTATTTTCCCGTGGCGGTTATAAAAACTTAACTAAAAATAATATTGATGCCGAATCGGCTCGATTAATTATTGAAAGCTTTTTTGAACAAAGCTATGGTTAATAAAAACTTCTGTTAGTAATAAATTTGATTCGTAGTTTATGTCATTTATGTAGTTTATGTCATTTATGTAATTTACTCAGGAGATCATAAATACCCTCACCTTCGATCTGGCCCAATATTGTCATCCTCGAAGTCTCTGATCGAGGATATTGTACTTTAGATTCCTGCCTTTTATCACGTACGTCAAGCGTAGCAGGTACTATAGTGATAAGTACCTTACTGTGTACAATAACTATTCCTTTATGGTTGAGTTTTATGTTGTAGTTATCAGTAGCTATCGGTAACTAGATAGTAGCTTACTCACCTTTGCTTTAGGTGTTTTAGCCAACTTTTGTATTAAGGAAAACGATACTTCTTCAACACCTGTTTGTTGTTGAATATCATCAAGCATGGCTAACCAAAGCTTAGCTGTCATTTCTGAATCGTATAATGCTCGGTGAAAGCTACCGTTTGAGACAATTCCTTTGTAGTTAATTAACGTCCCTAATTTATGATTAGGTGCGGTTTGGTATAACCGACGAGAAATCAATAGTGAGCAAGCAAACTTTCCATCGTAGTGTGCTGATATTTGTTGTAGTTCATTATCTAAAAAGCGCTTATCAAAGGAAGCATTGTGCGCCACTAAGTTTTGGTCTTGAATGAAATTAGCAAACCTTGCCATTACCTCTTCACAAGGTGCAGCCGTACTCAACATACGGTTAGTAATACCTGTATAGTCTTCAATAAAGGAGCTAACAGGACGGCCGGGATTCATCAGCTCTTGAAACTGATCAGTTATCTTGCCATTTTCAAGTTTAACCGCACCTATCTCAATAGCCCGATCACCATAGTCAGGAGATAGACCAGTGGTTTCAAAATCTAGAATTATTAATGAGTTAGCATCTTTATGCATTTAAGTTTACTACGTAAATAAATCAATAGTTACATTTTAACGGCTCTATTTCAAAATAAAAGCATTACTTATTATTTAAATATAAGACTTATTATTTGAAGATATTTTCAATTATCCTTTTCAAAAATAGCATAAAAACCTATACTGTATAAAACAACAGTATAGGTTTTTATATGAAAGTTATTCCCATATTTGCTGAAGCTGGCATTACAGGTTTTGAATCGCCAGCGGCAGAGTATAAAGAACTTGGTTTATCCTTAGATCAACTATTGATTAAGCACCCTAATGCTACTTTTATCGGTCAGGCATCAGGTCAGTCAATGGAAGGAATTGGTATCTTTGATGGTGATTTATTAATTGTTGATAGATCACTAATGCTTAAAAATGGTGATATTATTGTTGCCAATTTCAATGGCTGCTTTGTTTGCAAAATCATTGATAAGGTGCAAGCAAGGCTTTTATCTGCTTCTAAAGATCATAGCCCCGTAAATATTTCCCCTGAAGATGATTTTCAAGTAGAAGGTATTGTTACTCGCTCAATACGACTACACCACAAATCACCAGAGCTTACCGCATGTATGCTCTAGTTGATGCTGTATCTTTTTATGCTAGTGCTGAAAAGGTTTTTGATCCGAGTATTCGCAATAAACCTGTTGTTGTATTAACTAACAATGATGGCTGTATTTGTGCGGTATGCCCGATAGCTAGAAAACTTGGTATTCCCAAGTTTGAGTCATACTTTAAGATTAAGTGGCTTCTTCAAAAGCATGGTGTGGTGGTTCGTTCGTCTAACTATGAATTATATGCCGATTTAAGTGAAAGGATGATGAATGTCATCTCTAGATACTGTGATGATCAACATATCTACTCTATCGACGAGTCATTCTTGTTGTTCAAAAATTATGGTGATCTAATTAAAGACTGGCATCAGTACGGACATGAAATCAGACGAGCAATATGGAAGGAAACCAAATTACCTGTTGGTGTTGGTTTTGGTACAACATCGACATTAGCTAAAGCAGCTAACCATGCGGCTAAAAAGTTACCAGGATACAATGGCGTTGCTGTTATTGATTCTAACAAGAGCGCTCACGCTATTTTACAGCAGATGAGCGTTAGTGATGTTTGGGGTATTGGACGCAAAATATCTAAACGATTAAATTCTCAAGGTATTAAAAATGCTTTCCAGCTTTCTACCCTTTCACCCAAAGCCGTTAGAAAAGAGTTTAGCGTTGCAACTGAGCGCACAGTAAATGAATTAAATGGCATTAAGTGTATATCTTGGGATGAAGTTAGAGAGCCTAAACAACAAATTTTTTCTACTCGCAGTTTTGGGCAAAAAGTAGTAGATAAGTATGTGCTTCAAACTGCGCTAGTAAAGCATGGTTCTATTGTCAGTAAAAAGGTGCGCCAACAGTCATCACTAGTTAAAAAGCTTCTTATATTTGCATCTACCTCTTCGTATGATACTAACTACTATAAACAGTCAATTATTTATCAATTTCCTGTTGCTACTGATAATAGTTGCGATATTTCTAGTGCTATCAGTAGCGTGTTAAATGAAATATTTGTAAAGGGAGTTCTTTTCCATCTGTGCGGGGTTGGTGCTATTGAATTAGAAAGTAGGCACTTTCAACAATCTGATTTATTTATGACTGATAATTCAAATCCTGCACTAATGAAGTGCTTTGATAAAATTAATAACCGCTACGGACAAGGAACATTAAAAATGGGCTCAGAAGGCCAATCTGAAGTTTGGCAAATGAGAAGAGAATTTCTTAGTCCGCAGTTTACAAGTAATTGGAAAGATATACCTAAAATAAAGTGCTAATTATTTCGATGATTTCACTTTTCTCAAATGCTTATTTATTCTACGGCTTTGCTTATTTTGCTTATGACTTTCCTTATTTCTCTTATAATGATGAACACTTGTATTGTGGGGTTTATGATGTGAAGTAAACTGTTTAGTGACAAGGCTAGGCTGTCCTTTATTATGCCTTACCGTATGCTTAACATCATATTTTACTTTATGCGATGAATGATTAGCGCTATGCAAACTTTGCTTAAATTTACGTTGGCTCTTGTTTAACTTAGTGTTCAATTTACGGTTCAACTTCTCGTTCAACTTCTCGTTCAACTTCGAGTTAGTACGATGAACACCTATACGATTACTGTAATACTTTTTACTGGTTTTTTTAGTTAGATAAGCAACACCTTTTCGATGAGATGCTTGGTGAGACCAACGCTTAGCATAACCCCCATTAGCAATTAAATGACGTGGACGTTGACGGTAATAACGAGAGTATTGTGGGTTAACAACGACTACATACCGATTATGCCAATGAAAAGCGCTAAAAAAGTAATTAAAGGTAATATGAACACCGGTATGCCAATAAAAAGGACGATAAATATGACGATAATGGCTTATATGAGCACGGTGATAAGAATGCCAATAAACCGGTGGATAAGCAGCCCAATGCCATAAACCATAGACTGTGCGTGAATCATAGTAAGGCACATAAATAACGTTTTTTTCTCTTGATAAAATAAGAATATTGTTATTTTCATAACGAATATCCATATTATCCATTTTTTTAAGATTACCTGCTAGTTTAGCTTGTTTTCTCAAAGTTTGAATACTTAGCAACACTCGTGACTCGTCTTGTAAAAAAGCATCACCAAGGTTTTGTGTCCAACTTAAGTCTTCACTTAATCGACTCAGTACACGCTCAAATGGAATTAATACTTTCACACTTGCGTCCCAGTTAACCGTTTTTAATAACTGTTCTTTCTGCTCAGAATTAAGATTTTCATTGAAGTTTTCATTTTTTTTCAGCCAACGATGGGCCTCTACAATTTCGATAGGGTAGGTTGAAGCAATTAAAATGTGTGTTAATAAACTGTCGGGGTATAGCGCAATAGGCGCTAACATTTGAGCCAACTCGGCATCGCTAAATTTTTGTACCTCTTGCTCAGCGACCGTTGCAAAACTCACTAGCGTACTAATAAGTAAACTTAGATAAAACATAACGTTTTTCATTATACGATCCTTATAACTAATAACTTATTATAAGAATACCAACAATAAACTGAACGCTAGCTGAACAGCCAATATTGAAAAACTAGTACTGAAAAATCAGTACTGAAAAATCAGTACTGAAAAATCAGTACTGAAACGTTAGCATAAAAGCAGCGCCACCAAGTGAGGTGGAAGTAGTAATTAATAATTGCCCTTGATAACTGCTCACTAAATCTCGCACAATAGCTAAGCCTATACCATGTCCTGCATGGTATGTGTCAGCTCTTGTTCCACGCGATAAAATAGCCTGTTGTAATGATGGTTCAATGGCAACACCATCATCTTCAACGGATATCATTAATTGTTTATTATTTACCTTAACCGTAACCATAACGGTACACTTTGCTGCTTTACAGGCGTTGTCGGTAATATTACCTAACATTTCCATCAAATCAGCTTCATCGCCCTTAAATAAAATATTTTGGTCAGCATTAATATTAACAATGAAACGTAATTGCTTTTCTTGATAAACTTTCATCAAGCTAGCAATAAGCTTGTCCAATAACGGTTTCACCGCTACCCCCAAATGCCATGAAGACTCACCTGCACTTTGCGCTCTTTTTAGTTGATGTTCGATAATATTATTAATCAAACTAATTTGCTGATGCGCATCTGTTGATAAACCCGCTTGGCTTTGCATGACCGCCAGTGGGTTTTTTAAACTGTGTGCTAAATCAGATAAGGCGTTACGATAGCGTTTACGTTGATTTTGCTCCGTTAATAACAAGGTATTTAGCTGTAAAGTAACTTGCTGTAATTCAAGGGGATAATTGGCCTCTAATGCATTTTTACTGCCTTGCTCTATAAGCGTTAGCTCATGCGCTAACACTTTTAACGGCTTCAATGTCCATAGTAACCAAGCGACTTGAACGACGATAAACACTAGCATCAAAATAATAAGCCAGCTCCATAATTGCTGTTTAAAATCGTAAAGTGCAAGCATAAATTCTTTTTGGTCTTTTATTAAATGTAAGGTGATAGGGAATGGCTGGGCATTATCAGAAAAGCTAACACTGAAGCTGTAAAGTAAATGCTTTCTACCTTCAAGTGTAATAGCAGAAAATTCACTATCTCCTACATTTGGTGACGGCATAAACTCAGCAGATAACGCCTGTAATGGCATAGTTAACAATGACTGTGATTGCCATAATTTTTCAGCTGAAAAATGCTGCTTAGGGTGTGACTTTATCAGTGCATACAAACCAGATTGACTGATGTTGAATTGGTTTTCTAGCAAGTATTCAGGCATTAATAACTGATGTTCATCAACTTCTGCAACGGTTAAAATTGAATAACTATAGGCAATAAGTTCATTTTCCAGTGCAACATTTAACTGCCGTTCAAAAGCCTTGGTTAACGTAAGACCAATAATAGGCAACATAACAATAGTCATTACTAAGGTACTTAGTAGTACCCGAGCCTTTAATGAGTTTACTTTCCAAAAGGGAGCCTTTGATTTAATTATTGCTTTCATTATTGATTAACGCGCTTTAATTTGTAACCATGCCCGCGAAGCGTTTCGATAAAACCATGATCATTGTTGGGATCAAGTTTCTTACGTAAACGACGAACAAATACTTCAATAACGTTAGAGTCTAAATCAAAGTCCTGATCATAAATATGTTCAGTTAATGCCGCTTTCGATGTAACTTCATCAAGGTGTAACATCATGTATTCAAGCAGTTTATATTCCGAACTACTTAGTTTCACTACTTGGTTATTCACTTCAACCTGCAGGCTTTTAGTATTAATAGATAATGAGCCATTTTTTATTAGTGGGCTTGCTTGTCCAACAGAGCGACGAATAAGCGCATTTAAGCGTGCAAGTAACTCCTCACCATGAAATGGTTTCGTCAGATAATCATCTGCACCTGCATCTAAACCCGCCACTTTATCTTGCCAGCTGTTGCGTGCTGTAAGCACTAGAATGGGAAAGGTTTTGTCTTTTTCTCGTAAAGTTTTAATAACACTAATGCCATCAATAATGGGTAAACCAATATCAATTACCGCAGCATCGTATGGGTATTCTAGCCCTTGAAATAGCCCAGTTTCACCATCACTGGCCACATCAACCAAATAGTTTGCCGCTAATAAATGCTGCTTTAAATTTTTCTGTAAAGCAATATCATCTTCAATAAGCAATAAGCGCATAATTTTTATCGTCCACTAATTCGACCAGATTTGGCATCAACAAAAACAGCAATAACATGACCATTTTTTTTTATCAGCTTGACTCTGTAGCCTGATTTTTGTTTTTGGACTTTAAGTACTTTACCACCAAAACGGCTTTGAGCCAGTTGAGCAGCCCGTTTAGCACTTTTAACCGGTACTTTCTGCTTACTACTTTGCTGATTAACTTTCATTGTACTTATTGTTGCTGCAAAGTTTGCTTGAGCAACAGCCTGCATAGAAAAAGTATTCATAAAAGTAATTAGCAAAGAAGTAATTAAAGAGAAAACAAGTTTCATTATTTTTCCAAGTGCTGTTATTTATGGCTATAGCTTATTTAAAATAATACGCTTTCGCAACTGAAACAAAATTTAACCGCAAAAGATCAACAGACCCTAGCTGAATAATAACAATTACTAAATAACCACCGTCTAAAGACGGGGGTTTAAACCAATTCCTGCGGACGAATTAAAATGTTCAGCTTACATTCATCTTCAATACGCTTTAATAGCCTTAACAGCAAACAAACCTTCATAGGATTATATGATGATCAAGATGATGACCAAGGTGATAATCAAAAAGTTTATTAACAAGAGCGTTATAGGCATATTACTGCTAACAAGCTTAATTGTTAGCAGTAATAGCATTGCCAAAGAACAAGGAAGTGTTTCATTTGGCGTATTAACAAAAAACCTTACTTCTGAGCTTAGACAAACTATTGCTAAAGAAAATAAGGCAGCAACTATTGTTGATCAAAACATTGGTAAAGCGACCGGTCAAACAAGAACTGAAATACTCAAAAATAATATAAAATTAATTAAACCATCAAAAATAACGCCGCTAGCGCGTAATATAGGCTACAGCAACTATTCAAACTTTGCCGACTTTACTATTTACGGTGCAACAACTCTATTGCAAAATGATTATGACGGTGATGGTTTTCATCAAACATTTAGTGTTAGCTTTGATGCTGACATAGCCAGTTATACCGAGGGTCAATGGAGTGACGTGTATGCTTTATTATATATCAGCAAAAATGGTGGCCCTTGGACACACTATTACACCACTGATACCTTTATTATAGAAGGTGATACTAACTTAGATGAGTATGAAGTAATTACCACCTTCTTATCCGGTTATTATACTGATTATTATGATATTTTAATTGATTTATACCAAGTAGGTAATAGCGATACTGTGGCAAGTTTAAGTTCAGACGAAAGTAATGCGCTGTACGCTTTATCATTAGAAAGTGCTGATTATGATGAGCCATATAATGATGTTTACAATGAACCCTATATTGAAGTGATTGAAATAAGTCACGGTGGAAGTTTTTCAATTGTCCTACTCTTACTTTTTCTCCTCACTTATTCACTACGGATCGCTACGGACAAAAAATAGAACATATTGATTTTTAAAAATTTCAGATAATAAAAAGCCACAAGAAGCATTAACTTTTTGTGGCTTTTTTTAACCTATTCAGACTTTTTTGATCATTTTTGGCACAACAACCAATTATTAACTTTTCAGATCATCAAAAAACTTTTTTACGCCATCAAAAAAACCTGTTTCCTTCGGGCTATGTTTTTTACTGCTTTTACTCATTTTTTCTTCTAACTTACGTAATAAGTCAGCTTGATCGCCTGATAAATTTACTGGCGTCTCAAGTACAACTTTACACATTAAATCGCCGGTAATAGAGCTACGTACTGATTTAATACCTTTACCACGTAGGCGGAACACTTTGCCCGTTTGTGTTTCTTTAGGTACTTTAAGTTTAACTTTACCACATAAAGTCGGTACTTCAATTTCACCACCTAATGCTGCCGTAACAAAACTAATTGGCACTTCACAATACAAGTTATTTTCATCACGAACAAAAATCTTATGATCACGTACATTAACTTGTACGTACAAATCACCTGCTGAAGCGCCATATTCACCCGCTTCACCTTCACCAGATAAACGAATTCTGTCACCAGTATCTACACCTGGTGGAATTTTAACTGACAAGGTTTTAGTTTTTTCAACACGGCCTTGACCACGACATGAGGTACAAGGACTAGAAATAACTTTGCCTTTACCGCTACAGGTTGGACAGGTTTGCTGAACGGCAAATAGTCCTTGACGCATTTGCACTTGGCCGTGGCCATGGCAAGTACTACAAGTTTTAGCACTTGTTCCTTTTTTAGCACCTGAGCCATCACATGGCTCACAAGAAACAAAAGTAGGTACTTTAATTTCTAAGCTTTTACCTTTGACGGCATCTTCTAAATTTAACTCTACGTTATAGCGTAAATCAGAGCCACGTTGCGCACGTGATTGATGACCACCCCGGCTACGGCCACCACCAAAAATATCACCAAAAATATCACCAAATGCATCACCAAAATCACCATGACCACCGCCGCCATGACCGCCCTGCTCAAAAGCAGCATGACCATATTGATCGAAAGCAGCACGTTTTTGATCGTCTTTTAAGATTTCATACGCTTCTTGAATTTCTTTAAAGGTTTCTTCTTTTGCTTTATCGCCCTGAGTACGATCAGGATGATACTTCATCGCTAATTTTTTATAGGCTTTTTTTATTTCTTTTTCTTCAGCGCTTTTTGAAACTCCAAGCGTTTCATAATAATCACGTTTTGACATAAATGACTTCTTTTATTTGACCATTTCACTTAACGAAAGCTATAACGTAAGAAGCGCCGATAATTATCAGCGCTTTTATTTTACTTAACTAACAAACAATATTTTATATCACTCAGCTTATGCGATAGCTGTGTGAATTAAAAACTATTTGTCGTCTTTAACCTCTTCAAACTCAGCATCTACTACATCATCAGCAGCTGCATCGGGTGCAGAACCTTCAGGTGCGTCTTGAGCTTGTTGCTTGGCTTGAGCAATTTCTATTAACTTAGCTGACGCTTCCGTTAATGCTTGAGCTTTTGCATCAATGGCTTCTTTATCATCACCTTTAACCGCTTCTTCAAGTTCAGTTACTGCTGTTTCAATTTTTTCTTTATCATCGCTTAGTAAGTCATCACCAGCTTCTTCAACTTGCTTATTAGTTGCGTGAATCAAACCATCAGCTTGATTACGTGCAGTAACTAGCTCTTCAAATTTAGCATCAGCCTCAGCATTAGCTTCTGCGTCATTTACCATTTCCTCTACTTCTTCATCAGTTAAACCCGAAGATGCTTTGATTGTGATTTTTTGCTCTTTACCCGTATTTTTATCTTTAGCTGTTACATGTAAAATACCATCAGCATCTATATCGAAAGTTACTTCGATTTGCGGCGTACCGCGTGGTGCTGCATCGATACCTTCAAGGTTAAATTGACCTAAAGATTTGTTTGCTGAAGCTTGCTTACGCTCACCTTGACAAACATGTACAGTAACTGCCGCTTGGTTATCATCAGCCGTTGAGAACGTTTGAGATTGTTTTGTTGGGATAGTTGTGTTTTTGTCGATAACTTTAGTCATCACACCACCCATTGTTTCAATACCAAGCGATAATGGCGTTACATCTAAAAGAAGTACGTCAGTTACATCACCTGAAAGAACACCTGCTTGAATCGCTGCGCCCGCAGCTACCGCTTCATCAGGGTTTACATCTTTACGTGGCTCTTTACCGAAAAACTTAGTAACAGCCTCTTGAACCATAGGCATACGTGATTGACCACCAACTAAGATAATATCATCAATCTTACTTACTGATAAATCAGCATCTTTTAGTGCTTGTTTAAGTGGCACTAAAGTCGCCTTAACCATATCTTCAACTAATGATTCTAATTTAGCACGAGTTACTTTAATGTTCATGTGCTTAGGACCAGATGCATCAGCTGTGATGTATGGTAAGTTAACATCTGTTTGTTGTGCTGAAGAAAGCTCACATTTTGCTTTTTCTGCTGCTTCTTTCAAACGTTGCATTGCTAAGGGATCAGACGTTAAGTCCATGCCTTGATCTTTTTTGAATTCAGCAACAAGAAAGTTGATTAAACGGTTATCAAAATCTTCACCACCTAAATGCGTATCACCATTAGTCGCTAATACTTCAAAGGTATGCTCGCCATCCATTTCATCAATTTCTATAATTGATATATCAAATGTACCACCACCTAAATCGTAGACAGCAATAACTTTATCGCCCTCTTGCTTGTCCATACCGTAAGCAAGTGCCGCAGCCGTTGGTTCATTAATAATACGTTTGACATCAAGACCAGCAATACGACCTGCATCTTTAGTTGCTTGACGTTGTGAATCATTAAAATAAGCAGGAACCGTAATTACCGCTTCAGTAACTGTTTCACCTAAATAATCTTCAGCTGTTTTTTTCATTTTTGCTAACACTTCAGCCGAAACTTGTGGTGGAGCAACGTTTTTATCATTTGCTGTGATCCAAGCATCACCGTTATCGGCTTTAACAATACCAAAAGGCATTATTTCAATATCACGTTGTACTTCTTCGTCTTCAAAACGACGACCAATTAAACGCTTAATTGCGTATAATGTATTTGTAGGGTTAGTTACAGATTGACGTTTAGCTGGCTGTCCAACTAACGTTTCACCTTCAGCAGTGTAGGCAATAATTGAAGGGGTTGTGCGATCACCTTCAGCATTTTCTATTACACGTGCTTTTCCGCCATCTAAAACAGCTACACATGAGTTAGTTGTTCCTAGGTCAATACCGATTATTTTGCCCATCTTGGGAGCTCCTATTCATTGTTTTATTATTACGCCGTTTATCCGGCTTAAGTAAAAATTAAATCTAATTTGTTGTTGCAATAGTAAGTGGGGTCAGCAAATTACTTTTCAATAGAAAAATGTAAATAAAAGTATTTTCATTCTAAATTCAAAGTATTAAAAGCAAAAAAAAATTCACTAATTTTCATTAACGAATTTAATTTTTGAACTTTTTTACTGCCCGTCATACATTGAATGAGTCGTCATTGTATTTTATGCCAATGTTTATTATGCGGTGGTATCAACCGCAGGTGCCGCTTTAGAAACCATAACCATGGCAGGACGAATCAATCGGCCATTTAATTCATAACCTTTTTGCATTACTGCTATAACAGTATTTGGTGCTACGTCAGGTACTTCTTGCATTGACATCGCTTGATGTAATTCTGGGTTAAACGGTTCGTTTTGAGGATCGACCGCTTTAACACCAAATTTATCTAATGAAGCGATTAAACCTTGTAGCGTTAGTTCAACTCCTTCGATAACACTTTTTTTACTTTCATCTTCTTTATCGATGCTTTGCAAAGCTCGTTCTAAGTTATCAACTGTTGTTAACATTTCATTAGCAAACTTTTCCAATGCAAACTTGCGCGCTTTTTCCACATCTTGTGCTGAGCGACGACGAATGTTGTCAACTTCAGCTTTAGCACGAATTACTGAGTCTTTTTGGTCACTAACCGTTGATTGTGCAGTAGCAAGAGCTAACTCTAATTCATTAATACGCTCTTGCTCTTCACTAATCACTTCATGTTCTTTCTCATGTTGCTCTTCTACTTGCTGTTCAGCTTCTTGTACTATCTCATTAACTAATTGCTCTGCTGAGATCTCTTGGTCTGCATTATTCGTTGTTGACTCTTTTGACATGAAAAACTCCGATTAAATCTAGATAAACTTTAAAATCGTTACTAATTATGGGGTCTAGCTTGTTTGATTCAAGCTGAATTTAAAACTAAATTAAAAACATTTTATCAAAAGTGAACTTTACAAGCCATTCAAATAGGGGGAAACTTCCTTATAAAGAGATTAAACCTACGAAATATTTGTTATGACTCAACACTATAAAACAATTGGGCTTATCGGTAAGCCCGATCATCAAGGTGCTAGTGCAACAATAACCACCTTACATCAGTACTTAATTAATAAAAAATATCAAGTCTTAGTCGAAAATTCAGTTGCTAATTCAATTGGAATTAAAAATATGACCCTTTGTTCATTAACTGAAATTGGCGAACAGGCAGACTTAGCTATTGTAGTAGGTGGCGATGGCTATATGTTAGGCGCAGCAAGAGTTCTATCTTGTTTTGATATAGGAGTCATTGGAGTAAATCGTGGTAATTTAGGCTTTTTAACCGATCTTTCACCTGATGATATCATTGAACCATTAGCGAAAATCTTAGCGGGTAAATCACGATCAGAACAACGTTTTATTATTGATGCTGAAGTCTATCGACATGGCAAACTTAAAAGCTCGAATAGTGCGGTCAATGAAGCGGTGCTACATGCTGGAAAAGTCGCTAGCATGATTGAGTTTGAAGTCTAT
>Ga0105358_10000258_pt1 | contig 25087 bp, 23 predicted proteins | sample GOMGulsemesocosm_5_FD_83509 | JGI IMG/M metagenome (GOLD analysis project Ga0105358, IMG submission 83509) | Methane-oxidizing microbial communities from mesocosms in the Gulf of Mexico - GOM15C Gulf of Mexico | ecosystem: Environmental > Aquatic > Marine > Cold seeps | place: Gulf of Mexico... | reverse complement strand
GTTAAATCAAAGCCACCACCAAACCACCAAATCGGCTCTTCCCCTTCTTTTTCTGCAATAAAGAAGCGCACATTGGCATGCGATGTCGGCACATATGGGTTGCGTGGATGAATAACCAATGAAACACCGAGAGCCTCAAAGTTTCGCCCCGCTAAGCTAGGGCGATGCTGGGTTGCGGATGCTGGCAAAGCGTTGCCTCGCACATGGGAAAAATTAACACCAGCCTGTTCAAACACCTTACCATTTTCAAGCACCCTCGTACGGCCACCACCTGTTTCACCACCCCTATCCCATAAATCCTCTCTAAAAAAACCCTCATCTTCTTGGCCCTCTATAGAAGAACAGATGCTATCTTGTAATGCCAAGAAATACTCTTTAACACGTTGTATATTAGGGTGTGACATGGGTGGAATCTCTCTATTTAACGTAGTTGCTTATTCAACAGCGGGTCTATTATTCGACTAGGATTCGCAGCCTTTCCAACCCGACCATTTATTGTATAAACATTTTTTGAAGAAAACTTTAAACGCGTTTGATACGCCGTCCTTATTGGAGCACAACCCGACTTATTAGCACTTGTAGAAACAATAGCCATGCCCGCTAATTCACACAGCTCTTTAGCCAAGCCATGCTGTATCAACCGAATGGCAATCTTATTACTTCCGCCCGTCAACCACGTTGGCACAGATTCCTTTGCAGGAAGTAGCCATGTCGTTGGCTCTGGTGCCTGTTCACATATTCTAGAAATAAGCGACTCAGGTAAAGGCTTTAAGTAAGCGCTTAGTTGAGAAAGGTCAGATGCTATAAGAATAAGCCCTTTATTATGCGCCCGCCCTTTTAAAGCCAATAACCGGAAAACGGCTTCTGCATTGAGTGGATCACAACCAAAACCAAACACCGCCTCTGTTGGGTATGCTACAAGCCCACCTACATGAAGCTGTTCAACAAAGCGCCTTTTTTGCCAAGCTGATGGCACCGCCGATTTATCCTTGCTGAAGTTTTTCTTGTAACTCTTGGTTTTTTTTAATAACTGCTTCACCCGCAGCCTTTCTGTCTGCAAGTACTCGCTGAGCAACACCCTCATCAGACAACGCCAGTATTTGCGCCGCAAGATAAGCCGCATTCTTAGCGCCTGGTTTACCAATCGCCACACTGGCTACGGGTATACCACCCGGCATTTGCACAGTAGACAAAAGTGCGTCTTTTCCTTGCAACGAACCCGCATCTAGCGGTACGCCAATAACTGGCTTAACCGTATTTGCAGCTACCGCACCCGCTAAGTGTGCAGCCAACCCCGCCGCTGCAATAAAGACGGCACAGCCTCTTGTGTCGGCATCTGTCACGTAAGCGTGTGTTTCAGCAGGCGTTCTATGAGCAGAGGTTATTCTAACTTCATACGGAACCTCTAAGCTTTTAAGCACATCCAGTGTCGCCTGCATGACAGGAAAATCAGAGTCCGAGCCCATCAAAACGGCCACAAATGTTTTTTTATTTTGCATAATTTCTCTTTAATCTATTTAGGTTTAGCTATTTCTTCACAAGGCGTTACGTAGGAACACTCTTGTTGAGGACATACTTTTTCGGCACCGCGTCGCTTGGTTGTTTTTACTGTCAAAATAGGCCAGTTGCAACTTGGGCATGGCTCATTAATCGGCTCATTCCACAAAGCGTATTTACATTTAGGGTAATTGGAACACGAGTAGAATATTTTTCCCTTTCGTGATTTACGTTCAAGTATCGTGCCCTTTTTACACTCTGGGCAAACGACATTCGTGTCTTTTGGTTTTTCCAGTGGCTCCATATGCTTACAATCTGGATAAGCACTACAACCAATAAACTTACCGTATCGACCTGTGCGTATAATTAAGTTCGACTCACACTTAGGACAACTTCTCCCTTCAACTACTTCTGGCTCTGCTGAGGCTGCATCTTCATTAAGGTTACGCGTATAGCTACACTCTGGGTAATCCGTACATCCTATAAACCGCCCATTCCTACCCAAACGAATAGATAACTGCTTACCACATTCTGGACACTTTTCATCCATTGCTTCTTGCGTAACATCACTGCGCTGAACGCTAACTTCTTTATCATCAATCAGCGCTTTAAAGGGTTGCCAAAATGTCTTCATCAATGGCAGCCATTTTGTTTCACCCCTTGAAACCGCATCTAAGCCATCTTCCAATTTAGCAGTGAAATCATAATCCACATAATTGGTGAAGTGTTGCGTTAAAAACTTATTAACAATTCGCCCAACATCCGTTGGATAAAAACGTTTGGTTTCCAACTCAACATAGTCGCGATTTTGCAAGGTTGAGATAATAGATGCGTACGTCGATGGACGTCCAATGCCATGTTCCTCAAGTGCTTTAACCAAGCTCGCCTCACCGTAACGTGGTGGCGGTTCAGTGAAGTGCTGATTCGGAATAACATCTAATAAGTCAATAAGCTCGCCTTCTTTCATCGGCGGCAACAAGTTTTCCTTATTATCATCATCTTCTTTACTGTCGTCCTTGCCCTCAAGGTATACCGACATAAAACCTGGCTTGCTGACGGTTGAACCCGTCGCACGAAACACATGTCCTTTCCCACACGTGAGATCAGCGCTAACACCATCAATTAACGCATGAATCATTTGGCTAGCAATCGCTCTTTTCCAGATCAGCAAATAAAGTTTATATTGATCACTCGATAAGGAGCCTCGAATCTCTTCAGGCACCCTCGCTGCTGAACTTGGACGAATCGCCTCATGAGCTTCTTGAGCATTTTTCGATTTCGTTTTATAAACTGGCGCCGTCTTAGGCACGTTTTCCTTCCCGTACCGCGACTGAATGAGCTCGCGGATTTCGCCAACCGCCTCATCGGCTAAATTCACCGAGTCAGTTCTCATATACGTTATCAGACCAACAGACTCTGGCCCAATCGTCACACCTTCATAAAGCTGCTGGGCTATCTGCATGGTTTTTTTAGTGGTAAAACCAAGCTTTCTAGCAGCTTCTTGTTGTAGTGTTGATGTTGTAAAGGGTGCCGCCGGATTACGTTTACGCTGTTTTTTCTGTAACTTTTTAACTAACAGTTTACCGGCTGCGACAGCAACAATATCGTCTTTAATTTTATTCGCGTACTCTGGATTCTCAACACTAAACTGCGTCAGTTTTTCACCGTCGACATGCGTTAATTTTGCTTTAAATACTTGATCTGCTGCCTTGATTGCCGCCTCAACACTCCAGTACTCACGATTCTTAAATGCCTCAATTTCTAGTTCACGCTCAACAATAAGCCTCAATGCTGGGCTTTGAACACGCCCAGCCGACAAGCCACGCCTAATTTTCTTCCATAATAAAGGTGATAAGTTGAACCCTACTAGGTAATCCAGCGCACGCCTCGCTTGCTGGGCATCCACCATATCCATCGACAACTCACGCGGTTCTTGTATCGCTTTTTGAATTGATTTTTTGGTAATCTCATGAAAAACAACCCGGTGAACCGGTTTGTCCTTTAGTAACTTCTTTTCTTTTAGTAGCTCGGAAACATGCCAAGAAATAGCCTCTCCCTCTCTATCTGGATCGGTCGCAAGATAGAGTTCATCAGCCTTTTTCATTGCTTTCGTAATGGCCTGAACGTGACGTTGATTCCTTTCGACCAAGGAATATTTCATAGCAAAATCATTGTCGGGGTCAACAGCACCTTCTTTTGGCACTAAGTCCCTCACGTGACCATACGATGCTAAGACAGTAAACCCTTTGCCTAAATACTTTTCAATGGTTTTGGCTTTTGCCGGCGATTCAACAATTACAAGAGCTGACATAGTTCCACCTAATGAAGTTCGAATGGAATATCGCCGTAAACCAGCTCTTCCATTTGTGAATAATGGCCTTCCATACCGGATTGGCTAAATAACACCATTAAAGCCACCCACTTAACATGATCCACAGAGAGAATTGAGTCACCTAACGCCATCGCTCTATCTATGATCAGCTCACGACGCGTCAGATCTATAATCCCCGTTTGCTCTAAAAATAATAAGAAACCTTGCGCATCGACATCAAAGCGCAAGCGCTCTTCAGCTGAGTAAATTCTGATAGAACTTTGGCCCGCATAGTTCTCGACCACCGCCGATGGCTGGATCGTTAATTCATCCATCCAATCAAAGGCTCGATCAACATAGTTTTCTGTAAAGCCAGCCTCCAACAACTCTGTTTTTAACTTGCCTTGCTCAATAGCCTTTTCTTCGCCAACGTCAATGTAATGCTCAAACAGGTACACAAGTACTTCAAAAATAGTTTCTTTCATTTGTTTCAATTTTATCTCTATTTATTCGGTTGAACACCGATAGAAAAGGCCTCCAGGCGCAGATGATACTAAACCTTGAAGCTCCAATACTAGTAACATAGACGAAATTTCTTCGGCTGTAAAATTAGTTTCTGCTATCAACTCATCTACTGACGTGGGGTCAAACGCAATTTTTTCAAGTAAAATAGCATAATCACCTTCTATTGATGCGTTGCTCAATACAGCCTCTTTACTCTGCTCAGTGTCATCGCCTACGGCGACTAATGATAAGTGGCCCAACTCTTCAAGCACATCATCTGCTGTTTCAACTAATTTGGCCCCTTGACGAATCAAATGATGACAGCCTTTTGCCAATGGGTTATGAATCGACCCAGGAATCGCAAACACCTCTCGGCCTTGCTCCATCGCATGCTTAGCCGTGACCAATGTTCCGCTCTTTATTGCCGCTTCGACCACTAGGACACCCAAACTTAAGCCACTAATAATCCGGTTTCTCCTCGGAAAATATCCTGGCTTTGGTTGCGTCCCAATTGGAAACTCTGACACGATAGCACCTAACTTGATAATCTCCTCGGCAAGCGGCTTATGACCTGCTGGGTAAACCCTATCCAACCCTGTAGCCGCTACCGCAATTGTTTTTCCAGTTGCTTCTAAGGCGCCTTGATGTGCCGCTTGATCAATACCGAGTGCCAACCCACTCGTCACCGTTAAACCAAATGTTGCAAAGTTTTTTGCAAAGGCTTGCGCTGTTTTCTTCGCTAGGGGTGAGGGGTTTCTCGTACCAACCATGGCTATTTGAAGTGAACCTAATAGGCTACGGTCGCCACGAATAAATAGAACGGGTGGTGGATCTGGAATTTCTTTAAGTAAAGCCGGGTAATCCTCATCGTACCAACACATCAGGTGGCAGTCTTCACGTTCAAGCCATTTTAAATCTAACTCTATATCCTGCTGATCAACGCTTTTTATTTGTTGGGCAACAGCTGGCGATAGACCGGCTTGCTTCAAAGCCGCTATTGAGGCAGTAAAAACATTTGTTGGCGTTCCAAAAACATTCAATAACGATAGGTACGTTTTAGCACCAACACCTTTAACCCGCCACAAAGCGAGCCAAGAACGAAGTTCAGAAATAGAAAGGCCTGACGAAGAACCTTCTTCGTCAGGCCTGCTAAACCTATTCAATACTAAGGTGTACGAACTACATCATGACGATGCATAACGCGCTTACTTTCCATCACCAAACCATAACTGACGCGGTCAAACACACGGAACACCATTAAGACACCTGCTTTCTCATCAGGCAATGTCACTTCTGCGCCACCACCAACAATAACATCTCTTACCGTTTCACCGGCTCGGTCAATTTGTAACACATGGCCTACTTCAACACCGTCTTGTATGCCACGATCAATTACCACTACATCATATTGCGCCACTTGAGATACGCCATCAACTACGCCAACAATCCGTCCCTTGATATCATTCTCTGGTGCATGAGGGAAATAATTCTGAATAATAGGCCCTTCGATTGCGGGCAGCAAGCGATCGCCCTTACGCACTTCACGAGTCGATTTTGATAGCATAACGGTAGCTGGGTCACCTTTGATCATAACTGCCGACTCGGCAATATACACTGACTCAAAGCCTAGTGACTCACCCGTCTCGCCATCTAAATATTCTTCACCTTGGCGTACAATAATATAACCATCTGCAATACCGTTTTGAAATGAACGGACATAGGCTTTGTAACCAGGGCTGCCAAGGATATGCTCATCATCAAACGCAACCACATACGGTGCGGAATCATATTCCTCTTGTGTCATCACCCTCGGCTTATTCAAAAAGGCTGCAATTGCATCTATCGGAATCGCCGGAATTGCATCACCTAAACTAGAGCGTCGAATAGAGGGTGATAATTTCCCATCACCTCTTTTCAACGTAAGTCTTGGCACACCATCAATAAAAGACAGCTCAATAATATCGCCAGGATAAATTAAATGTGGATTAGCAATTTGATCATTCGCTTGCCAAATATCTGGCCAACGCCATGGCGTTTGCAAGAAACGCGCAGAAATATCCCAAAGCGTGTCACCCTTAACAACAACATAACGATCTGGGTGAGATGGATTCAACTTAATATCATTGGCCAGTACATTCCAACTTAACAAGATACTAAACAGCAACACTAATAATTTTTTCATAGCCATGATCTTCCTTTTATTGGCAATTTAAGAACAGCCTAAGTCTAGCTTAAAATATTCACTATTCAAAGTTTAACCTAAATTCGTTAGAATTCACCCTAAACAATTGAGCACAGGTGCACATTTCCCTCCTTCAACATGACAAAATTAGACATTCTTCACTTTCCTGACAAGCGGCTAAGAACAAAAGCGACCGATATAACTGTCTTTGATGACGATTTACGGCTTTTTATTGGCGATATGTATCAAACTATGTACGAAGCACCCGGCATTGGACTAGCTGCAACGCAGGTAAACTTTCATAAGCGCCTAATAGTCATTGATGTATCTGAAGACAAAAATGAACCGCTATGCCTCATCAACCCAGTTATTACCCACAAAGAAGGCATTGAAGTCATGCAAGAAGGTTGCTTATCGGTACCAGGCTTCTATGAAGATGTTGAAAGAGCAGAGTCCGTCACTATCAAAGCACTAAACGAGAAGGGTGAATCATTCGAACTGACAGCCGATGATTTATTAGCTGTTTGCATTCAACACGAAATTGATCACCTAGACGGGAAGTTATTTGTAGACTATCTATCACCGCTAAAACGTAATCGCATCCGAAAGAAGATTGAACGAGCGAATAAAGAACGCGCCGAACAAGCTACTCAACCAAATTCTTTATAGCAAACCCTTATTATGAATATTATATTTGCAGGCACTCCTGACTTTTCGGTGCCTACGCTTCAAGCACTTATTTCAAGCGAGCACAATATATGTGCCGTTTACACACAACCTGACAGACCCGCGGGTAGGGGCCGGAAAGTCCAACCTAGCCCGGTCAAGCAATGCGCACTAGAAGCACAGATACCCATCGAGCAACCCATTAATTTCAAATCACCTGAATCAATTGAAACCTTAAAATACTATCAGGCTGACCTTATGATCGTCGTCGCGTACGGCATTATTTTGCCTGAAAGTGTCTTAAATATGCCAAAATTTGGTTGCATCAATATTCACGCCTCTTTATTGCCTCGCTGGCGCGGTGCAGCGCCGATTCAACGTGCTATTTTATCCGGTGACAAAGAAACAGGCGTCACCTTAATGCAGATGGATAAAGGCCTCGACACAGGCGATATGCTATCAAAAGTGATTTTTCCAATAGCACCCGAGGACACATCTAGCAGTCTCCACCAAAAATTATCAACATTGGGCGCCAACGCCTTAATAGACTTACTCTCTCTGGTTGAAAAACAACAATTATCAGCTATATGCCAATCTGACAACGAAGTCACCTATGCTCACAAGCTCACCAAGCAAGAAGCATTAATTGATTGGAGCAAGTCGGCCACTGAGGTTCATCGTGCTATTCAAGGCTACAATCCATGGCCCGTAGCCCACACACTCATCAATGGCAAGCCATTACGTATCTGGCAGGCAAAGAAAACAACGCAAACCTCTACAATACTGCCGGGGCAAATAAAGACTGAAAAAAATAAATTATTGGTCGCTTGCAAAGACTACTTCATTGAAATCAATGAACTACAACCTGCAAACAAGCGCCGCATGTCCGCTAACGACTACCTTTCTGCACATCAAGTTAACGAATTAGTATTAGGCTGATATGAACTCAAATAAAAACATCTCTGCATCTGCACGAGAAACAGCTGTTCTCATTATTTGCGCCGTTATTCAACAAGGCAAGTCCCTAACTGACGCTCTAAGCTCGAGCGAAAATCTAGAGCCACGGGAGAGGGCATTTTGTCGAGAGCTTTGCTACGGCACACTTCGCTGGTACGATCGGCTGGAAGCTATTCTCAACCTCTTACTAAAAAAATCATTTAAAGCAAAAGATTTAGATATAACCGTACTCGCCTTAGTCGGGCTGTATCAAATTATTTATCTCAGTACGCCCGACCATGCTGCCGTATCAGAAACTGTAAACCAGTGTAAAGGTGGAAAAAAAAGCTGGGCCAAAGGCGTGCTTAATGGTGTTTTACGAAATTTCTTGCGCAATAGAGAGTCACTTGAAAAAGCGGTCGATGAACAGCTCAATCAACGCACTTCTCATCCTGAGTGGCTCATCCAAGAGATAACGAAAAGTTGGGGAAAGCAAACTATAAATATTCTCGATGCCAACAATCAGTACCCACCTATGTCCATTCGGGTTAATCAAAAAAAGATAACGCGAAATAACTACCTAAACCAACTAAACGACAACGCTATTGCCGCAACGGAAAACCCTTTCAATGGCGTAGGTTTAACACTCGAGCACCCCGTCAATGTAGATCAATTACCTGACTTTTGGCAAGGCGCATCCTCTGTACAAGACGGCGCCGCACAACTTGCCGCTGATCTCTTAGACATCAAAGAGGGGCAACGCATATTAGACGTTTGCGCAGCGCCCGGTGGCAAAACAGCGCATATACTCGAAAGTGCAACGGGTGCAGTTTCTCTCTTAGCCCTTGATATTGATGAAAGACGCAATCAACGTATTATAGAAAACCTTCAAAGACTGCAACTCGACGCTGAAGTAATGACCGTTGACGCATTGGAGCCAGACGAATGGTTTGATGGCAAACCTTTTCAACGCATTTTAATGGACGCACCATGCTCAGCCACTGGCGTCATTCGGCGGCACCCTGACATTAAGGTACTGCGTAAACCATCCGATATTCCCGCTCTCATCAAGCTACAAAGCGAGTTACTGAATACTATATGGCCTTTGCTTGATAAAAATGGTGTGCTTTTATACGCGACCTGCTCTATATTATCAGCTGAAAATAGCCAGCAAATATCCACTTTTATGGCCGAGCACCCTGATGCAAAAGAAATTAAAGTAACAGCTGATTGGGGTGATGCCTGCGAATATGGCAGACAGATTTTACCTGGTGATAATAATATGGATGGTTTTTATTACGCATGCTTAACAAAAATCTAAAACAAACATACCCCTATCGCTGTGTATCCTGCTTTATGCTGATACTTGCTTTATTATTTGTGCCAGCAAGTACCCTTGCCGATGAAAAGCCAAGTATCACGATAAAAACAGCCACCTTATCTTTCCAAGATAAAACCTACCTATTAAATGCCCGCATAAGCTATAGCCTCAGCAAAGAAGCAATAGAGGCATTACATAACGGAGTCCGTCTTAGTTTCAATGTTGATTTATCAATCATTGAGTCTAGAAAGTGGCTATGGAATAAGCACCATCATAGCCTCACTTTGCCCTATCAACTCAGATATCATACGTTAGCTGAAATATACCAAGTCTCTGATACGAGTAATAAATTACAACATAATTTTTCCAGCCTTACCGCGGCCCTTAATGCATTAGGAACCCTCTCCGACATCCCCATACACGCGATTGCAAGCAACAATAATTTTAGTGCAGATATTTCGTTAAAAGCCTATCTAAATATTGAAGCTCTGCCACTCCCTATGCGACCTTTGGCTTACATCACCCCTGGCTGGTACATACGCAGCAACACATTTCAATGGCCGTTAGTCCACTAAAGAAAAGGGCCTACTTCATCCCCACAGGTGTTTTACTCAGCCTGCTTTTCAGCCTGTACCTGATGAGCCATGCAACAGAGTCTAATTCTGAATTCAATGGGTTATTTTCTGCACTTATTCTGGTTAATATCGCTGGCACTATTTTTTTGCTTGGCCTACTGATCTCGAACATTCGTTGGCTTTGGCAACAATTCTCAACTCAAGCAGTTGGATCACGTATCACCGCTCACATCGTGTTACTCTTTTTTGCCATTTCAGTCGTCCCAACTGGAATCGTTTTTTATTTTTCAAGCCAACTCTTACACCAAAGTATCGACAGTTGGTTTGATGCAAAAATAGACACCGCTATGCAAAGCTCATTAACACTGAGCCGTCGTTCGTTGGATAATCGCACCCTTTCTTTGATGAAAGAAACTCGCCAATTGGCAAACCAGTTGGAAAATGAAACAGATATCTTTTTATCACTAACACTTGCCGGTCTACGCGCCCAAACGAATGCCAACGAACTCACTGCATTCTCAAAACAAGGGCAAATTATCGCGACAACAAACCTTGACCCCGGCGTGCTAATTCCTAACACCCCTGACAGTTCAACTCTTTTACTAGCCAAACAGAACCGCGAGTTTATTGGCTTTGAGCCAAGTTCTGATAAAGGATTAATTGTCCGCACCATCGTCGAAATCAGAAACACCAACCCAAAGCGTTATCTACAAGCCATCTATACCGTGCCAGAAGATATCAGTGAATTAGCTGGCTCGGTAGAAGATGCCTATACCGCCTACCAAGAATTCAGCTATTTGCGCAACTCCTTAAAATTTAGTTTTACGCTGACTCTCTCTCTAGCCCTTATTTTTAGTATCTTAGCCGCTAGTTGGGCTGCCTTTGTTTTTGCAAGAGAACTCGTCGCACCCATTCGTCAATTAGTTAAAGGCACACAAGCCGTTGCAGAAGGAGATTATGAGAAAAAACTAAAGACGAATCGACAAGATGAACTAGGCTTCTTAATTAATTCATTTAACGCTATGACGTTACGTATTTCTAGCTCTCGAACAGAGGCCAATAATGCTCAACGAGATGCTGAAAACCAACATGCTTATCTAGAAACGGTATTAAGCCACCTTTCCAATGGTGTGTTGGGCTTTGACCTTGCTCTACGACTTAAAACAACCAACTATGGCGCTGACCAAATCCTTGAGCACCCCTTAACGGCCTGTATCGAATTTTCACTGGCAGAAATCGCCATCAAATGTCCAGAACTTGAAGCGTTTACTAGCTTATTAATTGATAAATTTTCCGCTAAAGAGAAAGAGTGGCAGCACGAGTTTGTATTTTCCATTAACCATCAAAAGAAGACTCTGCTTCTCAAAGGTACGCCTCTTTATGCAGCCGATAAGACATTATCTGGGTACGTGTTAATTTTTGATGATGTCACACCCATTATTCAATCGCAAAGAAACGCTGCTTGGAGCGAAGTAGCTCAACGTCTAGCACATGAGATTAAGAACCCCTTAACACCTATACAATTATCAGCTGAGCGTTTACAAAGAAAGCTCCACTCGCAACTAGATGATGATGCTAACAAGGTACTAAGAAAATCGACCGACACTATTGTGCAGCAGGTCAGCGCAATGAAAAGCATGGTCAATGATTTCTCTAATTTTGCGCGCCCACCGCAATCTAAGCCTCAAGTTATATCTATAAGCCACCTCATTGAGGACATCACCGCCCTCTATCAGGGTCAAGTTCAGCACCTTATTGTTACTATTGACGATCATTTGCCCAACATTTATGCGGACCCCATTCGATTGCGGCAAGTACTCATCAATTTGATAAAAAATGCGCAAGAAGCCATCGCTGACGATGACAATGGAGAAATCAATATATCGGCCAACTACAAAAAAGACTGTAATTCAATCAAAATTTGTATTGCTGATAACGGCCCAGGCGTAGATAATTCCGATATTGAACGCATTTTTGAGCCGTATTCAACCACCAAAGATAAAGGAACTGGGCTTGGACTTGCTATCGTTAAAAAAATCATTGAGGAACATGGCGGCACAATCATTATCAAACCTGTTATGCCACAGGGTGCCAATTTCATCATTCAACTTCCGGTTACAAACCCTTAATAAAACCCATTAGTTACGGACACATTTTATGAACAAACCTCATATTCTTGTTATTGACGACGAGCCAGATATTCGCAGCCTAATCGGCGACATTCTTGAAGATGAAAACTATGAAGTATCAACTGCCGACAGTGCTGCGACAGCTCAGCAAGCACGCCATGAGTGTCGTCATGATTTGATCTTACTAGATATTTGGATGCCCGATACGGATGGCGTCACCTTATTAAAAGACTGGTCTACGTCTGGAGATTTATCTTGTCCCGTGATCATGATGTCTGGGCACGGTACCGTTGAAACAGCTGTAGAAGCAACGCGGCTAGGTGCTTATGACTTCCTAGAAAAGCCTTTATCGATCGCCAAATTATTATTGACGGTTGAACGCGCACTTGAAGCTGAAAAGCTCAAACAAGAAAACATTGACCTTAAACAGTATTCAACCACCGTTCAAGAACCCCTTGGCAGCAGCCCACAAATTCAACAACTGCTTGAACAAGCACGCCGACTTGGACAGCATGACACTCGCGTATTGTTAACCGGCGAGCCGGGTAGCGGCAAAGAAACGCTCGCACGATATATCCACGAACATAGCGCTAGAAAACAAGGGCCATTCATAGAGCTTAATACAGGCATCATCACCTCTCATAATGCATTAGAAGAATTTTTTGGTCGTGAAGATGGTGACTCCATTCACTACGGCTTACTCGAAAAAGCAAACCATGGCACTTTATTCATCGATGAAATTGGCGATATGGACAGTGAAGTTCAACATCGTTTGCTGAGCGCCCTAGAATCCAAATCATTCCAGCGCATTGGTGGCCATGAAGAGGTAAAAGCTGACGTAAGAATTATCGCTTCTACTCGGCAAGACCTTGAAGAAGCCATTCAAAATGGTCAGTTCAGACAAGATTTATATTACTTACTGAATGTTGCATGTCTTCATTTGCCCTCGCTAAGAGACAGAAAAGAGGACATTCCACTGCTGTTAGATTTTTATCTCCAGCACTATATAAAGCGAGAAAACTTACCAAAACGCAAATTTACCATTGCAGCGCAACAATTTTTAAGCGATTATACGTGGCTAGGGAATATACGCGAACTAAGGAATGTGGTTCAACGCCTTTTAATACTGGGCATTGGGGACGAGATCGGTCTAACTGAAGTTAAAACAACGCTCGGTGAATCCGCAAGATCCGTCATAACATCAAACGACATACCAATCTTTTATGACCTGCCTCTTAAAGATGCTCGAGCACAATTTGAAAAAGCCTACCTTGATTACCACCTTGATCAACACAAAGGCAGCGTCACCAAACTGGCTGAAACAGCTGGCGTGGAAAGAACCCATCTTTACCGTAAACTCCATGCGTTGGGCATTGAGTTTAGAGGAAAACGCTAACCCAAGCTATCGCTGTATTCCATGAGAATTATTATTCTAGGCGCTGGCCGAGTAGGCTTTACTGTTGCCAGCAACTTATCCAATGAAAACATCGATATCACGCTGATTGATAAAAATCAAAGTGTTATAGATGCTGTCTGTGAAAGGTTAGATGTTTCAGCCATATGCGGCAACGTATCCCACCCAGATGTATTAGAGAGTGCGGGCACAAAAAATGCTGATATCATCATCGCAGCGACAGATAGCGATGAAACCAATATGATGGCTTGTCAAGTTGCTCACCATCTATTCAATGTCCCCAAAAAAATCGCACGCGTAAGGGCAAAAACATTCTTAGATGTTCAAGAACACCTTTTCAATGCCAACGCTATACCTATCGATGTCATTATCAATCCCGAAAATGAGATCGTACAGTTTATAAAAAACCTCATTTTACACCCCGGCGCGCAACAAGTATTATCCTTCGCTAATGGTGCTCTCAGCCTTGTTGAAACAAAGTGCAACCGAGACTGTGCATTAATCGGAAAATCACTAAATGACCTGACAGATTTATTGCAGGGTATTTACGCCAGAATAGCGCTTATTTATAGAAAAGGCGAAATAATCATTCCTAACCACCAGACCATTATTGACGAAAGTGACCGTGTTTTTTTTATCGCTCCTTCAGAGGATATTCAACGAGTATTGAGTCTGTTGTTTAATCAAGATAAAGCATACAAACGGTTAATTATCGCAGGTGGTGGAAGAATTGGTCTTGGCTTAGCTAAAGAGCTTGAGAATACCTTACAAGTTAAAATCATTACTAAAAGCAGCAAGAAGGCCTACGAGCTATCAGAACAATTAGACCATAGCATCGTACTGTCTGGAGATGCCACAGATGAGGCGTTTTTACTCGATGAAAATATTGATAGAACTGATGTCTTTTGTACCCTGACAAGCGATGATGAAACCAATATTTTATGCTCCATGCTAGCTAAAAGTCTCGGTGCTAAAGTTGTCATGAGCTTAGTCGATAGAAATGCTTACATGAGCATGGTAGATAACGGTTCTATTGATAACGTCATTTACCCTCAGCACACCACCATTGGAAAAATACTATCTCAAGTCAGGCAAGGTGATATCTCCAGTGTCCACTCTTTGCTGCGAGGCAAAGCCGAAGCTTTTGAAGCCGTTGTCAAAAGCAGTGGCAAAAAAAATGACCTTGATGGTAAAGCCATTGGAGACATTAAGCTACCACACGGTAGCATTATTATTGGCCTAGTAAGAGACAATATATCCATCCCCGCAAAGCAGGATGTTATTATTAAAAATGGCGACCACCTCATTATTTTTATTGCAGACAAGTCGTTAGTTCATCAAGTAGAGGCTCTTTTTCAGCCCGCTAAGTCGCTTCTTAGTCGATTCATTAACTAAGCATGCACTACAACGTTATTCGACGAATATCTGGCCTTTTATTGGGCCTATTTAGCATTACCATGCTACCCCCTATTGCTGTTTCTTTTATTTACAACGAACAAAACCACCAACCCTTTATTATCGGCTTCTTTGCCATTTTCTTGACCGGCCTAGTCCTTTGGTTAAGCGCTAAAAATGCTAAAGAAGAATTAAGGACGCGTGACGGATTTATCATTGCCACTATCTTCTGGATTAGCCTCGGATTATCTGGTGCCATACCTTTATATTTCTCTAGCATGCCTTCACTATCGTTAACAGATGCTATTTTTGAGTCCATTTCAGGTTTAACCACAACCGGAGCAACAGTTATTACGGGGTTAGATGCACTTCCAAAGTCCATCCTTTTTTACCGCCAACAGCTTCAATGGCTTGGTGGTATGGGGATCATCGTGCTAGCCGTTGCCATCCTACCCATGTTAGGAATCGGCGGCATGCAGTTATATAAGGCTGAAACGCCTGGCCCCGTTAAAGATGCGAAGTTAACGCCGCGTATTACTGAAACTGCTAAAGCATTATGGGAAATATATCTCGGCCTAACCATCGCATGTACATTGGCTTATTGGGCCGGTGGTATGACTTTTTTTGACGCACTAACGCATAGCTTTAGCACCATCTCCATTGGTGGATTTTCAACACATGACTCAAGTTTTGCCTTTTTTAACAGCTCAACTCTAAACTATATTTGCATCGGCTTCATGGTCGTTGCAGGCATTAATTTCGCGCTTCACTTTAAAGCCGCTAAGTCACTCAATTTAAGAGTTTATGCCCATAATAGCGAACTAAAAACCTACCTAGCCATACTGGCCATACATGCTCTTATTGTCTGCGTCGCCCTATTCTCTTTAGGTCATTCAAATATTATTGAACAAACGCTATTTCAAGTTGTTTCATTCGCGACAACAACTGGCTTCACCTCCACCAACCACGCGAACTGGCCTTTATTTATTCCTGTGCTGCTCATCTTTATGAGCTTCTATGGCGGTTGTGGTGGATCTACTGCCGGTGGCATTAAGGTTATCCGGGTCTTAATTATGCTGAAACAATTAGGCAAAGAGATAACTCACCTGATTCACCCGCATGCCGATATGCCCATAAAACTTGATCACCATGTCGTTTCACGGCCCATTATTAATGCCGTTTGGAGCTTTTTTTCTGCCTATATTTTATCTTTTGGCGTGCTAATGATTTTAATGATGATGACTGGGCTAGATCAAATTACCGCCTTTTCAGCTGTCGCTGCAACACTCAATAACTTAGGGCCAGGTTTAGGCGACATTAGTAGTAGTTATGCAACCCTTCCAGATGCTACTAAATGGATTGCTTGTTTTTCTATGCTGCTTGGCCGCCTAGAAATATTTACCTTACTGGTCTTGTTCAGCCCTGTTTTTTGGCGTGATTAATGTCTGATTTACAACACAAGTGGGACAAAATATACAGTCAGCGAACGGTTACAAAGCAGGAGCCTGCAACAATGTTATCTCGCTATTCACACTTACTCCCCAAGCAAGGTATATCGCTCGACCTTGCCTGCGGCTTAGGTGGAAACGCTTTCTTTTTAAACCAAGCGGGCATGGACGTTGATGCTTGGGATATTTCACCCATTGCCATCAAGCACATTAATCAAAACAAGCTCGCTTCAAGTAACATAAACGCATTAGCTGTTAATATTAATGACATCACATTTCCAATGAACCATTACGACGTTGTTGCTGTTTCGCACTTTCTAGATCGACAACTCATCACTAATATCATTGCCACGCTAAAGCCCCAGGGGTTGCTTTTTTATCAAACATTTACTCGTGAAAAGGCCCAGCAGGACGGACCAACCAACCCTCGGTTTTTATTACAAAAGGGGGAGCTTTTATCACTTTTTTCTCAACTAACACCTATTATTTACCATGAAGAAGGGTGTGTTGGCGACATAACTAAGGGGATTCGAAATGAAGCCATCCTCATCGCACAAAAGTCCTCAACGCTGAAAGCCCCACCCAACTAGAGATATCGTTGTATAATATGGGGCTAACTTTAATTTAAGATCTGCCCATGACTATCATCAAAAGCATTTTGCCTACCCAGGCTCACAAGATTCTCAACAACGACTCTAACGCTGTATTGATCGATACACGAACACAAATTGAATTTTCATTTGTAGGCCACCCTATTGGTGCTATCCATGTACCCCTTAAAAGACCGCCTAACTGGGACAGCTTCCCGGACTTTATTGAACAACTTGAAAAACACATTTCTTCCAAGTCAACACCTATTATCTTAATGTGTCGTAGTGGCGCCCGCTCAATGGATGCCGCAAAGTTACTGGAGGAAGCCGGCTACCAATCGTTATACAACATGGACGAAGGCTTTGAAGGTGATAAAGATGAAAACAAGCACCGCGGCACATTAGGCGGATGGCGTTTTCACAAGCTCCCTTGGGAACAAAGCTAAAACCTCTCTAAACTATTTACACTCATACCAACTAACACCCATCCAATCATAGGAACCCAATTTCGTGAAACAGAACCTTCGTAATATCGCCATCATCGCTCACGTTGACCACGGCAAAACCACGCTTGTTGACAAATTACTGGAACAATCCGGCACGCTAGATCGTAAAAGCTCCGGCACAGAACGAATCATGGATTCTAACGACCAAGAGAAAGAACGAGGCATTACTATTCTCGCGAAAAATACTGCGATCGAGTGGGAAGGCATTCATATTAACATCGTTGACACGCCAGGCCATGCCGATTTCGGCGGCGAGGTTGAACGAGTCCTCTCCATGGTTGATTGTGTACTTTTGTTGGTTGATGCCGTTGATGGGCCTATGCCTCAAACACGCTTTGTAACCTCTAAAGCATTTGAGCAAGGTCTAAAACCTATTGTTGTTATCAATAAAGTTGATCGACCAGGCTCACGCCCTGATTGGGTAATTGATCAAGTCTTTGACCTATTTGACAAACTCGGTGCGACCGATGAACAGCTCGATTTCCCTGTCATTTATGCTTCTGCTATTAATGGCATTGCTGGCCCAGAAGCTGATGAGCTAGCTAATGACATGACACCGTTGTTTGAAATTATCAGAGACAATGTCCCTACACCAGTAGTCGACGTGGACGCCCCATTCCAAATGCAAATTTCATCGCTCGCCTACGATAGCTATGTAGGCGTTATTGGCGTTGGTCGCATTACACGTGGCAGCTTAAAGCCAGGACAAACAGTCACCATAATAGATAGCGAAGCAAAGCAACGCAAAGGCAAGGTTTTAAACGTAAAAGGGCATTTAGGCCTTGAGCGTATCGACGTTGAAGAAGCGTTTGCTGGCGACATTATTTGTATCAATGGCATCGATGGCCTCGGAATTTCTGACACGCTATGCAACCCTGATCACCCTGAAGCAATGCCTGCACTTTCTGTAGATGAACCAACCGTTAGCATGACTTTCTCTGTTAACAACTCGCCTTTTGCTGGTCAAGATGGCAAATTTGTAACCTCACGCAACATTAAAGACCGCCTTAACCAAGAACTCATTCATAACGTCGCTCTTCGCGTTGAACCCGGTGACTCACCCGATAAATTCATCGTATCTGGTCGTGGCGAGCTACACTTATCTGTCCTTATTGAAACCATGCGTCGTGAAGGGTTTGAAGTAGGTGTCGCTCGTCCTGAAGTAATTCAAAAAGAAATCAATGGCAAAATGCAAGAGCCGTTTGAAATTGTTGTCATTGATATCGAGGAGCAGCACCAAGGCCCCATCATGGAAGAAATGGGCTTACGCAAGGCCGAACTCACCAACATGGAACCTGATGGCAAAGGTCGCATGCGTCTTGAGTTTATGAGCCCTTCTCGTGGTTTGATTGGTTTCCGTGGCCACTTTCTTACACTGACCTCAGGCTCAGGCATAATGACCAGTGTTTTCGATCATTATGGTCAAGTAAAAGACGGTGAAATAACCTCTAGACAAAATGGCGTCCTCGTCTCTATGGTGAAAGGCAAAACATTAGCCTTCGGCCTATTTAATCTTCAAGAACGCGGAAAACTATTCTTAGGTCATGCTGAAGAGGTTTACGAAGGGCAAATTGTCGGCCTTCACTCACGAGGCAACGATTTAGTTGTTAACCCTACCAAGGGCAAGCAACTCACTAACGTTCGCGCATCGGGTACAGATGAAGCACTCACCCTAGTCCCTCCTGTCATCATGACACTTGAACAAGCACTTGAGTTTATTGAAGATGACGAGTTGGTTGAAGTAACACCTCACCACATTCGTCTAAGAAAAAAACTTTTGACAGAAAACGAGCGTAAACGCGCATCACGCGCACCGAAGTCTTAATATTCAAACCAAAAAAAACCGGCGGAGTAAACTCTGCCGGTTAAATGGTCGCATTGCTTGGTTGGCAAAAAATTTGGTCCTTCCAGCATCCTTACTGATTGTGCAGTCCTTTACACTTCCGTAGCAAACAATCCGTGTTTGGCGAGATCCTTCTCGTAAATTTTCTAGCGACGTTGAAAGTATAGGCTTCTCCCTCATAACAGAAAATCATCTACAACCTCAATCAGGGTAAGCATATGCTTACAATCACTCTTCCCATATTTATTCAGTGAAATATATTGTCTTTATACAGCATCAGAATTACTATATTAAGCCAATTCTAATATATTCAGGGCGGAGATCATGAGCTGGACTAAAAAAGTATTACGTATTAACTTAACAGATAGAACATCTACTGAAGAACCACTTAACATGGAGTGGGCTAAACAATACCTTGGTCAAAGAGGTCTTGCAACGCGGTATATAACAGACGAAGTTGACCCAAAAGTTGACCCATTATCCCCTGAGAATAAACTTTACATGGTCACAGGACCATTAACAGGCACAATGGCAAGTACTGCTGGCCGTTACTCTTGCGTCACAAAAAGTCCCTTAACAAACACCGTAGCTTGTTCAAACTCAGGCGGCTTCTTTGGAAATGAAATGAAATGTGCTGGCTGGGACATGATTATTCTTGAAGGCAAAGCAAGTTCACCTGTTTATATCAGCATCGTTAATGAAAAGTGTGAAATTCTACCTGCCGATGATATTTGGGGTAAATCTGTTTGGGAAGCAGATGAGTGGCTTCATAACAAACACCAGGACCCTCAACTGAGAATCGCCGCTATTGGCGTGCCAGGTGAAAAAGGCAACCTTTACTCAGCTATTGTTAATGACTTACACCGTGCCGCAGGTCGTTCTGGAGTTGGTACTGTTATGGGTTCCAAAAACGTTAAAGCTGTTACCCTTAGAGGAAGCAAAGGTGTTGGTAATATTAAAGACCCAAAACGTTTCTTTGAAGCCACCAACAAAGCAAAGAAAATCATTGCCGAAAGTGAAATGGCGCAAGGCCTAAGCGCATTAGGCACCAATGTGATGATGAATCATATGAACGAAGTGGGCGCCTTACCCGCTAGAAACTGGCAGGACAGTACTTTTGAAAACGCACCTAAACTATCGAGTGAAGCGATGGCTGTGCCAAGAGAAAGTGATGGAAAGCCTAATTTGACACGAAATGCTGGTTGCTTTGCTTGCACTATTTCATGTGGACGCATATCGACTATCGATCCAGAGCACTTCAGTATCAAAAACCGCGACGACATCCACAAATATTTCAAAGGAAACTCGGGCGGCAACGAATACGAAGCAGCTTGGGCTTTAGGCTGCGACACAGGTGTTGACGATTTAGACGCCGTTACCTACGCAAACTTTGTTTGTAATGAACAAGCTCTTGACCCCATCTCAGCTGGCGCCACTATTGCCGCCGCAATGGAGTTATTTGAACTTGGCATCCTAACAAAAGAAGACACTGGCGGTATTGAGCTTACATTTGGCAACTCAGAAGCTATGGTTGAATGTATTGAGCTTATCGCAAAACACGAGGGGTTTGGTCAAGAACTCGCCCAAAGCTCCCTTCGTTTCTGTGAAAAATACGGTCGTCCAGACCTTGCTATTGTCGTTAAAGGACAAGAGTTTCCAGCATATGATGCTCGTGCAGTAAAAGGCATGGGGCTTGGGTATGCCACGTCGAACCGCGGCGCATGTCACGTACGTGGTTACACTAACGGTTCAGAAACAGCAGGCGTTCCATTCAAAACGGACCCCTTAGTGTATGAAGGAAAGGCTGAGCTACTGATGGCTTTTCAAGATACAACCAGTGTCTTTGACTCTGCGGGTATCTGCACTTTCTCATCATTCGCACAAGGCCTAGAAGAAGTTGCAGAACAAATAGACGCTGCTTGTGAAGGCGAGTGGACTGCTGAAAGGCTGGGACAACTAGGAGAACGAGTTTGGAACCTTGAACGTGAATTCAACAACAACGCTGGCTTTACTGTTGCTGATGACACACTACCTCCTCGCTTACTGACTGAGCCGGTCAAAGCAGGCCCTGCTAAAGGCCATGTCTGTGAATTAGATAAAATGCTGCCTGAATACTACGAAATTCGTGGCTGGAACCAAGACGGCACATTAAAAGATGAGACAAAACAGCGGTTAGGTCTCTAAATAACAGGTCTATATATGACATGGCGGTCATTATGACTGCCATGTCTTTAGTCAAAAGAACATGTCAAAAATTACCCTTAAACTTTTTGCCTCTTTAGCCAAAATATCACCTGAAAATATTGGCGGAGAAATCAAAAGCGTTCCTATTCAAGCTGGTGACACTATTACAAGTATTGCTGAGCGCTCAAATCTATCAAACAAGAACCTTCATTTAGTTATTTTAAACGGTACCTATATTGATAAAGACAAACGCGCATCAACTCAACTTACTGATGGCGACACCTTAAGCTTTTGGCCTCCTGTTGTCGGTGGCTAACAAATGACAGACAAACAATAATTTCCTACTTGCTATCCCTCCTCGTTATTGGGAAAATGCCAACTTACTCGTAACAAAGCATATACTCTAAAATGGATAGCAGAACAGCAACTGTTGATCGCGATACCCTAGAAACCAAAATCTCTGTTTCTATCAACTTAGATGGCAGCGGTAAAACAAATTTTTCTACAGGGATTCCTTTTCTCGAACATATGCTTGACCAGATTGCTCGTCACGGCATGATAGATTTAGATATCGACGCAAAAGGTGATTTACATATTGATGCTCATCACACCGTTGAAGACCTTGGCATTACACTCGGCAAAGCTGTCACAGATGCATTAGGCGATCGCAAAGGTATATATCGCTATGGTCACGCCTACGTACCATTAGACGAGGCTTTATCACGTGTTGTCATCGATTTTTCAGGGCGCCCAGGACTTGTCTACGATGTGGAATTCCCTCGTGCGAGAATTGGCGACTTTGACGTTGATTTATTCCGCGAATTTTTTCAAGGTTTTGTAAATCACGCCAACATCTCTTTACATATAGATAATTTAAAAGGCGTTAATGCACATCACGTTGCAGAAACCATATTTAAAGCGTTTGGTCGGGCACTTCGTTTCTCATTAGAAAGAGATTCTCGAATGGAAGGCATTATGCCTTCAACAAAAGGCTGTTTGTAAAACTTAAACGAGATCTAAATTATGGCCACCGTTGCCGTTATCGATTATGGAATGGGAAATTTACACTCCATAGAAAAAGCACTAAACACTGCTTCGCCAGACTCTACTGTTATTGTGACTGCCGATAAAAACACCATTTTATCCGCTGATCACGTTGTTTTTCCTGGCGTGGGCGCTATTCGTGATTGCATGGCCGCTATACACAAGGCAGGCTTAGATGAAACAATTAAACAAATCGCACAGGACAAGCCATTACTCGGTATCTGTATTGGTATGCAAGCCTTGCTAGAGCATAGCGATGAGAATGATGGAGTTGAGTGCCTAGGCATCATCCCCGGAAATGTTATAAAGTTTCCATCTAATATTAAAGACAACCAGAATAATAATATTAAAATCCCACATATGGGATGGAATGAGGTTAATTTTAAAAATGAAAACCCACTTTTTGAATCTATAGCCCAAAATGAACGCTTTTATTTTGTCCATAGCTATCATGCTAGCGAAGTCGAAGGCAAATACATATCAGCCACAACAAATTACCCGGCTTCTTTTCCTTGTGCACTAAAGTGGAAAAATATAGTTGCCGTGCAATTTCATCCCGAAAAAAGCCAGCACGCTGGATTGCAGTTACTGCAAAACTTTTTAAACTGGGACGGTAAAGCTGAGTCGAGCGGACATGCTTAATCGCCCTCTCCAACGAAACTTATGCCCTTTGGGTGTAAAGCCGAATTAAATGAATTCGGTATTCATTTCCATGAGACTTATGCCCTTTGGGTGCAAGTCCTAACATCACTAGGAAAAACCAATATGATTCTTATTCCCGCAATTGATCTTAAAGAAGGTAAGTGCGTTCGTTTACGCCAAGGCCGCATGGATGATGAAACTATTTTTTCAGACAACCCTGTAGAAGTTGCAACCCGATGGGTGAATGAAGGTGCTAAACGTCTACACCTTGTTGACCTTGATGGTGCCTTTGCTGGCAAGCCTGTAAATGCAGGTGTTGTTCACGATATTGCCCAGGCTCATCCCGATTTAATCATTCAAGTAGGTGGTGGCATCCGCGACGAAGACACCATCCAAACCTACCTTAATGCTGGCGTACAATACGTTATTATCGGTACAAAAGCAGTTAATGCACCACACTTTGTCGGTGACGTTTGCTCAGAGTTCCCTGGTCATATTATCGTTGGGTTAGATGCAAAGGATGGCAAAGTAGCCATTGATGGCTGGTCAAAATTATCCAACCACGATGTTATCGACCTAGCTCAGCACTTCGAAGATGATGGCGTTGAATCTATTATTTATACTGACATCGGTCGGGATGGCATGATGAAAGGCGTTAATGTTGAAGCCACGGCCAAACTCGCTCGCTCTATTCGTATTCCCGTTATCGCCTCCGGCGGTATCACCAATATGGATGACATTCATGCTTTAGGTAAGGTTGCTGACGATGGCATTATGGGTGCTATTACTGGTCGTGCCATTTACGAAGGCACCCTTGATTTTGCAGAAGGTGAAAAACTAGCCGGAACTTTCGCTTAACATGGGACTCGCCAAACGCATTATTCCTTGTTTAGATGTTGATAATGGTCGCGTAGTTAAAGGCGTCAAGTTTGTCGATATACGCGATGCTGGCGACCCAGTTGAAGTTGCTAGGCGTTATGATCAAGAAGGGGCAGATGAAATCACCTTTCTCGATATTACCGCCACATCAGACAATCGCGAAACCATGGTTCACGTTATAGAACAGGTTGCTGATGAAGTCTTTATCCCTTTAACAGTAGGTGGAGGTATTCGGGAGTTAGCCGATATTAGCCGCATGTTAAAAGCAGGTGCAGACAAAGTTGGAATCAATAGCGCCGCTATTTTCAACCCTACTTTTGTTAAAGAAGCCGCCGAACGGTTTGGTTCTCAGTGCATTGTTGTTGCTATTGACGCTAAATGCGTCAGTGCCGATAGCCAACCCAAACGATGGGAGATATTCACTCACGGAGGCCGAAAGGAAACCGGCATAGATGCTGTCGAATGGGCAAAAAAAATGGTGTCCTTTGGTGCCGGCGAAATCTTACTGACCAGCATGGACCGTGATGGCACCAAAATTGGGTTTGACCTTGAGCTGACTCGCGCTATTAGCGAAGCCGTTGAAGTACCTGTTATTGCATCCGGCGGTGTTGGCACGTTAGACCATTTGGTTGATGGTGTTACGAAAGGTAAGGCCGATGCTGTACTTGCCGCTAGCATTTTTCACTTTGCAGAATACAGCATTGGCGAAGCCAAACAGCATATGCAAGACAATGGTATTGAGGTTCGCTTGTGAGCACTTGGCTAGACGACATAAGATGGGATGATAGAGGCCTCGCACCAGCCATTGCCCAAGACCACGAAACAGGCAAAATACTGATGGTTGCTTGGATGAACAAGCAAGCGTTACAACTTACCGCTGAGCAAGGCCACGCTGTTTATTGGTCACGCTCTCGCAATAAATTATGGCACAAAGGTGAAGAGTCCGGTCATCAGCAAAAAATCAGCGACATTCGCTTAGATTGTGATGAAGATGTTATTCTACTTTCTGTTGAACAAAAAG
>Ga0105358_10000257_pt1 | contig 25101 bp, 16 predicted proteins | sample GOMGulsemesocosm_5_FD_83509 | JGI IMG/M metagenome (GOLD analysis project Ga0105358, IMG submission 83509) | Methane-oxidizing microbial communities from mesocosms in the Gulf of Mexico - GOM15C Gulf of Mexico | ecosystem: Environmental > Aquatic > Marine > Cold seeps | place: Gulf of Mexico... | reverse complement strand
TAAATCTAAGAGGACTCCCCATGTTTTTGCTAAAAATCTCGATAGGATCAAAAGATATCCACTCACCAGCTATCAGAGTTTTAGAATTAGGCTCACTCAGACTATACTGCGACCGAACTTTACCCTGCTGCTGATTATTATTACGAGAAGTTGAGCCATGTTTTCCAAGTACTCTATTTGCTGTATTACTGTATTGTTCCTATCACTTTCTGGCCAAGCCCAAGCCATGCAGATTTTTGTTAAAACCCTAACAGGAAAAACAATTACCTTAGACGTTGAGCCGTCTGACTCCATCGAGAATGTAAAAACAAAAATACAGGATAAAGAAGGCATACCGCCTGATGAGCAGCGGCTAATTTTTGCTGGAAAACAACTGGAAGACGGACGGACATTAGCGGATTACAACATCCAAAAAGAATCGACTTTGCACCTAGTCTTGAAATCCGTAGCGTCTGCAGTGTCTGCTATCCCGACCTGGCCCTTTGGTAGCGTATTTTTAACGGCTGGAGCTTTTCTCATAATACTGCGTCGACGGCTGCCTCACGCGACATAAATTACTGCAGATAGGCGGGCTCACTTATCTTTGTATGGCGAAGGCTGGGTGGAGTCAAAACTATTCTGCACAAGAAATGTAGTTACACTTTAAAAAATCTGTGTGGCTTTTCAGTTCTATAAATTGTATTTCCACCGCAATGAGCATGTGTCTGACCTGGCTTCAACGCTCACTGTATACTTTTTAATCTCTCGCTCAATTTAAGTGCAACTAACCACCTTAAACTATATACGAACTATTAACTTGTTTTGATAAGCTCTGTTATCTCGTCAGCACGCATTGGTGGGTAATAATAATAACCTTGCACTAAATGACATTTTTTATCCCTCAGATACTTAAGCTGCGCCTCTGTTTCAACTCCTTCAGCAACGCAGATAACGCCCAAGCTTTTAGCCAAGACCAGGGTAGCATCGATGATAGCTTCATCTGCTTTTTCGACTCCAATACCAGACACGAACCCTCTATCAATTTTAACAATATCTAAAGGTAATCTTTTCAGATACGCCAGTGAAGAAAATCCTGTACCAAAATCATCGAGCGCCATTTTCACACCAACTTTTGATAAGCGTGTCATCGTCTCAATGACTTCATCTGGATTTTCTATAAACACACCCTCAGTGACCTCAAGCTCTAATGACTGAGGCTCAACGCCATACTGCTCAAGCTTTTCAACTATATATTCTACTAATGAAGCGTCTGAGAAGTGTGGTGCTGATACATTTACCGCCAGCGAAAAGTCACAACTCAAACGCCTCCACCTCTCTAACTGGTGAAAAGCCTTGTTTAAAGCTTTATCGGTCATGGATGTTATGATGCCTAACTCTTCAGCAACCGGAATGAATTCATGCGGTGAAATTTGCTCGCCACCCTTTTCCCACCTCATCAGCATTTCTACACCGACTATTTCGCCAGTCACAGAATCGACCTGGGGCTGATAAAGGTTATAGAAATCGTCATTTTTTGCTGCTAACTTTAGATCATGTTCGATAGCCAGACGATACTTTGCCTCTTCATTCATTGCTGCAGTAAAAAACTTGTAGCCATTCCTTCCGTTTTGCTTTGCGTTATACATCGCAACATCCGCATTGCGGAGTAAAGATTCTTGACCAAGAGAGTCATCGGGGTAAACAGAAATACCTATACTCGACCCGACACTTACGACATGATCTTTCACACGAATAGGGGCACCAATCGCTTCGATTATTTTTTGTGCGATATGGGATAAATTTTTATTTGACTTGAATTGCTCGATCAAAATAACGAATTCATCACCTCCAATTCTAGCAACAGTGTCATCTTCTCTGAGGCATTCAGTAAGCCTACTTGCCACTTCTTTTAAGAGTAAATCTCCATAAAAGTGCCCTAGTGAATCGTTAACACTCTTGAAGCGATCAAGATCAACAAACATAAGAGCCAGAGACACCTTCTGTCTTGTCGCTTTTTGTATGCCATGTTCGATTCGTTCAATTAACAAACTTCGATTTGGCAAACCCGTAAGGTCGTCGTAAATAGCCATTTTTCTAAGTTTGTTCTCTGCATTTTTAAGAGAGCTAACGTCCGTCATCACGAATATATAATGCATCGAACCCGTACTAGAGACACTTTTACTGATACTAACTAAGACATGATACTTATCTCCTTCCGGAGTGGTAATTAAGTCCTCACCACTCCAGTGCTTTATATCTTTGAGTGAACCTAGTATTTTCTGATAAAACCCCCGCCGTTCTCTTGAAACCCCCAAAAAATTGGAATCAAATACGAACTCCTCCTCATCAAAGGAAAATAGTTTACATAAAGATGGGTTAACCGTAACACGGCTGAATTTTTCATCGACCATAAACACCCAGTCTTTTGTTTGCTTGAAGGCATCCCCATAATGCTGAGCTTTTTCTTCGTCTGCCTTACCCTGAGTGATATTGGTGTAAGAACCGGTAACTCTTAAAACCTCACCACTTTGATTCCATTCAACGGCCTTACCAAGATCTCGATACCACAGCCATTCTCCCTGGGCATCGATCATTCGATATGTACAATTAAAATTTTCACCCTCATGCTTCGAACTTACAAAGGCATTCCATGTATCTAGATATAAGTTTCTGTCATCACGATGAATTAAGCTTATATGCTCATCTAATGATATTGAGGTGTTTTTAGGGGCCGACTTAAGATCCTTAAATATTCTCTTTTGAAATAATTTATTATCCCGGCTTGTCCAATCCCACACCTCACTATTACTGCCAGATAACGCTAGCTTTAGTGTGTTTTCCCTGGCCTTTACTTCTTCATGGGCTTTAAACAACTCTACTTTTCGACGATACCGGTACAGGGCAAACATGAAAATTATTAGCAAGGCCGAAATAAGATAAGTAATTTTTGCCAAAGGTGTTTCCCAGGGAGCGTGCTCCACTACAAAACTTACCGGTAAAGACGCAACCTCCTCTCCAGTAAAGGGGGACACGGCGAAGATAGTTAACTGATGGTTTCCAGGCGAAAGCCTTGAAAAAGTAACGCTATTGTCACGAGAATATGAAGATGACACATCACTCTCTCCAGCTAACTCGTACCTATACAAAACCAAATCTTGATACAAATAAGTGAACGATGAAAAATGCACTCGAATTCCAACATCGTTATAATCTAATACAATCGGATCTCCACTTAGATTAAATGGTGGTATAGATAGGTCCCTAGACATTATTGAGATTTTGGTAACAGCAACCTCGAAGTTATGTTTTGTCGGTAAGGCTTCCAATGCAGTTGGATCGAATACACTAACGCCTCTCATCCCCCCAAACACAAGTTGTCCGTTTGGCGTTTTCCCTGAAGCGCCGCCATTAAACTCTCCACCCACCATGCCATCTGCCAAAGAAAACTTTCTAATATGATGATTATCAGCACTTATTCGATATAATCCATCGTTGCTCGAGAACCATATATTCCCAAGTTTATCAAAAGTAATCCCATAAACGCTCGTATTGATCGACGAGTTCTCTTTATTAAAAGTTCTAACTATCTGCATTGACTTGGGGTCTAAAGCAACAATCCCAACGCCGGTATACGCCAACCATATTGTCCCGCTTTTATCGACAATATAGCTATCGATATAAATTTCCTCATTCTCGGGAACATCAGGAAACTCCACTAAAGGGGCAATTTTTTTGAGTTTGTGGTTATAGCTCCACAGAACATCATTAGTACTGAATAGCACTTTGTCTGGGTCATTATTGAAGGATGGTAGAGCTCTCCATATACTATTCACCCCTATTACCGACTCGATTTCACTTAGGCGCTCTATGCTCCCGCGCTTCAAATTCAGAACATAATCCCCAGTTTCACTAACCAGCCACATATTACTGTCGATTATATGTGTGTAATAAATATCCTCTTTGGATAAAATTTCTATAACTTTTTTTCCGAAAGGCAGCGGCACAACCTTTCGTGTTTTTTTGTCGAACGCTATCACTCCGTCATAGGTAGACAAGAACAGATAGCTTTCATATTCATTAATTTCAAAAATATTACCATAGCCATCTGAATCATCTGAGACCAGGTACTGCTCTATCTTATCGCTCGAAACATCTAGGGCATTAAGTCCGTTATCGGTTGCCACCCAAATCATGTCATCCTGAGCAAGTACTGCCGTAACAACATTGTTAGACAGCCCGCCCTTTCCTTTGCCATGGGCGTAGCTCTTTATTTTATTGCTTTGTGAACTTGTATAATAAACACCACTGGTTTCTGACCCCATCCAGTATAAACCTTCATTATCAACGAGGATTGAACTGATCGAATTATTACCCACATCATCAAAGAAACTGGAAAAATTTAAAATATTTTTCCCAGACTTGTTTTTTGGGTTAAATTGAAACAAACCTTTTCTGGTCGAAATTAATAAGATTTCATTTTGGATAGTTAAGATCCAAGCTTCAACATCAGGATAAACAAGCTCAATATTCAAAGTCTGTTTATCCGAGCTCATAAAATCTATTACGCTGCTCCAGCTTATTTTGAAGAGTCCATTACCGGTCCCCAAATAGAGAACTCCGTTCAACAGCTGAAAATCGAAAACCTTTTCTGGCTTTTTTGACTGGTTTTTCAACCCAGAAATAGATATTTTTTTGAATAACTTAGAATTGATATCGTATACAAAGAACCCGGCCCTAGTGCCAATTAAAAGCAAGCCATCGTATTGTTTTGCGGTGTATATATAATCATAACCGACCAAATAGGAGCGCAGATCTACTTTCTGCTCAAAAGAACCGTTTGCCTGGTGGTATAGACCTACAGTCTTGTTTGTGACCAGCCAGTCGCTTTCTCCTTCTATGTGAGGAAGAGAGTGGTAGATCAATAGCGCAGGGTCTACCGGGTCGTTTCTGAGGATATGTTGATAAGTATCGTTAAGCGGTTCGTAAACATATAGCCCCTGCCCCGAAGCGGTAAACCATATCCTTCCCTGCTTATCCTCCCGGATTTGATAGACTTCGTGCCTTTCTAGCTCCTTGTCGGGACCGGCTAAGCTCCTAAACTGAGCTCCATCATATATATTTATACCGTTACCTGTACCGAACCAAAGATACCCCCTACGGTCCTTCAAAATGGTGTTTACAGTTCCTTGGTTTAAACCATCCGTTACCGAAAGGCGCTCAAGATGAGGCCAACTTCTCTCCGCCACAGAATGACAGCCCACTAGGAGCAATACGGCACTTGCTATTAAATTGAGGCAATACCTCAGTGTAAAACTGTGTAAACACCGGTATGTATTCAGTTTTTTCATGGACCCTTTGATAGAAGTCGATTATTAGCAACCACTGCAAAACTTGGCTTGATCACCACCCAGAGAAATAGGCTTTACATTTAAATCAGCCTCAAATGATTACGATTACCATTCCTTCTCGCCATTGACTTATTGGAAGTACCAGCCTGCTTTAATTATAGCTTATATTGACCAAGCAACTGGTATTTGAGTTGTTTCATATCAAGCCATACTAAAATGAACTCGTTGGTCTAAAAGCTATACACAGCCGACCGTAGACTTTGGCCATCGCGCCGTTGTATTGGCTATAGATTCACCCACGGACTCGGCATAAAAGGAAGAGGCACTGCAAAGGAATGGCTACAACAGCCCTAGCTAGGCTTAGCAGCCAAACATTGAGCGAATTAGCTTATGAGGAAGGATTGCTTGGGATCTCAGTACTTGAATGGCTCTCTAAGTCCTGATGATGCAGTGTTAGCCGACCTGGCTGAGCACCACTAGAAGACTTGCAGGCCTATCGTGCGAGTCATTGTTATTCTTTGCACCCAGTGTATTCAGATACGCTTTCAGGGTTGCCGAGCAAGACATACTCCTATGCCTATTCCAGAAATTCACAACGGGCGACCTTGGCCTTAAACATAGTCCGCTACTGAAGCATTTCATGATCCGGCCTTATCCGAGACATCATGAGCATATTGATATACTTCCCGGCTTTGAATGTACTCAGCTTTTTTTCGCCTTCGGTTTGAAAACCTACTTTCTGATAAAGGGCTATGGCTCCGACGTTATCAGAATGAACCTCCAGCTCTAGGCGAACTAAATTGAGCCAGTTGTCAGCTTGCTCGATAGCCTTATCCATTAAGGCCTTACCTACGCCCTTGCCATGTACCTCGGGGTGAACAGCAATAGCCAAACCAGCGCAGTGTTTATCTCTGAGTTTGTGAGTCAGAAATAGAGTCACATGCCCTACCACTTTGCCTTCACTTACAGCGACTAGAGTGTAGTTATCGGGGCCATTGAATAAAGCCTGCACCGCATCCGAGCTTAAATACGGTAACTGGGATGTGTTTTCGGTAATGGATGGAAAGCTGTATATCTCAAATAAGGCTTGAGCATCAGAAGTTTCCATATGTCTTATATTTAAGTCCAAGTTTTCTTCAACCTTAATCTCTGTTCAATTTGCATGACTGTTTCCGAGAAGCTTTCTACATTTTATTACCACGATGAGAAAGCCTTTATCTGTTAGGTACAACTACTATTTAGGGCTTATTCTCCTGAGCGCCCTAATATGCCTTATTGAATTCCACGAAAAAGCCTTTAGCACAGCTAAAAAAACCCTGGTCCTATAAGGACCCAAAGGGAGTGAATTTATGGCTGCGCAGCCAAAATAGCTCACCCGATCTCGGAGGCAGCACCTTCAATTAATAAAAGTTCCGCCCTATGCTGACTTTCTTTGGCATATTTATCAAAACCTTTAATTTATTAATGCAAATCCTTATCATTTACATTAGCATGCGCGATAACCAATCATTGTCTAGGCTTTAATATGCACCACTTAACCCTACCTTTTATGGGTAAACAAGCTTGTTTTACTCCTTCAAAATTAGCAGCTGCTATTTCACTTGCGAGCGCCTTAATCGCTCCTATTAGTTCGGCCCAAAAGGTAGGTTCTGGCTACGAAGAAGTCATCGTTACCGGCCAAAAGATCAACCGTACACTCCAAGATACACCAGCCAGTGTAGCTGTCGCCAATGAACTTCTAATCGAGCAGAATAATCTAACTAGCTTCAGCGATTTCTTAATCGAAACCGCCAATACTCACAGCACCGCTACAGGCGGTTTCAGTATCCGCGGCATTGATGGTTTCAACGTTTCCGGTGGGGGTAACAGCTACTTAGCCAGCGTCTATGTCGATGGTGCCGCATTACCAGAGCGTCTAATTTATCGTGGCTTCTCGTCTTGGGACGTAAGCCAGATAGAAGTATTACGCGGGCCACAATCAACCCTACAGGGGCGTAATGCACTTGCAGGTGCCGTTATCATGAGCACCCAGGCACCGACTCAAGAATGGGAAGGGAAATATCGTTTACAAGGCGGAGAAAATGGCGAGCGTGAGCTCGCAATTGCGGTAGGCGGTGGCCTAGTAGAAGATCAGCTGGCTTTTCGTTTTAGTGGTGAAAAAACAGAAACCGATGGGTTCAACACCAACATCACTCGCAACGAGCCGGCTGACCACCGCGAAGATGAACTTTATCGTTTAAAGTTTTTACTCGAACCCAATGCTCTGCCGGGGTTCTCGGCCCAACTAAGCTTCACTCACGCAACCAGTGTACGAGGCATACTATCTTCCAACGTAGATACAAAACGGGTAACGACGAACAATGACCCCCAGGACGTGGATGATGATATCAGCCTGGCCAACTTAGAACTAAAACAAGAGCTGAATGAGAATTGGAATTTTCTCGCCGTGAGCTCTTATTCCAAAGTGGACTCTGGCTGGCAAAATTACGATGACGATAATGGCCCCGAGGCGGACGGTACACGGGGCTTTCAAGCTAATATCAAAACCTTCAGCCAAGAGCTCCGCTTAATTTTTGATTATGAAAAGATATCAGGCCTTGTTGGTCTCTATTACTATGATCAAAAATATAACGATAAAATTACCGGCCAGACCTCAATCAGCCTAGCGTCTGCAGGATTAACATCATCATTTTTACAAGCGCAGTTTGGCTTAGAGCCAGCGACAGCAGGATTTGTAGTGAGCCAATACGCGGCATTTGACCCCGCCGAATTAAACCAGCTAGCAACATCCGATCTAGGCGTGAAAAGTTACGCGGCTTTTACAGATGTTCGCTACGAACTCAATGAAAGCTGGGACATATTTGCAGGCCTTCGCTGGGATCATGAAACACAGGATAATTCTAACGATGCGCTTCGTAGCATCGCTAACGCAGAAGATATGCCTGACCCAGCGAATTATGCAGGAAGTCCTTTAGCTCCACTTATCGCCGGTATAAATGGCTTTTTGCAAGCTCAGGTTGATAGATCCAATGTGACGTCTCCATTGGTGGACGCTAGTTTCACTACCGTATTACCCAAGCTTGGCATCAGCCATCACTGGAATAACGACATCAGCAGTAGCCTTATCGTACAACAAGGCTACCGATCAGGCGGTGTAGGCACCAACACCGCTCGCGGCTCGGTATTTCAATACGATCCTGAATACACTACGAATTACGAACTATCTTGGCGTTCTTTATGGCTCGACGGCGCCCTCACCGTAAACGCCAATATCTTTTATATCGACTGGACAGACCAGCAGGTTGACGTGCAACTGTCGAATAATAGTTTTGACAGTGAAACCGTAAACGCGGGTAAATCTACGGTGAAAGGTTTTGAATTTGATACCGCCTACCAGATAAACAATGAACTAAAGCTTTACGCATCTTTGGGGCAAGCCCGAACAGAATTCCAAGAATTCGATGTCGTCATACCGACTCAAGGTTCTGAAATTCGTTATGACTTGGCTGGCCGAAGTTTTGCCGACGCTCCCGAATGGACCAGTAACATTGGCGTTACGTACACTGCAGATAATGGTGTTTTCGCCAACCTAAGTGTTAACTATGCTGACGACTCTGCTTCCGATGTAAATCCCTATGCACGAGGTTTGGTTGAGGGTGACAAAGGTTTTGATTTGCGTAATGACAAGCGAACTCTCGTTAATATGCAGCTGGGGTATGAATGGGAAAGTATTGGCGTGTATTTAATTGGTAAAAATATTTTTGACAAAGAATATATTACTAGCCCAGAATTTATCAATAAGCGAACCACCCGTCACACCTTAGGTGAAGCGAGACAGCTTAGCCTGAGTGTACGCGGCACCTTCTAACGTCGTATTTAGACTTAAAGTAGCGGCGATTTATTATCCGAATAAGTCGTCGCGAAAAAGTTACCGCTAAACTTCCAACAATAGGGCTTCGAGCCCACTGAACAATAAACTATTTCGGTCCTGCATGATGAAAACCAATGCCATCATTGTACTGCTCGTTTGGTGCGCTTGCTTATTCCCGTATCTAGCGTCCAAACAATATAAGACAAGTCACTATAAACCGAGAAAAAGTTTCGCCTGGACCACCTCTCTACTACTTCAAGGCGTTGCTGTTTGGTTTTTAAGCCAAGAATACGGCCTCGCATCGGCTGCCATCATAATATTAACGCTAATGATGTGCATGTGGACATCACTGGTACTTTGGGCACCCTACCTTGGCGGCCGCGTACTTAGCCTAAGCCTCACGACGCTATTAGTCTTTGGCTTGATTTCGCTCACTGGGGCTAACTATGCAAACTAGCCGACGGTCGTTTTCTACATTTAGCAACACCATTGCGGCCTCTATGTGGACGAAAACAATAGTCGCGACACTGTGGGGGCTACTACTATCAGTAAGTGTACTCTTCAATGTGCACAACCTAGGCTTGTTAGCACCCGATGTAATGCTACTGATTGGAACATTGCTGTCTTTTATTTTATGGGTGGTAGGTATGATTTATAGCTTGAGTTGCCAAAGTCTATGGCGGGCTAACATCAACTGTTTCATAATATTTTTAATCTCTGCCTTAGCCAACCTGATACAAGTATATTTTTAATTCTAGGAATTCACATGAGCAAAAAAAACAGCGCAATCAAAAATGTCACTGCCGCTCACGGTTGGCTCGGAGTGATTTTTTCGATTCTTTTGTTTGTGGTATTTTGGGCTGGCTCTCTAAGTTTATTCCGAGCCGAAATTGAGCACTGGGCAGAGCTTCCTCATTACCCCGTTAACATTCAAGGTAAAGACAAAACCTTAAGTGAGCTAATCACCCCTCAATTAGAAAGGTACGACGTCAATGTAGATAAGCCATTGCGTGTTTTTTTATCCAACGACGACAACTATAGCTACCAGTTGAGCATGGAGTTGTTAAGCCCAAAAAAAAGCCCCAGTAACGAAAATCTACCCGACACAGGCAAGGTCAGTGAGAACACCGTCCAGGGAGAACGCTTGAGATTAAAAATTGACCCGAAAACTGGGATCGCTCGTGAGTCGAAGCCTGATTTTGAGTTAATAGATTTTATATATGAGCTGCATTACAACCTTCAGCTTTCACGTTTTGGATTATACCTGATTGGGGTGGTAACTCTTTTTCTACTCTTTGCGCTGTTATCTGGTGTATTTATTCACGCCAAGAAAATCATTCATTATTTTTTCAGCCATAGAATCTATAAGACGCGCACACAACTGCTAGACATGCATAATGTTATCGGCATTATGAGCCTACCATTTACATTGATGTATGCCTTAACTGGTTTAGTTTTCAATTTAATTATCGTTTATCAAATCGCTTTCGTCGTATTCATCTATCAGGGTGATCAAGAAGCTATGCTAAATGATGCCGGCTTTGGCCAGTTCGACATGCCAACTAAAACAGGCGAGGCCCAAGACATGTCAGCCATCGACCTGGTACTGGCTCAAACTGAGCAGCAATATGGTCAAGCGAGGTTTTTACGCCTCTATAACTACGGCGATGAAACGGCCGTTATGCAAGTACAGGGGGCTGGCGATGTAAATTTTGAACCTCGCTATCAATTGTACATCCGCATCCGTGATGGCGCTGTACTCAGAGAAACAGGCGTCGAGACGCTCAATGCTTTCAAAGAAGGACGCCGCGTTTTATCAGGCTTACATTTTGCTGACTTTGCAGGTTTTGACTTACGAGTACTGTATTTTATTTTAGGGCTGGCCGTTACCGCCATGATCATTACCGGCAATATGCTGTGGATAAACAAGCGTAGCAATAACGCCAAAGTGTCCGTCGCTGTCACTACTTTTGTCAGTAATTTAACACTAGGAATATGTTGCGGAATGATTTTAGCCACAGCGGTAGGTCTGTTACTTGAGAGAGCCTTGCCATTAACGCTCGCTTTACGTGCAAACTGGGTTATCGGTGGGTTTATGGGGACGACCGTCGTCGTGGCAGTTTATGCATTTTGGGTCCACCATAAAAAGGCTTTTATCGCCCACACCTTATATGCCTCTGCCGCCACGCTCTTACTAACCATCGCCGCTAGTTGGATATTATTTTCATCCGTCATACTTGAGCTTTGGACCCAGGGTATCCAGTCTGTTATAGGCGTCGAGGTGGGCATATTGCTATCAGCTCTGCTGTGTTTAATTACCGCCAGATACTTACGCCAACCAACACCAAGCCATTTGAAGTCGATAAGCAAGTAGAATTTGGGAGTGCGGTGGATCCTGCCAACTCAGTCAGGTTCGTCTGAAATAGCTTTAACTGATAAATTAGTGAAGACGGGTGATTTTTTAGGTGCAGCCTTCTGCGAGAATTAATTTGCTGGTGGTCGTATTATGCCTTATTGAAAATAACGGCTGGGCCTCTGGGTCAGCTAAGAACTCCTTGGCTTTTTCCGGAGAAGGAAACTCAAGCACAACTAAGCGTTCGGGCTCCCAATCGCCCTCCATAAGCTCGGGCACTACCCCTTGTACAAGATAGCGCCCACCATGTTTCTCTATAAACGTCGGTATTTTTTTAGCGTATTCCATAAATCCATCAACATCAGTGATGGACAGGTCGAGAACCAAATACCCTTTCATTCACAACTCCTTAGATCATTAGTTCTGTTGGTTGTAGCGATTAAATAATGCGAATAAATAATACCATTAACCATGACTTTGAAAATCAAGTTAGCAGTGTAAAAGGCCAAGTCACTTTAACCCCCGCTAGAATTCTCTATCAAACTTAAAACTACCTTCAAACTTTATCAGCCACAAACAAGTACGGGACTGATCTGTAGTCACACATTTTCATCAACTAGCTCATCTCTCTCATCTCTCTCATCTCCCTTGTCGTCATTAACTTTCGACAATCGTTCAATTTCAGCCCTAGCAAATTTAATTGATTCATAGCGGCTATCGACCAATGAATTGTACTTCTGGGTGACGGTTTGAATTTTAGTAGACAAACTGGCGTGATAGTTAGCGCCAGCTAGGTTATTGGCGGCGTAAAGTTGCTCATTTTCGAGCTCCGCGACCTCTTGATCCAAGGACCGGCGATATTTAACGATATCTTTTTTATAGCGTTTTACCTTCAAGCCTAAGCTATCGATTTTACGTTTGCGTCTGATTTCATCAAAGGTTTTATCGTCCTGTAAACTATAGGTATTGCCTGACTTCGGCACCGCCTTCATTTCAAGAGTCTGCTCGACGCCTTTAGCTCCCTCGCAGGGTTTATCACTATATATCGGTTTGCCCCACTTATCAGAACACTGGTATATCTTGCCTGCGCTCACGGGGATGGATATTGTCATCAAAATTAATAGTAGATGTTTCATAATGCCTCAGTCGATTATTATTCTTCCTTGAGTGATTGATTCTACCAGCTTACAAATCAATTTTTAATCTATCGTTGAAACGCAAACGTGTAAAGAGGTACTGCTCAGTCTAAGTGTCACTCGACAAGGGCTGATGGAGAAAAACAAGAAAGTTAAATACTGGGAGACTTTACTCTTAGCGGTATCAGTAATTGCTTTATTGCTACTACCCAATAAACAACCTGACTAGCAGACTATAATTCGCGGAGCGGAGCCAAGAACGCCTTTAGCAAGCACTAACCTTTTAGCCCCATAAAAATCTTCGGCTATCTAAAACTCATCAGGCTCTGGCAGCGGGTGTATCGAAAACTTACCGAGCTTTGCGATTACATCAGGACCCGCGCGTAATCGGAAATATGCACCAGCTTCGTCGGCACGCTCTTCAAGCACCTCGCTGGAGGCAAATATGTCGCTACGTAAACCTTGCTCTGACCAAGGCAAGATGATCTCAATTTCTATCAAGCTCTCTTGAACAACGTGTAAAATAGCCTTATGCAATCGGGCTACGTCATCTTTACGGCGCGCACTAAGTACAAGGCAGCCGGGGTATTTTTCTTCTAGCTCTGCGGTGCGTTCAGCTTCTGCAGCAGCATCTTCCAAGTAATCTATTTTATTAAACACTCGCAAACGCGGCACACTATCGGCACCGATTTCGGCCAGTACTTTGTCGGTCACTTCAAGCTGCATCTCATACCCTGGGTCACCCGCGTCAATAACGTGCAGCAACAAGGTTGCACTAAGCGCTTCATCCAAGGTTGATTTAAATGAGGCAACCAAACCATGGGGTAAGTTTTTGATAAAACCAACCGTATCGCTCACCAATACTCGCGGCACGCTTTCCGGTTGTAAGGTGCGCACCTTGGTATCGAGCGTGGCAAACAACTGGTTGGCCACCAGTGCTTCACTGCCCGTTAAGGCGCGCATTAAGGTGGATTTACCGGCGTTGGTATAACCGACCAACGCGACTTGCTCAAGCCCCGTTTGCCTCTGACGCTGAGCTCGCTGAGTGTCGCGGCCCGCTTCCATCGCGTCTATTTCTTTTTGCAGCTCGGAGATACGGTCGCGAACTTTGCGGCTATCCGTCTGGCTGCGTGATTGCCCAGTACCACGTCCGCCGGTACCGCTACGCTGGCGACCTAAAGGGCCATCGCGTTTGGCAGCCTCCCGTAAACGTGGTGCCATATAACTCAGGCGCGCTATCTCAACCTGCACCTGGGCGGCGTGTGAGCTGGCATTGCGATTAAAGATCTCAAGGATAACCACCGTACGGTCCATCACTTCGCATTCGAGCTCAGTCTCTAGATTGAGCGATTGTGAAGGGGATATTTCGTGGTCAACCAATATGAATTCTATGGGGTCCCTGCCCGCTAGTTTTTCGGCAGCTTGTTTAGCTTCCAAAAATTCTCGAACTTCCTTTCGCTTTCCCACGCCGATATACGCCGTGGTATCGAAAGATGCGCGTTTCTGCGTAAACTGTCCGACCACTTCAATCCCCAAGGTCTTAGCCAGATCACCCAGCTCGGCCACCGACGACTCGAACTCGACATCACTGACGTTGTCCAGTTGCACGGCAACGATTAGCGCGCGCTGAACACTTGTTTTTTCGGGGTTTGACATAGGGTAATTCTCTTGGGATTAGGGGCGCGGGCTTAAACAACACCTCACACGGAGTGAAGTGTACAGAAAATATGGGGAGGGCACCTGTGTATAGGAGGAATAACTTCGGTTCACGTCCAATTGGTCCCAAACAAAGCCTCACTATCCACTACTGCGCTCGGCTTAGTAAAGGTATGGGGTCGTAGGGGCGGTGCCTAGCGGTTTAACAACTCGTCATTACTTGGGAATTGCTCAAGTAACTCTACCAATTTGAGCGCCGCGTCTATCGGCTGAAGCTGGCTGAGCTTACGACGCAAGGTATTTACCTTTGCCATATCTTTAGCGCTAAGCAAAAGCTCTTCGCGACGGGTACTACTTTTCGAAATTTCGAGGGCGGGGAAGATTCGCTGGCTCGCAATCTCTCGCGACAGTACAACTTCCATATTGCCCGTGCCCTTGAACTCTTCAAATATCATCTGATCCATCCGGCTACCGGTATCGGTCAGTATTGTCGCTAGGATAGTCAGCGAACCGCCATTTTCGATCTTTCTGGCGGCGCCAAATAATTTGCGTGGTATTTCCATGGCCCGAGCGTCAAGTCCGCCCGACATGGTGCGGCCACTGCCTTTACTCTCTGCGTTATGGACCCGAGAGAGTCTGGTAAGTGAATCAATAACAATCATGACGTCATGGCCTTCACCGGCTTCTTTGCGGGCGGTCGCTAGTAGCTGGTCGGCAATGCGCACGTGCTGCTCATAACTTTCGTCCGATGACGAAGCGTGCACTTCTGCTGGCACGCTTCGTTTAAAATCAGTAACTTCTTCAGGCCGCTCATCAATGAGCAAGGCATAGAGCTTTATCTCGGGATAAGCCTTACCCACCGCCTGACAGATATGTTTCAAAAGGGTTGTTTTACCGCAGCCAGGCGGCGCAACAATCAAGCCCCGCTGTCCCATTCCTATAGGCGCAATCAAATCTATTGCTCGGGTAGTGAGCTGTTCAGAGCCCTTCTCAAGGCTAATACGCTGATAAGGGCTGATAGCTACGCCATTGGCGAAGCCTTTTTTAGAGCCATCGCTAACCATTCCATCTGCTGACTCAGAATCTTTATTTCTTTTTACTTTTAGGGTTAATGTTTTTTTGGCCATGATTTGAATGTGTAGCTCTAAATAATGAAGTATTTCGATGTGGGCGTAGTTTAACGCAGGGAGCCGGCTAATGCCTGCTATTAGAGGAATCATTTGTAATTCTGCGATGACAGGTATTGGGCCTTATTTAGGTCAATAATAGAGCTTAAACCAACATCAGCTTAATAAAACCAGCCTTGGCACAGACGACGGTAAGCAATAATTATCTTATCGACCTAGGTGCTCGGCCAAACCTGAGGGGTGGGGCTAAAAAAACTAAAGATAAAGAGACTCAAAAGAACAGCTGTCACACCCATACGTGAACAGCTATCCATCAAATTCACCTTTGTGCGCTAGCCCATGAATACCACTACTAGGGCAAACACAAAACCTGCAGCCGCAATTTTCAAGCCCGTTCGATAAACCGGTAATTTGGGGAGGAACATGAAAAAGGAAGAAACGGCAAAAAATAACAGGGCACAACCAAAGAAGATATTCAAAAAATACAGCGGGCTGCTGGTCGTGGCTTTGTGTAGCTTAACTAACTTTTGCACTACCGGCGCATAATCTTCTTCGGTAACCGTCGCTAAACCGCTCTTTTTGTTATAGCTCCCCTCTTCGAAAATCACTTGCTCAGCGGTATCTTCAATGACCTCAAAGCCCCGTATTCTCAACTTATCTCCTAGGCTTTGCGCTTGCAAGCCAGGTTTTAGTTGATGTTCAGTAGTTTGATCGTATTGCAGCAGGTCAGTTTTTCTGAAGATAAGTAATACGCCACTGAAGGCGTAAACAGCCATTATACCCGCCAGGAAAAATCCTAGGATGCGGTGTAACTTACGAAGAGTGCTCGCTGTTTTCTGTGTTGTCATAAATGTCTCAATTTGACTATATAAATTCTACGCATATTTTACACGTTTATTTCGCGGGGGTAATTGATCGCCCTCAACAGGGCGCCATAATTGTTAATTGCTCAGTTTAAGGCTGCCATCAACATCCAGCTCATCATCTTTGATATGGCTGTCATCTGCTAAAAGGCTCGAATACATCCCATCCAATGCCAGCAGTTCTTTATGGCTGCCTTGCTCCAAAATTTTGCCTTGATCCAAAACCAAAATAAGATCCGAGTGGCGAATGGTACTAAGTCTGTGGGCAATAGCGATAACCGTTTTATCTTCAAACAAGCGCTCAATCGCCTTTTGAATCAGGTTTTCGGTGATAGAGTCGACCGAGCTCGTGGCTTCGTCGAGAATCATCACTTGACCACCTTGGGCTACGGCTCTTGCAAAAGACAGCAGCTGCGATTGCCCGGCGGATAAATTACCGCCACTATTCTTTAATTCAAACTGATATTGGCCCGGCAGCTCAGTAATAAAATCGTGAGCATAAACGTACTCCGCTGCATCGATTACAGCTTGATCGCTGATATCAGAGTTACCAAGGGAGATATTAAAATGAATATTTTCTTCAAACAAAAACACATCCTGCTGCATCAGCGAGAACAGTTGCAGCATTGATTCTTTAGGGATGCTCGATAGCTCTATTCCGTTTAACAGGATGTTACCCTCATAATTCATATAGACCTTACTCATAAGCCTAATGATGGTCGACTTTCCTGAGCCGGTGGGGCCAACTAAGGCTAACTGCTCGCCTTTATTGAGCTTGAATGACACGCCGTCCAACACATAAGGGCCAGTGTCGCCGTAACGAAAACGAACATTTTTAAATTCCAAGGTTTTGAAATCAGAGAGCTGCGCCTTAAGCTCGCTCTGCGCCAATAGCACCAAGCCCTCTTCTTCCAATGGCTCGACAAACAACTCTTCAATGTGCTCAAAGGCTGCAAAGGAGCGCTGTATAGACGCGATCTGTGAGGTGAAATCTCGCAGCGGCACAAAGATCTTTTCTAGGGTGTTGATAAAAGCAATGAGCACGCCGAGCGTAACGGCCCCGGCGAGGACCTTGCCTGAACCAAACCAGATAATCAGGCCAATAGTAATAGAAGTTATGCCGGTAATAATGGCAAAGAGAATAGCGTCGTATTTATTGGTTTTCAGCTGCGCCCGTAAAAACTCATCGGTGTAGCCCTGGTACTTAGACTCCACCTCATCTTCAGCGCCGTACAATTGAACGGTTTTAACCCCCAACAAACACTCTTGTAAAAAACCGGTTCCTTTAGCCAACGACGATCGAGTAATAGCGTACATTGCTCGAAGCTTGTTTCGAACGTATTGAGTCAGCATCAAGACTGGTGGAAACACGATCAAAATCAATAGTGTCAGCTGCCAATTAATGAAAAACATAAAGATCAACACCGCTACGGTATTGATCGTATCTTTGATCAAACTCAACACACCCAATACAAAGGACTCTCCAATCGCTTCCAGGTCGCTGGTTAAACGAGACAGGGTTACGCCGGTCGGTGTTTTGTCAAAATAAGTTCGGGGGAGTTTCATGATACGGCCAAACAGCGCCATGCGAATATCAAAGACAGCTCGCTGGCCCGTCAAACGTAGGCAGTAGGTATAAACAGCGTCGGCGATATAATTTACAGCAAGAACTGCAAGCATCGCGCCGATCATAAACGCCATGCCGTCATATACGCCCACGGTGAGGTGTTTATCAATAACGTTAATAACCAACCAGGGAAACAGCAAGTTAGCGGCAACCGAGAGTGGCATCATTGCCACACCTATTAACGCTGTCTTTTTGTAGCGCGAGGCGTATTGATAAAAATGTTTTAGGTGCTTTACATCCAGAGTTTTAATCATACGCCGTGCTCCGACTCATGCTGCTGTAATTCCCAAGTTTCTCGGTAGTAGCTGCACGACAGTAGTAACTCACTGTGAGTACCGCGGGCAATAATCTCCCCTTGATCCAACACTAAAATATTGTCCATATATTGCAGCGCGCTGATCCGGTGCGATACCACCAGCAAGCTTTGTTCCTTAATACGGTTAAATACGCCTTTAAGGATTTTTCGTTCGGTTTCGTAATCCACCGCCGAAAGCACGTTATCCATAATAATGAGATCACTGGGCGTTAGCAGTGCCCGAGCAATACTCAAGCGTTGTTTTTGCCCACCAGAGAGCATAATGCCCTTCTCGCCGACTAGGGTTTGATCTCCGTCGCCAAATCTAAACACGTCGTCACTCAACTGGCTAAGCTCAAGTACTTCTTTGATATCTTTTTCAGCAATGGTTTGATGGTTCTTTTTAGCCCCAAACTTTACATTCTCAGCAATCGTGTCCGAAAATAGATAAGGGTCTTGTGTAATGGTTCTCACATAGAATCGCCAATCTTGTCGGGATATTGTAGTTATATCTTCGCCGCCCCAAAAAATTTGCCCTGGCTCAACGGCCAAGTGATGATTCAAACAATTCACCAGTGTGCTTTTCCCAGAGCCTATACTCCCCAAGACGCCGACCTTTTCGCCGACGGCTATTGAGAAGCTTAAATTTTTAAGCACTGTATTATCAGCATTTGAACTGAACTGGTTTTCAAGGTCATTGGATGAACCGTCGTTGCCTAGGGCTGTTTTTTCATCACTGGCATCTGGGTAGGTATAACTAAGGTTTTTAACAACCAAGCTTGATTTTGTAAGTGCTTCTTTTTTCGCTCCATCCATTATTTGTAGGTCGATGCTTGGCACTGGGGTATTTAAAATAGTCTGCACGCTATTGATACTAATCATGCCCATTTGAAAAACCGTAACAATACGCCCCATATGCATCAGCGGCAGAGCTAGCAAAACAGAATAGGAAAGGAAGGCCGTTATCTCGCCGATTGTCAGTTCTTGCTGTAAAAGGAAATAGCCACCTAAGCCTAAAATGAGAACCTTCATTAAGTGGTTTGCATAATCGAGTATAGGCAGAAAGAAGGTCTGAATTTTCGCAATTTGTATCGTACAGTCATAAAGGCGTTGGTTTACCTTATCGATCTCCTTGATAGCCCAAGGGCCCATTTGTTGATTTTTAATAAGATCGACGCCCGACAAGTAATTCATCAGCTGCTCAGATAAGTCCTGCAGCCGCACTAGCCGCTCGGTATACAAGCCTCGTAACTTCCTGAATCCAATACGGAAAATAATCGAGGCTACTATAATCGGGACAATGGAATACAGGGTTAATTCTGGTGATATTCGCCACATCCATATCGGCGTTAATGACAACGCAAATAAGATATTAAAAAACTGCAAGAACCCAATGCCATACAGTAAGCGAATACCGTTGAGGTCATTGTTGATAATAGAGATGAGCTTCCCTGAAGGGAATTGGTTGTGAAAAGCAGATGGCAATCGGTTTAGCCGATGGAACACATCATTTTTCAATACGGCTTCGGTAATTCGACCTGGATTGAGGGCATACATCCTCGACAGAATACGCACACCTACCATCAACACAGAACAGATAACCACCCACATCACATTTTCAACCAAACCCTCTTGGGCAACTTGGGTAGATTGGTTTAATAAGTCGACCGCCAACTGAATGTAGCGCGGAATCTCTACCTGTAAGAAATTCACAATAAAAATACAAACGATCGCAAACAGGTATGAATACTTGTTCAGTGATAAATAATGAAGAATGAATCGAGATTTAGTCATTGCTAGACGGCTCCTCAGCATGAGCCAACTGGTAGTTTGAAACACAGGCGTCAACAATTAGCTGCCTGGGGTCGCCACGTTCGCACAACTGATCCAAAAGCCAGTTGGGTAGACGTATAGGTTGTGTTTTAACACCGGGCTTTCGGCCACAGCCAGGACGCTTCCCGCCGTGATCGCAGCAGCTGTCTTTCGACTTATTGGGCATGATTAATTCTCATTTGGAGGGGCACCTAGGCGGCGCGCTTGATTAGCGTACGCTTTTCAAGGTGTAAAGCAATGAATATCTCACAATACTTGATAGGATTTAGTTTGTGCTGGGCAGCTCAATCGATAAAACCGCTACCCTGAACACCAAAACCGAATGGGTACTGGCGCTTAGCTAGGCGAATTTTTACTGGAGAGGAAACGCGATGACTAACTTTGTGCGCCCAAAAATAGAAGTACAACGGAATACTGCAAACAGAAAAACCAAAATGATTTGACCGCGGACAAATGTATTGCCTGCGGTGGTAAAGCCTAATTTTTATTTAGCATTTCTATTTTTGGATCGGGTTTTTGACCAGCTCTTCGTCCAACATCTCTATCAAACGCGTGCGACCGAATTGGTGTACTTGGCCGTTATTCAACTCTAGCATTTTACTAATTTGACGTCGCACAGTTTCTTCAGACTGTCCAGAATTTGAGGTCACCAAGTAGCGGTTTTTGGGGGAATCACTCAGCATAATGTGCAAAGCAGCTTTAGCCACATCAATGGGGTCTGGGTCTTTACTGGATTTTTCCAAAAGCCCAAGGAAAACATCACGCTCTTGCCTGTATTGAGAATTATCGCTCCAATAGTTACTCTCCAACAAACGAGCTTTAGCAACATTGCCGATATTGGTACCATAACTCCCTGGCTCGATAACATGCACACTGACATCGAAGCGCGCCATTTCTTGAGCCAGTGCATCGGTGTAAGCTTCAATCGAGTGTTTACTCATGCTGTAGGCCCCCATGAATGCAGGAGAGAGAATACCCGCGATCGAGCCTGTTGTAGCAATGCGGCCCTTGCTCTGCATTATTAAAGGTCCGAACGCCTGAGTCACTCGAAATGGTCCATATACATTAACATCCATCTGATACTGTAACTGCTCGACCGGCAACTCTAGCATCGGTCCAAAAATCGCGACGCCGGCGTTGTTAATCAAGCCATATAAGCCACGACCTTGCGCCTCAACAAACTTTACCGCAGCGTCAATCTCATCTTGTTTACGAACATCAAACTGCACAGCCGTAACATTATCCATCTTGTTCATGGCTTCCATTTCATGTTTATGCAGCACCCCGGCATAAACATAAAAACCATTAGTCGAAAGTTCTTGAGTCATCCTTAGACCAATACCTGAACTGGAGCCAGTAACCAACACGGCTTTTTTACGCTCTTTTTCTACCGTCTCTTGAACCGCCGACACACTAAATGTCGCTATCAACATGGCAATAAAGAATACAAACTTGAGTGGCTTCATAGAATCTCTCTGTTATTTTTTCGATGCATTATAGCTAGGTGAGATGTTAGCAATTAAATTAGGTTTAGTAACAAAAAATGCTTTTTAAAAGGTTTTCTTAAGAGAGCTTAGCCCAAAAACCACAAAATGGTGTGCCAACTATGACAGTAGGTCGGCTTACAGCGATAAATTTTCTGGCCCTTCAATAGCGTCTCGAATCATATAAATCATGTCAGCTTGTATTTCTTGTGGGTATACAGCTTCTATATAGGCGAGCGATAAATACAGCCGCATAGCGGCCTTGTTATCCTCCATAACAAACAATGAACAGCCACCAACCTTTAACTCATCCTGCCCCTTATCGCTCAGCTGAGCGATAAGCTCGCGTCCAATACCGCCACCCCTTTGTAAAGGCGACACCGCAAGACGACTTAGGTGGCAGCGCTGGTTCCTCAAGTAATATTGACCAAACGCGACCGGGACCAAACAGCTATTTACCAATACAAACGAATTGGTAGCGCTTAAGTTAAGGTCGTTTATAAACGACGCCTCCGTAAATGAGAACCTGAACTCTGGGCCACCCCACGTAGAAACTGATTTCTGTGTGGGGAACCACGTCATAATTTCAGCAAGGTGGGATTTATCAAACTTGGTTAAATTCATATTCAGCACTCATTTATGCCCTGAAGGGTATCGCGGTCTATTCTGGAGGAATAGGGGTTCAACAGCGGTTCGGCTTTCTAGCCAATGCTTGCAAATTGCATTATGGGATAATACCGCAAAACTAAAACACGCCAACGTTAAAGTTCTCCGGCTCTAAACTGCGAGGCTGAAGTTCGACCACATCGAGGGAAGTTACAAGTAATTGGTCGACATTACTGTCAACACCACCGCAATACCGCTCTCAATATCACGCTATACAGGGCGATTGCCTGAAAACCAGTTATAATTAAGCTCAAAGTGCAGGCTAGCGATTAGGCTGCCGGTTAACGGCAAAACAGTGCAGCAGGCATCTCCCGGCCTGCGGACCCGATTATGAACTCAAAAACACCATTTTTAATTATCGTTGCCGCCCTACTCAGCTTCGGCTTTATCGTGACAACACTGATCAGCTACTCCATGGCCAATGATTCTCTCAATGACCATATACGCAGCAATAGCCTACCCTTGACCAGCGATAACATCTATTCTGAAATTCAGAGAGACTTGCTCCAACCCATTTTAGTATCCTCATTAATGGCCCAAGACACCTTTGTCCGAGACTGGACCCTGAAAGGTGAGAAAGATCCCGAGAACATTGTTCGTTACCTCACATCAATACAAACAAAATATCAGGCGATAACTGCTTTTTTTGTATCAGACAAAAGCCATATTTATTATCACTCATCGGGTATTGTTAAAACCATATCCGAAGATAAACCAGAAGATGAGTGGTACTTTCGGGTTGAAAGGAACCCCGAAGACTACGAAATCAACTTAGACAATGACAGTGCAAATCCATTACGCACAACATTTTTTGTTAACCACAAAGTTTTAAATTTTGAAAATGAATTCCTCGGTGTTATTGGTGTTGGTCTTGCCTCAGAAGTTATTGTGCGTGCGATTGAAAGCTACCAAGTTCGCTATGGCCGGACAATCTATTTCTCCGACCGTAAAGGCAACATTATGCTGCACGGTTTGAACTTCGAACATAAACAAAGCCTGCAAACAACCGAGGGGATCGACAAACTTGCAGACGAAATCTTGAGCAACCAAGGAGGTTCATATAGCTATCAAAATGAACATGGCGAAGTTTACTTAAAAGCTCGCTTTGTACCCGACCTAGACTGGTATCTATTGGTTGAACAAGAACAAGAAGTCAGCCGCAAGGTGAGTAACGCCCTATGGATCAACCTTGCCATCAGCCTTGGGATCACCCTGCTTATTTTGGGTTTCACATTGCGCACAGTGAATCGCTATCAAACCAAAATAACAAAGCTTGCCAGTCTCGATCAGCTAACCCAGACGACCAGTCGGAATAATTTTGAACGCAATTTCAAACGCTTATTACGTGACGCCCACCGGCAGCAACAACCGCTGTCAATTATCTTAGTCGATATAGATCACTTCAAGCGCGTCAACGACAGGCTAGGCCATCTCGCGGGTGACAAGGTACTGGCTGAAGTCGCTAAGTGCCTGTCTTTCGAGCTTCAGAAGTCCGATGTAATTTGCCGTTGGGGAGGCGAAGAGTTTCTGATTGCTTTACCCAACCACGATATCAACGAGGCACACAAGATCGCTGAGGAAAAACGCACCGCGATAGAAAACAATATAGAAGCCGTCGATGGCCCCGCCATTACCGCCAGCTTTGGCGTTGCTCAACTGCAACACGATGAATCCAGTGAGCTCTTGTTTAACCGAGCCGACAAAGCGCTTTATCGAGCCAAAAGTTTAGGTCGTAACCGAGTTGAGTTAGCACTCAAATAAATCTGGAGAGTTTATATATAAGGCTTGTAACACGGGTTTTTGCAAAAAAAAGTGATGGGCATAGAACAGGGAAATATAACAATAAAAAGCCGCGAGGCGAAAACTCACCCCACGGCTCTTTACTTAGGCTACTGGCTTAAAAGCCTTAAGCCTGCAGTTGTAAACTTACTCTTCAGGCTTTACCAGCATCGTGGTGCCATCCACACCGACAACGATGCAATTGGCTTTAGCCGCAATAGAATCAACATCACATTCATCGCTCAAACGGGCATTCCAGTTTATTCCTGAATAGCGAATATGACCCGCTGTACGACTAATAGCGTCAGCAACTGGAACGGTAAGACCAATCATGTCACTGCTGGTATCTGGTCCTCCGCCCGAGTTTTGAAACCTCCTGAGAGGCTTCCACAGAACAATAGCCAATATCGTAGTGATAACACCCAATGAAAATATTTCTAACTCCCAGCCACTGACCACCCCCAAGCTAATAAGAGCGCCTGTTATAAAAGCCGCTATGCCAAAAAACAGCAAAGGGCCGCCCAGGCCTAACACGGCCAACTCAACCAACAAACTTATTCCACCAACTAGGTAAAACGCTTGATCATGATGGTCAAGCAGGTACTGTAAAATATCCATAGGCTTAGCTATCCCTTATTTTTGACTGACTTATTTTTGTTGAGTGATTTATAGCTTTAAACTGCTAGAAACGGCAATCGCTTGAGCGACTGTGCTAGAAATATTGTCACCCGTTTTACCATCCGTCAATATGACGGTGCCTTCAGAGGCTATAGCTTGGTGAGCTTTAATAGCATCTTGAGCGAGCGTTAACGTCACAGCAGACTTACCCTGCTCTGAGTTTGCCGCTTCACCAACAACATGCAAGGCGTCAGCATCCGCAGTGGCAACCAGCTTAATGGCTTCAGCTCGACCGGCGGCCTCAAGCACCTGAGACGTTTTAATCGCTTCGGCGGCCAACACGGTCTCTGCCTTTGCCGCTTCTGCGTCCAATACGCGAGCTTGTTTTTCACCTTCGGCACGGGTAATAGCCGCAGTTTTTACGCCCTCTGCGGTCAAAATAACAGAACGCTTTTCACGCTCAGCC
>Ga0105358_10000254_pt1 | contig 25193 bp, 25 predicted proteins | sample GOMGulsemesocosm_5_FD_83509 | JGI IMG/M metagenome (GOLD analysis project Ga0105358, IMG submission 83509) | Methane-oxidizing microbial communities from mesocosms in the Gulf of Mexico - GOM15C Gulf of Mexico | ecosystem: Environmental > Aquatic > Marine > Cold seeps | place: Gulf of Mexico... | reverse complement strand
CGTACTGACCGACTTTATTAAAGCGGGATATATCTCCTGTTTCTAGCATAATAGTGAGTGCTAGGATTAGACCGATCCCATCAATACTAGTCAATTTTACAAACTCTGCTTTTAACTTTAGTTGTTGTTTTAATACTCTCTCAATCTGTTGGATCTGCTTCGTTAGACACAGCAACATGACCAAATTTGCGTTGACGGTTAAACGGACATTTAGATCAAAAAAATCTATCGTGAGCTGCTTTTCAGTTAACCGCTTGACCTGATCACTATTTAATTTCATATTCAAGTGTCGAGCATATAACCCTTGAATTGATAATAGGTTTATCGTTTTTTGTTGTACTAACTGAAACCGTTTTCGTAATAAATCACGGATCATTCTCTCTTCTTTTGGGTAGATATACCCTTCGGGCAGAATATCTAGGCGTAACATGTTAGCTAACCAGTTGGCATCACTATCGTCATCACCGTGTTTTAACCCAGAATATTGTTGGATAGCTGCTGTATTAGCTAAATGCACTTTAAATCCGGCATCCATTAGCCCGTCAACTAGCCAATACCAATTGTAGGTTGATTCAACAACTAACCCTTCAACTGCATCAGAATAGGGCTCCAAAAGAAGAATGATAGCCTCAATATCATTACTTATGCGTTTTTTTAGTACAACATTGGCATTTTCATCTACTAAGTTGAAAACACTATTATTTGAATGTAAGTCTATTCCACCATATAGTTTCATAACTAGCTCCTCATTACAGTGATCATAAAGCTTAGACTGTAGAGTCGAAAAACGTGCCGCTTACACGGATGAGATTTCTATATGATTATCAGGATTGTTGTCGCCTCAATTAATTTTATAAACAAACAGGGAACGGTAAGTAATAAGTAGTGCATTATCAAAGGCATTCAAGTCAATTTAAAGAAGCAGCATTAAATAAACTCAGTCAAAGTGGCCTATCAGTCAGGAAGTTTGCAGAGTAAGAAAGCATTAATCTATCAACCCTGTATAGTTGGCAGAAGCAATTCAATATAGCAGGTTTAAGCGTGTCAAAAATTAGTTCGTCAGATAAGTGGTCAAACGAAGAAAAATTTTCTGTTGTGCTCGAAACATCTACCTTATCGGCAGTTGAATTAAGTGAATATTGTCGAGGTAAGGGCTTATACCCCGAGCAGATAAAGCCTGGAAACAAGTTTGTATCGCAGGCAACACAACAAGCCTGAGTAAAAGAGTAAAACAAACGTCAGAGCAAAAGGCTGACAAGAAACGTATCAAAAACTTAGAACGAGAGCTGCGCAGAAAAGAAAAAGCGTTAGCAGAAGCCGCTGCATTACTCGTATTAGGAAAAAAGTACGATGCCTATTGGAAGGAAAAAGAGGACAGCTAATACCGCTGACCGATAGGCAAAAGCATGCACGGCTAATTAGCAAAGCAGTAGCGTCAGGTGCGAGGCAAGATAAGGCATGTGAAATTATTGGCTTATCAACTCGAACGTTACAGCGTTGGCGTATTAATGGTGCTATTGGTGAAGATAAAAGACTAACAGCCATTAGGCCAGCACCACGAAATAAACTAAGTGTACAAGAGCGACAAGCTGTTATTGATGTTTGTAATGTTGAAGAGTTTGCCTCATTACCACCAAGCCAGATTGTACCGATATTGGCAGATAGAGGCGAATATATTGCTTCTGAGTCGAGCTTTTACCGTATATTAAACGCTGAGAATATGCTGCACCACCGAGGTAAAGCTAAACCGAGAAACAGCCATAAAAAACCAACAAGCTATACCGCTAAAAAAGCGAATGAGGTGTGGAGTTGGGATATCAGCTATATGCCGACAACTGTGATAGGCCAGCACTATTATCTGTATATGATAGAAGATATCTACAGCCGTAAAGTGGTTGGTTGGGAAGTTCACCACAACGAGACAGGTGAGCAAGCGGCAGAGCTACTTGAACGTAGCGTGTGGAGCGAAAAGTGCTTAAAAACAGACTTAGTGTTGCACTCGGATAGTAATAATGCAGATACCATATTTAATATTAATTTGGCTTTTGGAGTTATTTAGTCAAACTAATAATATGGTACCGATAATGCTCTAGGTCTCCTGACCCTCACTCTGATCGACCATTAGTGTCATTCCTTGGATCTGTCGGTGACCTAGCCGCATTTTTGCTGAGGTTTACCTCGCTATATATTTGTGACTCAAGAAGGGCCTGACAGATGTCTCTTTACTGTCTTGTCCAAGTATTTGGTCTTGGTAACCCTACCATAATTAGAATTAAGTAGGAGAGTACTATGACTAATTTACAACCTAGTGAAACCATGAAGGTAATTGGCGGAGTCGATACCCATAAGGATATCCACGTAGCAGCCGTTGTTAATGAATTTGATCAAGTATTATCGAGCAAAAGCTTTCCAACAATCCGACATGGATATAAAGGAATGCTCCAATGGATGAGTTCCTTTGGCTGTTTGTTAAGAGTTGGAATCGAGTGTTCAGGCACTTATGGCGCAGGTTTACTGCACTATTTACAAATGAAGCATATTGATGTGCTAGAAGTTACGGCACCAGATAAATCAGAACGCCGTAAACGCGGAAAAAATGACATTTTCGATGCAGAAAGTGCAGCACATGCTGCCTTTAGTAAAAACCGTACAGTCACACCTAAAACTCGTGATGGTATGGTTGAAGCATTACGAGTACTAAAAGTATGCCGAAAAACAGCTATTAATGCTCGTAGAATAGCACTGCAAATGATCCAGATGAATATAATTTCTTCACCAGAAAGTTTACGTGAATCACTTAGAAACTTAACGCGTATGCAATTAATTCGAACATTAGCATCATCAAGGCCAGATTTAAGTGGCTATAAAGATATAACTACAGCGTATAAAATTGCCTTTAAATCATTAGCTCGTCGGTACATTGAATTACATGATGAAATTGCTGATTTAGACGTAATGATGAACTCTATTGTTGATGAGCTGGCACCTGAATTAGTTGAACAAAAAGCAATAGGGTATGTTACAGCGTCTCAACTATTAATTACTTTAGGGGATAATCCAGAGCGCATGAAATCAGAAGCTAGCTTTGCAGCTTTATGTGGAGTGAGCCCAATACCCGCATCATCAGGTAAAACTAATAGGCATCGACTAAATAGAGGCGGTGATAGGGCTGCTAATAGTGCTCTGCATATTATTGCTATAGGAAGGCTTAGAACTGATCAGAGAACACAAAAATATATTGAAAAACGTACTTCTGAAGGTCTTTCTAAAATGGAAATTATAAGGTGCTTAAAACGGTACATTGCTCGTGAAGTTTACTACTTACTTAAAAGTAGGAATGCGCTAATTAATAGTACTCAAATAACACATTGACATTTAGAAGGGCATCAATGGCGCGCCGATGAAGAGCTTAACAATGCGAGCTAAAATGTATGATTTAGGTGTTGTTACCTCGCGAAGTCGTCCAAGAGTAAGTAATGATAACCCGTACTCAGAATCACTGTTTAGAACGGTTAAGTATCACCCTCGCTGGCCTTCTGAGGGTTTTAAATCATTAGATGAAGCACGACAATGGGTGAAAGAGTTTGTTGATTGGTACAACAATGAACATCGCCATAGTCGAATCAAGTTTGTGACGCCAAACCAAAGACATAATGGTCTTGATATTGAAATATTAGCAAAACGAAAAGTGTTGTATCAACAAAAAAGAAATGAGCACCCTGAACGATGGTCAAAAGAAGAGAGAAACTGGCAGCCAATAGGTGCTGTGGAGTTAAATCCAGAGCAACATAAAGAAGCTGCTTAACAATTTAGGCGACAACTGCCTTGAAAAACGCCGGTTCGGACTAGATCTAAAACGCTCTACAGTTGAAAAAAATATATTAATAGAGGATAAGCTATCAAACTTATTAATTGATCATCCGAAAATTAAAGCAGAGTTATTAGCCCTATTGAAAGATGATTATGAAGCAGCAATAAAATGGCTTAACAAGCCCCGAATGCCATTGCTTAACAAAACACCGATTGATGTTTTAAAAAAATCCAGAAAAAGTACGTGGTTTCATTTACCGTATAAAAACCAGTGATTTTTCCTAACGGATCATGTTATCAAATCATAAGTAAACACGAAATAATGCTTGTGTGACTTAATTTTTATTAAATCAATTTTACATTATACTTTTAAGATAAATTAGCCATGATTCACCTAACCTAGCTTGAGCAAATTGCGCACAGTGAGAGGTAATTTTGCTAGTGCTAATGTTAATTGGTCAGCCGCATTTTGCGCTTCAAGCTCTTTAATGCGTGCATTTGCCGATGTTGCAGTCTTGTTGACCTCAGGTCTAGATAGAGCCGCTACGCCCGTTCTCGGCTTTGCTATGCGCTCATTTTTGAGTTTCATCAGCTCACCATTAACACCGCCTGTCGAATATGGTGACACTCTCTCAGTTGATAAAGAATTAGGGGATAAATCTGTCTTTGGGACATACTCCCTCAAAACAAACAAAACTCGACTAGATAAGGGGTAAATCGGTTGATTTCAATCTATTTGGGGGCTCTTATCCAAATGGGATATTATTCACATCGTCTCTAAGCAATAGACAATACAGACGCTTAGATAAGCGTCTGTATAACTATCAAATTAAGAAAATTTAGCAAAAGGAGCATCAATTGGTGTATCTGCAATATGATTAATGAAGTTACTCATTACTTTTTGTGAAATACCAAGTACAACTTCTAGTAATTGCTGTTTGGTGTAACCTGCACTATAAAACGTATTTTTTTGTTCATCGGTAATGCGACCACGTTCGCGTACTAGAATTAAAGCAACTGTTCTCAAGGCTTCAAGCTTAGGATCAACAAGAACTTCACCCGCTTTAATGCAAGCAGTAATTGAGGCATCAACCTCCATAGAACTAGCAATCATTGCATGTGCAGGTACACAGTAATGACATTCATGTTCAACATTAATGGTTTGCCATACAACTGTTAATTCATCTGCGTTAAAAGAAGTAGTTTGAAATAATCTATGAGCTTCTTGATAAGATTCAAGTAAAGCTGGTGCTTCAGCCATTATCGCGTGTAGATTGGGAATCATACCAAATTCTTTTAAAGATCTTTTTAATAAATCTTTTGATGATTCAGGGGCTGATTCTTGTGTATATAGTGTAAATTTAGTCATTTCTATTGTTCTCCAAATATTTATTAGTATGAATATGATTAAATAATCATATTGGGAAAATATATTATTTATTCTTATCGCCAATTAAAATTGTAATTTAATCAGTTATAAGGGAATTAAAATTAAGCTGGTACAGCTTAAACAAGAAACTTATATTAAACAATGACCATTAATTAAACTCATTGTTCATATATATAAACAGAGTAATAAAATAACCGCTATTAGATTTTTGGCTCCGTTACAAATAAGGCTCACTCGGGCTAATGTTTCTCAATTTTTCTTAGAGTCACTATGAATCTGTTTAAACATCGGTAAGTGCGTAATTAGCCCCATATACCAATATTAATCTAGCCTGCGCATAATTATCTCAGCACATTAACATGAGGTAATTATGAATAAACAGCAAAAATTCAAACACTGGAAAAACATCTTCAAACAGCAACAACGTAGCGATTTATCGATCATTCAATTTTGCCGCGACAACAAGATTAACGTGTCCACCTTCTATGCTTGGCGTAAACGCCTATCTGATAAAGCCCCCTGTGCTAGGATCTGTCTCTTGATCACATTTCTTCCATTTGCTGTTGCATGAACCTTGCCCCTTCTAGAAGTTGGTTCAGTGAAAACCAACCGTCCCACAATGCTTCCCAACCAACGATACCTGTTCTTTTACTGTCGTTCCAACGACCAAGTTTAGCCAGTGCATAATAAGCCCAGTACAGTGAAGGAGGCTCTTTAGGTAAAGTGTGACGTTCTGTCTTTGACCACATCAATTTCCACTCAAGGTGACTGAAATATTGTTCACAACTTACTGACTTTGCTTTCTATTTGTTGCCAGTCAACTCTCTCAACTGAAGTAGTCTTACCGCTATAAATGCTGTAATAACAATGATCTTTTCTAAATTATTGCGTGTCTATAGTCGAAACGATTCAACTTGAGTACCCGCTGATTCCCATGCTTTATGAAACTCTTCTACTCGCCACCTCAATTCATAGTAACGGACTATTTGTAGTGTATCTGTTGGGCAATTTATAGGCTCGTTTGTATATAATTTCCAGCACAAAGGGCTAGCGCCGTCCGGTGGTGATATTTCATTACAGCTGATTAGCGTTAAATATATATCATCGCGCTTTGCATGCGTTTTAGGCGGAGAAATTTTCACTAAGGCAAAGCGTACTGCAACATTGGCAATACGTGCTTTTCGTCCACCTTTTTGCTGTATTTTTACTTGGTAAGAAACTGCGCTAGATTGTTGATTTATATAAGGTGTCAGTTTATCTCCGTCACCTGTTACTATTCGTTCATGTTTCGCTCTTACAACAAAGCGTTGCTGGTGTTTATCTTTATAAGCTATGTAGTCAAAAATGTCTGATTCTCGGTCACAAACACTGATAATACTATTCATGGCATTGCCATATCTTGCTGTCATTGCTTCAGAGCAACGTCGCCACTTATAGCTTTCTTTTGTTTTGTATTCTCGCTGCTTTCGTTGATGTTTCGTGCCAAAACCTTAGTCTTTTCGACACCAGCGATGCTGCTCTGCTAATCCAGTCGTACGCTCTGTCTGGGCATCCACCATTAGCACTGAATGAGCTAACATCCCTTTAGCCTTGCATGTTTTACTTGCTCCTGTATAACCTAATTCTTTGGTGACATTATGACGGTAGCTCATGTTAAAGTGTCTTCTAATACGAGAATCTTATTAGATAATTTTAATTCAGGTAAAAGAGAAGAAAAGCCAGCACTGGCAATATCATCAGCGTTGATCCATCATTTCGAAGCTAGTTAAATTTAAAAAAGAGAAAGTGTAATGTTTAGAAGGGGAAGATGTTAGGCGTGGTTGGCTGGACGCTTACATAGCTATTTTCTCCACTGCGTACAGAAAAGATGTTAGAGAACGGCTATTTATATATAATTTGTAGTCTTTTCAACAAAAAAATATACGAAGATGGATCATACTATCGTGCCTGCATATAAATCATTACGAACTACGATCCAATGTCTGAGTTTTTACTAATTGGCCATAGGGTTCTTGTCAGATACCTTTAAAACTAAGTATATCCGCGTCTTGAGACTCATCGTTCTGCAATTCCTCATTCATAGCTTTGCCACCTTCAATATTTCGCCAAATCTCACTATCCTCTATTACCCCCTTTAAGCACGATTGCAAGTCATCCGCATTATAAACACACTCCACGGCCCTAATATTAATTAAACGAGATTTTGACAACTCTAAAGCGCTATAAAATTCAACTTTAATGAACTCAAAAATTTCACTCAGTAGATTCATCATCAAAGAAATAAGCTTAGCTAAATCTCTTGATTGTTTAGTTAAACAAAAAGACAAGTCGATATATATTGAGCCCCCTACTTTACGCATTACGAAATTAAGACGTTTTTGCTTAATAAAAGAAATTTGAACTTTACTTACAGAAACCCTAGCTCGCATAACTTGCTGTAGACCTAGTGACTTGTTATCGCGAAAAGGTTCATAACTTAAACCTTTACGTTTTTCGTTCAATAATGATCCAAAACTAGCATGACTACTTGAGATTTTCGAACCAGAAAAATATTTATTTTTACTTTTTGGCATACAGTATTTGACACCAATACATTCGCCTATTTGACCTTCAACACCTTTCATTATTACACCCCGTTTTTTTAGTGAGTCAGCGTAGTCTGATATCGTTTTTGGCTTGTCGTGTTTAAAAACAGCTGCTATTCTTTGTCTTATTTTTGCTCGGACGTCAACGTCTTTTAGTCCCTCTTGTGGAGTTTTATCTCCTTCACGAATTATCCTTTCTTTCATTCGATCCGTTCGATCATTATTTTCATTTAAAATGTTATCAAATGAATTAGGGATTATTTCCAGACCAAACTTCTTACAAATCTCAGCACAAGCTCTTTGTGCCTTTTCCCAGTTATTGTGCTGGTTAACCAAGTTACCATTATTATCCACCCTGTTTGCAATGATATGAATATGTGGATTATTACCTTCGTGATGTAATCCAAAACAAAAGGTTGTTTCACCGAAAAAAAAGCCTAATTTTTCTTGAAATAAATTTCCGACTTCCTCCCACTGTGAATCACTTAGACTTTCAGTATTCTGAATTGACAGGCTTGTATGTGTATAAAATTTGCCGTTACGAGCAGATCCTTTATAAAGCTGACTTTGAAATTGAAACTCTTTAACTAACTCAGAAATATCAACATCAATAACCCTGCCGTTTTGATCTTTGATAAATGGCGAAGCACTCATACTACTGCCTTGTAAAAATGTAACCTTGTCCATTTTATGGCCATGACTAGGACTAGCTCTGAAAACATATTCGAGCGTTGTAGCAATATTGCTACGGTTTTTATGATCTTTGAAAATCATGATATTCACCTTTTTATTATTTTTATAGTTTGGTGAAGGGCATCCCTGCCCTTATAATTTATGCTGCTCCACCGAATTTAGAATCAGGAAGATCATTAATCTTCTCGTTACTTTGATTCTTTCTTTTTAATAAAGAAGCTATTGGTGATAAGGCTAAGTTCTTTTTAGTTTGAGATACTTTAATTTTCTCCCAATACTCACTTGTTATCGGTTGGCTCACTTGCTTTTTAAAAGTGGCTTGATATAGACTTTTTGTTAGTTGATGATGCTCAATGAGAGCTTCACGAAGAGCAGCCCTCTCAGTTTCTGATTCCTTACCTCTTTCAGCAAGATAATAGAAATCTCGCTTTAACTGATTGAGGTTAGTTGATGCGTTGCGGTAGTGCATCCGAAGGTCTTCATTTGCTTTGCCTGGGATTAAAAATTGGAATCTTTCATGCTCAAAAATTGAAAGCATAAAGTCGTACAAAAATAAGCCTGTTGTTTTGTAGCCACACACTTTTCGCACAAAATTAAGAAGCTCTTTTTGCTCTTTAGTTATTCGGAAAGTTACAGGCGTATCTCTTAATTCTTCTGTTTCTTTTGCTGGTCTTCCTACATTGCCATTTGCCATTTTGATATCCTCGGGGCTTTTGCCCTCTTATTGTTATGTATAAATTTTTTCAGTAAAAAGCGCAGATTTCCGCAGGGAATTGAGCACAATATTTAAAACTTTACAGATGATGATAATTAAATTACCGGAGCGGAGCATACGGGAAGTTAATTATTCGCATCTGTAAATATAGCTTGCTTAACACTTCATATTAAAAAATATAAATATGTCAATTATCTATCTGTTTTAATTGATTTTTACAGGTTTAATTATAACATTTAACAGCACACGGGTTGAGTGTTTTTTATACTAAGGACGATTTTAGAAATGTCATATAAAGTGAAGATATAATGAAAAATTTCAACTTGATTTTAAGGTCGGATTTATTGCTTTGAACGTTGCCACTGGTGACCATTTAAGTGCCATTGGTGACACTAATATTTTTATTGATATGATTTTAGTATAAAAAAAGAACTATTCATGTAGAAATAAAATTTTAGCCCCAAATACATATTCGCTCTCTTATCTTGCGAATATGTATTTGGGGCACTTCCATGCCTTGTGAATGTATATTAAAATTTTTTGCTTGCGCAAATGATAGCTGCAAATATTAAAGTGCGGAGTGTGGATCGCAAGGGGTCATGCGACTTAGTTTGACATTGCTGTTGTATTTGTGTTTCTACTAAAATCACTACTTCTGCTGGCAATAATCAGCAGATTATCATTTATTGTTGTTAATTTTTTTGGTGATGACGTTAATTTAAGCGATAAATCACATTCAAACTTAGGTTCAAATTCTTGTTCAAGATCAGACCAAGTAACAAGTAATACCGAAGTATCATCAACTAAATATTTGTCATCTAAACAAACATCAGATTCATTAATAAAGGATTGCTGCTGCGCCTCATTTAACTCCATCCAAAAACCATCTGTTGCTACAGCAAAAACATCATCTATTGAGGTCTCCAATTCAAACACTTCAGGTTCAAATTTGCGTCTTAAGTTTAAACTTTTAGTTAAAATATGACGCTCAGGTACTAAACTCATCGAATTTTCAAAATCATTGCCCAAAGGGTTGGCTCCAGTATGAACAGGAGATAACCATTGAATACTGTTATCCTTAAGTAAACCTAAGCGACAATCGCCTGCACAAAAGCCATAAACTTTATTGGAGCTATTATTACGATACAGTGACAAAAAGCTGGCAACACCTATTTTTAATTCGGTTTTAGTCGCGCTAAAGACCTGCTGAATAATCTGTTTACGATTCTCTGCATCTTCAAAATAACAATCTAGTAGAGGTTTTTCTTGCGATGTTTTTTCTGTAAAAACCTTCACGCTACTTTTAAGTAAATTTTGAAGACTGGCATGAAAGTGTTCACTAAACCGTTTAGCCAGCTCTGTTGTAGCGATCGAAGAGGTTGATATATCAATCACGAAAATCCAAGTACCTAAATCAGAGTTTACGATCGAAAAACAGTCTTTGTTTTCTGCTCGTTCTGATCCTTGCTGAGTTCGGTGTATCCATTTAAGTAGAGAGGGATCAGTCATTCGCAATACAACCTTCAAGTCGTTCAAAGATCAATTGCTCTCTGTCTGAATCATTCCTGGCAGTTCCCTGAACTGCATACTCAAAATTACCATCCTCCATTAAACTACTAAGCTGTTCGCTAACATAGTTTTGTAAGCCTTCTGAGGCTGATAAAATATCATCAACTATTGATGCTCTACCATCAAAAATATTAAGTAAATCTTCAATGTCATGGCTGGAGAGTGCATCTCCATTTCCCCTGCCTAAATAGGCTTCAAGCTTGGTGGCAACAAAGTATTCGGGTGTTATTAATTTAATGGTTAATGCATCATTCAACAAATAATCTTGAGCGGTTGCAACAGCATCTTTATACCAAATATTGGTAAAACCAAGAGCTTTATCATCAAGTGGCATAAAATCAACTTTAAGGTTATCAAGTATCATACGACACATGACTTCTTCACCCATATCAATTGAAAATCCTTTCACTTTAAGTTGTTCTTGCAAGTCAGTCCAAGCGGCATATCCCATGATATCAACAATCAAGTCAACATCGTCAGTGTACCTAATTTGCTCTTTAGTAAACTCATCAGTCACCAATAACCCTGTAGTACAACCACCAACAAATACCATTGTATTTATAAGGTCATCACCAAGTGCCGTAGCTACTTTTACTAACATCTCTTTTTGAAGATTAATTGTATTCATTTTGCTACCTTAAATATGCTTTCGAGCATTTCTAATGCTAAATTTCGTTCTCGTGGGTGGCCTATTCTTATCGCATCTACTAAAGCTAACATTGCGTATAACTGTGCATCTTGCTGTACAGCTAAAAACACTTTGGGATGTAATGGTTCAATTAGCATACCTTTAGTATTACCTCTTGGATTTGACCACACAGGCTGAAGCTCTCCAGATGTCATTAGCTTCCCCCTAAGAACAGGAGCTGCTATCGACGTAGCAATCCCTCTGCCAATCACCCCCTCTTTTGCAGGAAAAACGTATCGAATTCCATAAGCAATAAACTCTAATAAGGCTTTAGTGTTTGTTTTTGGTACTTGGAGTTTACGATCTACTTTGGCAAGTCCGACATCATACATTCGACTAAGACTAAGACTGATCTGAGACTTACTTATCCCAGTTAAACCCTGTAAGCTTCTTAATGAAAATCGACTTTCAATTTGATCCATTTCGGTAAAAGTTGGCGTTAACCCTTTATCATCCCAATCTGCCCAAGTATCATCCATTTGGATAATATCCGAATCGACATCCTTCCCATCAAGCCCAGTATGTAAGGAAATCAATTTGAGTAGTAATAAAACATCTTGACTTTTCATTTTAGCTCCAACAACTTGTCCTAAGTCCTAGGACTTGGGACAAGTGTCACTTTAAATATTTAAAGTGTCAAGACTAAAATTGAAAAACTGGCATGAGTGAATGAATACATTTGTTAATTAAAGTTTTAATCGAAAGTCTCCCTACCTAATCTATTGCGACTAACCACATCAACTCCAGCTCTATTTCATGAGAAACAGAAACATTTTTTTGCATCCTTGTTAGGTGTAACACTTTGCACAAATCTATATATAACAATTCTTATTCTATAAACTCTTACACTCTTTTTCTTAAGGCCTTCTCGCTTCGCTCCGAAGAATTATAATCCAGAATTAATGTTTTACCGCAAGAGGTAATGGACACAGTAAAAGTTATGATTGCGCTAAATGTGTTCCTACGACCTAGCAGCACAAAATAAAAGTGGCATTATTCCGGCTCTGCCGGGCAGTTTAAAATACATTATACCTTCTAATAATTTGCATAATTATCTAGACAAATAAAAATTTTTAGTAGCTTTATAAGGCTTTCGTCAATAGAGCACTTTTTTTATCCCTATTTCGCAAGCCCTTCCATTTTTTCTCTGTAAAATTTAACTAAATCGCTTTGACCAAGCGTATTATTTAAAAATAGGAACTATAAAATGTCTACTGTATTTATCGGCAGGGCCTCTGCCCTGCAAACCAAAAATTCAATTTTCATCCAAACTCTTGATATTCGCAACTCAGTTTTACTGGCACTTGAAGAACACAGCAATTCAGAAATTATTATCGTAAGCAACAGAGAAAGCGCATACCACGACGCAAAAATAGCTTGCTTTCACAAGGTGAAATTTCACTTAAATAATACAACAACTGTTACATCAACAATGAAGCAGTTCGAGAAAGCTCTTTTCTTATTTGAATTAGCTAGCACATATTACGAATGCGAATCTGCTGAAGAGCACTTGATTAAAAGTTTATTGCAAGTTGTTCCAAGCATTATAAGGGAAGACCAAGCTATATATTTAATCAAGCAGGCATCAAACAATATATTCAAGAAGAGTGCAGTAAAGAGCTTTAAGACCGTATTACAGTTCGAGAAGGATGAGGTTAAATCTACTATTTCAATAAATGAAGACTATGATTATGTAACATTTGTTGATATCCCTTACGGCGAAGAACTAGCAAATCACATGCTTAATCTTCATAACTCAGATATAGATTCTCTGAATATAATGAATGCTTTTCTAGCTGGCGGTAAAACAACAACTTTAATAAAGGCTTTCAATAAATTCTGTGACCAAGGAAGTAAACCAATAGTAACCGGCTGCACAAGAGCATTAATGGCATCGCTATTACCAAAAGGCGACCCGCGTTATGACATGGAGGCTCTAAAATCCAGAGGAATGCCAAAGGGACTGCTTGGTGTTGTTAATACAGTTTTAATGAATGGAGACTTTGCCAAGGAACGCCAAGCTTCTGAGGTATTCATGGTTGATGAAATCGAAGAAGTGCAGAACCATATGTCAGGCGGAGCGGTTGGTTCAGGGACTCTCAATGACAAAGTTAATATTTATAGTCGCTTTGAAGAGCAAATAAAGAAAAGTAAAACTGTTGTTGTTACAGACGCTTTAGCCTCAGAATTTACGATTAATTACCTTATTAAACTAGCAAAGGAATCTGATAAAAAAGTTTTTGTTTACAGGCAAGAATCAACCAAGAAAAAGCCTGTTGTTAAAGTAATGTCTGAGGCAATGAACATCTCAGCAGCAAGGGGAAACCTGAAGAACAACAAGAAAATAGCTATATTCAATGATGGTTCAAATAACAAAACAAAATCAGCGTTCAATGCTTTATACAATGCAATAAATCCAACAAACGGCTTTTCAATTAAGATTGATGCGGCATTTATGCAAAGTAAAGCTACAAAACACAGGCTTTCAGACCCTGATGCCTTAGCAGATGATATGGTAGCTATATTTTATAATTCAGCAGCTAAGTGTGGGCTCTCTGTTCAAAATGCTGAATACAAAGATGCCCATGTGTTTGGCTGCGGAACTGTAGTACCCAATGAGTATGTTCAGGCTCCTGGTAGATTTCGTGACACCGAGACTATTTTTCAGAGTTTCAGTAATTCAAATCACAGACTTCCGCCTCAGACCACCTGGGCGATTCTAAGCAACATAATGAATAAAGAATGCACGCCAGAAGAATTCACGCAAGAAAAGCAACGTCAGCTGTTTGAAGATCCTATGATTAAAACAGTTCTAGCTCGCATTGAATACAAAAACAAAATGAAGAAAAATTACCAGAATAAGGTTTTGTTTATGTATGAAATTTTAGGCTTTGAAGTTCAATTTGTTGAAGAGGATGATAAGCAAGCTTCATATGGTAGGCGAAACAAGAAAAGAGGCTCAAGAACTGAGAGAGAGCTTCATTGCAATGGTGTGGTTAACGCATCAAAAATCACCCGAGAGAGAGCTAGTGAATTGCGCGACTGTGGTGACTACAACTCTCAAGCCAGAAAGGACGAACTTGAGAGCTTTGACCTGAGAAATTTTTACAAAGTTAAAGATGTAACTGAAGACCTGCATGAATTTGATAATGCAGCAAAAGGCAGAACTACAATCACTAATATGATGATTGCTCGTGGTGATATCGAATGTAAAAAAGTTGAAACACAAATCGCACAAGAAATGATAGCTAAATTCTTTGAAATTACTGATTTAAACCCTATTAATTTTGGCGAATACAATAGAGCTAAAGCAATTCAACTTCAAAGCTTTTTGAATATTGGCGAAATTAAAGTTGGTGAGCGAATTGTTAGTGCGGAAGAGGCATTCTATAAAGCTTTTCCAAACTCAAATATTACAGCAAGAGCCATGAGCATAATAAGCTCAGTACTTGTTAAATCTTTTATGTTAACGCCTCCAAAATCACATGATCGTAAAGGTAGCAAAGATGATTGGAACTACTTAGCAATTCCAAATGAGCAAGTAGAGGAGCACTATGACAGAATCACTTCATACAATAAGAAAGCTGAGCTTGTAAAAGTTGAGACCCCATGTGAAGCACCACTTCCAGAGCTTGAACCAATGAAACAGGTATCAGACAGTAAGCTTAAGAAGGAAGTACAATTAGAGCTTATTGAGCTAGGAAGTATTGAAGAGTTACTGGCATTAAGTAAAGTAGCTTAAAATAAGGCAAAAAATAAGGCAGGTGACCAAACCTGCCCTTGTGAGAGCAACGGAACTATGAGTTGCTCCACTCTATTATCATAGCATTCTTGGATATAATTACACACAAAAACAAGCAATTAAGGAATTCACCATATGGTATTTAGGCATTTAAAATGGCAATTTGCACATCCACTTTTTGTGCTCAAATTCCTCAATCACCTGAAGCACTGGCTGATGATTTTTAAACAACCACCGTTTCGTTTGCTGCTCATATCGCTCACTAACAGAGTGGGACTGACTCTTGATTAGCGAAGCAGTGCACATGATTGCATTAGTATCTATACTTAAACTTCCAAAATAATATACACATGAGCGTATAGAATCTTCCCAATCCTTCGTTGACAATGCGATATAAATTGCCGCCAAAACAACATTTTTAGCATCACCATTGACCTTCAGGTTTTGCTGTAGTTCAATGTGATCTTTTGGTTGAACGTAATTAAAATTAGCTAACAAATACGCATAAATATCATCAACTGATTTCTTTTGTCGAACTGCATAAACAACATAGCAAACTGCCTTGGCACTTATGATAGATTTTTCACTGTTGTGGGTAGGACGACAGCTCTCAGCCGCCAAATCAAGAATTTTAAACAATGGTATATCTAACATGCCAATTACCCCTGCACGTACCGCTGCACCACTTCCAGCGCTTTCTTGCATGTAATTAATATCGCCTTGCAGCAACCAAAATTCAGTAGCATCATCAAAATTAGTAACAGTATTTTGTTGACCCCATTTCATATAGCACTCATCAAAACTCAAATCATCGTCAAGCAATGCATCTGCTGTCGCAGCTAGCATTAATGAATGAGATGAAATTGCGCTTTTGGCACTTGTCAGTTCAAGAAGGTTGTAGGTTTTAATTGTTGTGCTTTCGAACTCAACACCAATGAAGTTTCCAACGATACCACCTATCATTTCTTCTCCAAATTTAATTCATCAGGACTAAGACCGCCAATTAATGAAATAAGTTGAACATAACTAGCAACGTATTCGCTGCCCTCTCCGATTAATTCATAGCAGCTTCCTGTATGAGTTCTTACAAGATTGTCTTCAATGTATAAAATTCGAGATGAGCATAAGTAGTCACTTTCTTTAAAGCGATTTCTCACATTGTCACTCACGACTACGGCCCACAGCACTTTAAATGGTGATAGCTCATCTACTATGGTAATCAAAGCCCAATTTCTGACTATTGTTTTCATAATCTAATCCTGAAAAAACCAGAGAACAGCACAAATGGCACAGCAAAACAGACAATTAACAAGATCGTATCATCAGTGAAAAGGTAAGATAATTCAAACGACCAATTAAAAGGTAACCAACCAAATATGAACCTAAAGAAATGTCGCGTTTCATAAAGATTTTTTGAAGCAACTAAATACAGCGTATAACTGATTATTGCTATTCCAAAAACTCGTTCTTGAGACATGTGAACTCCTTATTCTACAAGTGAATGATAGTTATTTCTGAACTCTTCAAGCATCAATCCCTCACCGTTTTTCTTCAACATGAACTCATCAAACGCATAGCTAAAACGATTACTTGATTCACCAGAAAACGCATATCGATCTACTTCTGTTGAGTAACGCATCCTCAGCAGTAACTCTTTAATTCGTGCGGGGCCACTATTCTCATGCAAGTACTGATAAGCTTTCGAATAGTGAGTGTAAGCCACACCAGCATCATTGAAATGGGTGAACTCATCATCATATGAAATAACACTCACTGGATAATAATCATCTGCACTACTAGCCGTTTTTTGCCCAGCAAGATAAGAAGCCATACCTTCAATAAACCACCTGTCATGGATCTGATGATTCGGTTCAATCGGAGTACTTACATTTAGTTGAATCCAATGAATTAATTCATGTAGTATTACTTGTCTATCATCAGAACGACCCGCGACTGAATTTGGCGCAATATTCATGCCTAGCAACGTGCCCTGCCCCCATATAGAGCTATTCATACGGCTATCAAGGCACACAAGAATTTTTTCAGGAATGATGTTATTGCCAACAACATCAAAATTATATTGGTCCTCATAAAGTTTAATTAGCACAGCTTGTTTTTCTCTACTGATAGAATTCCAATACGCCATGACTAAAGCTGTGCGTTGGTCGAATTCAAGTGAATCCCAACCGTCAGGCGCAGGAAAATCTAGGTCTAGAAAAGTGATATCACGAAACTTAATACGCCCATCATTATTGACGTAGTGCTCCACTAAAAAATTTGCGGTTACGTTTCGTTGAACTTCAACGGAATAGCTTGGACGAAGATTTTTGAACTCTTCTTCACTAAAGCCGGTTTTGTTAAATGCAGTCTGTAGCTGCCCTTCAACTAATGTAGCTGCATGTTTAAAATCAGAATCAGGCAAGCCAGAATCACCAAAAACCAATGCATTTTCACTCTCAAAATAATGATGATTAAATGTTGAGTGACATTCAGCGAAATTTCCGTATGCACCTGGGTCACTTGGTGCAAAAAGCCCAGTTTCGTCAGCAGACTTAAATTCACCAGTAACATAGGTTATTCCGCCGCTGCCGTTGTTTTCTGAGTCGGTATCATTACCTCCACCGCAACCAGTTAGACCAACAACGATAAGTGCGCATACAGCTGAGATAATTAATTTGATGCCTTTTTTGTTATTCATATACTTCTCCAATTAATTTAAAATCGTAAGCGCGATAAACCGTCATTTTGTAAGAAAGATGCTTCCCGCATTGCTTTAAATACCTGAATTTTTCAGGCTTGCCGTTTTGTTTATTAATAGTCGTGATGTGCCAACAAACAGGTAGATGAGCAATTTTAAAATACCCCATAGAGCAGCTATCGAAATCATGCAGAGGACCTTTAAATTCTTTCTGTATAAGCGCTTTAAGTTTCGCTTCGTTTATTCTCTGTTTAAAACAATCTTGCAGACGCTGATCAACTTCAAATGCCAGTCCAAGTCCACCAAGCTTATAATTACGCGCTGAGCTATTAATCATTGTTAATGCTTCAATTACGTGTTTATTTAAATACACGGTGATATCTAACTGACGTTTAAGATTACTCAATTTCAATTGCTCCGCTATCCAGGTGTTCCTTAATTTCTTTTTTTACCCTTCTTTCTTCAAGTTCCTCTCTGTATGTCTGAAAATCTATCGAATAACAGCCCACCGTTTGATTCGGTTGATCGGGTAGTTGAATAATCGTGAACCAAAACTCTTCGCACTCCAAAGTGAAATACCCGCGCCAATCTTCATAACATACAGCACTTGAAAATCGATTAAAAAACACAGCTTCATTTATTTCTTTAAGCTGTGCTTTAGCCTTTTGGGTGTAATGAATACTTACCAAGTTAAAGCTTTCAAATTGCTTTCGAGTGATTGAGTCATGTAGCATTGAGCGCAATCTTCTTTTATTCATAAAGCACATCAAATTTCATTTCCAAGTTTTGAATATATTGCCGTTCTTCTTCCGTTACAAAAAACCAAATCCTGCCGTATCGACCATCTCTAGTTATGTGCCAAAGAAACTTCATCTCCATAAAGAAAAATTCACCGCTGACGCCCCCTTTGCAAACTTCAAATGCTTCCGCAAATTTATTGTTAAACGCTATTTGATCTATGTGACCAACGAACTGCTCTGCTTCTCCAAAGAACGGACTACCAAATTTCAAATGCAGGACTCCCTTCAAATTAAATTAAAATGAAAAATGTGTTTTGGTTTATTGAGTTTTAAAAATTTGTCACAGCTTCAAGCGCGTACCATTGATAATCATTGCGCTGTCGCCTCATTGCATCTATTTCGTTATATAAGCCGATATCAATGTGAGCTGTTTTTTGGTGATGAGTAATCTTAAAAAATATTTTGGTGGAGCAGTAGATGAGCATACAGCCAGAATGATCTGTAAAGGGGTCTGTCTCTCGGTTAATTTTGCACTCTGAGATTTCTTGCAAAAGTGGATGTGCTCCACCATTATTTTGCATTAACTGACAAATGCCGTCAGAAAATGAAAGTATTAGTTCGTTGTTGTCTTCAAGAAGCTGAAGCTCGTCAAGAGATTTTGAAAGCTGAAAGCGCAAGTGATCGTTTTTATCTTTTGACATTACAGCTCCTAAGCAGCGACCGGATAAAAATACTACCATAAATACAGTAACCTGTCAATACATATAATATTCATATTATTTGTAGCTACGTTTTAAATTTGATCGTACAATGCGCTTGATAGCTTATAAAAGAAGAACATTATGAAGAAGATTTTAGCAACAGGGCGATTGGTAAATCGTGAAGAAATAACTAAGTTAATCAGCGTTCATATTGATAATGATGTTTTAAAATGGGTTGAAGAGAATGCCAGCGGCAACAAACAATTGATTCTTAATTATTTAATGCAAAAAGGGATCGAGTCGGTTAATACAATAAGTGAAACAGTAGTAATCGAAAATCTAAAAATAAAGGATAAGTAACTGTAAAATTAATACAAAGTTTAGTATAGTTTACAAAGTTTTATATGTCCCCATCGATTAACTGGATAAATCACTGGCCTCCTAAGCTGGCGCTCCTGGTTCGAGTCCAGGTGGGGACGCCACTTCCTTCTTTTTATTTTGATTTATTAATTTTTTTAAATAAAAAACAGATCATTTGCACCAGTCAATAACACCACAAAATATAAATCCCTATTAGAGATTTGTAGCGAAGTATTAGCAGTTGTTAATACCACTCTTGAAAACTTAGTACTATAACCAAAACTACAGAAAACAGAATAAAACATAACATATTGATATAAAACAATAAATAATATTAGCAATAACTTATACCCACCCCCTCCTAAGGGTGATGTCGTGGGTTCGACTCCCGCCGAGGACGCCAAATACTTTATGACTATAATATTAGCCAGTAAAACTCCCTAGAAAAATCACCAAGAAAAAAGCCTTAACCACTCATCACTGGGTAGTTAAGGCTTAAATTTCCATTATGCGATAGCGTAATACCCTAAGGTAAGGCAGTGTACTTTATATAGCGCACGGTGCTCAAAGTCTCTGCGAATCTATCATTTATTGTTCTGATTGTGCTATTTTTGCTGTTTTTACATCCATGTCATCAGCTACTGAGGTATTACTTAATATTGCAGAAACGGCCATAACCAATACTGCAAAAATAACCGTAGTCAGCTTTAATCCTCGAGAGGATGACTTGTTCATTATTGACCTTATCTATGCTCTTTAGTTTATAGATGCTCTTTAACTTATACTTACATTAATGTGGTTGCGTAAATATTTTCGTCCTTTGACTTTTAATTGGGAAGAAAACATACAACCTGACTAAAAATTAAACTATTTCAGTAGCTAATACAAGTAAAAAATTCAAGTAAATTAAATAATTAATTTAACTATCAAAAACATCAGCTTGATAAGTCAGCTGTTGTTCATTGGTCGTTTTAATAATTTTAATTGCTGCCGTTAAAATCTTTTCACCCGAGTTAGTCACCCCAAGGCTCACATCCCCTTTCATTAACTGACAAACCTCTTTTACCATTGCCATTTGTGTACTGTATTGCGATATATCTTTTGAGATATAAGCAACAAATGGTGCTTCAGCTTTGGCCTGTTCATCAATATGTCCGGTAAAAATAAACAACAAAGTGGCCGTGTTAAGTTGATGACTATGAGCTTTGACGGTAAGTCGTATATTCTTCATGGCATAAAGCTCATGTACACATTCACACAACGCCATTAGAAATTGCTGAATACGCAATTCATCACTGTTAATAAAGTGTGGTACCGACGGGTCTATTAATAAGGTGATGGTTCTGTTTTTAGACATATTTTGAGCTTTTAAAATATCATCTATACGCATCAAAAAACCATGCAGATCAAATGGAACAGACTTAACAATTAATTCGCCTGATTCAATTTTCGACAAATCAATGACCATATCAAGTAATTGACTCATATTTTTTTGTGCTAAATCAATATTATTAATAGTGACTTGCTGCTGTTGTTGCTGTGTTTTTTTCAACTGCTCGATAAAGAGGCTAATAGCTTGCAAAGGGGTTTGTAATTCTTTGTTTAAGGTATTTAAAAAATTCGTTTTTGCAATACTTTCTTGTTCAGACTGGTCTTTTGATATAATCAATTCTTGAGTTTTTCTCATAACTTGGGCACTTAATTCACTTGAGTACGCAGCCATCATTAAAATGAGCAGTTGAAATAAAATGCCACCAAAGGTTGCCCCAAAGAGCATCCCCCATGTTTGCCAACCTTTTTGTTGCATTTGCCAAGGTTGCTGATCAACAAGATTAATGCGCCAATGGCGTGAATAAATAACTAAATCAAGTTGCTCTACATGGCGGTTACTGTTATTTAGTTGCATACCAAATAAAATATAAGACTCAGTTGAGCTGACATCTTCAATAAACAAATCAATATCATATTTTGCAAGTTCGGACATTTGATTAAAAAAACCTTCAAATTGCACTACCGCAACTGCAACCCCCAACAAACTTCGCTTGTAATGACTGTTATTTATAAAAGGAGTTTCAGTGTGTTTACCAACATCATGAACGGGTAAATAAAATAAAACACCGGGATTACTATGGTCATCTTGTATCAAGTTAATTGGCGCACTGGCGACAACGTTATCTCTAGCCATAATATCTGTCATAGTCAGTACATCAGTTGAATTGGTTAGCACATCAAAACCAAGGATTATGCTATTGCCTAAACTTGGATAAACATAATGTACAGGCGCATAAACCTCTCGCTCCTGAGCTATTTTCATTTTTTCGCTATTACTTTGCTCCATTATACTTGTTGCTTGCCGCTCATAATTGGCTCTTTGTGTCTGTTCAACAATGGGAGCCCACTCAAGTGCTCTTATCGCTGAGTCCTCCTTAAAAACTTGCTCGGCAAATAAGTTAAACTCAGACGAAGACACCTCTTGACTGGCCTTTATAAAAGCCGACAAACTGTTTAATTTACTAACCGCTAGGGCTACTTCTTGTTCGATAGCTTGCTTTATATCACCTTTCATTTGCATAAACATGTTTTGGCGCTCATGTAATTGCACCGTTTGAGATATTTTAAACAACAAACCAATCGCGATAAAAGCTAAGCATGAGGCAAAAATAATAAAAAATCGTTTTGAAGGCGTTAACTGTTGTGGTTTTTTAATTAACAATAATAAAGGCGTAAAAAATATTGCGAATAAAACACTCGCCGACCAACTGCTAATAAAAGTATAAAATAAATTTCCCGACAACATTTTGTTATCTAACATGGTAATAACAAGAATGGCACTAGCGCATACTATTGCAGTTAAAGGGCCAATTTTAAAAAGAAAGGTAAGTAAAGCTAGTCGTGATTGTAGCCAGTTTTGTTGATAAACCTCTGCTAATGTGAGCTGCTTTGCCCAATAACTTTGCAGCATAATAGCCAACACAGTAATGATAACCATCGCTAAATTAATATCTAAATTAAAATGCCAAGAGAGAAAACTTGAAAGGATAATAACAACAGCAGTCGTTACCAATAATATACTGGTGCCCAAAAAAATAACCAAAGCAGTGGTCATTCCTGCTATTGGGCCAATAAAGCTGATGAAAGAGAAAGGCATAATAAAAAGTGCCGTACTTACACAGACAATAAGGTATATGACGAAAGCAAGGCTGAAGCATCGTAGTTTTGTTGACATTATTTTTATAGTTAATCAATGAATTAAGGATAATCTCTACCAGAATACTAGCACTATTTTTTATGCTAACCCAAATATCTCCAGCAGACTTTATGAAGAATATGTTACTCAATAATCAATAGTAGTGAAAAAAATATAACAAATAACACAATTTAATTTGCGATCACCCCTTGGGTAAGGGAAAATACGCGCAATTAATTTAGGTATTAATAGTAGGTATTAATACCTTTTCAAAAATAAGTAGATCTGGAGCCAATATGTCGTCGCGTCAAGAATTAGCCAATGCCATCCGCGTTTTAAGCATGGATGCCGTGCAAAAAGCAAAATCAGGACACCCTGGAGCCCCAATGGGCATGGCTGATATCGCCGAAGTGTTATGGCGTGATTTTCTAAAACATAACCCGAGTGATCCAAACTGGGCTGATCGTGATCGATTTATTCTTTCGAACGGTCATGGCTCAATGCTCATTTATTCGTTATTGCATTTAACGGGTTATGACTTATCCATTGATGATTTAAAAAACTTCCGTCAATTACATTCTAAGACACCTGGTCATCCTGAATATGGTTACACACCAGGTGTTGAAACCACCACAGGTCCACTTGGTGCCGGTATTTCTAATGCCGTAGGTATGGCTATTGCCGAAAAAACTTTAGCGGCACAGTTTAACCGCGAAAATCACGATATTGTTGATCACTTCACTTATTGTTTCTTAGGTGATGGCTGTTTAATGGAAGGCATCTCGCATGAAGTTTGTTCATTAGCGGGTACTTTAGGTTTAGGTAAGTTAATCGCTTTTTGGGATGATAATGGTATTTCTATTGACGGTCATGTTGAAGGTTGGTTTACCGACAATACCCCTGCCCGTTTTGAAGCTTATGGCTGGCACGTAATTAGTATTGATGGTCATAACAGTGACGCTATTGCTGCAGCGATTGTTGAAGCAAAGTCAATTACTGATAAACCAAGCATGATTTGCTGTAAAACTATTATTGGTTTTGGTTCACCGAATAAATCGGGTACACATAATTGTCATGGTGCGCCACTAGGTGATGATGAAGTTCAAGCAACACGCGACTTTTTAAACTGGTCGCATGCACCGTTTGAAGTACCAGAAAATGTTTATGGTCAATGGGATCAAAACGAAAAAGGCCAAGCCAGCCAAGTGAGTTGGAATGAAAAATTCAGTGCTTATCAAGCTGCCTACCCTGAGCTTGCCAGTGAATTTGAACGCCGCGTAGTTAAAGGTGAATTACCGCAAGATTTTGAAGAAAAAGCCAATGCCTTCATTCAAGAATGCCATGAAAGCGGCGAAAATATTGCCTCACGTAAAGCCTCGCAAAATGCCATTGAAGCTTTTGGTAAAGTCTTACCTGAAATGTTAGGGGGCTCTGCTGATTTAGCGGGCTCTAACTTAACATTATGGTCTGGTTCAAAAGGTATTGAAACTGATCCCGCAGGTAACTATATTTTTTACGGCGTACGTGAGTTTGGTATGAGCGGTATCATGAACGGTGTTTCACTGCATGGCGGTTTCATTAACTACGGTGCTACTTTCATGATGTTCATGGAATATGCGCGCAATGCCGTGCGTATGTCAGCACTGATGGGCATTCAAAACATTTTTGTTTATACCCATGACTCAATTGGCCAAGGTGAAGATGGTCCAACCCATCAACCTATTGAGCAATTAACTAATTTACGTACTACGCCAAACTTAACGACGTGGCGCCCATGTGACGCTACTGAGTCTGCTGTTGCCTGGAAAGCGGCGGTACAAAATCAAAAGGCACCTTCGGCACTGATTTTCTCACGCCAAGGTTTACCCGCTATGGTTCGCAGCCAAACACAAGTGAGCGATATTGAAAAAGGCGCTTATGTTTTACAAGATTGCGAAGGCACCGCTGAAATAATATTGATTGCCACCGGATCAGAAGTGGCATTAGCCGTAGAGTCTGCCAAGGCATTAACAGCGCAAGGTAAAAAAATTCGCGTAGTGTCTATGCCATCAACGAATGTTTTTGATGCTCAAACAAGCGATTATAAAGAATCAGTATTGCCTGCAAGTGTAATAAAGCGTGTCGCTATTGAAGCGGCTCATGTCGATTTTTGGGCTAAATATGTTGGCTTAAATGGTGCGGTAGTCGGCATGACGACCTTTGGCGAATCAGCTCCGGGCAATGTGTTACTTGAACACTTTGGTTTCACTGTCGATAACGTAGTCAACACAGTAAACGCGTTGTAGAAAACAGAGCGGGTGGACAATAAAACATTG
>Ga0105358_10000249_pt1 | contig 25340 bp, 20 predicted proteins | sample GOMGulsemesocosm_5_FD_83509 | JGI IMG/M metagenome (GOLD analysis project Ga0105358, IMG submission 83509) | Methane-oxidizing microbial communities from mesocosms in the Gulf of Mexico - GOM15C Gulf of Mexico | ecosystem: Environmental > Aquatic > Marine > Cold seeps | place: Gulf of Mexico... | reverse complement strand
ATTTAATCGCGCCGCCAATCGTGTTTTTACCGTATAGCGTGCCTTGGGGACCACGTAAAACTTCAACACGCTCAACATCATAAACATCCAGCACCCCAGCCTGAGGGCGTGCAAAGTAGACATCATCGACATACAAGCCAACACCGGGCTCGAAGCCCCACAATGGATCCGCTTGGCCGATACCACGAACATAAGCTGTTAAAGTACTGTTGGTACCACGACTTACTTGCAAGGTAGTGTTTGGAATGGAACGCTGCAAATCGACAATCGTTGCAACACCGGTACGCTCTAAAGCCTCAGCATCAAAAGCCGTTACCGCAACCGGTACATCCTGCAAGGATTGCTCACGGCGTTGCGCCGTAACAATCACCTCTTCTAAACTCAATTTTTCTTGGGCTGACACCAGTGGGCTGGCTCCAATACCAATACTGGATAACAAAATGGCCTGGGGCAAATATTGCTTCACAAATGAACGTTGTTTCATCGTCTCATTCCTACCTTTATGGTTTTTATAATCGTGACTCATTTAAATTCATGTACTCCAACCTATGGATGAACTTTACTTGATCTTAAAAACGCTGGCCTCTAGACCAAGGTATGATCCCCAGCGACACGGGGTCCATTTCCTACCAAGGTATACTGGCTTCGTGTTGTGATGCGGTAAACAATACCCCTCACAATAATGTCTAATCCATACGCTTTGCCTACACGACTCGGCCGGCGCGAATCACAAGGAAGCTCCATGCTCAGCGTTATCGGCCTGACTGTTGCATTAATATTGTTAATTGTTTTAACCATTCGCGGGATGAACCTCTTAATTGCCGCACCGTTGTGCGCCTTATTAGTTGCCTTAAGTAGTGGGATCACAGTATTCCCACCGATTGACGATAAAACCGCGAGCAGCTTCGTCAGCAACTATATGGATGGATTTAGTGGTTTTGTTGCCGCTTGGTTTTTTATGTTTTTACTGGGTTCATTATTCGGTAAGTTAATGGAAGAAAGTGGCAGCGCCGACAGTATTGCCCAGTGGATCACCGGCCACATTGGAAAACACAATGCGGCCTTAGCCGTAGTGTTGGCTTGCGCTGTACTCACCTACGGCGGTGTCTCAGTTTTTGTTGTAGCTTTTGCCGCCTATCCGATGGCCGTTAGCTTATTTAAACAGGCCAATTTACCCCGTCGATTTATACCCGCCGTTATGGCATTTGGCTCAGTAACCTTCACCATGACCTCCGCCGGCTCACCAGAAATACAAAACTGGATTCCCATCGAATACCTCGGCACATCACCTTATGCCGCTTGGGAAGTTAGTGCTTTTGTCGCCGTTTTAATGGCCGTATTAGGGGTGTTGTGGCTACGTTTTATGATGAAGAGAGCCATGGATAACGGAGAACATTTTGTCGACCGAGCTGATGACAAAGAGCCTAGCGATAAAGAACTGCCTGCTCCGCTAATTGCCTTTGCGCCGATTCTTGCGGTTTTGTGTGTAACCTTTTTAACCCACCAACACTTCGGTAAATATGCCTTGATTGTTGCCCTACTAGCGGGCTGTACTGTTGCCGGCTTGTTCAACCTTCGTCGTTTTGACAATGTACCTATCGCCATCGGTGTTGCAACCACCGGCGCACTACTGGCTATTGGTAATACTGCGGCCGTTGTGGGTTTTGGTTCTGTGGCAAAATCATCGCCGGCTTTTGCGATGGCAGTAGAAGCCATTACCGGAATACCGGGTGATGCTTTGGTTGGCGCCGCGATTGCAGTTACCACGATAGCCGCACTGACAGGATCAGCCTCTGGCGGACAATCTATCGCCCTACCCATTTTAGCGCCACACTATTTAGACGCCGGGGTAAACCCCGAGGCCTTGCATCGAGTTATCGCTATATCTTCCGGTGCATTGGATTCACTGCCTCACAATGGTTATGTAGTAACGACCATTCGCTCTATTTGTGGCGAAACCCATAAAGATGCCTATTGGCCGATGGGGGCGCTCACCGTAGTCATCCCCATTATCGGCACCATGGTAGCCATCGCCCTGCTGATTTAAGACTAATGTTTTAAGGGTTATAGGTTTAGGGTTATAGGTTTAGGGTTATAGGTTTAAGCTGTTTTGAATCGCTATATTAATACAACACCGCAGACATCAGTCTGCGAAAAACTATTAGAAGCTTTGGCTTCGGCAGATTAAAAAAATTCTAAGTTGTAATTATTTAATTTATTGTTCGATAACGCTTTCGTAATATTTTGATAAACTTTTAATAATTGAGCCAGTGTTTTATGAAGAACCATTTGATTTCTGATCTTGCCAAGTGGCAGCCAACATCATCGTGCTCGGCCATGTCTCACACACACGCCCAGACGATGAAGGCTACCGTAGCTCTCGCTATAACACTGGGCTTAAGTGCCTGTGCGCCAACTGCAGAACAATCCAGTGGAACACAGAACATCACAATCCCAGTAGAAGCTAAGATTTTAGGTTTTAAACACAGCGCTATTGAGCACCGTTATCTCGATGGAAAAAATGATGATCTACTAACAGCTGGACTTGGCCTTGCAGGTTTACAGAGTCACATTCCTCCCGCCATAGCTGACCCACAAAAGCCCACGGCGGCGGAACTACGCCGGCTGGCGATATACACTAATTACCGAGCAATAGTGAGCACAGCCAATAGCAATGGTTATGGCATGCTATACGGACCAGATTTTCATTCAAGCACGCCCCAGCTACCCATTTCAGGCCATGAATACCACAGCAGTATTTTGAACAATGACAACAGTGTCGCCGCCAATATAGTGATTCAGATACCCGATCAATTTGATCGCTCAGCGCCCTGCATTGTGGCAGCACCATCGTCTGGTTCTCGAGGCGTATGGGGGGCTATCGGTACGGCGGGAGATTGGGGCTTGCGAAAGTCTTGTGCTGTTGCCTATACCGATAAAGGCACAGGCACAGGGTTCCGCTACCTCGATAACGGGCAGGGATATGACAAACAAGGAACTTTAGTCAACGCGATAGAAGGCCAGCATAAAAATGGGGCCAGTCTCAAAAAAAGCAGCGGCAAGAAAGATCTTCGAGTTGAAGTAAAGCACGCCCATAGTGGTGCTAATCCCGAAAAAGATTGGGGCCACTTTACCCTCCAATCAGTGCAAATGGCGTTTTATGTTCTCAACAAACATCACGCACTGCCCCCAAGAACAGATGAGGGCGACAAACAAAAAAGCACTAAATCAGAATTTTACACCCGAGCCTCTACCCGAGTCATTGCCAGCAGTATATCCAACGGTGGCAACAGCGTTTTAAAAGCCGCTGAGAATGATGAATCCCAATGGTTGGATGCGGTTGTAGCCTCAGAACCAACCATTAACATCGACCCTAAATTCAAATATCAAATTAAAAGTTCACGCTTACCTTACGAGGGGGGCGCAAGAAACATATTGGAAAACAGCAATACCTTCGCTCAACTACTGCCATGCGCCTTGCTAACGGAAGGCTATGCCAAGCCAAGTGTATTTTCCCCAGCACTGGCTGCCCAACAAAAACAGCAGGCACAACGCTGTACAAACCTTAGCAAAGACGGCTTCATCAAGGGCGATGACACCCAGTCTCAGGCAAAAAACGCCTTAAAAAGATTGCAATCAATGGGGCTTGAAACCAACTACAATCTGCAAGCTTTTAGCGCTGCCAGTCAGATTTGGGAATCCATTGCTGTTAACTACAGCAATGCCTACGGTGGTTTTTCGGTTGACGAAAACCTCTGCGGCTTCCAGTTCAGTTATCAGCAGCATGGCGTTGCTCTAACAACACCACTAGCAATACGCCAAAAACTCTACGGCCTCAGCAGCGGCATTAGTAACACTGCAGGTATTGCCTTGCAGTATATAGATCCAGAGAACAAACAAAAATCACTGGACCGCTACTACTCTGGCTTACGTTGCTTAGACGATAAATATCAAGACGCTAGGATACAAGCGGGGTTGGCAGACATTCAATTCGATGGTGATCTCCAACAAAAACCAACCATAATCCTCCAGGGTCTGAACGATAGCCTTGTCGCCGCCAATCACAATGCCCGCGCCTATATGGTTTACCACAACTCTCGATACCCAACGCGTGACAATGTTCGGTATTATGAAGTTGATAAAGCCCAACATTTCGATGCGCTTTTAGGCTTACCAGAATTTTCTGCCCAGCTTATTCCTCTGCATTATTATTATGAGCAAGCTTTGGAGCTGATGTGGCAGCACCTAGAAAACGGCAGCCTCTTGCCTCCAAGCCAAAGGATAAGCCCTGAAGCTGCAAGTGCAGGCAAACCCGCGACACTGCCAAGTATTGAGGTTCAAGCAGGCACGCAGGCCATTAGCTTTAGCGCAGGAATCATGACGGCGCCGTAGACTCTTCTCAATTTTTTTGTTTCAGCCCCACACATTCACACATATCGTGTGGCGGCTGCTTGTCTCGTGTATCGCCCTGCTGCAGACTTAACTTCCTGCGCTTGGGCATGCATCTCAGGCAGGCAAACAATTTATACTCACCCAAGCAAGTCGAGTACAATTACCGAGCAAGGGAGTGAATCACGGGGTTAGAGCATTCAATCCTGATAATCTCAACCTTATTGCTAATAGCACCCACAGAACATAATTCATAAAATCACTTAGCTTTGACACTATTATGCCCAATAGCTTAGATACCACGCTTTTATCCCTCGCCTATCTGGGCTGCTTGTTCATCGTCGCCTACCTTGGCGATCGAGCACCTAAAGCTTGGCTTGATAAAGTTAAGCCTTGGGTTATAGGTTTGTCGCTCACGATTTACTGTACGGCGTGGAGCTATTATGGAACCACGAGTCAGGCAGTTTACAACGGCTGGATATTTCCTCCGACCTTCATCGGTGCCTTTGTTACCCTGGTTTTGGCCGCTCCCTTAGTTCGGCGAATGATTAGAATCAGCAAGCAAGAAAACACCACCTCGATCGCCGACTTCCTAGGTTCACGCTACCGCCACTCAAGTACCCTATCGATCAGCATTGCAGTGATTTCTGTCGTCGCTTTACTGCCGTATATATCGCTACAACTCAAAGCGATCAGCGGTAGTTTTCTGACCATCAGCCAAGCAAGCACCCCTCTCGATCTAAACTCTGCTAGCCAGTCCGTCCCTATATGGCAAGACACCGCCTTCTATACCGCTATGGCATTGGCCTTGTTCACGATTTTATTTGGGACTCGCCATATTAATCGCAACGAACACCACAACGGCTTGATGCTCGCCATTGCTTTTGAGTCCATCATCAAATTGGCGGTTTTTCTTTTGTTGGCCATCGTCATTAGCTGGGGGTATTTCGACAGCCCTTATGCCTTGTGGCAACAGGTTCAAAGTGACGGCTATGTGCAACACATCGTCCAAGGCCGAGCTGATGATCAGGGTTTTATTGCAGCCTTAGTGCTCGGGGCCGCCGCTATATTATGCTTACCGCGGCAGTTTCATGCTTTGGTTGTTGAAAGCCGAGATGAATCCGATCTAAAACCCGCCGCCCGTATTTTATGGTTTTACCTTCTCGTTTTTGGCATCGCTATTTCACCCATCGCCTATGGCGGTTTAATACTGTTACAAGGTCAGGGAATCAGTCCTGAAAAATTTGCGCTGCTACTGCCATTGCAAAATGGCGACTCGACCTTGGCAACATTGGTCTACCTCGGCGGGCTATCGGCTGGCAGCAGCATGGTCATTGTTGCCTGCATTGCAGTGTCGACGATGATCTGTAATGAGATTGTTATGCCGGCGCTATTTCGACTCGGCTGGCTTAGCCAGCGTCGTGATTTAAGCTTTCAATTACGTATTATTCGGCGCCTTGCCATTGCCGCTTTGTTAGCGCTGTCTTACGGCTATTATCGCTGGCTCGGTTCAAACGAAGCCCTAGGTTCTATTGGTTTATTATCCATGGCTTTGGTGGCCCAGTTTTCACCCGCTTTAATAGCCGCTCTTTTCTGGGAAAAACGACAAGCTTCGGCAGCACTCATTGGCTTAGGCGCCGGCTTCGTCGTGTGGACCTATACACTATTACTCCCAGCGTTTGGGCTTGCGGGCTGGATTGATAGCGGCTTTATCGATCAAGGTCCGTTTGCTATCAGCTGGCTTAAACCTCAACAATTATTTGGCTTAACTGAGCTGGCTCCAATCAGTAATGGCGTACTATGGAGCTTATTGTTCAATGCTTTTTTGTTTGTCGGCCTTAGCCATTGGCAAACTCGACGCATTCAAACACCTCAGCAAAGCCAACGAATCATCAGCAATCATCAATTGCAGTTATTGGCCGAAAGCTTCTTAGGTAAGCAACAAGCTGAACTGGCGATTGCTCAGTTTGAACAGCAAAATGCCGTTGTCCACGGCAGTAATAATCAAGATATTGCAAGCGCCAAATTCATTGAGTACATGGAAAACTTGCTGGCAGGTATTATCGGCAGCATTAGCGCTCGGCACATCGTCGAGTACGCCAGCCAACTGGATAAACCCAAACTACATTCGGATTTGGAGTTACTTCAAGAGACCTCGCAAATATTTCAATACAGCCGTTCAACATTGCAAGACAGTATCGACAGCATTAGCCAGGGCATCAGTGTTGTCGATGCTAACAAGCAACTGGTGGCGTGGAACAAACGTTATCTGCAGCTGTTTGAATACCCCGAACACTTGATCCACGTCGGCCGCCCAGTCGCTGACCTAGTGCGTTACAACGCCGAACGCGGCGCCTGCGGTGCCGGTGATATCGAAGCCCACGTCAAAAAGCGGATGGACTTTTTAGAAGCTCGAACCCCCTATATTTTCGAACGTTTTCGTCCTGATCAAACCGTCCTAGAAATTCGCGGTACTCCGCTACCCGATGGTGGTTACGTCACCACCTACACGGATATCAGTGATTACCGCCGTGCGGTTCAAGAGCTCACCGAGCATAAAACCTTATTGGAACAAAAAGTCGAGCAAAGAACCGAGGATTTAAGCCTCAGTAATAAACTACTCGCCCAAGCCAATCAAAGTAAAACCCGATTTTTAGCCGCCGCAGGCCACGACCTTGCGCAACCCTTAAACGCAGCTCGATTGTTCACAGAAGTACTACGACAAAAGCCCGACAGCGATTTAATCACACTGGGCAGAATTGCCAGCTCGATTCAATCGGCTGAACATTTAATTAGCGAGCTATTAAATATCGCCAAGATCGATAGTGGCGCAGTGCAAACCGTTGAATCCAACTGTGTAATTGATGATATTCTGAACCGAGTAGTGAACGACTTGCAACTGAGTGCCCGAGAAAAAGGTCTCAGCTTTCACTACAGCGTCAGTACCGCTATTGTAAAAACAGATCCCAAGTTACTCGCTCGAGTGATCCAGAACCTGGTCGCCAACGCTATCCGCTATACCCAAAATGGCAGAGTCTTGCTTGGCGCGCGAAGATTAAAAGACCACCTGAGGATCGAAGTTTGGGACAGCGGCATTGGTATTCCCGCTGACAAGTTTGAAGAAATATTTCAGGAATTTAAGCGTTTAAACACCCATGCAGAAGAAGGCAGCGGCTTGGGTTTGGCTACGGTTAGGCGTTTATGCGAACTGCTGAAACACCCCCTTAGCTTTCGATCAGAACCAGGACAAGGCTCAGTATTTCGAGTTGACCTACCCTACGGTGAGTTAAACCAAGTAGAAACCGCTGCGGCGATAAGAACAGCACAAGAAATAGCGTTGCCCAACCTCAACAGGCCGCTACAAACTCCATCGGCGGATAACAATAATACACAGCTACTGTTAATTGAAAACGACAAGGACATTGCCGATGCCATGCAATCTTTATTGCAACAATGGGGCTACTCCCTGCAGCACAGCAATGAATTACAAACACTCAAGCAAGTACCAGCTCCAAGAATGATCTTGGCTGACTACCATCTCGACAACGGTCAAAGTGGATTGGAATGGGCCAAATCTTTGCAGCAACATTGGCAGGCGAATATTCCAGTGATTATTATTTCTGCCGACCGTACCGACAAGGTAAAACAGGCCGCCCAAACTGCGGGTTACCATTTTTTGAAGAAGCCGGTAAAACCAGCCGCTTTACGAGCGCTTCTTGATCGGTGGGCAAAGATTTAATGGAAAGGCTGCCGCTGACTATTGGCATCCTCTACCTGCAGACGGAAAAGACAACTGCCACAGAGGGCTTAGCTCGGGGAAGCCAAAGCATTGGCCACAATAATCACTTCGGTGCGTTTACGTACGCCGAGCTTGCGAAAAATTGCCGTCACATGAGATTTAACCGTGGGCTCTGAAATATTCAGATCATAGGCAACCTGCTTATTCAACATGCCCTGGGCAATCATCGAAAAAACCCTGAACTGGTGCGGCGTTAAAGTCGCAACACGCTCAGCCAAATCCCCAAGGCGAACCTCATTTAAATTTAGATCTCCTGAGCTTTGGCCATCGACCGCCGCAGGCATATCTGGGAACCAATGCTCTCCGGCTAAAACACCGTGCAAGGCCTGGATCATAAGCTCGGTTGGGGAAGACTTGGCGATAAACCCTGCAGCACCAAACTCTGAAGATTTCTGCCGAGCTTCCAAGCTCTCATTGCCCGATACCATCACCACGGGAATATCAGGGTAACAACCCCGTAAATTCACCAAACCCGAGAAACCTTGCGCGCCTGGCATATGAAGATCCAACAAAATCAAATCAACATCTTCTTCTGACTCCAACAAATGATGCACCTCAGCGACACTTTGGGCCTCTAACAATAGAGTTTCTTGTCCCTCAAACGCTTGGGGTAAAATTTGTATCAGCGCGGTCCGGTACAGAGGGTGGTCATCGGCGACTATCAGCTTGATCATAAAAGGTTTCAACTAGGGTGTTAAGAATGACAGTTTATACGCTTAAGGTGGATTTAACCCAGCTATAAATGAAAAGCTTACGATAACAACCATTAGAGTTGCGTAACTAGAATTGTATCTAGGGCTCTATGGCCTACTACCTTAAAGCCCAACAATAACAATGCAAAGTAACTTGCGACTTCCCACGTACTTCAACCTCGTCCTGACATCAATATCATTCCAGGTTCACTTTCCCTACCACTGAAGCTGAGTCAGCATTTATAAACAACGTTATTGCGCTGTCCAAGCACCATCGACCGGCAACGCTGTACCCGTCATGGTAGCGGCGTCGTCGCTGCATAAAAACACGGTCAAGGCACCCAGCATTTCTGTTTGCGTCATAACCGCCATCGCTTGTTTAGCACCAACCAGCTCCGCTCTGGCGGTTTCATAACTAATCTGTTTTGCTTGGGCTATGGCCTCAATTTGAGGCTTCACTAAATCGGTTTCGACCCAGCCTGGGCAAATCGCGTTAACGGTCACGCCCAAATTTGCATTCTCGATGGCAGCTACTTTAGTAAGCCCAACAACACCGTGCTTCGCTGCACAATAGGCAGACTTTTCAGCAGAAGCTACTAAACCATGCACAGAAGCGATGTTGATAACACGCCCCCATCCAGCAGCCGTCATATGTGGCAATGCGTAGCGCATGGTGTAGAACACGCTACTGAGGTTTATCGATATGATGTCTTCCCACTTTTGCTCTGGAAAATTCTCTAATCGCTCGGTAAATTGAATTCCCGCGTTGTTTACCAACACATCTATTGAACCCAAGCTCGACACACAATCCTTGATCAATTGCTCTATAGACTCGGGCTGCCGCAAATCGGCATTGCTAAAGCCGCTGCGAACACCAAATTCATTTTCTAAGTCAGCCTGTAAAACTGCACCTTCTTCTGCGCTCGCCAACCCATGCAACATAATGTCGTAGCCTTTAGCGGCCAAACGTCTAGCGATTCCAAGACCAATACCACTACTACTGCCGGTGATTAATGCAACTTTAGATGATCCTGTTTTTTTAGATGCTGCAGTAGTTTCTTGCATGTGAATAATTCCCTCGAACGTGAAATATTATCGGCATAATCGCCAAATTTACTATACCGTAACCATAACAACAAGACGGCCTCTTGCCTGTAAGACCTTAGTCGGACGGGGAAATCGGATGACGCAAAGCTGAACAGGCCCAGCACTGGCACTCAAGCAGCGCTGATAAGCAGTGAAAGTTTAAGCTCAAGGTAGTGTTTACCATACTATTGTTTAGTTTAATCCGCGCTAGCGGAGCAGCATGGTTATTAACTTATGATTTTATGGCAAACTACAATACAACATCATTGATTTATTGACCTTACTCAATAGCACTGTTACAAACTTAGTCGGTAGATACGACTGATATAAGAATGTGGTTAATAAACACTACTGGCACATGAAAATTACTGTCATATGAAAATTACCTTCATCATAATTTTAACGCTACTTTCCGCCCTATCAACCGCTGAAATATATAAGTGGATAGATAAAGACGGTAAGGTTCACTATAGCGACTCAAAAAAACGAGCTGCGAATTCTGACGTCGAAACGATAGGTGTAAAGGTCAATACCTATACCAACGTCACTTACACTATGCCCAAAACCAAAAGCAAAGAGAAAAACTCAAAAGTGGTGATGTACTCAGCGCCTTGGTGCGGATATTGTAAAAAGGCTAAGCGATATTTTATAGCAAACCAGATTCCCTTTACCGAATATGATATTGACAACGATCCACGAGCCAAGCAACGCCATAAAAATATGGGCGCCACTGGTGTCCCGGTCATTTTATATAAAGGCAAGCGTATGAATGGATTCAGTGAGGCAGGGTTCAAGCGCTTTTACAATCCATAATACTCTCAGTTCTTTTCATCATGCTTTGTTTGTAAATTCTGCCTTGGCCTTTGGGTCTAAACACCTCTACTATAAGGATTTAAAACACCTACTCCAGCGTTTTTGATGGACAACTTCAGTCGAGATCATTTCCTCCAAGCCCAAGCCCAAACCTAAACCTAAACCTAAAACCCTGATTTTCAAACACTGAAGCTGTCTTTAAAAACGGCGTCATTTATCCAATTATCAAACGTGACATCATAAATTTTCAGTAAAATAGACTGATGCCAAGCATTGAGGCCGAATTAGAACATCGATAAATCACACTAGATAGAAGGAGCTAATAATGAACCCCATTTTGTTTATTCACTTCATGGCAATTGGAATATGGGCAGGTTGTATTGCTACCGAAATTGTTTGCGAGCTTGACCAAAAAGACGTTGAGCCCCGAGACAGCTACATAGCCTCTCTGCATTGGAAGATCGATAAGTATGTTGAGATTCCAGCAATTTTACTGACCTTGTTAACAGGCTTTACTTTGCTGCAACAGAGCCCTTTTGCGTGGACTTTGTTACTCAAAATCAAAATCACCGCAGGCCTCGCGGCGGCATTATTCAACATCGTTGCAGCTTATACGATCTATCAGCGTTATCGTTATTTTTCATTGAATGATGAACAGCAATATAAAAAATACCATAAGTTACACGATACAATCGGTATCGGCTGTGTGATATTTTTATCGATTGCTATTATCGCAGGAGGGATGAGCTTTAGTAGCTGAGCAAATGCAGGCTCAAGTTTGGGGGAGGTTAGCCGTGCTGAATGGCCTATCCAGCACGGCTATTTGTCACTTCTTTTTCAAAGACTGAGCCTGCTGCTGGGCTTTAAATTCTTGCTTACGTTGGCGATTCTTCTCGTGTAAGGCTTCGATATCACCACCAATATGATCATGACCGCGCTCTTTTGCTAATCGTATCTGCTTTTGTCGCTCCGCAAATCGCTCGCGCTGTATATCACTCAAAGAATCGTGACATAAGTGACAACAAACCCCCACTTCGTACAGCGGTGATTCCTTATCTTTTTCTAAAATTGGGTGGCGACAACCATGACATTGATCATACTCACCTTTTTCAAGCTGATGGTTAACGGTCACTCGGTTATCAAACACAAAGCACTCGCCCTCCCACATGCTGTCTTTTTCATCGACTTCTTCTAGGTATTTTAGAATCCCACCTTCAAGATGGTAAACCTCATCGAAGCCCTGGGATTTTAAATAAGCCGTGGATTTTTCACAGCGAATTCCGCCGGTGCAATACATCGCTACTTTTTTGTTTTTTTCAGGATCAAGGTTATCTTTAACGTATTGCGGAAACTCGCGAAAACTTGTGGTGTTAGGGTCAAGTGCGCCTTTGAAGGTTCCTACGCCGACCTCGTAGTCATTGCGGGTATCGACCAACACTACATCTGGGTCAGATATAAGAGCGTTCCAGTCTTTAGGTTTAACATAGCTACCAACCACATCCAGAGGGTCGACGCCTTCCACCCCCATGGTGACAATTTCTTTTTTAAGCTTAACCTTGCTGCGATAAAACGGCTGTTCATCCGTGTAAGACTCTTTATAGCCAAAGCCTGCCAGCTCGGGCCGAGCATTAAGAAAATCACGCAGGCCATCAACCCCTTTGCGATCCCCCGCTATCGTTCCATTTATACCTTCGGACGCAATTAGCAGCGAGCCCTTAACACCGAGTTCGTGCATGGCATCATTTAAAGGCTGCTGAAATGCCTCAAAATCGGCAAAAGGGACAAATTTATAGAGCGCCATCACGATAATGGGCTGCTTGCTTGACTGCTTAATCATAAGTTCTAATTCACGCTATCGATAATATAAATGACAATTTTCAAAATTCAGTGATTGTCGTTTTCATTGTGCCCCCGCGGGACTTTATTTACCGCCACCAAGGCAGTTAGGGGATTCTGGAGGCTGTTCAACCGCCTCCCACTCCTGTGGGGTGTAGGTGTGCAACGCTAGTGCATGGACCTCTCCGGCCAGCTCATCAGCCAATACGCCGTATATTTTTTGGTGTCTTGGAACCTGGCGTAAGCCATTAAACTTTTCTGTCACTAAAATCACCTTGAAATGTGACTCGCTGCCAGGAGGAACACTGTGCATATAGCTCTCGTTGACCACAGAAAGGTGCTCGGGAGAGAAGTTTTGCTCCAGCTTCTGGATAATACTTTGCTCAATAATTCGGGGCGATTCGATGCTCATATTCAATTTTCTTAACGGTTAATGGTGCAGAATCCAATTCGTGGCTATTTTCAAGAAAGCTGAGATGCCACGGATCCATAAAAAGCGGGATTATACCCAATTAGCAACAACTATTTTGGGTGTTTTTTGGACAAACAATAAAAAATAAGCAACATGGTTCATACTAACTGCTTAATTGATTCGAAATCTGCGTCTGTTAGGTGTATTTTGCACAGCTTGAACTATTATCAATGAGACTGAACTGAAGTATTTGACGCTATGACAAAGATTTTCGTAGATCGCCGACGTAATGACCGCCGGCTAGAACAGGACCGCTGCAAAGAGCTTCCCGTTGACCTGTTTCACCGTAAACGTCGCAAGTCCTCCGAACGCCGAGCAGAAGGCCGGGATTTGACTGATGATTACTTTGCTTACGTCGAGAACCTAGAGCAAAACAATGATGATGCGCCCTGCATAATGCCAAGTGGAGTCGAGCTGAGAGACGAAGGTAAGTCTAAGCGGGTTCTAAACTGAGCTGCTTCTGGCTGCACACAGCGGGCGCTGAATTTTAGCGCCGAAAGCTCAACCCTAGCTCCAAGCCATGTGTGAGGACCACCATTGCCCCTCCCCCTAAAAACATGCCAGCAAGCCTATTTTACGCGTAAGAACCGTTAGCAAATAAAAATCGCCCACGGGCAACATTGTCGCTTAGTGTTTTTGTTGTCTGGATAAAATACCGGTCGCCAGCCCAGTGCCTAGTAGCGTCACACCGCAGGCAACAAGCATCATGGCACTGATATCTTCCTCCAGCAGCACAGCCCCCCAAAACATACCAAAAATAGGCACAATGAAAGTCACGGTTGTTGCTCTAGTCGGACCAATACTCTCAATCAATTGAAAGAACATCAAATACGCAAACGCCGTGCAAATTAGCGCCAACGCGGTTGCTGAACCCCAAGCCAAAATACCGGGATTAACCTCGGGCCAAAACCAAACAGCCAGGGGCAACAGCGCAATAGTCGCGCCAAGCTGTGCTCCCGTCGATAAAGCCAAACTGTCTCGCCCCGCTAATTTTTGTTTGGTGAATACCGCTGACATGGCGTAAAACACGGTCGCCAAGATCCCCGCGCCGATCGCCTTGGCAACGTCGTCGGTATTATCACTACTAATTGACAGCTTGTCCCCAGCGAGGATTGTCACGCCCAATACACCAATAAGCATACCCAGGGATTTCAATGGCGAGAGACGATCACCCAGCCAAAACAAGCCCACTAGGGCCGTCGCTATAGGCGTCGTTGCATTGAGGATTGAAGCAAACCCCGAGCTCAGCGTCACCACAGAGTACGCGATGAGACTGAAAGGAATAGCAGAATTGAGCAGGCCATTGAGCAAAGACGGACCCAGACAGTCTTTTAATAAAGCAGTTTTTTTACGGATAAACAGCAATGGCAGCAACACCAGTGCGGCAATCCCGACCCTCAAGAAGATTAACGGCGCCACGCCAAACTCTGGTACAGCAACGCGCATAAATAGAAATGAAGCACCCCAAATAGAGGCTAGAAACACGAGCTTTAAAGTATCAGCGAAGGACAAGGGATTGGCGCCTATAAAAAGCGATATTAGAACAGATTGTGCATAAGCCCACCAGCGCTGATCGGAACCGGCAGCTGTCATTTTTCACGCGAATAAAAAACAAGGACAAGCTTAAGCAAAGGGGAAGCCCAATAGAGGGCAATGGTATAGGCAGGAAACCGTAAAGAGAGGGCATTAAAAAGACAGTGAACTTGTTCTGGCTTAGTGCAACATCAAGCCATTTTCAATGTATTTTTCGATACGGATACCAAATATACCATTGGGCAGAACCGCATGAATCATACGCTGTTTATCACCGCTCTCGGCCAGCTGTTGGAGGTTTATAATCGCTTCTTTGCAGGGGCGTTTATTGACGCCGCGGACGATCAGCACCTTTGGTAAACGGCGGTTGACGTAATTAGTAGAGACAACAATACCGACCTCCCGGCTACGCAACTCCACGATACTACCGGCAGGATATAAACCCACACACTTAATAAACTCCTCGACCAATTGACTGTCAAACTTAGTGCCGCGATTATCGTATAGAACCTTTACTGCCTCATAAGAGCTTTGCCCTTTTTTATAGATCCTGTCACTGGTGATAGCATCATAAACGTCGCAGATCGTGATCATCCGCGTCAAATCAGAAATACTGGATGCCGGAACTTGGCGTGGATAGCCGGTCCCATCCAAGCTCTCATGGTGACCATAACAAACATCAATTGCGGTATGAGGAGCAGACTTATCAGCGATTAAAATATCCCTCCCCAATTTCGGATGCAGGCACATAACCCGGTATTCTTCAGCTGTAAGCGCGCCTTCTTTATTAAGTATTTCATCGGGGATTCGCATCTTTCCCACATCGTGTAACAATCCAGCGAGGCCGATACGTTTCAACTCATCCATATCAGCACCCAAATGACGGCCAAACACCATCCCTAAGATCCCGACATTCATGCAGTGATCCGAAGTATACGTATCTTTCTGACGGATTTTTGATACCCAGGATAAGATTTCTGGGCAACGGATAATGCTACCTGCCCAGTCAGAAACGGTATTCTCCAAAGCCTTCATGTCGATAGCCCTGCCCAGACGCACATCATCCATGAACGAGCGGGTTAGCTGAGTTGTTTTGACATAATCCGTCCTAGCAGAATTTATACTGCCAGAGGTTGGTGCTGGGGGCGTTGGGTAGTTGGATTTTTTACGGGCGGCTACAACTTTATGCTCTTGGTACTTGATCAGTTCTTGCTCGGTAATTTCGATGTAGACAAAATCACAGTAACCCGAAATTTCATCGACATTTTGTCGATTCTCTATCCGGAAGCCCTGTATCAGAAAAGGGGTTTCTTCCCATGGGCGATCTAACTCACAGACATACATACCGACCTGTAGGCCAGCAACTGGAATTGGATGTTTGATCAAAGATTTGATTGATTTACCGCCAGCCCCTGGTGGATTTACAAAATTACTCATTAGAAAAAGTACAATCCTTCGTCATCGTCATACCGTTATAACTAAGCTCATATCACTATTGTCGGCACCGACTCAATGTAATGCCCTAAGTATTAGTAATAAGTTTAGTACAGCAAAAAAAAATAACATGGAAAACCACCCACTGCGGAGTCCTTTCTGTTGCGGGGTAAGCTTGTTGCCATTCATTGCTAATAGTTAACGGCAGCAAAATTTAAAAGATGAACCCTAGCGGGTGCTTTTCCCAGCCAATTTAGGGAGTATTGAGGGGGTACTGGGGGAGCTTAGTCTTAACTAAGGCTTTGGAGTTGTAACCACACCTGCTCAGGGCTGCATTGATCCATGCAGCGTTCATTGCCTGGGCTTGAAAAACAACTGGGGTCTACTTGCAAGGTGGTTACTTTTTGGCCTATCGGGTGGACTTTTTTTGCCAAGGTTGGCCCACAAATAACAGCCATAGGAATATTAGCTGCGGCAGCTAAATGAGCCGTTCCCGTATCGTTCGACACCATATAAGCGGCATTTTCGGCCAGTACGGGGATCTCTAATAACTCAGTTTTACCACAAAGATTGACGCAACTTGGACCGATATCGGTCGCCAAAGCTGCACACAATTCAACCTCATCTGGACCACCTAAGATAACACTGCGCTCGATACCATGCTCCGCAAACAACTCGGCCATTGCTCGGTAATTGTGTGAACCCCACCGCTTGGTGGCACCACTTAAACTACTGCCCGGTACCAAAATGGCAAAGGATTTAGGGGATAAACCGTGATCTTTTAATTTTGCCTGAGCCAGCTCACGCTCGTATTTGGGTATGCTGACGACGGGACATTGGGTCATGCACTCGAACCCCAAACCCATCAAAGGTCGCCGTAAAATATCCAAAGCGTGGCTGTCGGCGGAATATTTAGGTACCGTAATGTTGTAAGGAAAACCACTGCTGGTAGCAATACGGTATCTCGGTGCTATACCGAGTAATACCGCCAAACCTAGCAATAACCTACTGCGGTCATTGCACTGTAAATCGACGATCAAATCAAAACGCTCACGTCGAAGCATCCCTAACCACTCTTTGGTAGAACTCCAACGATTAGCTTTGCGGACCTTAATAATTTGTAACTGATTAAACCGTGCGTCTTCGCTAAATAATTTATGCCAAGGCGGCTCAATGTTTAAATGCAACTCGGCATCTGGCAATGCCGAATACAAATCTTGCATTACCGCCGAGCACAGCGCGAGATCGCCCATGCTACCCCAGCGTAAAACAAGAACTTTTTTACAACTTTTTAAATCAAAGGCCAAGGCCACTTCTCCGCAAACAATATTGTCAATCCGATTTATCTATATTGGCTCAAGCGTCGCAGGCGTAATACACCGCCTAACGATGGAACTAAGACTCACCTTTCGCACTATCTCGCTCTGCGACGCACTGGGCTGTTAGCAGCACGCCAGGCTGGCGAGACAACCAATATGACAAACCCGCCAAAAAGAACAGATAATAACGCGCGAAAACTGAATGCAGGCTTTTATCGAAAAACAAGGCAACCAAGGTGGCCGCGGTGGCCGCCAATATAACCGAGGCTAAGCGACGATTTCGTTTCGGCCAGGTTTTGTAACCACGAATCAAAGGGAAATACGCCAAAGACATAAATACCGTGATGCACAACAAACCAACCAGGCCCGATTCGTACACTATTTCGAGTAAAACATTATGGATATGGCGGATATCGTCCGGTAAAAAACTCGCTCTTACACTGCTATAAATACCATGCCCAAACCAAATATTATCTTGGCAATGTAACCAAGCCGCCTGCCAGATCTCTATTCGACGGGAACTAACATAATTCAGACCATCAAAGCCGAACTCTTGACGCGATGAAAAATAATCAGCGATCTCCGGCGCCAGTAAAAGCACCAACATAAACGGTAATAAGAACAGTGCAAACCGTAAGCGCCGCCAGATACAAATCTGGTAGACCACGACACCAGCCAATACCGCCAGCACCTCAGTACGGCTGTCGAGTAGCGTTAGCAAGCCCAGCAGCGATATCATAATCGACCACTTTATCAACACTGACCAACGACTGTGCAGGAACACCCACGGCGCTATGACTGCACAGATGGTGCTGCTAATTTGAGTTGCGGGGTTATAGTCTTCTGCACTGAGTGTAAAAAAGTAATACAAGCAACTCGCCAGTACCATAAAGACTGAAAATAAGGCTAACTGAGCGCTAATAATCCAATCTTTAGGGCGGAATTCATCAATCAATTGCACCAAAAAAAACACTAAGCTGCTGCATATTAACGACAACCAATACTTTATTGGCCAGCCATCCAATACCGGACTGGCACTCGCATCAAAGGAAAGAGCAGATAAAGTTATACAAGCTATAAATCCAAAGTAGCTTACGGCCTGCCACTTATGAATTACAAATAAGCGATAGTTGGCGAGCACGATGAGACTGCCGATAATTACCAGCGGGCCCCACAATACGTTACCAGGGCCTCTGCCCATTTCGAACATGGCCATAACCAATAAAACTAACATTACCAAACGGGGAACGATAATTTCCTGCAAGCGTTGCATTTGCACGCTAAAAAATTCCATTAATTAGAGTTCCTAGTGGTAGCCGCTAAGCACCTTCGATCGATCGTTTCTTGTAGAAACAACACCGTTTCATTTGTCATATTTTCCAAGCTCAAGACGGTTCGTGACCAGCTGAATAATTGATCAAGGTCTCTTTGATAAGCTTCATTTTTGGCGTTTACGATAAAGTCGCAGATTTTATCATGGAGGGCCTGATGATTACCAAGGGGAACCTGCAGGCTTAACGGTAGCGCTTCGATAGCAGCCGCCACCTGGGTAGAGATAACGGGGACTTTGGCGGTCAAAGCCTCAACCATTGAATAGGGAAAACCCTCACGATCAGAACTCATCACCATGAAATCAGCACCCGGCAAAAGCTTAGCTGCATCTTTAACGAAACCAGCAAAATGCACACGGTCCATTAACGCCAGTTCAGAGGCCTGCTGCTCGAGCGCTAAACGTAGCGGACCATCGCCGACAATCACCAAGTCCGCATCGACTCCTTGCCAAGCCTGCAAAAGTAAATCAATGCGCTTAACCTCAACAAGGCGGACCAGAGCAACCGCTATAGGCCTCTGGCCGTCAATGGACACCAGATCCATTAATTGCTGCCGACAGCGAGGGCGAAGGCTGTCGTCGCTTGAAATCGTAACGCCGTTATAAATAGCCCGTTTGTGGTCGTGATCAGGGACTGATGTGGCACCCTTACTTACGCCAATAACACCATCCATGGACCGAAACATCGAGCTTTTGGATTTTTGGTTATGCACCGTACCGACACAAGGCGTCGCACCCAAAAATGGCTTCAGCCGTGCCAATAAACTGGTCGCCTTGTTGGCTTGAGCATGAATAACATCGGCCGATATACTTTTCAAAATGCCAAATAGCTGCCACAACAGCACGACATTATTTCGACTGCGGTTCATATCAATACTATGGACAACAACTGCAGGCACAAAACGTTCGGCAAAATAGGGGCTAACAACCACGTGCACTTCATGGCCCTGCTCGGCCATTGTATTACAGAGATCCAACATATGTTTCTCAAGACCACCCTCACCCTGGCTGGCCAATATTTCACAAATTTTCATAGTTCTAAATGTTGTCTCTTAAATTAATGCAGAGTCTTATTTTATGTCGAGTCGTATTTTATTTTATTTTATGTAGAGCTCAATAAACTGTAGTACAACTCAATAGTCTGCTGAATCATATTGCTTTTTAAGTACATGGTGTTTGCTCGCGGGCGGGCATCGCTATCAAGTTGTCGGCTAACGACCTGAAATAATTGCTCTGGATCAAAACACTTAACCCGGCCTTCGGGGAATAAATTTTCGAGCTGTTCGGCCACTCCACCATGATCGTAAGCTACAACCGGAACCCCCATGCTTAAGGCTTCGGTAGTAGTACGCCCAAAAGACTCCGGCTTGCGCGACAGAGATAATACCACGGCAGCCTGGGTGTATATCTCACGCATATCGGGACGCCCGCCCGTCAGTGTAATGGTAGCTTCTAACCCTGCCGAAGCTATGGCTTGGTTCAGCTCCAAGGCATAAGCTTTTCGCTTGGGGTCTTGAGCCCCGACAATCAAGCCGTGAATGTTCGGACGTGATTGCTTCAACCGTTTTAACAAAGCTATAAAATCATGGTGCCCTTTAAGGCGGGTAAGCCGACCTGGCAAGCAGATAACTTGCTTGCCCTGTAAGTGCGGATACTGCTCATGCCAAGTTTTCAGCCACGCCGCAGGTGGCTCATAGGCCGCGGGATACTCCTGCCCATCCACCCCTCGATTAACAACACTTATTCTAGTGAGATTAACTTTTGGGTAGTGCTTGGCGATATAATCTTTGACGGTTTGTGACACCGCGATAACACGTTCGCCCTTGCACATGACCTCACTATAAAATGAGACCGAGTGCAGGCCGTGCATCGTGGTTACAAACCTTGGCCGAGAGCTTTTATCCATCCCGCGCCAAGCCAAATAAGCCAGCCAAGCAGGCATCCGAGAACGAGCATGAATAATATCGGGCTTATGTTCCGCAAACCAACGGCGTAACTTCCAAAGCTGTAAAAAGGTCAATGGTGACTTAACACCCAGCGCCCAAGACACATGCTTGGCGCCCATCGCCTCGAGCTTAGCCACCATTGGCCCGCCAGCCGAAATAACAATCGCCTTATGCCCTTGGTCAATCAAACCCTGGGCCAACTCCAAGGTACCGACTTCAACGCCACCGCTGTGTAAATCCGGTAAAATTTGCACCACAGTCAACCGCCTACCAGCCTTAGCTAGAGGGGTCTTGTTTAAAACAGAGCCTAGAGAACTGGCCGCTTCGCTCATGTCAGCAATCCTCTGGCCAATAATTCCTGCCCCGCAGTGTCAGCTTGATTAAACGCGTCGTCCTTGAGGGGATGGAACTGCGCTCGTAATTTCCAATCGCTAAAGACCGTAATCAATTTTTCCTCCGCCAAGAGCCCCAAGCCTGATGCGACCCGGCTAACTCGGCCACGCTTCTTTATTGGCTCCAACTCTATGACTCCCACTCTTGCCTGTGCAGTCAAGGCTTCATACACCATCGATACACTATCGGAGGTTACCCAGCACTGCTGCACCAGAGGAAAATTTTCAGCCAACCACGATGAAGACACATCATTAGGTTGTATGACGTGCAGTCTAGGAAAACGTTGCTCGATGGCGAGAATAAACTCGGCAGGTGTACGCCGTGAGCTCACCAACTGCCACTCGATAGCAGTATCGTGGTTTATTATGTCATCTAACTGCTGTAAAACTTTTTCGGGCTGCCAGTGATAATGGTTTGAAGGCCCACCAATTAAAAGCAGCTGCAGCTGCTTTTTTTGGCCCTCGTAATGCACTCGATTAATAGCACCTTGAGTCTCGATAATATGCCGTGCTGGCGCGGGCTTGTCGTGAGCGGGTATCAAACAGAAATCAAACCATGCACTCGGTAGACTTGGGCTCATTAACACAATCGATTTTGCCTTAAGGCTCCGTGCAACACTGAGCACCGTCATGTGGCAGCCGTGCCCCGCGCCAACGACAAATGATATGTTGTCGATCACCCCAAAAGGGATTGCCCTACGACCAACCGCCTCTTCATTCTTTACCAATCTCTCGATTTGTTCAGAACAGGGGTTTAATAAGACCTCAGGATTCGCAAGCCCAAGTCCGACTTGCAGACACTGGCCAACACTCAACGGTGGGCACAACAACGCCAACAACTGAGTACCGTTAGCCTTTAGAATTCGCTGCAGAGCAAACACTAAACCCAAGCTTTGATTAGCATGACCCGGCTTCCCATCAGTGATGATTAACACCTTGACCGTATGTTGATATTCTTGGGCTGATGCCAAGGGAAGCTCCGTCGATTAAATGATCTGTTTGTTCAAGGCTCAATTTATTGGAACCTAAGATTTTAACCCTCTAACAGCAGCGGCTGGCAAGTCGCGACCGCGGTGTCAATAACAGGGTTGTCACAAGCCGCTAAGCCTATCAAAGACAGCATACCGAGGCCATCAATCATCCATTCTATTTTTGCTCCCAGAGCACAAATAAATGAGTATTTCGCTACAGTTACCGCGAGCGATCAAGCTATGCATAGCTTTCCAGCAGCGCCGGTTTTATAATCTTGAATTGAAGTCTTAATTGATGGCTCGCCGCACTGTTGGGTACCCCCCTATGGCGACAAAAAACAAATATGAAGAAAGCTTATGACTGATGGGAAAAAACTCTCCATTCTCGCTATTGGTGACTGCAACACAGGTGGTACACGCGATCATGGCACACACTTTAATGTCCCCAAGCAATTGACTGAAAAGTTAGAACTCGCAGGCTGGCAATGTGAGCTGCACAATTACGGCACAACCATGAGCACCTGCCGTGAAGGTATCGCGATGTCGGCAGCACATTCACAGGCCGCCGACTGGTTGCTGCTGAATTTTGGCCTAGTCGATGCTTGGATCACCAGCATTCCCCAGGTGTACATCAGCTACTATCCCGATAACAAACTGAAAAAAATTGCTCGTAAATTACTGAAGTCCTTAAAAAAGCGGCTGCGTAAACCCGCACAAAAAGGCTGGGTACGATCGGGCCATGTCATTGAAGCCGAAGAGTACAGCCAAAACCTACAACGCATTATCGACACCCAACGACAAAAAAACCCTAATCTGAGGGTCCTACTTTGGGGTAGCGCGCCCACCGACAATACCGAGCGAAACCAATATTTAAAGCAATACGACGGTTATTTAAGAGATCTAAAACAAGACCAAGATTTGTTTTTTGATACCGCTGAGCTTATAAACGCTCAACTCTGCGCCGAGCCTGCTATCAACCGAGAAGCGCTCTATGATGACAGTGTCCATCTATCAGCAAAGGGAGCTGGTTTGATCGCTGACCAGCTCAAAGATTTAATTATCGACAGCCAAGCCCAAAACTCTCCGTCTCCGTCTCCGTCACCAGCAGCCATAAGCAGTCGCTAGTCATCAATGTCTCACGAGCATAATAATAAGCCCGAAGGGCAGCCAAGCTGGCAAAGATTGATTACCTCGGGCTTGGCTAAAACCCAGACACTGCGCTGGCTGGTTTTTATCGTGCTATTTTTAACCGCCAGCTATCTGTCGTTAACACCCAGCCCCGGGAGTTTTTTTGAAAGCTTCTGGGATAAATTTTTACATCTATTGTGCTGGGGCGTATTAAGCTGCAGCTTAATTTTGGCGCTGCTACCGAAGCAAAAATTTGCAAAACCCCTGGCGCTGCTGTTTATCAGCTCTGCCTGCATTGAGGCTGCTCAACACTGGGTACCTGGCCGAGTATTCTCCCTACTCGATGTGGCGGCCAATGGTCTGGGGGTATTTATGGTCTTTATTATTTGCCTTATTGCCCAAAAGTTTTTGGCACACAATCAAAGCTCTTCCGATACTTTTAATTAAGCTGATACTTTCGACAAAACCGACATTGGCCAAGATCTGTCGCACAAGCACTATATAGCTTCACTTACTTAGGGAACCTCTGAATTCCCTCCTTCTGTATCAAGCACCCGCCCTTTCTAGCCCGAGCTCAATAAAAAGACACGGTGTACGGTTGACGTTTGATTTATTAGGCAAAGACAAGTGACCTCTACTATGCTTTACGTAATAGGCGGCGACTTCACAAAGGTCTGATTTCTCATTGGGTTTCGATGACAGAATCAACAGCTTGATTGCGCCCAGTTCAACGATAATCTATCCGGCAAATAAAGGGATTCAGGGTGTTTGAAGACGACAGTAAATGGCAAGACGGTAGCTTCCGAGAAAACCCCGATGTCGTGGAGATGCTACAAAACCGCGCCAACTCCGGCCAGAAGATGCGCGATTTCAAATTAAAGAGCAGCCAGCTCGAGAACGTTAATCTCGTTAACCGAAATTCGAAGAAGGGTCACCAGTTGGTCGACAGCGACCTTTATCGAGCCAATTTTAGGGGTGCCCATTGTTTTATGCTCGACCTAAACGGCAGCTCGCTCATGAAAGCCGACTTTACCGGTGCCAACTTACATTGCGCCAACCTCAGTAATTGCAATTTGTTAGGAACCATATTTCACGATGCCAAACTAGAGCATGTCAACTGGGGCGATAAATCAATTCAAGAACAACAAGCCGACGAAAGCAACGATGAGGAGCAGAAACTCGATCTCTACCAGCAAGCTGAGGAAATCTACCGTCACTTGCGTAAGGTTTTCGAGAACCAAGGCTTGTTTGAAAGCGCTGGATATTTTTTTGAACGGGAGATGGTGGTGCGTCGTAAACAAATGCCGCGCTATTCGTTTGATCGCCTAGTATCAAAAACTGTCGACTTGTTTTGTGGCTACGGCGAACAACCCTTACGCGTTGTGGCGTTCAGCAGCATTATTATTCTTGGCTTTGCCACTATCTACTTCTTTTCGGGTTTAAGCTTTGCTGGAGAACAGATCACCTTTCAATCGGGTGCGAGCTTGGGCGCCAACGCCCTGTCATTTCTCGAAAGCACCTATTTTAGTATCGTAACTTTTACCACGCTCGGTTACGGCGACATCACGCCAAAGGGTTTATCCCGATTCTTTGCAGCCATAGAAGCCCTTGTGGGCAGTTTTACATTGGCGCTTTTTGTCGTCGTTTTCGTTAAAAAGATGACTCGCTGAAACAAAAAAGCCCGGGGCAATGCCCCAGGCTTTAGGTATCAACAACCACTTAATCGATCAACGTGGTGGCATGCGAATACCGCCGTCCAAACGAATAGTCTCGGCGTTTAAATAGGCTGTTTTAGCGATCATAACAACCATGTCGCCAAACTCAGATGGCAAACCCAAACGCTTGGGGAATTGCACATTGCTAATCAAACCTTCTTTAACATTGTCAGGTAAAGACTCAAGTAGCGGCGTACCCATAATACCCGGTGCAACCGTGTTAACACGAATACCAACACCCGCTAGGTCACGAGCCATCGGCAATGTCATGCCAACCAATGCGCCTTTACTGGCGGAATAAGCGGCCTGTCCCATCTGCCCATCAAAGGCGGCAACAGAGGCGGTGTTTACGATAACACCACGCTCAAGGGCTTCGCCCATCGGCTCATTTTTGCCCATTTCAGCAGCGGCAAGACGAGCAACATTGAATGAACCCAGCAGGTTGACGGTAATAACCTTATTGAAATCAGCTTGTGGCAATGGCT